>Ga0213827_1000089_pt1 | contig 125660 bp, 106 predicted proteins | sample MC6MC0898MG_FD_180669 | JGI IMG/M metagenome (GOLD analysis project Ga0213827, IMG submission 180669) | Enriched soil aggregate microbial communities from Iowa State University, Ames, United States - MC6-MC0898-MG | ecosystem: Environmental > Terrestrial > Soil > Unclassified | place: USA...
TTTTGGGGCCCTGTATGGGCTGAGGCACCATTGAAATGGCGTTGATCGTACAGAAATTTGGCGGCACCTCTGTCGGTTCCATCGAGCGGATCGAGCAGGTTGCCGACAAGGTCAAGAAACACCGTGAAGCGGGCGACGACCTGGTGGTTGTGCTGTCGGCCATGAGCGGCGAAACCAATCGCCTGATCGAGCTGGCCAAGCAGATTACCGATCAGCCGGTTCCGCGTGAGCTGGACGTGATCGTGTCCACTGGCGAGCAGGTCACCATTGCCCTGCTGACCATGGCTCTGATCAAGCGTGGCGTGCCGGCGGTGTCCTACACCGGCAACCAGGTGCGCATCCTGACGGACAGCTCGCACAATAAAGCGCGCATCCTGCAGATCGATGACCAGAAAATTCGCGCCGACCTCCAGGCTGGCCGCGTGGTTGTGGTTGCCGGTTTCCAGGGTGTCGACGAGCACGGCAGCATCACCACCCTCGGCCGTGGTGGCTCCGACACCACCGGCGTGGCCCTGGCGGCCGCGCTCAAGGCTGACGAGTGCCAGATCTACACTGACGTCGATGGCGTCTACACCACCGACCCGCGTGTAGTGCCGCAGGCTCGCCGCCTGGAGAAGATCACCTTCGAAGAGATGCTGGAAATGGCCAGCCTCGGTTCCAAGGTGCTGCAGATCCGTTCGGTGGAATTCGCCGGCAAATACAACGTTCCGCTGCGCGTGCTGCACAGCTTCAAGGAGGGTCCAGGTACCCTCATTACCATTGATGAAGAGGAATCCATGGAACAGCCGATCATTTCCGGTATCGCCTTCAACCGTGATGAAGCCAAGCTGACCATCCGTGGCGTGCCGGACACCCCGGGCGTTGCTTTCAAGATCCTCGGCCCGATCAGCGCCTCGAACATCGAAGTGGACATGATCGTGCAGAACGTTTCGCACGATAACACCACCGACTTCACCTTCACCGTACACCGCAACGAGTACGAGAGTGCTTACCGTGTGCTGGAAAACACGGCACGTGAAATCGGTGCTCGTGAAGTGATCGGCGACACCAAGATCGCCAAGGTATCGATCGTCGGCGTTGGCATGCGTTCCCACGCAGGTGTTGCCAGCCGCATGTTCGAGGCCCTGGCCAAGGAGAGCATCAACATCCAGATGATCTCCACCTCCGAGATCAAGGTGTCGGTGGTTATCGAAGAGAAGTACCTGGAGCTGGCCGTACGCGCGCTGCACACCGCGTTCGAGCTCGACGCTCCTGCCCGACAGGGCGAGTAAGGCGTTGCCTTGAGGGGCGCGGCTTGCCGCGCCCTTCGCGTTTCTGCTCGTTATGCAGGCCCTGTCCTGTCGGCGTGACGAGCATCAAGGCCCTGCGTCGCTGTCCTCGACCAGGTCCGGTTATTCCCTGACTGTTATCCCTGAATGTTTGCGTAAGGAGAAAGCTATGTTGATTCTGACTCGTCGGTGCGCCGAGAGCCTGATCATTGGAGACGGCGAGATCACCGTGACGGTGCTCGGCGTGAAAGGAAACCAGGTGCGTATCGGCGTCAGCGCCCCTAAGGAAGTGGCCGTTCACCGCGAAGAAATCTACCTGCGGATCAAGAAAGAGAAGGATGAGGAGCCAAGCCTTTAATTCTTTTGAAGTTTTTTTCAAAAAAAGGGTTGCAAACGAGGAAGAGCCTGTTTAATATTCGCCTCGTGTTGCGGTGAGGTGGCCGAGTGGCCGAAGGCGCTCCCCTGCTAAGGGAGTATACCTCATAAGGGTATCGGGGGTTCGAATCCCCCCTTCACCGCCATTATTCGCTTAGGGCGCTGTAAACGGTAAGAACGCTAAGTCGTTGATTTTAAACGAAAAGATTCTTGCAAAAATGTTTCAGCGACCTATAATGCGCAGCAAGACACGGACTCATAGCTCAGCTGGATAGAGTACTCGGCTACGAACCGAGCGGTCGCAGGTTCGAATCCTGCTGAGTCCGCCATATTTGATTTGGTTTTGCTAGCAAGGCCATTTCAAAAACCAGTGGTAACCTGGTCTAAAACTACCAACGACGGACTCATAGCTCAGCTGGATAGAGTACTCGGCTACGAACCGAGCGGTCGCAGGTTCGAATCCTGCTGAGTCCGCCACTTTTTGAAGTGGCTCTGCTTGCAAAGGCGCTTCAACCAATCAGTGGTAATCTGATCTAAAACTACCAACCACGGACTCATAGCTCAGCTGGATAGAGTACTCGGCTACGAACCGAGCGGTCGCAGGTTCGAATCCTGCTGAGTCCGCCACTTTTGAAGTGGCTTTGCTTGCAAAGGCATTTCAACCCACCAGTGGTAATCTGGTCTAAAACTACCACCACGGACTCATAGCTCAGCTGGATAGAGTACTCGGCTACGAACCGAGCGGTCGCAGGTTCGAATCCTGCTGAGTCCGCCATACAATCAAGAAGCCCGCTCAAATGAGCGGGCTTTTTGTTTTCTCTCGGTCACTGATTTATCAGTGATGCCCGCTAGACTTCAAATAACCCGGCCCGACAATCTTTTGCGGCGCATGTGTTATTTCTTTCGCCCCTGCCGTCGCACAGTTAGCTTCGAGCGTTGTCCTAGCTTTATCGCGCAAACGATTGTTCTGGCCAAAAATTTAAGCGATCTGACAGCTTAGGCAGTGTATGATTGCGCCCGTCAGCCCCGCCGGGGCTTGTGGAATACCACCATGGACTTACCCAGTAGTTACTCCTTAACAAGTTTCATGCAGCTTGATCTGACCGATTGATTCTCCCGGCGTGCTCCGCTGCTGGGAGTGGAGTTCGCCTATGACTGAAGTAGAAGTAAAGAAAGCGCAAGAGAGCCTGCAGGATCGCCTGGCCCAAGTGGTCGAGCTGCTGCAGCGCCAGCGCGTGGTGGAAGACCTGACTCATCGTCAGGAAGGCCATCATCACGACCTGGTGGAAAACCTTGTCCACCGTCAGAACCTCGTCGAGTTGCAGCGCAAGCTCGACGACCTGCACCCTGCCGACATCGCCTACATCCTCGAAGCCTTGCCCCTGCAAGACCGCCTGACGGTCTGGCAGCTGGTGCGCTCGGATCGTGACGGCGACATCCTGCTTGAAGTTTCCGATTCGGTTCGCCAATCGCTGATCGCCGACATGGACGATCACGAGCTGCTCGCTGCGGCCAAGGAAATGGACGCCGACGAACTGGCTGACCTGGCGCCAGAGCTGCCGCGTGACGTTGTTCACGAGCTGATGGAAACCCTTGATGCCCAGCAGCGCGAGCGTGTGCGTTCCGCCCTGAGCTACGACGAGGAGCAGGTGGGTGCGCTGATGGACTTCGAGATGGTGACCATCCGCGAAGACATCAGCCTGGAAGTCGTGCTGCGCTACCTGCGCCGCCTGAAAGAACTGCCCAACCACACCGACAAGCTGTTCGTGGTCGACTACGACGGCATTCTCAAAGGTGTGCTGCCGATCAAGCGGCTGCTGGTCAACGACCCGGACAAGAAGGTGGCGGAGGTCATGGCGACCGACCCGGTCTCCTTCCACCCCGAGGAAGATGCCTACGACGCTGCCCAGGCTTTCGAGCGTTATGACCTGGTATCGGCGCCAGTGGTGGACAAGAGTGACCGCCTGATCGGCCGTCTGACCATCGATGAAATGGTCGACCTGATTCGTGAGGAAAGCGAAACCGAAGTCCTCAACATGGCCGGTCTGCGTGAAGAGGAAGACATTTTTGCCTCGGTGTGGCGTTCGCTGCGCAACCGTTGGGCGTGGCTTGCGATCAACCTGATTACCGCGTTCCTGGCGTCGCGGGTGATTGGCCTGTTCGAGGGCTCGATCGAGAAGCTGGTGGCCCTGGCTGCCCTGATGCCGATCGTGGCGGGGATTGGTGGTAACTCCGGTAACCAGACCATCACCATGATCGTTCGCGCCATGGCGCTCGACCAGGTGTCGCCGGGCAATACCAGCCGCCTGATGCGCAAGGAGCTGGCGGTGTCGCTGCTCAACGGGCTGATCTGGGGTGGCGTTATCGGGGTGGTAGCGTTCTGGCTGTATGGCAGCTGGTCATTGGGTGTGGTGATGACCGCGGCGATGACCCTGAACCTGTTGCTGGCGGCGCTCATGGGGGTGTTGATCCCCATGACCCTGGCGCGATTGGGGCGTGATCCAGCCATGGGCGCCAGCGTGATGATCACGGCGGTGACCGACAGTGGTGGCTTCTTTATCTTCCTGGGCCTGGCTACGCTGTTCCTGCTCTGACGCGGTTATCGCATGGAGGCTGCCAGGCAGCTTCCAGGGCGATTGCAGTACAACGAAAAAAGCCAGCTTACGCTGGCTTTTTTGTGCTCGCTACACGCCTCAGGAGGCGTCGGCGGCCATTTCCACATCGTGAGCGATGAGGGCAACCAGCGCGTTCTGCTGGCGGTGCGACAGTTGGCGGAAGCGCTGCAGCAACTCGCGCTCGTGCAGGGACAGTTCAGGGCTGTCCAGGCGCATGCTCAACTCGTCGCCCAGCGCACCTTCCTGGATAAGGCTCTGTTCCAGGCGCGCGATGATCTCGGAGTTCATGCTGCGGTGATGGTTGCGCGCTACCTCGGCAATGCGCTCACGCATCCCGTCTGGCAGGCGGACGACAAACTTGTCAGCGGTGCGGCTCGAATAAATAGCCTGTTTCATTGGGCGCATATAAATTGACCGGTTTTTGGTTCAGGGGAAGCGGTTCTCAAATTGGCCGCACGGGATGGTGGTACGACCGTGGCGACGACAAAATGTTCAACCGACAGGAAAATTTGGTGCTCATCTTGCCTCAAGGTCGCCGTTTCCTTGGCGTCAATTCTGTGACAAATAGTGATCCCGATAAAGGCTTTTTGCCAGTACCAATTATCAGAAATGAGCACTGGTTTGAAAAGTTTTGCATTCACAGGTTCACTCTACCGTCAGACCTATGCCGTCAAAAACCCGTAAAACGCAGCAAAGGTCACAGAAAACCCCTAAAATGCGCGGGTTTCCTTTCATAGAGCATAGTGGCTATGCAACATGACGCAAGCGCCGGGCACCGTGCCTCTGGTCGCCTGATAATCCTGGTAGGACCGTCGGGTTCGGGAAAAGATTCCCTGATCGACGCTGTCAGTGGGCCGTTGTCTGAAGCGGGGGTAAAAATCGCCCGTCGCGTGATCACGCGCTCCGCTGAAGCCAAGGGCGAGTCGGCCCATGGCGTCTCACCCGAGCGTTTCGAGGCAATGCGTGCTGCCGGTGAGTTCGCCATGCATTGGCGGGCCAATGGGCTGGACTACGGAATCCCTGCACAGGTGGACCAGTGGCTCGCGCAGGGGCATGGGGTACTGGTCAACGGTTCACGCGCGTATCTGCCCGAAGCCCGGCGGCGTTATCCAGACCTGTTGGCGGTATGCCTGCAGGTGAAGCCCGACGTATTGCGCGAGCGCTTGCTTGCACGGGGGAGAGAGACAGCGCAGCAGATCGATCAGCGTCTGGCACGCAATGCGCAGCTTCAGGCTGAAGCTGTCCCAGCAGTGCACCTGCTGGATAACTCCGGATCACTGAAGGCGGCTGCCCAAGCCTTCATCGCTCTGCTGCGAGAGCAGGGTGTGTTCATCTCCCATGATGAAAGCTAAGAAAAAACCTACGTGCAAAAAGCCCGAATGACGCATGACAAACGGCGGCGCGCTGGTTAACATGCTCGCCGTCCCGCTGCTTGTGCTTCTCCGCACCTGCCACGCCGGGCGCATCGCTTCAGTCCCTGTAGTTTAATGGATAGAACGGGGTCCTCCTAAGACTCTGGTGCAGGTTCGATTCCTGCCGGGGACGCCATTTTCCCGAGCACTGATTGCTCGAAGCTGATCGCTCAACCCCTCCGCCCCTCTAAATCCACATCCTTGCTCCTCGTTTCCTCTGCACAAGGCCGATAAGCGCCACGGGCGCCCGGTCCGGAGCTTGATGCCACTTTTTCGAGGGTCGAAGGATGCATGCTGCTACTCGCTTCAAAGCGAACCTATCGCTGTCCGTTGCCAATCAACAGATGACCTGCCCGTTGCAGCTGCCTGAATCCGTCAGGGGGCAAGCATGAGCGACCTGTTGGAACTGCTTGCCCGGCCGTTGCTGCCAGGCGAGCGCAGCCTCCCGTTGCTGGTGCAGGCGCCCCATTCGGGGCTGGTCCTCAACGAAGCCCTGGAACCGATTCGTGCGTTGGTCGACGAGCAGCTGCTCCGCGTCGGCGGCATATTGTTCCGCGGTTTCGAGGTCGGCGGTGCCGAGGCCTTCCGCACCTTTGCCGGCAGCTTCGGCCACCCGCTGTTGAACTATGAGTTCGGCTCCACGCCGCGCAGTAATGTCGCCCAGGGTGTGTATACCTCTACCGAATACCCGCCGCACCAGAAGATCCCGCTGCACAACGAGCAGGCCTACACCCGCGAGTGGCCGATGAAGATCTGGTTCTACAGCATGATCGCCGCCGAAACCGGCGGGGAGACGCCGATCGCCGACAGCCGTGAGGTGTTCCGCCGCATCGACCCGCGCATCCATGAGCGCTTCAACCGCCATGGGCTGATGTACGTGCGCAATTTCGGCAACGGTCTGGACGTGCCCTGGGAGCAAGTGTTCAACAGCGACGATCCTGCAGTGGTGGAGGCTTACTGTAGGCGCCATGCGATCAGCTGCGAATGGAAGGACGACGGCGAGCTGCGTACCCGCCAGGTATGCCAGGCGGTGGCCCGCCACCCGCGTACCGGCGACGATGTCTGGTTCAACCAGGCTCACCTGTTCCACGTTTCCAACCTGCCGCCCGAAGTGCGCGAAAACCTGCTGGATATCGTCGACGAGGAAGACCTGCCGCGTAACGTCTATTACGGCGACGGCTCGCCCATCGAAGACTCGATCCTCGACGAAGTGCGCGGTGTGCTGGATGAATGCAGCATTGCCTTCCCTTGGCAGGAAGGCGATGTGTTGATGCTCGACAACATGCTCGCCGCCCACGCACGCAGCACCTTCACCGGCAAGCGCAAGGTGATCGTGGCCATGGCCGAAGGGCACGGCGCTGGCTGAGGGCAGCTAACACCGGCGGTTGGCAAGCAGCCGCCGGGCAGCTTTGGGGTGCCTTGGCGCGCCACCGCAAACGCCCCGCAGGCAGTTTTTCGACTGCCTCCTAAATGCGAGCAGTAACCATTCGTTCAACAGGTATCGCGGAGCCCTTGGCGGCTCGCATCACCGGTTCGGACGACCTATGAGCACCCTCGATCACACCTACAAGTTGGCTCGCCGCTTCATCGAGCTGCCCCTTGAGAAGCGCCAGATTTTTTTCGCCGCCCTGCGTGACGAGAAGGTCGACTTCAACAGCTACCCCCTCCCTGACTGCACCGGTATCCCGGGTCGCGACCAGTTGTCCTACGCCCAGCAGCGCATGTGGTTCCTCTGGCAGCTGGAGCCGCAAAGCGCCGCCTACAACCTGCCCGGTGCCGTGCGCCTGCTCGGCGGCCTTGAGCGCGTTGTACTGGACCGTGCCTTCGCCGACCTGGTGCAGCGCCACGAATGCCTGCGCACCACCTTCGATGAAGTGGATGGCCAGGCGCTGCAGCAGGTTGGTGACGGTGCTGCGGCACAGGTGCGCCATGTCGACTTGTCTGGCCTGAGCGCGGACGAACGCCTGCAGCGCACCCGCGAAGAAGTCGCCCGAGAAGCGGGCCAGCCGTTCGATTTGCAACAGGGGCCCCTGCTGCGGGTGGCGCTGCTGAATGTGGGCACGGACGAGCATGTGCTGCTGCTGACCATGCATCACATCATTGCCGATGGCTGGTCGATGAACATCCTCATCGAGGAGTTCATGCGCTGCCTGGACGCCCGCACTGCCGGCACCGAGCCCCAGCTGGCGCCGCTGGCTGTGCAGTACCGCGATTACGCGCTGTGGCAGCGCAGCTGGATGGAAGCGGGCGAGCAGGCGCGGCAGCTTGACTACTGGCGCGGCCAGTTGGGTGAGGAGCACCTGCCGCTGGAGCTGCCCACCGACCGTGCGCGCCCCGCACAACCCAGCCATGCTGGCGCGCGCCTGGAGTTCGCCCTAGACGCCGAACTGCGCGCCGGCCTCAAGGCCCTGGCCCAACGCCAGGGGGTAACCCTGTTCGTGGTTCTGCTGGCCGCCTTCAAGACCCTGCTGTACCGCTACAGCGGGCAGGGCGACATTCGTGTCGGCGGGTTGATCGCCAACCGCAACCGCGGTGAGGTCGAAGGGCTGATCGGCTTCTTCGTCAACACGCAGGTGCTGCGCAGCCAGCTCGACGGCCGCCTGTCGTTCGCCCAGCTGCTGCAGGACCTGCGCCTGACGGCCCTGGAAGCCCAGGCGCATCAGGAGCTGCCGTTCGATGCACTGGTGGAAGCATTGCAGCCCAGCCGCAGCCAGAGCCATAACGCGCTGTTCCAGGTGATGTACAACCACCAGCCGCTGGTCACCGACATCCAGGGCATGCGCCTTGGCTGCGGCCTGCAGCTGGCGCACCTGAGCGCCGAGCAGAGTGTCGCCGGTGCCCGCACCCACGCTGCTGCCAGCGACCTGATGCTGGAGACCCGGGAGGAGGGCGAGCGCCTGCTGGCAGCCTTCACCTACGCCACCGACCTGTTCGATGCCGGCACCGTCGAGTGCATGGCCGGGCATTGGCGCAACCTGCTGCGCAGCGCGGCCGCCTACCCGCAACAGCGTCTCGGCGAACTCGCGCTGCTGGGCGTCGAGCAGGCTCGCCAGCTCGAAGACTGGGCGCTGCGTGCGACCGCCCCGGTGGCGCCGGCACTGGCCCATCAGCGCTTCCAGGCGCAGGCCGAACGCACGCCCGAGGCGGTTGCCCTGGTGCTCGCCGGCGAAGGCGAGGGCGCCAGCCTGAGCTACGCCGAACTGGAGCGTCGCAGTAATCGCCTGGCCCATCGCCTGATACAACAGGGTGTCGGCCCGGAAGTACTGGTTGGCGTGGCGCTGGAGCGCTCCCTCGACATGGGTGTCGCGCTGTTGGCGGTGCTCAAGGCCGGCGGCGCCTATGTGCCCCTCGACCCACAGGCGCCCAGCGAGCGAATCGCCCAAGTCTTTGCAGACAGCGGCCTGCGCTTGCTGCTGACCCAGTCGTCGCTGCAGGCGCGGTTGCCCCTGAGCGGCGCGATTCACACCCTGTGCCTGGACCAGAACGGCGACGCGCTCGACGGCCTGCCAGCGCATGCGCCGCAGGTGGCGCTCGAACCCGGCAACCTGGCCTATGTGATCTACACCTCCGGTTCCACCGGGCGCCCCAAGGGCGTGGCTATCAGCCACGGCGCGCTGGCCGAATTCTGTGTGCTGGCGACCGATTATTCGCAACTGAGCGCCGATGACCGCGTGCTGCAGTTCGCCACCTGCAGTTTCGACGGCTTCGTCGAGCAGTTCTACCCGCCGCTGTGCGTCGGTGCCCGTGTGGTGCTGCGCGACAGTCGCCTGTGGGACAGCGCCGGTTTCAAGCAGGCGCTGCATGAGCACGGCATCACCGTGGCCGACCTGCCCGCCGCGTACTGGCACATGCTGGTGCAGGACTATGCCCGCGGTACCCCGCAAGCCTTCGCGGCGCTGCGCCAGGTCCATGTGGGTGGCGAGGCCATGGCGGTGGACGGCCTGGACCTCTGGCACCGCGCCGGGCTGACCGGCGTGCGCCTGCTCAACACTTACGGCCCGACCGAAGCCACGGTGGTTTCTAGCATCCATGACTGCACGGCGCTGGCCTCCAAGGACGTCTCCTGGCGTGGTATCCCCATCGGCCAGGGCTTGGCCGGGCGCCGCCTGTGTGTTCTCGACGGCGAGTTGCAGGCAGTGCCAGCGGGGGCCATCGGCGAGCTCTACATCGGCGGCCCGGGCTTGGCGCGCGGCTACCATGGCCAGCCGTCGCTCAGCGCCGAACGCTTCCTGCCCGACCCGCAGGTACCTGGCGAGCGCCTTTACCGCACCGGTGACCGCGCCCGCTTCGATGCCAGCGGCGCAATCGAGTACATCGGCCGTGTCGACCATCAGGTCAAGGTGCGCGGTTTCCGCATCGAGTTGGGCGAAATCGAAATGCGCCTGCAGCAGTGCCCTGGCGTGCGCGAGGCGGCGGTACTGGCCCTGGACATGGCTGGCGGGCGTCAGCTGGTCGCCTACCTGGTCAGCGAAGCCGACGGCACCAGCCCCGAGGTGCAGCGCCAGCGTGTTCGCGAAGCACTGCGCGCCACGCTGCCGGACTACATGGTGCCTGCGTACCTGGTGCTGCTGGAGCAGCTGCCGCTGACCCCCAGCGGCAAGCTCGACCGTAAAGCCCTGCCCGCACCCGACCCAAGCCAGATGCAAGCCAGCTACCGCGCACCTGCCAGCGAGCTGGAGCAGCGCCTGGCCGGTATCTGGATGGAAGTGCTGCAAGCCCCACAGGTCGGCCTGGACGACAGCTTCTTCGACCTGGGCGGGCACTCCCTGCTGGCGGCCCAGGTCATCGCCCGGATCAAGTCCGAACTGGGTATCGCGCTGCCTATGCGCAGCCTGTTCGAACGCCCGCACCTGGAAGCTTTGGCACAAGAGCTGGAGGCCCTGGGCGGCAGTGCAGAAGAGGACTGGGCCGACATGGAAGCGTTCATGAATTCACTGGAGGAGGTTTGAGCATGACCCGCAACACTACGCTGCGTATTGCCGAGAAGTTCATCGGGTTGCCGCTCGAACAACGCCGCCAGTTCCTCGACAAGCTGCGCCAGGATGGCAAGGACTTCGGGCTGCTGCCGATCCCGGTAAGCCGCCACGGCCTTGAAGCCCTGCCGCTGTCCTACGCCCAGCAGCGCCTGCTGTTCCTCTGGCAGCTCGACCCACAGAGCGCCGCCTACAACATGGCTGCCGGCCTGCGCCTGCACGGTGCTCTGGACGAGACGCGCCTGCAAAACGCCTTCGATGCCTTGATCGCGCGCCACGAAGCGCTGCGCACGGTGTTCCAGGTTGACGCCGAACAGCCGCTGCAACGGGTGCTGGCGGCCGAACCCCTGGCCGTGCAGCGTTACGACCTCAGTGCCAGCGCCGAGCCGGAAGCCGAACTGGCCCGCCAGGTGGAAGCCGAAGTGGCGCGCCCGTTCGACCTTCTGCACGGCCCGTTGCTGCGTGCCAGCCTGTTCCGCCTTGGCCAGGACGAATGCGTACTGGTGGTGTGCATGCACCACATCGTCTCGGATGGCTGGTCGATGGACGTGATGGTCCGCGAGTTCGTGGAGTGCTACCAGGCCGGCGCACAAAGCTTGCCGGCATTGCCGTTGCAGTACGCCGACTATGCCATCTGGCAACGTCGCTGGCTGGAAGCGGGTGAGGGCGAGCGCCAGTTGCAGCACTGGCGCGAGCAGTTGGGCGAGGAGCACAGCCTGCTCGACGTGGCCGCCGACTTTGCCCGCCCGCCGGTGCAGAGCCTGCAAGGCGAGACGCTCAAGTTCGACTTTGGCCCGGCGCTGTCGCAGCGCTTGCGCGACACCGCACGCGCCCAGGGCGTGACCCTGTTCATGCTGATGCTGACCGGTTACGCGCTGTTCCTGTCGCGCCATTCCGGGCAGCGCGACATCCGCATCGGCGTGCCCAACGCAAACCGCGGTCGCGAAGAAGTGGAAGGGCTGATCGGTTTCTTCGTCAACACCCAGGTGCTGCGCTGCTCCATCGACGAGTGCCTGTCGTTGCGCGAGCTGCTGGCGCGGGTGCGCGAAGCCACCTTCGCCGCCCAGGCCAACCAGGAGCTGCCCTTCGAGCAACTGGTCGAGGTGCTCGCCCCCGAACGCAGCCTCGGCCACAACCCGCTGTTCCAGGCCAAGTTCAACCAGAACGTCGGTGTGCAGAAGCAGACCGCGCTGCAACTGCCGGGCCTGGCCGTGAGCGAGTATCCGTTGCGCAAGGAAGGCACGCACTTCGACCTGGCCCTGGACATCACCGACGACGGCAACCTGGTGCATGGCGAGATGACCTTCGCCAGCGACCTGTACCGCCGGGCCACCATCGAGGGCTTCATCAGCTCGCTGCAAGCGTTGTTCGAGACCCTGCTGGAGCGGCCCGACACGCCGCTGCACGCATTGGCCGAAGCGCCTGCACCTGATGTTCCCAGCCACCGTGCTGAACCGGCGCTGGTGCTGCAACGCTGGGACGAGCAAGTCCGTCGCCAACCCCAGGGGCTGGCCGCAGTGGGTGCTGCCGGGCGCTTGAGCCATGCCGAGCTGGATGCGCAGGCCAACCGCCTGGCGCATCACTTGCGTGGCCTTGGCGTGGGCGCGGGTGCCCCGGTCGCCGTGCTGATGGAGCGTTCGCTGGATTGGCTGGTCTGCCTGCTGGGCGTGCTCAAGGCAGGCGGCGTCTACATGCCGCTGGACATCAAGGCGCCGGTCGATCGGTTGCAAGGCATGCTGGCGCGCAGTGGTGCGCCGTTGCTGCTGTGTGACGCAGGTGACGCCCGCCAGCAGGCTCTGGCCGAGGCCGGCTGCCAGGTGCAGCCTTACCTTCCCGAGGTGTGGGCCGCGCTTGCCGCCGAGTCGCCGCAAGGCCATCTATTGCCCGCAGCGCCCGCGTATGTGATCCACACATCAGGCTCCACCGGCCAGCCCAAGGGCGTGGTGGTCAGCCATGGCGCGCTGGCCAGCTATGTCGACGGCATGCTGCAACGCCTGGACCTGGACACCCAGGCGAGCATGGCGCTGGTCTCCACCATTGCCGCCGACCTTGGCCATACGGTGCTGTTCGGCGCCCTGTGCTCCGGGCGCACGCTGCACGTGCTGCCAGAGGCGCTGGGCTTCGACCCGGATGCCTTTGCCGCCTACATGGCCGAGCACCGCATCGGCGTGCTGAAGATCGTCCCCAGCCACCTCAATGGCCTGCTGCAAGCCGCCAATGCGGCCGACGTGCTGCCGGAACATGCGTTGATCGTCGGCGGTGAAGCGTGCTCCACCGCGCTGTACCAGAAAGTCCGCGAGCTCAAGCCGGGTTGCCGCTTCATCAACCATTACGGCCCCAGCGAAACCACGGTGGGTGTGCTCACCCACGAGCCACGCGGCGAACTGAGCCACGGCATCCCCCTGGGCCAGGCGCTGCCTGGCGCCAGCGTGCGGGTGCTGGACGACGTGTTGAACCCGATGCCGGCGCGCGTCGCTGGCGAGCTGTACATCGGCGGCGACAGCCTGGCACAGGGTTACCTCGGCCAGGCGGCGCTGACCGCCGAGCGCTTCGTGCCCGACCCGTTCGGCGCGCCAGGTGCACGCATGTACCGCAGCGGCGACCGCGTGCGTCGTGACAACGAGGGGTTGCTGCACTTCCTGGGCCGTGCTGATGACCAGGTGAAGATCCGCGGCTATCGTGTCGAGCCAGGCGAAGTGGCGCGCGTGTTGCGCGGCTTGCCGGGTGTGCATGACGCCGTGGTGCTGGCAGTGCCCCAAGGCGATGACCCGGCGCAGTTGCAACTGGTCGGCTGGTGTGTGCCGGCCAATGCCGAGCTGAGCGCCCAGGCCTTGCGCGAGCAGCTGCAGGCGCTGCTGCCAGACTACTTGGTGCCGGCGCACCTGCAGCTGCTGGAGCGGCTGCCACTGACTGCCAACGGCAAGCTTGACCGCCGTGCACTGCCGCAGCCGCAGGTGCAGCACAAGCGCCATGTCGCCGCCAGCTCGCCGATTGAAGAACAACTGCTGGCAATCTGGCAGGCGGTGCTCAAGCGCGAAGACATCGGTGTCGAAGACAACTTCTTCGAGCTTGGTGGCGACTCGATCCTCAGCTTGCAGATCATTGCCCGGGCCAAGCGCCAGGGCATCAAGCTGAGCCCGCGCCAGCTGTTCGAAAAACAGACCATCGCCCAGCTGGCGCAGGTTGCCAAAATCGACACCGGCAAAGCCAAACCGCGTGCTGTGGCCCAGGTCAGCGGCGAAATGCCGTTGCTGCCGGTGCAACTGCGCTTCTTCGAAATGGCCCTGGCGCAGCCTGGGCACTACAACCAGGCCGTGATGCTGCAACCGCGCCAAACGCTCTCGGCCAGCATTGTCGAGCAGGCCCTGGCGCTGCTGGTGTCGCAGCACGATGCGCTGCGCCTGGCCTTCACCAACGCCAACGGCACCTGGCACGCCGAGCACCGTGCCAGCGCCCCGGTCGGCGTGCTCTGGCATCGCCAGGCGGCGGACGCGGCGCAGCTGCAGGCGATTGCCGATGAAGCGCAATGCAGCCTGGACCTTGCGCAAGGGCCGCTGCTGCGTGCGGTGCTGTGCGACCTCGCCGGGGGCGAGCAGCGTTTGCTGCTGGTGATCCACCACCTGGTGGTCGACGGCGTGTCCTGGCGCGTGCTGCTGGAAGACCTGGAACACGCCTGCGTCGCGCTGCTGGCAGGGCGTGCGGCAGCACTGGCGGAAAAAACCACAGCGTTCAAGGCCTGGGCCGAGCGCCTGGGCGAATGGGCTCGCGAGCCGGCCCGAGAGGCCGAACTGGCCTACTGGCAGGCAACGCTCGGCGGCCTGCAGGCAGACCTGCCTGCCGCCCGCCGCGATGCGCAGTTGCAAGTGCGCCACGCGCGCACCGTGCATTGCCGGCTGGATACCGACACCACGCGCGCCCTGCTGCAGCAAGCGCCTGCCGCCTACCGCACGCAGGTCAACGACCTGTTGCTGACTGCGCTGGCGCGGGTACTGGTCCGCTGGACCGGGCAGACCAGCGCGCTGGTCCAGCTGGAAGGCCATGGCCGCGAAGACCTGTTCGATAACGTAGACCTGAGCCGCACCCTGGGCTGGTTCACCAGCTTGTTCCCGGTGGCGCTGACGCCCGCCGACGACCTGGCCACCTCGATCAAGGCGGTCAAGGAGCAGCTGCGTGGCGTGCCCGGACGGGGCATTGGCCATGGCGTGCTGCGTTACCTGGGCAGCGCCGAACAACAGGCCGCCCTGCAGGCGCTGCCGCAAGCACGGGTCACCTTCAACTACCTGGGTCAGTTCGACCAAGGCTTTGCCGACGATCGCCTGTTCGCGCCGGCCAGCGAAAGCGTGGGTACCCCTCAAAGCGCCGATGCACCGCTGGGCAATTGGCTAAGCGTCAACGGCCAGGTACTGGGCGGTGAACTGGAACTGGGCTGGACCTTCAGCGACGCGATGTTCGATGAGCCGGCTATCGCCGCGCTGGCCGCCGATTACGCCCGTGAACTCGCCGCGGTGGTCGCGCACTGCCTCGACAGCCAGGCCGGCGGTGCCACCCCGGCCGACTTCCCGCTGGCAGGCCTGTCCCAGGTACAGCTGGACGCGCTGCCGGTCGACCTGCGCCAGGTCGAAGGCATCTACCCGCTGTCGCCGATGCAAGAAGGCATGCTGTTCCACAGCCTGTACGACGGCCAGGCAAGCAGTTACGTCAACCGCCTGCGCCTGGATATCGACGACCTCGATCCCGAGCGTTTCATCCAGGCCTGGCAGCACACCGTGGGCCGGCATGAGTCGCTGCGTGCCGGGTTCGCCTGGGAGCAGGGCCTGGAGTCGCCGCGCCAGGTCGTGCTGCGCCACGTCGAACTGCCGGTCGAACGTTTCGACTGGTCTGGCCAGCCCGACATCGGCGAGCGGCTCGCCGCGCTGGCGACGGCCGAAGAGGCGCGCGCCTTTGACCTCGGCCAGGCGCCACTGCTGCGCCTGGTGCTGGTGCGCACGGGGCCGCGCCGCCATCACCTGATCTACACCAGCCACCACATCCTGATGGATGGCTGGAGCAATTCGCTGTTGTTCGCCGAAGTGATGCAGGCGTACTCGGGGCAGCCTGCCACAGTACCGCCAGCCCCTCGCAGCGATTACCTCGGCTGGCTGCACAAGCTAGACCGCAGCGCAGCAGAAGCCTTCTGGAAAGCGCAACTGGGCGAACTCGACGGCCCGTCCCTGCTGGCTGGCGCGCGCGATGCGGCTGAGACGGGGCAGGGCGCGGTGGTGCTGGAGCTGGGCGAGTCGCTGAGCCAGGCGCTGAAGCACTTTGCGCAAAGCCAGCAGGTCACCCTCAACAGTGTGCTGCAGGCGGCCTGGTCGCTGTTGCTGCAACGCCGCACCGGCCAGCGCCGCCCCTGTTTTGGTGCGACGGTGTCCGGGCGCCCGGCAGAGTTGCCGGGCATCGAGCAGCAACTGGGCCTGTTCATCAACACCTTGCCGGTGGCGGCCATGCCGCAAGGGCACATGGCCGTCGCCGACTGGGTACGCGAAGTACAGGCGCTGAACCTGCGCCTGCGCGAAAACGAATACCTGCCCCTGTACGCCATTCAGGCGGCTGCGGGGCGCAACGGCGAGGCGTTGTTCGACAGCCTGCTGGTGTTCGAGAACTACCCCCTGGCGCAGAGCCTGTCGGACAGTGCTGACGGCATGGCGTTGTCGGGCCTGGATTACCAGGAGTACAGCGGCTACCCGCTGACCCTGATTGCCGAAGCGCGTGATCTGGTACAGCTGACCTTCGCCTACCAGCGCCAGGCCTTTACACGCGACCAGGTGCAGCGCATCGCCGGTGAGTTGCGCCACTTGCTGAACGGGTTTACTGGCGCGCCACAGGCCTTGCTTGGCAGCTTTGCCCTGGTCGACGAGGCGACCCACGAGCAGGTCGTGAAGCAGTGGAACGCCACTGCGCGTGAATACCCGGGCACGCCATACGTGCACCAACTGTTCGAGCAGCAAGCCGTCCGCCAGCCACTGGCGCCGGCGCTGACCTTCGCCGACCGCACCCTGAGCTACACCGAACTGAACGCCGCAGCCAACCGCCTGGCGCATCACCTGCGTGGCCTGGGTGTTGGCCCGGACGTGCTGGTGGGCATTGCCACCGAGCGTTCGGTGGAAATGGTCGTCGGCCTGCTGGCCATCCTCAAGGCTGGCGGCGCCTACGTGCCGCTGGACCCAGAGTACCCGCAAGACCGCCTGGCCTACATGTTCGAGGACAGCGGCATCGCGCTGTTGCTGACCCAGTCGCACCTGCGCGCCGGCTTGCCGATCCCGGCAGGTTTGACCGTGCTCGACCTGGATCAGCCCGCCGTCTGGCAGGCGCAGGGCGAGGGCAACCCGGCCGTGCAACTGCACCCGGAAAACCTCGCCTACGTCATCTACACCTCCGGCTCCACTGGCAAACCCAAAGGCGCCGGCAACCGCCATGTCGCCCTGCACAACCGCCTGGCCTGGATGCAGGAGGCCTATCAACTGGGTGCTGATGACAGCGTGCTGCAGAAGACGCCGTTCAGCTTCGACGTGTCGGTGTGGGAGTTCTTCTGGCCGTTGGTGGAAGGCGCCCGCCTGGTGATGGCGCTGCCCGGTGATCACCGTGACCCGGCGCGCCTGGTGCAGCTGATCACCACCGAGCAGATCAGCACGCTGCACTTCGTGCCGTCGATGCTGCAGGCTTTCGTCGGCGATGAAAACGCCGCCCGCTGCACCTCGCTGCGGCGCATCGTCTGCTCCGGCGAGGCACTGCCGGTGGAGCTGCAACGCCAGGCCCTGGCGCTGCTGCCGCACAGCGGCCTGTACAACCTGTACGGCCCAACCGAAGCAGCCATCGACGTCACCCACTGGACCTGCGTCGAAGAAGGCAAGGACGCGGTGCCGATCGGCCAGCCGATCGCCAACCTGCAAACCTACGTGCTGGACGCCGAACTCAACCCGGTCAGCCCCGGCGTGACCGGCGAGCTGTACCTGGCCGGCATCGGCCTGGCGCGCGGCTACCACCGCCGCCCGGCGCTGACTGCAGAGCGCTTTGTCACCGCCCCGTTCGGCACGGGCGAACGCCTGTACCGCACCGGCGACCTGGCGCGCCAGCGCGAGGACGGGGTGATCGAATACGCCGGGCGTATCGACCACCAGGTGAAGATCCGTGGCCTGCGCATCGAGCTGGGCGAGATCGAAGCCCGCCTGCAAGAGCAGGACGCGGTACGCGAAGCCGTGGTGGTTGCCGCTGACGGCCCGAACGGTACGCAACTGGTGGCTTACCTGGTGGCCGAGCCGGCCACAAACCTGGACGCCATCAAGGCGCACCTGGCTGCTGTGCTGCCGGACTACATGGTGCCGGCGCAGTGGGTAGTGCTGGAGCGCATGCCGCTGTCGCCCAACGGCAAGCTCGACCGCAAGGCCCTGCCCAAGCCCGAGCTGGGCCAGTCGCGGCGCGAGTACGTGGCGCCGCAGAGCGATGTTGAGCAACGCCTGGCCGCGCTCTGGCAGGAGGTGCTGAAGGTCGAGCAGGTCGGCCTGGCCGACAACTTCTTCGAACTGGGCGGGCACTCGTTGCTGATGGTACGCCTGGTTTCCCGTATCAAGGCCGAGTTCTCCATCGAACTGCCGATTCAGGACGCCTACCTCGCCGATGACCTCGGCGCGCTGGCTGTACTGGTGGCAACGCAGGAAGGCCCGGCTGAACAAGACTACGACGCGATTTTTGACGCCTTGGACGAACTGGAGGCATTTGATGCTTAAGCAAGGGACCCAACAGGGCAATGAGCTGGTCCAGCGGATCAGCGGGCTGAGCCACGACAAACGTGTGGCTCTGTTCAAGCGCCTGCTGGAGAAGGGTGTCGATCTGGGCCGCCTGCCCATCGTGCCGCTGGCGGACGGCGAAGCGCCGCGCCTCTCCCATGCCCAGCAGCGCCAGTGGGTGCTCTGGCAGCTGGACCCGGAAGGCGCTGCCTACAACATGCCAGCGGCGCTGCGCCTGAAAGGGCAACTGGACCTTGCTGCGTTGCAGCAGAGCTTCGATGCGCTGGTGGCGCGGCACCAGCCGCTGCGCACCACCTTCGAGATGGCGCACGGGCAGCCGCAGCCGTGCATCCACGCGACGCTTTCGATCCCTGTCGAGCACCTGGCATTGCCAGGCGCAGGCGATCAGGCGATTGCCGAGGCGGTGGCACGGGAGGTGGTGCGCCCGTTCGACCTGGAACGTGGCCCCTTGCTGCGGGTGTTGCTGCTTGAGGTGAGTAAAACGGACCGGGTGTTGGTCCTCACCCAGCACCATATCGTCTCTGACGGTGAGTCCATGCAGGTAATGATCGAAGAGCTGATCCACCTCTACCAGGCCGCCTGCGAAGGCCGCAGCGCTGATCTTGCGCCACTGCCCATCCAGTACGCCGACTTTGCGGCCTGGCAGCGCCAGTGCATGGAGGCGGGCGAGGGTGCGCGACAGCTGGCCTATTGGGTGGAGCAGTTGAGCAACGCGCCAACCGTGCTTGAGCTGCCGACCGATCGACCACGCCCGGCCGTTCCCAGTCATCACGGCCAGGTGCTGGGCAAGACGCTGAACCCAGCGTTGCAGCAGCGGTTGACCGGGCTGGCCAAGGCGCACGGCTGCACGTTGGCCATGGTGCTGCTGGCGTCATTCCAGCTTGTGCTGCGCCGTTACAGCGGCCAATGCGATGTCTGCGTGGGGATGCCGTCTGCGGGGCGCAACCGGCCAGAAATCGAGCGGCTGACAGGTTTTTTCGTCAACACGCTGGTGTTGCGCGGCAGGGTCGAGGATGGCCTGACTGTCGCGCAACTGCTGCTCGATACACGGGCTACCTTGCTGGGCGCTCAAGCCAACCAGGACCTGCCTTTCGAAGAGCTGGTCGAAACCTTGGCACCGCACCGCGACCTCAGCCACAACCCGCTGTTCCAGGTGATGTTCAACCATCAGGTGATGGACGCTGCCTTGAGCGCTGCGGCAGTGCCCGGTTTGTCGCTGGAATTGCTGGCGGCACAGACATCACGTGCCAAGTTCGACCTGGCGCTCGACACCCAGGAGCACGGTGGTTCGCTCAGCGCCAGCTTGAGCTACGCCACCGATCTGTTCGACGCCCCCACTGCACAGCGTATGTTCGACCACTGGCAGAACCTGCTGTGGCAAATGAGCGCCACCCCGGCAAAACCCATTGGCGAGTTGTGCATGCTGAGCGAAGGCGAGCGCAACTGGCTGCTGCGTGACCTCAACCCGGGCCTTGGCTGTGCGGCCGAACTGCGTACCGTGCACGGGCTGATCCAGGACCAGGCCAGGTTGCGCCCAGGCGCGCCGGCGTTGGTGGTGGCGGGACGGCAGCTCGACTACCAGCAACTCAACCGCTGGGCCAACCGCCTGGCCGCCCGCCTGCGCCAGGCAGGCGTGGGCCCTGAGGTGCGTGTGGGCATCGCCGTCGAGCGCTCCGTCGAGATGCTGGTGTCGTTGCTGGCGGTGCTCAAGGCGGGCAGTGCCTACGTGCCCCTGGACCCGACCCATCCTCGTGAGCGCTTGAGTTACATGATTGAGGACAGCGGTGTCTCGCTGGTGCTGGTACAACCGCATCTGCGCGCCGAGCTGCCGATTCCCGAAGGCGTCGGCACCCTTGAAGTGACCGCCGATGGCAGTGGGTTGGAAGGCTTCCCGGAGCACGATGCGAACTACCCGGTGGCGGCAGACAACCTGGCTTACCTGATCTACACCTCGGGTTCCACAGGCCGCCCTAAAGGCGTGGCGGTGACCCACGGCCCGCTGGCCATGCATTGCCTGGCCATCGCTGCGCGCTATGGCATGACCCCCGAGGACCGTGAGCTGCAATTTGCCTCAATCAACTTCGACGGTGCCCATGAGCGTTGGCTGGTACCGCTGGTTTCCGGCTCGATGCTGATGCTGCGCGACAACGATGCCTGGGACGTGGAGCGCACTGCCCGCGAAATTGACGAACACGGGATCACTATCGCCTGCTTCACCCCGAGCTACTTGCAGCAATTGGCCGAGCACCTTGGCGAAGCGGGCGCCGCGCTACCCATTCGCTCCTACACGGTGGGGGGTGAGGGCACCAGCCGCGCAACCTTCGACCAGATCCAGCGGGTGCTGCGCCCGCCACGCATCATCAACGGTTACGGCCCGACCGAGACGGTCATCACGCCGTTGCTGTGGGCGGCCAGCCTGGAAACCCGCTTCGATGCTCAATACATGCCAGTTGGGACCCCCGTGGGCGCACGCTCGGCTTACGTGCTGGGCAGTGACCTGCAGCCGCTGCCGGTTGGCGTTGCCGGCGAGCTGTATATCGGTGGGGAAGGGCTTGCGCGGGGGTATCACCAGCGTCCTGGCCTGACGGCCGAGCGTTTTGTCGCCGACCCATTCGGGCACGCAGGCGGTCGCCTGTACCGCACCGGCGACCTGGTGCGCCTGCGCGATGATGGTGTGGTCGAGTACCTGGGACGGGTGGATCACCAGGTCAAGGTCCGAGGCTTTCGCATCGAGCTTGGCGAGGTGGAGTCCTGCCTGATGGGCATGAATGAGGTGCGTGAGGCTGTGGTTACTGTGGCGGGCGAAGGGCGCGGATCGCGGCTGGTGGCCTACCTGGTACTGGCAGAGGGGCTGCAGTGGGACCCATCGCTGCGCAGCCATGTGCTGGCCAGCCTGCGCCAGGCCTTGCCGGAATACATGGTGCCGGCGCACTTAATGGTGCTGCCGGCCATGCCGTTGAACCCGAACGGCAAGCTGGACCGTCACGCGCTGCCTGCGCACTCGCTGGATAGGGCAGAAGAATACCGGGCGCCGGGTACGGCACTGGAAACGCATCTGGCCAAGCTTTGGGGCGAGTTGCTGGAGGTGGATCAGGTGGGCCTGGACGACAGCTTCTTCGAACTGGGTGGTAACTCGTTGCTGGCCATGGAGCTGGTGCGTCGGGTGCGCGCGGCTGCGCTGGACGGCTTCTCGATGACGTTGCGCGACCTGATGGCAACGCCCCGTATCGGCGAGTTGGTGGCGCGCCAAGGCACCCTTGCCACGCGTGAACCGCTGGTGCTGCTGAACAGCCCCGCACAGGGCGCCCCAGCGCTGTTCTGCCTGCATGGCGGCCATGGCACGGTGTTCGACTACCTGCCGCTGGCCAGGCGGCTGCAACCGAGCTGGGCGGTGCACGCGCTGCAGAGCAGGATGCTGTTCAACGCTGCGTGGGTGGACGATTGCGTGCAATCCATGGCCATTGACTATTGCGACTACATCCGTGCCGTACAGCCGCAGGGGCCCTATCATCTGCTCGGCTGGTCCTTGGGCGGCGCCTTGGCGCTGCAGGTTGTCAGCGAGCTCGAGGCGCAGGGGCAAGCGGTTGCGTTTGTGGGGCTGGTGGACAGCTACCTGCCGTTGAATGATCACGAACAGCTGGGTTGGGACGCACGTCTGCAGCGTTTGCTGCTGGGCTTGGGGTGTAATGAAGACGCCACCCGGGCACTGTGCGACGGCTGGCAAGGGCCTGAGCATGACGAGGGGGTGTTGCGCGGTGAGTCGCTGTCGATGGTGCTGGGCGAGGTCACTTCGCCTGTGCTGGCAGAACTAGCCCTTGCCGAGCGGGTTGCACTGGTCCGCACCACGCTGCACCTGGACAGGGTGGCCATGGCGATGGAGCGGCTGCCAACTACCCGGGCCAAGCCTAGCTGTTGGTGGTCGTCCGAGCGCGAAGCAGAGGCGCTGTCGAGCATGGATGCGCATTACGGCAGTGCTTTGCGACACCAGAGAGTCGACCGTGGGCACTTCGAACTTCTGCAGGACGAGCGCTTGATCGACCAGGTCATCAAGCATTTGCCAGGCGTTAGCGCAGGTCGCCCTCAAGCCATGCTTGTGGAGTGATACGGCGGATCGACCCTCCGTCACCACGCACCAGGGCCGCTTAGCGGCCCTGGTGCGTTATCAGGGGTACAAAAATGCCCCCTGGCGCGTTACGCCAGGGGGCTTGCTTTCAAGCAGCCAGGTTCAGAAGTCGGCTTTGAGGGTCACGGTGTAATTGCGCGGTTCGCCATATTGGTTGCTGGCGTTCAGCCAACCGATGGAGGAGTAGTACTTCTTGTCGAACAGGTTGTTGCCGTTCAGCGCTACGCTGAAGTTCTTGTTGATCTGGTAGGCCACGCGGGCGTTCCAGATGGCGTAGCCAGCCTGTTCGATCTTGTCGATGCCGCCGGTGCCGCCCTGGTTGGTGTTGTGGTTCTTGCTCTGGATGTTGGCGCCAGCACCGACGGTCCATTGGTTCAGCTCGCCAGGCAGGTTGTAGTCACCCCAGAAGCGCAGCAGGTGGCGTGGTGTATAGCTGTTGAAGGCCGAGCCGGAAGCCGAGCTGCCATCACCTGGGTCGTTGAGAAACTTGGTCGAGGTGTAGGTGTAGCCGGCAAACAGTTGTAGGCCGGTCAGCGCTTCACCGCTGATCTCTGCATCGAAGCCCTCGGCGCGGACCTTGCCACCGGCCACGTAGCAGTTGTCTTCGCCATTCTGCCCGCACACCGAGTTGAAGTCGTACTGCGCACGGTTCTTCTGATCGACGCGGAAGACCGCGAAGCTGGTGTTGACGCGGCCATCCATCAGTTCGCCTTTCAGGCCGATCTCGTAGTTGGAGCCTTCGATCGGCTTGAGCGCGGCGCTGTCTTCGGTCAGCTCGGTCTGCGGTTTGAAGATGTCGGCATAGCTGACGTAGGCCGACCATTGGTCGTTCAACGCGTAGATCAGGCCGCCGTATGGGGTGACTTCACCGGTTTCCTTGGCATGAGCAGGGGCAGGCGAGGTGGCGTTGAAGCGGGTCAGCTCATAGTCATACTGGTAATTGCTGACGCGCGCGCCCAGCACCAGGGTAAGGGGTTCGGCCAGTTTGTAGCGCACCACGCTGTAAATGCCGTTCTGGCGGATCTTGGCCTTGGACGTGCCGGCATAGGTGGTACCAAGGAGTTCATCCATGGTCGGCTCGCGCGGCGAAACCGGGTCGTAGATGTTCATGGGGCCGAGGTTGAGCAAGCCACCTTGCAGGTCGTCGGTGCGCAACTCGCTGGCGTTGGCGCCCACCACCACCTCGTGCTCCAGGCCGAAGGCACGCCATTTGCCGGTGAGGTTGATGTCGGCACCCTGGTTGATGTTTTCGAAGTCATACAGGTAGGCACGCGACTGCATGCCGTCACCGGTTGCCGGGTCGACGGCGCCACGGCCGAAGCTGTAGAGGATGTCGTTGGTTTCGCGGATGTAACTGCCGGAGGCGTTCAGGCGCCAGTCTTCGTTGAAATTGTGGGTGATGTCGGCGAAGTAGGTCGTCTGCTTGTTATTCCACTTGTTCCAGTCGGCACCGGTGAAGGTAGAGCGCCCCACATTCACCGCGCTGCCGTCCTTGTTGCGCGGCAGGCCACCGAAGGATGGCGTCGAATGCAGGTCTTCCACGCTGGCGCCAGCGGCGATGGTGGTGGCATCGGTGAGGTCGTATTCGAGGATCCCGTACAGCACGTTCTTGCGGCTTTCTGCCGTGTCGTAGAAGTAGTCACGGTCCTCATGGCCTGCCACCAGTCGCCCGCGCAGCCTGCCGTCGGCGGTCAGCGGGCCGCTGGCGTCGATGGTCTGGCGGTAGGTATCCCAGGAGCCGGCGCTGGCCGTGATGGACAGGGACGGTTCGGCTTTCGGGCGTTTGCGTACCAGGTTGATGGCCGCGCCAGGGTTGCCGCTGCCCTGCAGCAGGCCGTTGGCACCGCGCAGGATCTCGACGCGGTCGTACAGCAGGGTGTCAGAGGTGAAGCTGCTGCCGATGGCGTAGTAGCGGCGGTCGAGCGGCACGCCGTCATACTGGATGGTATCTACCTCAAAGCCGCGCGAGTAGATGTACTTGCCGCCGGACGGGCTCTGGTAAGTGGTGATGCCGGTGGTCTTTTCCAGCACCTGGTCGAGGGTATCGAGGCGCTGGTCATCCATCGCCTTGCGCGTAACCACGCTCACCGACTGCGGGATGTCCTTGAGGCTGTGAGTGCCTTTGCCGATGGTCACCGCATTGGACGTGTAGCTCCCCGAGTCCTCAGTAGTGGCATCGACCTGGCGCCCGTTGATGTTGACCGGGCCCAGGTTCAGCGCGGAAGAATCGGCAGGCCCGCTCAAGGTGATGGTATGGCCTTCGAGCTGGTAGGTGAGGCCGCTGTCGCGTAGCAGCAGGCGCAGCGCCTGCTCGGGCTCCATCTTGCCCTTGATTGCGGGCGCCGGCGTGTTGTGCACGGCATCCGGGCTGTAAAGCAACTGCAGGTCGGCCTGCTTGGCCAGGGAATTCAGCGCACCCACCAACCCTTGCGACGGGATATCCAGCGCGACCGGCTCGGCGTGGGCGCTCATGGACACTGCCAACGCACAGGCGAGCAGCGAAGGGGGCAGCAGAGCCAGTGATTTCCTGCGAACCGCCCGTGCGAGCGGTGAAAGCGTGATAGTGGTCATGCGAATACTCAGTGTTAGCAGATTACTTATGAGTTTTATTTGCATCTATGTAACGTATCGGTTCCCCAGAACCGGAAAAATCAAACCGAAAATTCGCTGACTTCTGCTTCAACGCGCTTCCCATCGCGCAGACGTAGCAGGTGATCGGCCACATCGAAGTAGCGGTCGTCGTGGCTGATGACGATGATGGTCTTGCCCAGGCGCTTCAGTTCCGGCAGCAGCTCGGTGTAGAAAATCCGGCGGAACGTCGGGTCCTGGTCGGCGGCCCATTCGTCGAACACCAGCACCGGGCGTTTCTCCAGCCAGGCATTGACCAGCGCCAGGCGCTTGCGCTGCCCGGTGGACAGGTCGGTGGTGGTAAAGGCGCCATCGCGGATCTGCACCTTGTGGGCGATTTCCAGCCGTTGCAGGTACTTGCCGGCATCTTCGGGCAAGGCTTGCCCGTCCTGCAGCAGGTCATCGAACAGGTAGTAGTCGGCAAACACAGTGGTGAACAGCTGGCGGTAGTCGTCACGGTTGCTCGCGGTGACGGGTTGGCCATCCAGCAGAATCTCACCCTGGTGAGGTGCATACAGGCCCAGTAGCAATTTGATCAGGGTGGTCTTGCCGCAACCGTTCTCACCGACAATGAACACGATGTCGCCCTGTTCGACGCGCAGGCTGATAGGCCCCAGTGCAAAGGGCGCAGCACCTTCTACCGGCGGGAAGGCGAAGCGCACATCGCGCAGCTCCAGGCTGCTGATCTTGCGGTCTGGTACTTCGGCGGCATCCAGCAGCAGGTGTGGCTCGGGTGAAGAAAATTTGGCCGACAGCTCGGCGATGCGGCGGAAGGCGATCTGTGCACGGCTGACGATAGGCAGGGTGGTCACCAGGTGTTCGAGTGGCCCTTTCATGTACAGCAGCACCAGGACGAAGCCGCTGGTGACCTTGGGGTCGCTGATCAGCTGGGCTTGCTGCAGTGCCAGCACCAAGCCGATGACCACGAAGAACAGCATCGACCCCAGACTTTTGGCGACGACGAAGATGTTGATCGAACGGATGTGAGTGTCGCGGATGAAATTGGCCGTACGGGTGATGCGCTCGTTGAACATGCGCTGGCGACGCGGGCGGCTGATGCGCAGTTCCTTGGCGCCGGAGGCGACGCCGCTGTAATGGCGCTGCATCTCGTCTTCCGCCTCGCGGGCGGCATTGAAACCGCGGATACCGCGTATGCGCGCGATGTACTGCACGCCGGTGCCAATCAGGATGGCGAGCGCTGTGATCAGGAACATTGGCCAGGACAATTGGGCAAGGTAGCCAAGGCAGCCCAGGGTTACCGACAGCGAGATGGCCAAGGGCGCGAAGGAGAACGCGAAGTCGCTGATGGTGTCCACGTCATGGGTCAGCACCGGGATCAGGCGGTGGCTGCGGTAGCGCTCGATCTGCTCGATGGGGGCGCTGAGCACCTTTTCGCCCAGGTCTCGGCGCAGCCGGGCGATCACGTGCTGACCAACGTAGTTGGTGCCCATGTCGGAGGCGATGGACGCACACAGGGCCAGCAGGCAGATACCGGCAAAGGCCAGCACCACACCCCAGGTCAGTGCGCCAGGGGCATGCAGCAGGTTGTTGATGTGGGCGAGCAGCAGGGTGATGCACAAGCCGCCGACGATACCCAGCCCTACGGCAAGGGCGACGATCAGTCGATAGGGTTTGAGCAAGCCAAGCAGTTCGCGAAGTGCGCCAGGGGTCGATCGGGTCATGGTGGGTTCCTGGTGGATGCGCGGATGCGGTTTCGGCGCTGCACAGGCAAGCGCCGTGTGGGCGTTTGCCCTGTGAAGAAGACGTGCGAGAAGTGTTCTTATTTAGCTGGCCCAGGCCATTGGCCTGGGCAGGGGAGGTGACGCTGGCGCTGGGCGGCTGCTCAGAGCTCGCGGATCACGCGAAAGCCCAACCAGTCGCCACGTACGTAGGGCTCGCGGTAGTTGCGGTTACCGGAGCGGGAGAACACCGGGGCTTCGCTGTAGTCGTTGCCACGAATGTGGTTGTACTCGCAGCTGGCTTCCATCCAGGCACTGCCGTCGGTGGGGGCGCCGACGTAGCTGTCGTGCCGGCAGTCCTGCACCCATTCATACACATTGCCGTGCATGTCGTAGACGCCAAAGGCATTGGCCGGGAACGCGCCGGCTGGCGAGGTGAAGCTGTAGCCGTCGACGGGGCCATAGGTATTGGCGTGCTGGGCGATGCTGTACTCCTTGCCCTCATCGAAGGGGAAGGGGAACGGGCCGCTGCTGCCTGCGCGGGCGGCATACTCGCGCTCGGCTTCGCTGACCATGCGGTAGTGCTTGCCGGTCTTCTTCGAAAGCCACGCAATGTAAGCCTTCACTTCGTCGTAGTTGATGCACACGGCAGGCTGCTCGGGGCCCTGCGGGTAGCTGGGCTTGCCGTTGCGGCACAGGCGGCCCGGGCGGTCGTCGCCGTCTGGGAGGGTGACCTTGGCTTCGCGCTGCCAGGCCTGCATCTGCTTGGCCTGCACCTGGAACTGGCTGATGGCGAACGGCTTGGCGAAGGTCACGGTGTGCATCGGGCCTTCGTCCGGTTGACGCCCGACTTCATCGTCAGGGACGCCCATGGTGTAGCTGCCAGCGGGCAGCACGACCATCTTCGGGCAATCCTTGCAGTCCTGGAACACGGCGCCAGGTTTGTGCGCATCGGCAGCGAAGGCCGGTGCGGTGGCGAACAGGGCGGCCACCAGGGCCAGGGGCTTGAATATGTGCATGGTGGGTCTCGTAAAGGGCGAAAGTTCAGGCGAGCTGCGGGGCGAGGATGGCCATCACACGATCGATCTCGGCCTCGTCGTTGAGCAGGCTTGGGGCCAGGCGCACTACCGGGCCGACATCGCGGTCCACGGCGTCGCTGATTACCTTGTTGGCCATCAGGTGGCGGGCAACCGCGTCGCAGTTGCGGCCCTCGACCCGGAAGAACGTGAAACCCGAGGACAGCGCGCTGCTGCGTGGCGTTACCAGCTGCACCTTGGCGTGCTCGGCAAGGCGCTGTTTGAGGTAGTCGTTGAGCTGGTGGATGCGCGCCTGGACGTCGGCCTTGCCCAGCTGCAGGTGCAGCTCGAAGGCTTTACCCAGCGCCAGCCGGTGGTCGAAAGCGTGGTAACCACCCGGTGTCATCAAGGTGCCGAAGTTCTCGCCCTTGGTGAAGGTGGGCAGGCTGGGGACCAGGTACGGCTGCGGCTTGGCCTCGCGGGCGATGATCACGCCGGTGCCGCGCGGGCCGAACAGCCACTTGTGGGTGCCGGCAATGAAGTAGTCGCAGTTGAAGTCGGCGAAGTTCACGTCCTCGATGCCGAAGCCATGCACCCCGTCCACCACGTAGAGGATGCGGTCGTGCTCATCTCGGCCTTCGTTGACGGTTTTCACCAGTTGGCCGACTTCGCGGATCGGCAGTTTGACGCCACTGCCCGACTGCACCCAGGTCATGCCCAACACGCGCGTTTCGGGGCGTATGGCCTGGCGGATGTTGCCGAGCATTTCATCGACGGAGGCCAGGTGCGGGTCTTTGAACAACGCGACGCGGCGCACCTGGGTGCCCATCAACCGCTCACGGTAGGCGAGCCGGGTGTTGGTGGAATAGTGCTCGTGGGCGCTGACCAGGATTTCCTTGCCAGGCGCCACTTGCAGGCCGCCATAGATCATCGACAGGCCGTCGGTGGTGCTGCCGGTCAAGGCCACCTGGCCGGGCTGCACGCCGAAGTAACGGCCGGCCCAGGCGCGTACATCGTTTTCATAACCCCACAGTTCCTCACGGTCCCAGTCGACCATCTCGCCAGGGTTCTGGTCGAGGCGGGCGCGGAAATGCGCGATGGCTTCGCTCACCACGCGCGGGTGGGAGGTGAGGAGGAAATTGCAGAAATGCAGGTAGGCTGGGTCCAGGTCGAACTGCTGGCGCAGCGCTTGCCATTTGGTCTGGCCAGGTTTAACTGCTGGCAGTGCAGCCAGGGCCTGTGGAGCGAAGCCACCGGCCAGTGGCAATGCTGCGGCCAAGAGGCCGGCCTGTTTGAGGAAGCTGCGGCGGTCGTTCATCAGCCACGCTCCGCTTGCGCTTGGCCGGCATTGGCTGCGCCGGGCTTGGCCAGGCGTTGCACGTCTTCCCACACGCGCAGGAAGTTGCCGCCCCACAGCTTGGCGATGTCGGCGTCGGAGTAGCCACGCTGGATCAGTTCGGCGGTGACATTGCGCGACTCGCCGACGTTCATCCAGCCGGTCACCCCGCCACCGTCGTTGAAGTCGGAGGCGATACCGACATGGTCGATACCGATCTTGCGCACGGTGTAGTCGATGGCATCGACCAGGTCCTTGACGGTGGCGCGGGGCTCTTCGTCGAGGATGGCGTAGAGCGCGCTGGCGTACTCGCCGAACTTCTGCTCCGGCCAGATGGAGATGATCGCATCGCCCGGCATCAGGGCGTTGGCCAGGCCGTTCAGCGGCTGCAGGTCGAAGCGTTTGCGCAGGGCATTGAGTTTGTCCAGAGTGCCTTGGCTCAGGGGCTTGAGGTAGGCGGGGAAGCCGACCACCTGAACCACGCCGCCGCTGTGCTTGATCGCTTGCAGCTCGCGGTCGCTGAGGTTGCGCGGGATGTCCACCAGCGCGCGCGGTGCGGAGTGCGAGGCGACCATGGGGGCGCGGGTCAGGCGTGCCACGTCTTCAAGGGCCAGGGTAGACATCTGTGACACATCGATCATCACGCCCAGGTCGTTGAGCCGGCCCACGGCTTGCTCGCCCAAAGGCGACAGGCCGCCGAGGGCGTCGGCGCTGTCATTGAGGAACGGCAGCGGGCGCGACGAGTCGGCCCAGCTGTTGTTGCCCACGTAGCTGAAGCCGAACATGCGCATGCCGCGTGCGGCCCAGCGGTCCAGCGCATTGAGGTCGTCGCCCAGCGGGTAGGCATTGAGCATGCTGAGGAAAATCGCGAACTTGCCCTCGCCGTGCAGGCGGCGGAAGTCGGCGGGGGTGTAGGCGATGGCGACCTGGTTGGGGAAGTCGCGGACCATGCCGGTGAGGATCTTGAAACGCATTTCCTGCTGGTGGCGCGCTTCGTCGACAAAGGCTGCAGTGGGGCGATGGGGCGCGTTGGCGCCGTTCCAGATTTCTGGCCAGCCAAAAATGGTCAGCGCCGCGCCGGAGAGGCGACCGCGGCCCGCCTTGACCAGGTCGAACTGGCCGCTGCCGTCCTTGTCCGCTTCCTTGCCCTCGGTACCGAAGTTCAGCGGCACGGTGATGTGGCTGTCGAAGGAAATGATGCGCTCCTGCAAATCATTGGCGTGCTTGATCACTTCACGTGGGTAGCCTGCCGGCAGGTAAACGAAGAAATACCAGGCCGCCGTGGCCGCGAGCGCGAGGATCAGCGTCAGGGCGACGAGGTAGGGAGCCTTTCTGGAGCGGGTCGTGTTCATTGCCATCCCGTTGGTTGCCAGGGTCGATGCGGTTGCGGCACCCGCCGCTGCGGGACTTGCCTGTCACGGAGGGACGAGAGGGAGACGGGGAAATTTAGCGTGGCGCCAACGGTAAATTTGCCTCACGGATTCTCGTTCTAGCTCGATAGGCGTGGCTGACACGGATACGGATGTGGCGATGAGGTTTTCCAGGCGTGGGTTCATGGTGGGGCTGGCGGTAGCCGGGGCTGCGGGTTCGGCGGCGTGGTATGCGCGCCAGCCGCGGGACTACGACGAAGCGCTTGAAAAGGACCAGGTGGAAACGCCGGGTGAGGCCAGCGTCGAGGCCGCTGGCGGTACTGGCGTGCGCATCGCCGACAAGCTGCGCGGTATCTGGGACCTGCGCTTCAGTGGCGCTGAAGCAGGCCTGGGCGGCTTGCCGTTGCAGGGCGTGCAGATGCTGCTCGATGTCGGCCCCACTGGCCGTTCGCTGCGTGGCTTCATCGACGTGGGTGAGCGCCTGCGCAGTAGCGAAGAGCCGCGCTATCGGGTACTGGGCGAGGTGGTTGCCGAGGATGCACGCAAGATACGCTGGCGCGTAGTGCCGGCCGGCGAGTCGGCGCCTAGCCATGGACTTGAAGCGATCCTCGACGAGGTATGGGCGTCGTGGGGCAACGCGGGGGCGGGCACCCTGACCGGGCGCATCCGCCGCAGCGACCGGGCCCTGTCGTTGCCCGAGCCGGACAGCCATTTTGTTGCTACCAAACGCGCCTTCCCCGAGGCGCGCCAGGTCACACCGCTGGCACCGGCGTTGATGACCTGGCTGGCAGCCCCCGAGCACCGGTTGTTCCACCAGGTGTGGCACGCCACGCGGGACAAGTGGCACCGCCTTGACGATGACAAGCGCGACGCCCTGCGCGGCGCTGGTTGGCAGCCCGGCCCGCGTGATGCCGAACGCGCAGCGCGAGGGCGGCGCAAGCACCTCAATGGCTCGGGCGAGGACTTTTTCTTCATGCACCGGCACATGCTGGCGCATGCCCGTGGCCTGCAACCGGACTTGCCTAACTGGGCGCGGCTGCCGCTGCCGTCACCGCAGGTCGAGTATGACCGCCTGGGGTTCATCCGCTATCAGGAGAACCACGATGGTAATTCGGTGCCGCCCGCCTGGGTGGCGGCCAATGACGAGGAGCTGAGCCAGTGGTTGCATGGCATCAAGGCAGCCGAAACCTTCTTCAGCAACTTCCAGGTGTGGGAGTCACAGTACCAGGATCCGGACTACCTCAGCCGGCTGACGTTGGGCCAGTTCGGTTCGCAAGTCGAGCTGAACATCCACGACTGGTTGCACATGCGCTGGGCCACCGTCACCCGCGACCCGTCCAACGGCATGCCGGTGATGGGCGATCGCAACCAGACCGACTATGCGGCGCGATGGTACCGGGACGAGAACGATTTTCTCGGCGACCCGTTCTCATCCCACGTCAACCCGGTGTTCTGGCGCTTCCATGGCTGGCTCGACGACCGCATCGAGGACTGGTACCGCGCCCACGAACGCGCTCATCCAGGCGAGGTGCAGCGCCGCGAAGTCAACGGTGTTTCCTGGTTCGCGCCGGGGCGTTGGGTGGAAGTGGCCGACCCGTGGCTCGGGCCGAGTACCCACGGTTGCGGTGGCATTTCGGATGCCGGTGGCGGCGCGGGGGAGATGGAGGTTGAAGCGATGAAGCTGGCACTGCGCATCGCCTTCAGTGGTGAAAACGATGTCAGCGACCAGCTGCGTCGCGTACCGCGCAGGCCTTGGTATGCACGGCACATGAAGTTGCCCGCCAAGACCTGATGCAGGGCAGGCCACAGCGTATGTCGTTACACGCTGTGGCCGGTTCGTACCTCGTTACTTGCAGTTGCCCGCCTTGCGATAGCCCGCAGCCTGCGCCTCGGCCTCAGTCGCAAACGCCACCTGGTTCTTCTGCGCGACCTGGCTGTACCCAGGGCAGCCGCTGGCCAGGTGATACAAATGGCTTTTGCTGTTGCCGATCACAGCACCGTCAATCGACGCGCTTGCCAGGGTTGGCTTGGCAATACCCTTTACCGCGTTTTTCGGCACTGCCGAGGCGGCAACGTCGGAAGCGCCCGCAGGTTTGTAACCGAGCGTCCAGGTCCGCTCGCCGGTGACGAAGGGGTTGGAGTGGCCCATGATCGCGGCAATACGCTGGTTGCGCTGCTTCTCCCATGCCGACACCGGGTGCTGCTTGTCCCAGGCCATCAGCAACTGTTGCTGCTGACGCGACATGCTCAGCTTGTACCGGTCGAACATGTAGAACGTGGTGCGCGCCACCAGGCCTTTCACTTCATCGCGAGGCTCTGCGGTTTTCTGCTGGAAGTCGACCTTGGTGGTGCACTGGCCGTATTGCGGGGCCACGCCCGAGACCATGCCGTAGTTGAAGTTGCTGCGGTCACCGTTCACTTCGCCCACGGACGGGTAAAGGTTGAACAGGTCGGCTTCCATGGCACGGAAGGTCGGGTCTTCATTGACGCAATGCTCGCGCCCGCCGTTCTGCCAGCACTGGCGCTGGTGGCCAAACGTCCACGCCGGCACGATGTGCTCCCACTCGGTGCGCTCGGCACGGGTCTGCAGCTTGCGGGTTTCGTAGCCGCAGGACTTGGCGTCGACGCGGCCACCGGACTTGCCTACCCAGGTCCACTTGCAGCCACAGTACAGCTCGCCCATGGGGCTGTTGGCCTGGTCGAGGTAGATTTTCTGCTTGGCGACAACCTTGGCTTCGGTAAACGTTGCGGGGGGATTGGCGAAGGCGGCGGGAATGGCGGCGAGGGCGAGGGTTACGACGTACAGCAGTTTCTTCATGAGAAAGCATCATCGGATTTCTGGGGGGCGGGATTATACGGCGTGCTGACGTCGATTGAAGAAAAGTCCCATGACGTTGCCGTATTGCGCCTACATCCCAGTGTTCCCATGCAGGCGCGATGCCCCCTTCCCGAGGGAGGGGGCTACTGACTCAGAGCTGAGCAGCCTCCAGCGCCTTTTCGCGTTCATCCGTCCCCTGCGAGGCGGCAATGTCCGTGCCTTGGCGCACCTGCTCGGCATGCACCGCCTGCTCCTGCACTTTGGCCTGGGTTTTCATTGCGATGTCTTCCTGGATGCGCTGCGCTATCTGCTCACCGATCTTGGCCTTCTGCTCAGGCGGTAGCGCTTCGAACTCTTCCGGTGTCATTCCCAGTTCGGCGAGCACTTTCTCCTGGATTTTCTCCTCGGGTGTCTTGGCCATGTAGTCGCGGAAGTCCTGCACCGCGTCGCTGGTTGCCTGGGTGCTGGCACCGGCCTGCTGGCGCGCGGCGATGTCGGGGTTCTGCAACAGCACCTTGAGCTTGGCGAAGGCTTCTTCACGGGCGTCTTCGGCGTTTTGCTGCGACGTGCTGCCTTGGCTGTTCTGCTGCGAGGTGGTGTTGCTGGTGGCCAGTGGCGCACGCAGAGGCAATACCTCGGCCAGCGGCTGTTCAAGGTTGATGCGGTTCTGCTGCTGGACCGTGGGCGGCCAACCCAAGCCATTGAGAGTGATCACGGTGTCTCCTCCTTCTCCCTGGAAGTCGTTGAATGGGCCTGTTACAGGGGCAAAAGCCATGCCAGCGAGGTAAACCGCGAAAATAGGGCGTCTGGGCTATTCCGGTTGCCATCTGCTCGGAATATGCTCGCCTGGCAGAGGAATGATCTTGCCGCTTACGGCAATCAACGGGCACATTCGGCAGCACCTTGACCGGGGCGCAGTTGCTGGACACCAGGGAGAGCGTCCATGAGTCAGGAACCAAGGCCAGTACCCGCCGGCTTCAGTGAGCAGCAGCTGCAGATGTTGTTCGAGTTGATCAGCGATGGCATCTGGGACTGGAACGCCAATACCGGCTATGTCTATCGCAACCCCGGTTGGTACGCCATGCTGGGCTACGCCAGCCATTCCATGGCCAACAGCGTGCTGACCTGGGAGAGCGTGATTCACCCCGAGGACTACCCACGGGTGATGGCGCACTTCGAGGCTTACATCAACCAGCGCAACGAGCGCTACCGCATCGAATACCGCTGCCGCTGCCAGGATGGCAGCTACCTGTGGGTCGAGGACAGCGGCCACATCATTGCCCGCAACGCAGATGGCTCGGTGGCGCGCATGCTGGGCGCGCACCGCAACATCGACGCCGGCAAGCGCCTGGTGGCGCAGCTTGAGCAGAAGAACCAGTCGCTCGAGGCCCAAGTGGCTGAACGCACGCGCGAGCTGTCCTGGGTCAACCAGCAGCTGCAGCGGCAACTGGACGAAAACCGTGAACTGGCCGAGCGCGATGCATTGACCCGCATCGCCAATCGCTATCGGCTGGAAAAGGTGCTGCAACAGGAATGCAGGCGCGCCCAGCGCTTTCGTGAACCGTTGTCGGTGATCGCCATGGACGTGGACGACTTCAAGCCGATCAACGACCGCTATGGCCATGCCCAAGGCGATGCGGCCTTGATCCACGTCGTCGAGAACCTGCGCACCTGCCTGCGCGATCAGGACCTGCTGGCGCGCTGGGGCGGGGACGAGTTCGTCATGGTGCTGCCGCAAACCGCGCTGGGCGAGGCGCTGGAAGTGGCGGCACGGCTGCGCCAGGTGATGGCGCAGGTCGAGCAGGTGGGGGAGTGCCGGCTGACCATGAGTTATGGCGTGGTGCAGTGGCAGGAGGGGGAGGGTCAGGATGACCTGCTGGGGCGTGCGGACAAGGCCTTGTATCGGGCCAAGGGCGCGGGCAAGAACGCCATCGCCGAGTGAGCCGATTGGGGCCTCTTCGCGCTGTCTCCCCGCGAAGAGGCCAGTACGGGTAGTTTCTCGATTTGCGGATCACTCCTGTTGCATACTGCTCTTCAGCCAAAACCTGCAGTCATGATTGGAAGATCGCGGCCGATAAAGGGTTGCTGCACTTACGCCCCCTGATGACACCCTCGAAGCGAGCACCATGCCCCCCATCTACTTGAACCTAGGTTGCGCCGATCACCCACGCCAGGGCTTTATCAATATCGACCTGGACGCCGCAGGCGCTGACCTGCAATGGGCGCCGGGCCAGGCTTTGCCGTGGGAGCGGGGCACGGTCAGCGGCATCTACAGCGCCCATCTTCTCGAACGCATGGGGCGCAACCAGGGTATCCGCCTGCTGCACGAGTGCCGCCGGGTGCTGCAACCGGGCGGGGTCATACGCCTGGTCTGCACCGACCTGAACGCGCTGGTCGATGATTACCTGAACAATCGCGCACACCCCGAGGCACCTGGCATCGGCCGTGGCGAATGGCTGAACAACGCCCTGCGTCAGCACGCCTGGACCTTCGACGCCGAGGAGCTGACGCGGATCTGCACGATGGTCGGCCTGGAACCGGTTGCCATCACCGAGGCGGGCAGCAGCTGTGACCCGCACCTGAATGAGCTGGAGGCCCCGGCACCGGGCCAGCTGGTGCTGGAGTTCTGCAAGCCGCAGCGCCAGCTGGCGGCGGATGCCCAGCCGCTGGTCAGCATCGTCATGCCGACCTACAAGACCGAACACCTTTACGACGCCTTGGGCAGCGCGCTGAACCAGACCTACCGCAACCTGGAAATCCTGGTGTGCGACGACTGCCCGACCGATGAAATCGAACGTATCTGCGCCGACCTGAGCCAGCACGACCCGCGCGTACGCTATGTGCGCAACCCCGATGCAGGCAAGGACATCGGCCGCCTCAACCACGTTCTCTGCCTGAAAGAAGCACGCGGCGAATTCATCAAGTTCCTCAACGACGACGACCTGCTGGACCTCGAATGCGTAGAGCGGATGCTCGACAGCATGCGCCGCTACCCGGACGTCACCCTGGTGACCTCCAAGCGCCAGCGCATCGACCAGTACGGCGAGCCGCTGGCTGATATCGCCGCGACCCAAGCCCCCGTGGCAGACGACGCGATGATCGAAGGGCTGTCGCTGGGCACCGCACTGATGCAGTCGCAGATCAATTTCGTCGGCGAGCCGAGCACGGTGATGTTCCGCCGTGCCGACATGCTGGACATTACCCCGGACTTCATGTCGGTAGACGAGCAGCCCATTGCCTGGGCCTCGGACGTGGCGATCTTCCTCAACCTCGCCCTGCGCGGCAATACGGTGTATCTGATTCAACCGTTGAGCAGTTTCCGCATTCACGGCGAGCAGTGCCAGGTACTCTACGGCGCCGCCGCCCAGGGCGAATCGCGGCGCTGCTGGGCAATCATGCGCGACTTCTGGGCGCGGCATGAATTCGACAAGGCGCTTTGAAGATTGCGCTGTGTACCTACGCTTGAACAACACAAGGCCGGCCATCAGCGCCGGCCACAGGAATACCGCTTATGAGTGGCCGTCCACCGGTTTTCGTGACCCAGCCCGCACTCCCGGAGCTGGACGCTTTCCTGCCGTACCTGCAGGAAATATGGGATAGCCGCATCCTGACCAACGGTGGCGCCATGCACCAGCGCCTGGAAGCAGCGTTGTGCGCGTACCTGGGGGTCGAACACATTTCGCTGTTCTGCAACGGCACCCAGGCGCTGATCACAGCACTGCAGGCGGCCGGGCTGAGTGGCGAGGTGATCACCACGCCTTACTCCTTTGTCGCCACCGCCCATTCGCTGCTGTGGAACAACCTCACCCCGGTGTTCGTCGATATTGACCCGCACACCCTGAACCTCGACCCGGCGCGCATCGAAGCGGCCATCACCGACAAGACCACGGCGATCCTGGCGGTGCACTGCTATGGCCACCCCTGCGACGTCGAGGCGATACGCGTGATTGCCGAACGCCACGGCCTGCAGGTGATCTATGACGCTGCCCATGCCTTCGGCGTGCAGGACGCAGGCGGCAGCCTGCTGCGCCATGGAGACCTTGCGACCCTGAGCTTTCATGCCACCAAGGTGTTCAGCACCTTTGAGGGCGGCGCCATCATCTGCCGCGATGAGGCGACCAAACGGCGCATCGACCAGTTGAAGAACTTCGGCCTGTCCGCCGACGGCACGACCGTGGAGCTGACCGGCACCAACGGCAAGCTCAGCGAGGTTCACGCAGCGTTCGGCCTGCTGCAACTGCAAGGCCTGGATCAGGCACTGCACAAACGTCGGCAGATCGACCAGCGTTACCGAAGAGGGCTGGCGGGCGTTGCGGGTATCCGCTGTATCGAAGGGGAGGGCGACGCTGTTGCCAACCATGCCTATTTCCCGATACTGGTGGGGCCAGACTATGCGCTTGGCCGCGACGCCCTGTTCGCGCACTTGGCCGCGCACAATATCCACGGGCGGCGGTACTTCCAGCCACTGATCAGTGGGCTGCCGATGTACCGCACGTATCCGTCGTCCAGCGCTGCCAACCTGCCGGTGGCGCATCAGGTGGTGGAACAGGTGATCTGCCTGCCGATCTACCCCGACCTCGACACCACTACCGTGGACTTCATCATCGGGCTGATCGCCGGGGCTGCTGCATGACCGCCGTGGCGATCATGCAGCCCTACCTGTTTCCCTATATCGGCTACTGGCAGCTGCTGCAGGCTGCAGACTGCTTTGTGGTGTACGACGATGTGAACTACATCATGCGGGGCTGGATCAACCGCAACCGCATCCTGATCAATAACGCGCCCGGGCTGATTACCCTGCCATTGTTGCAGGCATCGCAGAACCGCAAGATCAACGAAATCGAACTTGCCCCGGCGGCCCAGTGGCAGCGGCGCATGCTGCGCAGCGTTGAAATGGCCTACCGCAAGGCGCCCTGTTTCGATCAGGTATATCCGCTGGTGGAACGTATTTTGGCGCACCAAGACAAGAACCTTGCGGGTTTTCTGGCGAATCACATCCAGCTGTTGGCCGGCTTCATGGGCCAGACAACGCGGATCGTTACCAGCAGCCAGGTCTACGGCAACGCCCAGCTGGCGGGCCAGGCGCGGATTGTGGATATCTGCCGCCAGGAAGGCGCGACCCGTTACATAAATGCCCAGGGTGGGCGCTCGCTTTATGAACCTGCCACGTTCGCCGACGTTGGCATCGACCTGCGTTTCATCGGCATGCGCCCGCTACCCTATCGCCAACGCGGCGAGGGCTTCACGCCCTACCTGTCGATCATCGATGCCCTGATGGAAGTCGGCGCCGAGGGCATCGGGCCGCACCTGGCGGCCTACGATTACCTCTGAGGCTCAGGCTTCGCAGACCACGTAGACACTCGCGGTGAGGTCCGGGTATTTCATGCCCATCTTGTAACAGCCGTCGAAAAACGCCTGGTCGATGATGCCGGCACGCAGGGCTGCGTCGAACTGGAAGTTGGCCATCGGCTTGAACAGGATGCCGCCGCGTTGGGTCACCTGCAAACCCGCCTGCAGCGCCTCGTGCTCCAGCGTGTCGAGGCTGTAGGTGCAGCGGTGGCCGTGCTTGCGTTCGCCCTCGGTCACGGCCGCATTGAAGTCGATCAGCCCCATGCCCACCGCAATCTGCCGCGACGCCGCGTTGGCGTTGGGCACGACGATGAACAGCCGCCCGCCGGGCGCCAGCCACTCGCGCACCTTTTTCAGCACCGGCTGCGGCTCGGTGAGGTGCTCGAGGGTGTGGATCAGGAAGATATTGTCGAAGCGCCGCGCCAGGGCTGCGTCCTCGAATTGGCCAAGAATGAACGTCGCGCGTGTGTCGGCAACGTTGCTGCGGGCGATCTCGATCAGGTCGGACGCGCCCTCGAGCACGGTCACGTCATCGAAGGCCTGCAACAGCTTCTTGGTGAACTCACCGTGATAGCAACCCATTTCCAATGCATTGCCCGGGCGGAACTGCCCGGCCAGCGCCTTGATCATGTAGTCGCGGTGGATGTAATCGAAATCGTAGGCGTACAGGCGGTTTTCCGTGTCCTGGTACTCGGTGTTCAGGTCGCGTGACATGGTTAACCCTGGTTGGAATGGTACATGCGCCTGGCCGGTGGTTGATACCACTCGTCCAGCGTCGCGGGCACCCGCGCGTTGTAGCCGATGACCTGGCGCATCATCGGGTCCAGGTTTGGCCCCTGGTCATAGCCCAGGGCACGCGGGTAATCGAATTGCTGCTTCATGAACGGCTTGGAGAACATCGGCGTGACCGAGCGGCGCACCTGGTCGGTGCTGTTGCTGCCGCCGGCATGCCAGACATTGGAATTGAACATCAGGATGCTGCCGGCCGGGGCGATGGCCTGTTCGGCGTGGGCCTTGAAGTAATCGTCGGTCGGCTTGGCTTCGGCCTGGTGCGAACCGGAAAGCATCCAGGTCGCGCCGTTGTCGGCGGTGAAGTCGTCGAGCATCACCAGGGTGTTCAGCAGCAGCGGCATTTCCCCGGAAAAGGAGCGGATATCCCGATGAACGCGCTGCGCGTAAGACTGGCTGGCACGGGTGTTGATGGCCCCGCCATAAGAATTGAGGATGAACTGCCCAGCAAAATAGCGTTCGATGAAGGCATAGATCGGGTAAGCCTTCAGGCACTCCAGAAAACTGTCGAACTGGCCGATCAGGTGGTGCACCGTGTAGCTGGTGTCCTGGTCGATGCCATTCTTGATCTGGTAGTCGCGGCAGATGGCGTAAGCCTTGTGAATGTCTTCACGCATCTGTTCGACGATGGCGGCAGGGATGGCATTTTCGAAAATTATCCAGCCCTTGTCCGCCATGCGTTGGTCGAACGCCTCGATGGAAATCATGGGCACGTTACCTGATCGTGACGATGCATTTGGAAGGGTACAGCTCGCACTTTTCCAGGGTGTACTCGGCTGGGCTGAACACCTCCTTGAAGGCCAGCGCTTCGCCCGGCGATTCTGCCCAGGTCAGCTCGTCCATCAGCAGTACGCTGCCACTGACCAGGTGCGGTTTGACCGCCTTGAGCGCGGCCAGGGTCGGCTCGTACAGGCCCATGTCGAAGTAGGCGAAGGCGACGATGGCCGAGCCATTGGCCTTGAAGAATTCAGGCGCGGTCTGGCACACGTCACCGGCCACCAGCTGGTGCACGCCGCGCTTGTGCCCGAGCACGTTGTTGCCTTCATGTACCTGCAGCAGTTCGTTCAGGTAGTCCTTGTAACTGGCCTGGGTGGAGTAGGCGTTCTCAACCCACACGCCGCTTTCCTTGCGGTCTTTATCGCCTGGCGCGCTGTAACCTTCGAAGGTGTCGAAGCCGACGATCTGGCGCTGCTTGTTGAAGGGTTCGTACATGGCCCGCAGGTTTTCCAGCAACACCAGGTTATGGCCGTACCAGGTGCCGAACTCGCAGATCATGCCAGGGATATGCTTGAAGCGTTTGTACAGGTCGCTCAATACGATGAATTTGACCAGTACCGAACTGCGGGTATACAGGCCGATATTGAACAGTACGTCGTTGTCCGACAGCGGGCTGTTCAGGTACATGTCGCGCAACTTGTCGCGGAAGGCGTACTGCAGGTCCGATGCGGTGGATTCAAGTTTGTAGACGTCGTCTTGAAGTTGTTCGTTACTCATCATCACTCCATTGGGCCAGGCCGAAGCCGCTGGTCCCGAAACGGTTGCCGTTGTACAGCATGTAGGTGTGCCCGCCGCTCTGGAAGATGAACGGGTAGCAGGTCATCAGCGAGTCCCAGCCTTCGGCCGAAGGTGCGATGCCCTCATCGTCATGGCGGGTCCAGGCCCGGCCGTCGGGCGACTCTGCATAGCGGATGCGGTAGGAACCAGCGCCATTGCGGTAGTCCTGCGATGCGCGGGAGCAGTACCACATCTTGAATATGCCGTTTTCCTTGATCACGCAGGGGCGGGAAAAGGCTTCGGTTTCGAAGCGCGATTGCAGGCACTGCTCTGGGAAGCGGGTGTACTCGAAACCGTCTTTGGATTCGGCGTATTTGATCACGTACAACGGTTCGTATTTGCCGTCCACGTCCAGCCAGCGGGTGCCGGAGACGTACCACATCTTCCACAGGCCCTCGTCAAACAGCACGGTGGGCGTCACGGCCAGGTAGGGCTCGGTGGCCGTGCGGTCCATGATCGGGCCTTCGAAGAGTCTCTCGAAGTGCAGGCCATCGTCGTCCGAAACCGCAACGCCCATGGCATTGTGGTAGGGCACGGTCAGGCGCTGGTTCCATCCGCTGTAGTACAGGTAGGTGCGCCCATCCTTCTTCACGGCATAGCTGGGCATCACACCTTCGTCATCGAAGGTGCCGGGTGCGCCGAACCCCAGGCACGGCTCGCGGTGGCGGGCCACGACGGTGCGCGGGTCGTGCTTGTCCAGGTCTACCGCGTAGCACAGGCTTTTGCCGGCGCTGTTGCGGGTAGAGATGAACACCCGTATCACATCGTCCAGCACCAGCGCGGTGGGTACCTGGGCGTGGGAGCCGACCCAGTCTTGGTCGGGGTCGAAGGTTCTACCGAGTTTTTTCCAGGCCATGCTCTACCTAAAAATCCAGTTCCTGGCTGCTTTTGACCGGGCGCGCGGGGGCGCCGACATAGAGCTGCCAGGGTTGAGTGTCTTTCGAAATCAGCGCCCCCATGGCGACGCAGGTGCCTTCGCCAATGGTGCAATTGTTGGTGATCGTCGCGTTGACGCCAAACCAGGCGTAGGGTTCTACCCGGCAATGCCCGGACAGCACCACGTGGGAGGTGAAGAACACATGGTCGCAGATCTGGCCATGGTGGCCGATGTGGTTGCCGCTCCACATCACCACGTTGTTGCCGATGGTGGTGAACGGTTGCAGTGTGTTGTCTTCGAGAATGAAACAGTTTTCGCCGATGATGTTGTCGTTCACCGTGGCATTGGGGCTGACATAGGAAATGAAGTCATAGCCCTTTTCCTTGCCCTGCAGGTACACCGACTCGCGCAGGCGGTTCATTTTGCGGCCGGTCATGGGCGCGAACAGCTTGTAGCCGGTGCTCGGGAAATAGTCCTGCAGGGTTTCGAACGGCACCACGGGTAGCCCTTCGAACATCCTGGATTCCGGCAGATAGCGCTCATTGACGGTAAAACCGACCACCTCTACCGCAGGGTCTTTTTTCAGGTAGTAGTGCGCCAGTTGAGCGGTGTCCAGCACTCCGAAAATGACAACTTTTGGCATCATGGCATCCAGGGTGTTCGAGGCTGAGTCAGGTCAAGCCGGGCTAAAGGTACGCTGTGTATACTGCTGCCCACGATAGCACCTCCGCTGGCGTAAAAATAAAGGGCACCGGGCCGATGGGAAAGATTCTTGATCGAAATCAAATCCGCTTTTATCGGGAGCAGGGTTACCTGGTTGCCGAGGATATTTTCGACCCACGGCATCTGGACGAAACGCTTGCCCATTTCAATCTGGCTTTCGCCCAGCAGTTGGACCGCCTGGCGTTGCCTGTCGCTGGCGGGTTGGCTGTTGAAGCCTTGCACCAGAACATGGCCGCATTGCTAGGGGCTGACGTTGCGCTCTACCTGGCGACGCTGCGCATGTGCTCCAAGTTGTACGGTATCTACCGGTTGATGACGGCCGAGCGCTTGCGCGATGCGACTGCCGACCTGGGCATCGTGACCCCGTTGTTCCAGACCACCCCTGTGCTGCATCTGATGTCGAAGAAGCTGGTGATCCCGGGTGGTTATCAGGGGTTCGACGTGCACCAGGACTGGACGTCGGTGCAGGGCAGCCTGGACACCATCACCACCTGGATCCCGTTCATGGACATCGACCCGCAGTTGTTCACCATGGAAGTCATGCCCGGCAGCCATCTGCTCGGCCTGCTCAGCGGCGACCAGGAACAGCATGTGCTGAAGGTCGACGAAAAGCACTTCAAGGAAGACGACTTCGTTCCTGTCTGTGTCGGCAAGGGCGGCGTTTGCTTGATGTCGAATTTCACCATTCATCGGTCTTCCCGCGAAGGCGATGAGCGCCTGCGGATTTCCGTCAGTGGCCGCTATGAAAACGCCAGTGAGCCGACGTTCATCGAGCGCGAGTACCCGTTCACCCAGCAGAAGAGCATGCAACGCGGGTTGATTACCGAGCACTTCCCGAGTGTGCAGCAGGTGCGTGAAGTCTATGCCGTCGACGGCAATGGGTAGCCCAGTTCTGCCCTGCAGGCGCGCACTTAAAGTTTCCAGAAGGCATGCCGATCACTAGGTCACTGGATACGGGCAATGCACCCGTGTCGCCAATGGTTGGAGTGCTTGCCCTCAGCGGCAAGGTGCGTCGCCTTGCGTCTACTTCAATTCACGCCCTGCTGCCGGTCGACGCAACCCGTGGTGGGCATTGGTCTCGATGAGTTTGCGAAGGGGCAAGTATGAATTTTTATGTGAACCAGGTGAAAAGCAAGCCGGACTACCGGGGCTCGTTGTTCAAGGGCGATATCTTCCTGGAAACCGGCCTTGCCAACGCACATGAGCTGTGCGCCCTGGCCCGGCAGAGCATCACTGCCGCGTTCGATGGCGAAACCGACCATCAGGCGCTGCACAAGATGATGCCGGTGGAAACCTTCGTCGAACGCGTCACCGCGCTCAAGCGCCAGTTCACCAATGGCCCGCAGGCCAAAGCGTTGATCCGTGAGTTCATTTGCGAGATCGGTGCCGACCCCAAGGACTATATCTTCGACGTGCCTCGGGTGCGTGTGGTGCCCAACTATGATTACCTGCATGCAGGTGTAAGTTACGCCTACAAGCCGCACCGCGACACCTGGTACGGCAGCGTGGAAAGCCAGGTGAACACCTGGATGCCGGTGTACAGCATCGAGCCCGAACAGACCATGATGATCAACCCGGGCTACTTCGAACGGCCGGTGCGTAACAGTTCTGCCCAGTGGAGCCTGAACGACTGGATCAATGTACAGCGTCACAAGGCTTCGCAGAACATCACCGAAGAAACCCGGGTACACCCGGTGCCGCTGGAAGACATCGATACCAGCAGCGAGCTGCGCGTGGCCGCCAACAGTGGCGAAATGCTGATTTTTTCTGGCGCCCACCTGCACGGTACGGTAGCCAACTTCACTGACAAGGTGCGCTTCAGCGTGGACTTCCGCCTGATCCACCTGCAAGACCTGCTGCACAAGCGCGGTGCGCCGAACGTTGACAACGGCTGTTCGGACGCAGAGGCCGGCTTCAAAGACTTTTTCAATGCCAGCGACTTTTCGCAATTCCAGGGAGTAAACCCATGACCAAGCGTCGTCTGACTGCTGCCGAGGTCGAGTACAACGAAAAGCGCGCCAGCGTGCTGAGCCGTGTCGATGCCCAATACGTGGCTGATGCGCCGTTCGTGTTTGCCAACCGCATCGCCGTGACCGCTGCGCTGTCGCGCATCGAGCTGTTCAAGATGGTCCAGGATATTCCGGGCGCCATCGTCGAGTGCGGTGTGTACAAAGGCAACTCGTTGATGCTGTACATGCAGCTCTCGATGATTCTGGAGCCCTATGCGATCAACCGTTCGATCATCGGTTTCGATACCTTCGGTGGCTTTGCCAGCATCGATGCCGAGCAGGACCCGGCCGACATCAACGAAAGCATGTTCTCCGACACCGACGAAACCTTGATCCAGGACATGATCGAGGCCAACGACCTGATCCGTCCGGTCAACCGCATCCCACGTTGCGAGATCGTCAAGGGCGACATCCTGGAAACCGTGCCAGCCTTCGTCAAGACCCGCCCTGACCTGGTGGTGGCGATGCTGATCCTCGACACCGACCTGTATTCGTCGACCAAGGTGGCGCTGGAGACCTTCCTGCCCTACATGCCCAAAGGCGCCATCGTGGTGCTGGATGAAGTCGCCTACCGCAACTTCCCGGGCGAGACGGCTGCACTGCGTGACGTGCTGGACCTGAACAAGATCGAACTCAAGCGCCTGCCATTCGATTCGTCGGTGGGGTACTTCCGCGTTTGACGGGGTGCATCAGCATGGCTGCCGAAAAATGCAGCCTTGTTGAATGAAAAAAGACCCGTGACGCCTGGGGCGCCACGGGCCAACATCGGCCGCAGCCGCTTCAGTGTCAGATATGCAAGGCGTGGCCCAGTGCGCGTAGCGCTGCTTCCTGCACGGCTTCGCCGAGGGTTGGGTGGGCGTGGATGGTGCCCGCGATGTCCTCCAGCCGCGCGCCCATCTCCAGTGACTGGGCAAACGCGGTGGACAGTTCGGACACCGCCACGCCAACCGCTTGCCAGCCCACGATCAGATGGTTGTCGCGCCGTGCCACCACGCGCACGAAGCCCGCTTTCGACTCCAGGCTCATGGCCCGGCCATTGGCCGCAAACGGGAACTGCGCGACGATGCAGTCCAGCCCTTGCTCGCTGGCTTGCTCCGGCGTCTTGCCGGCCACTACCACTTCCGGGTCGGTGAAGCACACTGCGGCAATTGCGCCAGGCTCGAAGCGTCGCGCGTTGCCGGCGATGATTTCGGCCACCATTTCACCTTGCGCCATGGCGCGGTGCGCCAGCATCGGTTCACCGGCGACATCACCGATGGCCCAGACGTTGCGCATGCTGGTCTGGCAGCGCTCGTCGATGGCGATGGCGGCACCGTTCATTTTCAGTTCGAGGCTTTCCAGGTTGAAGCCTTGGGTGCGCGGGCGACGGCCCACGGCCACCAGTACCCGGTCGGCCTCCAGGCGCAGCTGTGCGCCCTGGCCATCGCGGGCCAGCAGGCAGCCGTTGTCATAGCCTTCGACGCTGTGCCCCAGGTGCAAGGCGATGCCCAGTTTCTTCAGCGATTCGGCCACTGGTGCGGTCAGCTCGCTGTCGTAGGTCGGCAAGATGCGCTCGCGCGCTTCCACCACGCTGACTTGAGCGCCCAGCTTGCGGTAGGCGATACCCAGCTCCAGGCCGATGTAGCCGCCGCCCACCACCACCAGGTGTTTGGGCAGCGTCTGCGGTGCCAGGGCTTCGGTCGAAGAGATGACGGGCCCGCCCAGCGGCAGCATCGGCAGCTCGATGCTGTTCGAACCGGTGGCCAGCAGCAGGTGCTCGCACTGGATGCGCTGGCCATCGACGTCGACGTGCTTGCCGTCGAGAATCTTCGCCCAACCGTGGATCACCTTGACCCCATGCTTTTTTAGCAGCGCGGCGACGCCGGTGGTCAGGCGGTCGACGATGCCGTCCTTCCAGGCGACGCTTTGGCTGATATCCAGGCGCGGCGAAGAAACGCTGATGCCCAGCTCGGACGGTTCGGTGTAGCGAGAGGCCTGATGGAATTGCTCGGCCACATGGATCAGCGCCTTGGATGGAATACAGCCGATGTTCAGGCAGGTGCCACCCAGTGCCTGGCCTTCCACCAGCACGGTGGGGATGCCCAGTTGCCCGGCGCGGATGGCGGCCACGTAGCCGCCGGGGCCGCCGCCGATGATCAGCAGGGTGGTGTCGATAGTCTGTTGCATGCTCACTCCACGAACAGGCAGGCGGGTTGTTCAAGCAGGCCACGCACGGCCTGGATGAACAGCGCGGCATCCATGCCATCGACCACCCGGTGGTCGAACGAGCTGGACAGGTTCATCATCTTGCGGATCACGATCTGGCCATCGATCACCATCGGCCGCTCGACCATGCGGTTGACGCCGACGATCGCCACTTCCGGGGTGTTGACCACCGGTGTGCTGACGATGCCGCCCAAGGCGCCGAGGCTGGTCAGGGTGATGGTCGAGCCGGACAGTTCCTCGCGGCTGGCCTTGTTGTTGCGGGCGGCGTTGGCCAGGCGGGAAATCTCGCTGGCATTGCCCCACAGGCTACCGGCCTCGGCGTGGCGCAGCACGGGCACCATCAGGCCGTTATCGCCCTGTGTGGCGATGCCCACATGCACCGCGCCATGGCGGGTGATGACCTGGGCTTCGTCGTCGTAGGTGGCGTTGATCTGCGGGAAGTCGCGCAGCGCCACGACCAGCGCGCGCACCAGGAACGGCAGCAGGGTCAGCTTGCCGCGGCTGTCGCCGTGCTTGCTGTTGAGTTGCTGGCGCAGGGCTTCGAGTGCCGTGACGTCGATTTCCTCGACATAGCTGAAATGCGCCACGCGGCGCTTGGCATCCTGCATGCGCTGGGCGATCTTGCGGCGCAAGCCGATCACTTGCACCTGCTCGCTGTCGGTGCGCTTGGCATAGCCGCCAGGGGCCTGGCCGGCCGGGCTCTGCGGTTTGCTGATGAAGGCATCGAGGTCTTCGTGCAGGATGCGCCCGGCAGGCCCGCTGCCATGCACGTAACGCAATTCGATACCGGCATCCAGGGCGCGCTTGCGCACGGCCGGGGAGGCCAGTGGTTTTTCGTCTGCCTGGCGCGGCACGATCGGTGCGGCGCTGTGCGACGCTGCTGCCGGGCAGGCAACCGGTTGCGCTTCGATACGTGGCTGCGGCTTGGCAGCAACCGGTGCGGCTTGAGCTTCTGCCGGCTTGGCCTGCGGCGCATCCACATGGTTGCCGCTGCCCTCGACTTCGATGCGGATCAGCTCGCTGCCGACCGCCATCACTTCACCTGGCTGGCCGCCCAGGGCCAGCACCTTGCCGCTGACCGGCGAAGGGATTTCAACGGTGGCCTTGTCGGTCATGACGTCGGCCACTACCTGGTCTTCGGCGATCACATCGCCGACCTTTACAAACCACTCGACCAACTCGACCTGCGCGATGCCTTCGCCGATGTCCGGCATCTTGATGACGTGCGTGCCCATTCAGACCTCCATGACCCGTTTCAATGCCGCACCTACCCGCGAAGGGCCTGGGAAGTAAGCCCATTCCTGTGCGTGAGGGTAGGGGGTGTCCCAGCCGGTGACGCGCTCGATGGGCGCTTCCAGGTGGTGGAAGCAGTGCTCCTGCACCAGCGACACCAGTTCGGCGCCAAAGCCGCAGGTACGGGTGGCTTCATGCACGACCACGCAGCGGCCGGTCTTCTTCACCGATGCGACGATGGTGTCCAGGTCCAGCGGCCACAGGCTGCGCAGGTCGATGACTTCAGCGTCGACGCCGGTCTCTTCGGCGGCCACCTGGGCCACATAGACCGTGGTGCCGTAGGTCAGTACGGTGACGTCGTTGCCGGGGCGGGTGATGGCGGCCTTGTCCAGCGGCACCGTGTAGTAACCGTCTGGTACGGCGCTGTGCGGGTGCTTGGACCACGGGGTTACCGGGCGGTCGTGGTGGCCGTCGAACGGGCCGTTGTACAGGCGCTTGGGCTCAAGGAAGATCACCGGGTCGTCAGACTCGATCGAGGCGATCAGCAGGCCTTTGGCGTCGTAGGGGTTGGACGGCATCACCGTGCGCAGGCCGCACACCTGGGTGAACATCGCTTCCGGGCTCTGGCTGTGCGTCTGGCCGCCGTAGATGCCGCCACCGCACGGCATGCGCAGGGTCAGCGGGGCGATGAATTCGCCCGCCGAGCGGTAGCGCAGGCGCGCCATCTCGGAAACGATCTGGTCGGAGGCGGGGTAGAAGTAGTCGGCGAACTGGATTTCCACCACCGGCCGCAGGCCATAGGCGCCCATGCCGACGGCGGTGCCGACGATGCCGCTCTCGGAGATCGGCGCGTCGAATACTCGCGACTTGCCATATTTGTTCTGCAGGCCTTCGGTGCAGCGGAACACGCCGCCGAAGTAGCCGACGTCCTGGCCGTAGATCACCACATTGTCGTCGCGCTCAAGCATGACATCCATGGCCGAGCGCAGGGCCTGGATCATGGTCATGGTGGTGGTGGCCATGGCGGTTTCCGGGTTGATGCTGTTGTTGTGGTCGTTCATCTCAAACCCCCAGTTCCTGGCGCTGACGGCGCAGGTGGTCGGGCATTTCCTTGTACACGTCCTCGAACATCGAGGCCGCGCTCGGGATGTGGCCGTTGGCCAGGGTGCCGTAAGTTTCGGCTTCCTTCTGCGCGGCAATCACTGCGGCTTCGAATTCGGCGGTGACGGCCTGGTGTTCTTCCTCGGACCAGTGGCCGATCTTGATCAGGTGCTGCTTCAGGCGGGCGATCGGGTCGCCCAGCGGGAAGTGGCTCCAGTCGTCGGCCGGGCGGTACTTGGACGGGTCGTCGGAGGTGGAGTGCGGGCCTGCGCGGTAGGTGACCCACTCGATCAGGCACGGGCCCAGGCCACGGCGGGCGCGTTCGGCGGCCCAGCGCGAGGCGGCGTACACGGCGACAAAGTCGTTGCCGTCGACCCGCAGCGAGGCGATACCACAGCCCACGCCACGGCCGGCGAAGGTGGTCGATTCACCGCCGGCGATGGCCTGGAAGGTGGAGATCGCCCACTGGTTGTTGACCACGTTGAGGATCACTGGCGCACGGTACACGTGGGCGAAGGTCAAGGCGGTGTGGAAGTCCGACTCGGCGGTGGCGCCGTCGCCGATCCAGGCCGAGGCGATCTTGGTATCGCCCTTGATCGCCGAGGCCATGGCCCAGCCGACCGCCTGCACGAACTGGGTCGCCAGGTTGCCGCTGATGGTGAAGAAGCCGGCCTCGCGCACCGAATACATGATCGGCAGCTGGCGGCCCTTGAGCGGGTCGCGCTCGTTGGACAGCAACTGGCAGATCATCTCGACCAGCGACACGTCGCGGGCCATCAGGATGCTTTGCTGGCGGTAGGTGGGGAAGCACATGTCGGTGCGGTTGAGCGCCAGCGCCTGGGCGCTGCCGATGGCTTCCTCGCCCAGGCTCTGCATGTAGAAGGACATCTTCTTCTGGCGCTGGGCGACCACCATGCGGCTGTCGAAGATGCGCGTCTTGAGCATGGCGCGCATGCCTTGGCGCAGCACCTGCGGGTCGATGCCTTCGGCCCAAGGGCCAAGCGCATCGCCATGCTCGTCGAGCACGCGGACCAGGCTATTGGACAGGTCGGCGGTGTCGGCAGCATCGACATCGATCGGGGGTTTACGGACTTGACCTGCGTCGTTCAGGCGCAGGTAGGAAAAATCGGTCTGGCAGCCTGGCCGGCCGGTAGGCTCGGGCACATGCAAACGCAGGGGGGCGTACTCGTTCATGCTTTTTACGCTCGCTCGGATGTTGTTTTTGTGAGCTCTGAAGCGGCCGCCGCTGACTACCGGCTTGTGACTGGCAGGTCAGCGTCAATTACATAGTAGTGACACCCCGGGAGAATTTTTCTCTCAAGTTGATTGCCTTTAACGCGCGGCGCAGATAAACATTCCGCATAAACACAAAAAACCGGTGAATTTGTCTCATGCGCAAACTCGATCGTACCGATATCGGCATTCTCAACAGCCTGCAGGACAACGCCCGCATCACCAACGCGGAGCTGGCGCGTTCGGTGAACCTGTCGCCGACGCCCTGTTTCAACCGGGTGAAGGCCATGGAAGAGCTGGGGGTGATTCGCCAGCAGGTGACCTTGCTGTCGCCTGAGGTGCTGGGGCTGGACGTGAATGTGTTCATCCATGTGAGCCTGGAGAAGCAGGTGGAGCAGGCGCTTCACCGCTTCGAGGAAGAAATCGCCGAACGGCCCGAGGTGATGGAGTGCTACCTGATGACCGGCGACCCGGACTATCTGCTGCGGGTGTTGCTGCCCAGCATTCAGGCGCTGGAGCGGTTTCTTGATTACCTGACCCGGTTGCCGGGGGTGGCCAACATTCGCTCGAGTTTTGCCTTGAAGCAGGTGCGGTATAAGACGGCGTTGCCGTTGCCTTCCAATGGCATGACCCTGCGCGAATAGGGCTGTTCATGCGGGCCTCATCGCCGGCAAGCCGGCTCCCACAGGTATTGCGCCGCTGTGAAGGCCTGTGATTTCCCTGTGGGAGCCGGCTTGCCGGCGATGAGGCCCGTGCGGGGTGCTTGATATTTTAAACACCCCCAGCCTATGTTGTGGTCAGCCTATAACAACAAGGACAAGCGTCATGACCACCGCAGCCCAGCGCTCGCTCGCCGAGCACCTCCAGGGCATCGACCAGATCGAATGCATCACCCCCGACCTAAACGGCGTACCCCGCGGCAAGGTGATGACCGCCGAAGGCTTCCTCGAAGGCCGCCGCCTCCAGATGGCGCGCGGCGTGCTGCTGCAATGCATCATGGGCGGTTACCCGCCGGCACGCTTCTACGGCAGCGATGACGGCGACCTGGCGCTGGTGGCAGAACCCTCGCAGATTCATCGGCTGCCGTGGAGCGAGGAGGGGCTGGCCCTGGCCATCTGCGATGCCAACGAGCTCGATGGTCGGTCATCGGCACTGTCCACCCGCGGCCAGCTCAAGGCCGTGATTGCCCGTTACGCAGCCTTGGGCCTGGCGCCCGTGGTGGCGACCGAGCTGGAATTTTTCGTCTTCGCGCCCAACAGCAACCCGCTGCAGCCGTTTCTGCCGCCACTGGGCAAGGATGGCCGCCGCGAACTGGGTCACTCGGCCTTCAGCGTCAGCTCCAACAACGGCCTGCGGCCGTTCTTCCAGGAGGTTTATCAGTGCATGGCGGCACTCGGCCTGCCGCGTGACACCTTCATGCATGAAATGGGCGTCAGCCAGTTCGAGATCAACCTGCTGCACGGTGACCCGTTGCTGCTGGCCGACCAGACATTCCTGTTCAAGCACCTGCTCAAGGAAGTGGCGCTCAAGCATGGCCTGAGCGTGGTGTGCATGGCCAAGCCCTTGGCGCATACGCCGGGCAGCTCCATGCACATTCACCAGAGCCTGGTGGAAACCGCCACGGGGCGTAACGTGTTCAGCGATGACCATGGCCAGCCGACCGAGACCTTCTATCACTTCATCGGTGGCCAGCAGGCCTGCATGGCCGATTTCACCGCGTTGTTCGCGCCCAACGTCAACTCCTACCAACGCCTCTGCCACCCCTATGCGTCGCCGAACAATGCCTGCTGGTCCGAAGACAACCGCGCCGCCGGGCTGCGTATCCCGGCCAGTGCGCCAGTGGCGCGGCGTGTCGAAAACCGCCTGCCGGGCGCCGATGCCAACCCCTACCTGGCCATCGCCGCCAGCCTGGCCGCCGGCCTGCACGGCATCGAGCAGCGCCTGCAGCCCGCACCGGCCATCCAGGGTGAGTTCGAGGTGCCCGAGCACCTGAGCCTGCCATGCACGCTGCATGCAGCCCTGGAGCGCCTCAAGCGCAGCGCGCTGGCGCGGGAACTGTTCGGCAGTGAGTTCATCGAAGGCTACGTTGCCACCAAGACGCTTGAGCTGACCGATTTCTTCAACGAAATCACCCCCTGGGAGCGCCGCGTGCTGGCAGCTCAGGCCTGATCGCGACACGACCGCTACTGGACGCGCCCCTGTTCGGCTATTTCGCAGGCAGGGGACTGCGCCGCGACACATTTGCTTTTATGCTTGCCAGCAAGCCAACGCCACCTGACCAGGGAGCCCGACGGGACGTATGCGAAACATCTGGAAGCCGTTTCAGTCGCTGTATTTCGCTGCCTTGATGATGCTTATCGGCTCGGGCCTGCTCAGTACTTACCTGGCGCTGCGCCTGGCAGCCGATCATGTCGACAGCTTGTGGGTCGGTGCGCTGATGGCGGCCAACTACTTCGGCCTGGCAGTGGGTGGCAAGGTTGGCCATCGGCTGATCGGCCGGGTAGGGCACATTCGCGCCTATGCCACGTGCGCGGGTATCGTCTGCGCGGCGGTGCTGGGCCATGGCATGACCAACTGGCTGCCGGCTTGGGTCGGGCTGCGGATGATTGTCGGCCTGGGCATGATGTGCCAGTACATGGTCATCGAGAGCTGGCTCAACGAGCAGGCTGATGCCAAGCACCGCGGTGCGGTGTTCAGTGGCTACATGATCGCCTCCTACCTGGGGCTGGTGCTCGGCCAGTTGATTCTGGTGGTGCATCCAGAACTTGGCCCAGAGCTGCTGATGCTGGTCGCCATGTGCTTCGCCCTGTGCCTGGTGCCGGTGGCAATGACCCGGCGCATTCACCCTGCACCTTTGCGCCCGGCGCCGATGGAGCCGAAGTTCTTCATCAAGCGGGTGCCACAGTCGTTGAGCACGGTGCTGGGGTCGGGGCTGATCGTCGGTTCGTTCTACGGCCTGGCGCCGCTTTATGCCTCCAGCCAAGGGTTGTCCACCGAGCAGATCGGTCTGTTCATGGGTAGCTGCATCTTCGCCGGCCTGCTGGTGCAGTGGCCGTTGGGCTGGTTGTCCGACCGCTACGACCGGGCGGTGCTGATCCGCAGCGTGGCGGTGGGCCTTGCGCTGGCGGCGGCGCCGCTGGCCATCCTGCCCAGCGTGCCACTGGAGTTGCTGTTCGGTATCGGCTTTCTGATTTCGCTGCTGCAGTTCTGCCTGTATCCGCTGGCGGTGGCCTTCTCCAATGACCATGTGGAAAGCGAGCGGCGCGTGTCGCTGACCGCCATGCTGCTGGTCACCTACGGCGTGGGGGCGTGCATCGGGCCGCTGGCGGCGGGGGTGCTGATGAAGGTGCTGGGCTCGCAGATGCTGTACGCCTTCTTCGTGTTCTTCGCGTTGGTACTGGTGTGGCGGATACGCCCGAAAGCCGTTACTGGCCTGCACCAGGTGCAGGATGCCCCGCTGGGCCACGTGGCCATGCCGGCGGCAGGTTCGCCATTGTCGGCGGCGCTCGACCCACGGGTGGATGAGCAGACGGTGCAGGAGGTGATGCAGGCGCCGGTGGCGGCTGAGGATACCGAAGCGGAGAGGGAGCCGGAGGGGGAGAGCGAGAGGCTTGTGTCTGAAACGGACAAGAGTGTGTGAGGCGCGGGTCGTTCGCTATGGAGCATGAAACGTATTGGTTGCCCAGACGAGTACGTGACTTACCGACTGGCGGAAAATGCGCAGGGTGCTCCGCCAGTCGTCGTGCGTGCTATATGAGTTTGATATCACGCAAGCGGAACATCAGGCTTCCACTTCCCGCATTGGCAGTGCGCAAAAAAGGCACAGTGCTTCTGAAACCTTCGTGAACGTATTTCTGAATATCCAATTTGATGGGCAGGGCATTGTAGTTGTAGAGGTGGAAGTCAATATTTTCGACGTTATCCATGCTTCCGTCCCATTCCTCAAGGGCTTCAATCCTCCAGGAGTTGGTCCTCAGTTGGCTCACTCCGGGAAACGGAGACAACGAGTCAACAATTCTTCCTGCCAGATGGGTGCTGTACAGTCCCAGCCAGCCATTACGATTCACTTCAAGCCGGGCGCCCGTATATGCAAAGTTGCCGTTGTCGGCGCTGATAGTGTATCGAGGATGACCACGCTCATCATTTGTATATTGGAATTTGAATGTTATCGGTAAGAATCGAATGACGCCGTGTGCTGACAAAAGCGGCCCCTCCGAAATGAATTCGTTACGGGCGCATAGCCAGCCGTCGATATCGAGCCCCGTTGTTATGCCTGTAACGGGTAGGGAGGTGTCCGAAATGCCGATGTCACCCTGGTTGCTGGTCAAGCTGGCCGTAAAGTTTGCACGAATCATATTGGCTCCTGTTGCTGAGATGCCCAGAATGAGGGCGAAGTGCAACAGTATTCGAGTGATGTTCAGGCGATTAAGCTGGAAGTATTCCCGCGCGCAGGCCTCATTGCGATCAGCGTGTGATCATCGCTGGTCAAAACCTCTCGGTCCTGTGTTTCCTCGTGCGGCTTCGGCAAAGCGGCATAGGCGGGAAGGATTGCTGGCCTTCGATTGACAGCGGGTCGGACCGCTCGTTTGTAAACAGTGCAAATGAAAACGCCACCCCATGGGTGGCGTTTGCACATTCGGCAAGCGATCAATAATCGTCTTTATCGAACCGCCGCGCTTCACGCTGCAGTTGGTAAACAAAACTTTCGATCTTGCGCTGCGCCTGGCCATTGAGGTTATGGAAGCGCACGCCTGCGAAGGTGGTGTTAATGCGTTCTTCGTGGTGCAGGTGGCGCAGTTCGACCATGGTGTCGACCAGGCCCAGTGGGTTGCCGGCCTTGAAACGCTCGTACACCTGGCCCAGTTGCAGGCGGTCTTCGACATTGCCCTCGAAGCGCAGCTTGCAGCCTGTGGCAGAGATGTCCAGCAGCTTACCGCGCAGGGCGCCATTGCCTTTGAGGTGAGTGCCATCGAGAATCACATCGACCAGCTGCGACAGCTTCAGCGCGGCGCGGAACGCATTGCGGCGCTGGTGGTAGGTCATTTCTTCGGGCATTGCACCGCGGTACGAGCGGTGGCCGTCGACCTCGGTGATCTTCAATTCGTGGTTGCATTCCCAGGCGATGCGCACACCGTCATGGAAGCCTTCGACGCGAAACGCTTCGCCGTTCTCGATGAATTTTTCGCCATCGCGCGGGATCATTTCGTCCAGCGCCACGGTGTTGCTATCACGGTCCACATGAACCACATAGCTCTGGAACCGCTGGCTGCGCTCATGGAAGGTGATGATCAGAGGGTCGTGGCTTTCCTGCAGCTGGCGCAGGTTGGCCGCGATCTCCAAAGGAGTGTTCAGCACCTTTGGTGGCTGCGGAGCATCGGTCTCATTGAACACGGGTTATCAATCTCCAGGCAAAAACGACACACGCAAGTAACGGCATTTTGCCAGTATGTTCCGTGCCTTGATAGAACTAATCACACTTGGCTGAGCGCCCGGGGCTTGGCCAGTGGTGAGGTGGCGCCACGGCTGTCATAAAGCGACGGAGAATCGCCGCCCATGAGGATTCTGATCTGGTTGGCCGTGACGTGCTGTTGTACCTGGACGATCCGGCCATTGGTCTCGTTGACCTTCTGGCAGGTTTCCATCAACTCGGTCAGCACCTTGAGCTGTTGCATGATCACTTCACCGTTTGGCGACTGCGCAGCGACAGCCTGCACCCCGGCACGGTCGGCGCTGAGGCCAAGGCTGGTGAGCAGGTTATGGCGGCGGATGCCTTGCTGCTCGAGCAGGACGATCAGCGATTGCTTGCGGGCAAGAATACCCTCAAGCGGTGCCATATCGCGGCCGTGCAGGGCTACTGCCTCCTGCTCAAGCAGGTCGAGCAGCTCCTGGGTCGGGGCGATGTCGTCTTCGATCAATTGCAGCAGTGTGATGTCGTGCATGGCTAACTCTTGGCTTTTATAGCGTCCGTGAAGTCAGCGCGCCGAACGGTCAGCGCTGGGCTTCGAAATCGAGCAGTTTGCTGGCGACCCGGCCGGCATCGACCTGGTAGCTGCCATCTGCGATCGCCTGTTTCAACTGTGCCACGCGGGCATTGTCGACAACGGGCTGGTCGCGCAGCTTGTCGCTGATCTTTTGCAACTGCTGGGCCTCTTGACTGAGGTGTACCGCCTCTCCGCTGTTGGCGCTCGCGCTTTTAGGCGCTTCAGTGGCTTCGCCGGATTTGTCGGCGGTGCCAGGTGCGGCATTGCCGCGAACGCCGCCCGTGATGGACGGAGAGTTATTCAAACGACTGAAGTCGATGACCATGATCAGAAACCTCTGGGTATTTGGACGCTTGCCTTGTTTTCGGCCATCCCGAAATAAACTTTAGGCACAAATGCATAGCCGCCTGTCGGCAAGCCCATGAACCCGTTTTCTGACACAGTTTAGGAAAAGCGGTTCCACACCGCCAGCCCAATCTACATGGCGACCTCGACTTGGCCAGGGCCGGTGACCCGGGCCTTCACCACTCGCTGCGAATTGAGGTTGCGCACCCGGATCTGTTCGCCCTGGCCGCCCTTGCTCAGGGCCTCGCCTGGCATGCGCACGCTGAGGCTGCCGGCGCGGGCGATGATCACCACGTGATCGCCCTTGCGCACCACCTCGGCCTGCTCCAGGTGCTGCGGGGTGAGCACCTGGTCGATCACCGTCGGGCGCAGCATTTTCATGCCCACGGCCTGGTCGAGCTCGCTGAGAAAGCCCTGGGTGAGGGTGCCCACGTCACGTTCGCGCAGGGCCACGTCGCCTTCACCCACGATGTCCTGCCGTTTGAGGGGGCGGGTCACCACCACCACATCGCGGAACAGCCGCACCGTTGCCGGCACGAAAATGGTCCAGGGAGCCGCGCCATCGCAGCGTACCCGCACGGTTACGCGGCCCAAAGGCTGCGCCGGGCTTTCCAGCGAGGCGTCCAGCGGCTGGCTGCACAGCGGCATGCGCAGGCGCGGGTCCAGTGAGTTGACCTGAATTTCGTAGCGCCCGGCGGTCTGGGTGGTCGCCAGGTAATCCTCGACGGTGAATTCAAGAAACCCTTGGGTGACACCGATAAGCTGTTCAGGCAAGGTAACCGCGTCCGCCACCGTGCGAGCGCCGGGTGCCAGCAGGCAGAGCACGGCCAGTGAGCCACTCAGAGGGCGCGTCAGTCGTCGGAAAATTGTCGTTTTCATGTGCATGGCGCTCAAAAAAGCAAAGCCCGTGCCGACTTGCTATCTGAGTGGCTACGAAAAGCGCTTTGAAAAGGCAGAAACCATAAGGAGTCAGGCATGGCGGGGGTAATGGATTCAGTCAACCAGCGCACACAGCTGGTTGGGCAGAATCGCCTGGAATTGCTGCTGTTCCGCCTCAATGGCGAGCAGTTGTACGGGATCAACGTGTTCAAGGTTCGCGAGGTGCTGCAATGCCCGGCGCTGACCGTGATGCCCAGGTCCCATCCGGTGGTGCGCGGCGTGGCCAATATTCGCGGGGCGACCATTCCGATCCTCGACCTGTCGATGGCTACCGGTTTGCCCGGGCTGAAGGAAGAAACGCGCAACAGCTTTGTGATCATCACCGAGTACAACACCAAGACTCAGGGCTTCCTGGTGCACTCGGTCGAGCGCATCGTCAACATGAATTGGGAAGCGATCCATCCGCCACCCAAGGGCACCGGCCGCGACCACTACCTGACTGCGGTCACCCGGGTGGACAACCGCATGGTCGAAATCATCGACGTGGAAAAGGTGCTGGCCGAAGTGGCGCCGTCGTCCGAGCAGGTGTCTGCCGGCGTCGTCGATGCCGACACGCAGGACAAAGCCGTGCTGCTGCGGGTGCTGACCGTCGACGATTCGTCGGTGGCGCGCAAGCAGGTCAGCCGCTGCCTGCAAACGGTGGGTGTCGAGGTGGTGGCGCTCAACGACGGCCGCCAGGCCCTGGACTACCTGCGCAAGCTGGTGGACGAGGGCAAGAAGCCAGAAGAAGAGTTCCTGATGATGATCTCCGACATTGAAATGCCGGAAATGGACGGTTACACGCTGACGGCGGAGATCCGCAGCGATCCGCGCATGCAAAAATTGCACATCTGCCTGCATACTTCGCTGTCCGGAGTATTCAACCAGGCGATGGTGAAGAAAGTCGGTGCCGATGACTTTTTGGCCAAGTTCAAGCCGGACGACCTGGCCCAGCGCGTGGTCGACCGGATCAAGGCAACGCATTGAAGCAGCCGGGGGCTTGCTCCCGGCACCAGTGATTGAAAAGAGGCCGCAGTAGTGTCTACGGGTAATTTGGATTTCGAACAGTTCCGGGTATTCCTGGAGAAAGCCTGTGGCATCCTGCTGGGCGAGAATAAGCAGTACCTGGTTGCCAGCCGCCTCAACAAGCTGATGGAGCAGCAGGGCATCAAGAGCCTGGGCGAGCTGGTGCAACGCATCCAGGCCCAGCCGCGTGGCGGCCTGCGTGAACAGGTGGTGGACGCGATGACCACCAACGAAACCCTGTGGTTTCGCGATACCTACCCCTTTGAAGTGCTGAAGAACAAGGTCATCCCGGAGTTCATCAAGAACAACCCGGGCCAGCGCCTGCGCATGTGGTCGGCAGCTTGCTCGTCGGGCCAGGAGCCGTACTCCATCTCGATGGCCATCGACGAGTTCGAGCGCAGCAACCTGGGCCAGTTGAAGATGGGCGCGCAGATCGTTGCCACCGACCTTTCGGGTTCGATGCTGACCAACTGCAAGACCGGCGAGTACGACAGCCTGGCGATCGCTCGCGGCCTGTCCCAAGAGCGCTTGCAACGTTACTTTGACACCAAGGGGCCTGGACGCTGGGCGGTCAAGCCGGCGATCCGCAGCCGCGTCGAGTTCCGCTCGTTCAACCTGCTCGACAGCTACGCGGCGTTGGGCAAGTTCGACATCGTGTTCTGCCGGAATGTGTTGATCTACTTCTCGGCGCAGGTGAAGAAAGACATCCTGCTGCGTATTCACAGCACCCTGAAGCCGGGTGGCTACCTGTTCCTCGGCGCCTCCGAGGCGCTCAATGGGTTGCCGGACCATTATCAGATGGTGCAGTGCAGCCCGGGGATTATCTACCAGGCCAAGTGAAGGCTTGCACCCAGGCCGGCATCGAAAGATGCCGGCCTTTTTGTTGGCTGTCAGGCCCCCATCGCCGGCAAGCCGGCTCCCACAGGTACAGCGCAAGCCCCAGGCCCCATGCAGGCCGTGTGGGAGCCGGCTTGCCGGCGATAGGGTCGCAAAGCGGCCCCGCAACCCTTGACGTCAATTTTTTGTTTTGCCGCTTTTGCCACCCGGCAATTGCCGCTTTCCCCTCTCCAGGCGGAAGCACTTTGCCGCTTTTCTGGCATCACCCCCTCAGCGATGCCTGCTCTAGCCCAGTGTTTCCGGGTTTTCGGGACTTTGGCACAGCCCTTGCTATAGCTTGGCCAACGAGTTTCCGGTCAACCTTTGAAGGTTTCCCCGACATGAGCATCAGTTTCGACAAGGCGCTTGGCATCCATGAAAAGGCCCTGGGCTTCCGCGCCCAGCGCGCCGAAGTGCTGGCCAACAACATCGCCAACGCCGACACGCCCAACTACAAGGCGCGTGACATGGACTTCTCTTCGGTGCTCGCCGCCGAAAGCCAGAAGCTGCAAAGCGCCGGGCGCTTCGCCATGGACCGTACCAACAGCCGACATATCGAGGCTGAAGGCCTGGCGATGGCCGATGACACGCTGCAGTACCGCACTCCGACGCAGCCGTCCATCGATCAGAACACCGTGGACGCCCAGATCGAGCAATCGAACTACACGGAAAACGCCATTGGCTTCCAGGCCAGCTTCACCTTGCTCAACAGTAAATTCAAAGGGCTGGTATCGGCCCTGCGAGGAGAATGACCATGTCCCTGTCCAGTGTCTTCAACATTGCCGGTAGCGGCATGAGTGCGCAAAACACCCGCCTCAACACCGTGGCCTCGAACATTGCCAACGCCGAGACCGTTTCGTCGAGCATCGACCAGACCTACCGCGCGCGTCACCCGGTGTTCGCCACCACCTTCCAGAATGCCCAGGCCGGCAGCAGCCAGTCGCTGTTCGAAGACCAGGGCGAAGCGGGGCAGGGCGTGCAGGTCAAGGGCATCATCGAAGACCAGAGCAACCTGGAGGCGCGTTACGAGCCTAACCACCCGGCGGCGAACAAGGACGGCTACGTCTATTACCCGAACGTCAACGTGGTTGAAGAGATGGCCGACATGATCTCCGCCAGCCGGGCGTTCCAGACCAATGCCGAGCTGATGAACACCGCCAAGAACATGATGCAGAAAGTCCTGACCCTGGGTCAGTGATAAGGAATCCAGACCATGGCAGTCGATAGCACCAGCGGTGTAAACCTCAATGACGTCCTGACCGCGTCGGGCGTCGGTGGTACCACCAAGAAGACCACCGACACCGTCTCCAAGACCGGTACCGACACGCTTGGCAAGGACGCGTTCCTGCAGCTGCTGGTTACCCAGATGCAGCATCAGAACCCGCTCGACCCGCAAGACAACGGCGAGTTCGTGGCGCAGCTGGCGCAGTTCAGCAGCCTCGAAGGCATCACCACGCTGAATGAGTCGGTCAGCAGCATCACCAACGCCATGGCCTCGTCGCAGGCCCTTCAAGCTTCGTCGCTGGTGGGCCGTTCGGTGGTTGTGCAGAACGACAAGGCGGTGGTCGACACCACGCAGAGCTTCAATGCGCAGTTCGTCGTGCCGCAGTCGATCAGCGAGGCGAAGGTGACCATCAAGGACAAGGACGGCAACACCGTCAAGACCATCGAGCTGGGCGAGCAGAAAGCCGGTTATGCCGACTTTATCTGGGATGGCACCAACAGCAGCGGCGAAAAGGTCGACCCGGGCACCTACACCTTCACCGCCAGCACCACTTTGGATGGCCAGGCAGTGCAGATGAACACGCTGCTGCCGGCCAAGGTGACCAGTGTCAGCTTCAACGCCACGGGCGAAATGGTGCTGAACCTTGCGGGTGTCGGCAAGGTTTCCCTCTCCGACGTACAAACCATCGGTATCTAAGGCCCGCTAGCGCGGCACAGGAGCGAATTCATGTCTTTCAATATCGGCCTTAGCGGTCTGTACGCAGCCAACAAGCAACTGGACGTTACCGGCAACAACATTGCCAACGTCAACACCACCGGCTTCAAATCCTCGCGCGCCGAGTTCGCCGACGTCTACGCCGGCGCCAACCGCCTGGGTGTGGGCAAGAACCAGATCGGTAACGGCGTGCGCCTGGCGGCTGTTTCGCAGCAGTTCACCCAAGGTGACGTCAACAACACCGGCAACGTGCTGGACATGGGTATCCAGGGCCAGGGCTTCTTCGTCCTGTCCGACAACGGCTCGCGCGTCTACACCCGTGCCGGTGCCTTCCAGGCCGACAAAGACAACTTCGTGGTCACCTCGGATGGCCTGCGCCTGCAAGGTTACGCCGCCGACTCGAACGGCAAGATCCAGAAGGGCGTGCTGAGCGACCTGCAGATCGACACCTCGTCGCTGCAGCCAAAGGCCACCACCCTGATCGACCAAGGCATCAACCTGAACTCCTCGGCCACCGACATTCCGCTGGAAATCGATGACGGCACCGGCACCATGGTGCCGAACAAAGTGTTCGACCCTTCTGACGAAACCACCTACACCAAGTCGTTCCCGACCAAGGTGTACGACAGTCAGGGTAACGAGCACACCATGGAGCAGTTCTACCGCAAGACCGGCACCAACGAGTGGACCATGTACACCCTGGTCGACGGCCGCAACCCGTTCGATCCAGCATCCACCACGCCGCTGACCGGCACCATCAGCTTCAATAGCGATGGCTCGGTAAAAACCATGGCGGCGGACAACACCGGCCACCCGACAGGTTCGTCGTTCACCGTGACCAACAACACCTTCACCATGACCGGTTGGGTGCCAGCGGTGAAGGATGCCGCCGGTAACTGGGCGTCCAACGGTGCCATCGGCAATGCCGACGGCATGAAGCTGTCGATGAACAGCACCACGTCCTACAACACCGAGACCGCGCGTATGTCGCAGTCCCAGGACGGTTATGCCACCGGTATCCTGTCGAACCTGAGCATCGACTCCACCGGCGTGCTGTTCGCCAGCTTCAGCAACCAGCAGTCGCGTGCCATCGGCCAGGTGGCCCTGGCCAGCTTCGCCAACGAGCAGGGCCTGCAGCAGATTGGCGGTACGCGCTGGACTGAAACCTACTCGTCTGGCATTCCCGGCATCGATGCGCCGAAGACCGGTACCCTCGGCGGCGTCGAGTCCAACGCACTGGAAGGTTCGAACGTCAACCTGACCCAGGAGCTGGTCGAGCTGATCAAGGCGCAGAGCAACTACCAGGCGAACGCCAAGACCATCTCTACCGAAAGCACCATCATGCAGACCATCATCCAGATGACCTGATGGTCGCTGATTGATTGTGTGAGGACGAACCCCTTTGTCGTGAAGGGGTTTGTCGTTTTTGCAGGAGCGTTTATGAAAAGGTTGCTTGTCGTGTTGCTCGCTGCCTTCTGCCTGTATCAGGCGCAGGCCGGCACGGCGCCCTGGTGGCGCTGGGAAAGCCAGGCGGATGGGCGCCTGGTGTGCTCGCAGTGGCCGCCGGGGGAGGGCTGGAAGAAATTCGCCGGGCCCTACAACAATGGCGGTTGCCGCGAGCCATGATTCGCCTGTGCCGGCCTCTTCGCGGGCAAGCCCGCTCCCACAGGTAGTGTGCAGTGCTTGAAGTTTGCGCTATCCCTGTGGGAGCGGGCTTGCCCGCGAAGAGGCCGGTACAGGCTTGCCGCTACCGGCAACCCGGCGCCGGATAACCGGCGTTCGCTTCCTTGGCAGTTCCCGCAAAAGCCCGTATTCACGGGCTTTTTCACAATTTCAGAAAGTTGGTTCGGAACTTGCTTTAGTGCCTGCACAGCAACGGCGAGCGGCAAGCGATCGCCAGTGCAGCGGAGGATGACTGTGGACAAGATGCTTTACGTGGCCATGACCGGCGCCAGCCAGAACGCGCTGGCGCAGAAGGCCCATGCCAACAACCTGGCGAACATTTCCACCAATGGTTTCCAGCGTGACCTTGAGCAGGCGCGCTCGATGCCGGTGTTCGGCGACAGCTTTCCGTCGCGGGCGTTTGCCTTGACCGAGCGTCCTGCCACCGACTTCAGCGAAGGGCCGATGGTCGAGACCGGGCGTGACCTGGACGTGGCCGTGGCCGGCCAGGGCTTCATCGCCGTGCAGGCGCCGGATGGCAGCGAAGCCTACGTGCGCACCGGCAGCCTGAACATCGATGCCCTCGGCGTGCTGCGCGCCGGCAATGGCATGCCGGTGATCGGCAACGGCGGCCCGATCGCCATTCCGCCAGAACAGAAAGTCGAAGTGGGCGAAGACGGCACCATCAGCATCCGCTCCATGGGTGAAGACCCACGGGTGATGGCCGAGGTCGACCGCATCAAGCTGGTCAACCCGGACACCAAAGGCCTGACCAAGGGCCTGGACGGGCTGATTCACACCAGCAATGGCCAGCCAGCAGCGGCCGACGTCAACGTCAAAGTGGTGTCGGGCTTCCTGGAAGGCAGCAACGTCAACGCCGTTGAAGAGATGACTTCGGTGCTGGCGCTGTCCCGCCAATTCGAACTGCATGTGAAGATGATGAACGCGGCCAAGGAAGGCGACGAAGCCATGGCGCGTGTTTTGCAAATCGGCTAACCACACTTGAACGGGTGCCGTAAAACAGGCGCACGAGGAGAATACTGATGCTTCCGGCTCTTTGGGTCGCTAAAACCGGCCTGTCCGCCCAGGACACCAACCTCACGGTCATTTCCAACAACCTGGCCAACGTTTCGACCACCGGTTTCAAGCGCGATCGCGCCGAATTCCAGGACCTGCTGTACCAGATCAAACGCCAGCCAGGCGCGCAGTCCACCCAGGACAGCGAGCTGCCGTCGGGCCTGCAGGTCGGTACCGGTGTGCGCATCGTCGGCACCCAGAAAAACTTCCAGACCGGCAGCCTGCAGACCACCGAAAACCCGCTGGACATGGCAGTCAACGGCCGTGGTTTCTTCCAGGTGCTGCAGCCCGATGGCACGGTTTCCTACACCCGTGACGGTACGTTCCACCTGAATTCGGACGGCCAGATCGTTACCGCCAACGGCTTTGCGCTGGAGCCTGCGGTCGTCGTGCCGAACGATGCCCAGACCTTCACCGTCGGCCAGGACGGCACCGTGTCGATCACCACCGCCGGCAACCCGGCTGCGCAGGTCATCGGCAACATTCAGACCGCTGACTTCATCAACCCGGCCGGCCTGCAGGCCATCGGCGAAAACCTGTTCCTGGAAACCGCCGCCAGCGGTGCGCCACAGGTGGGTACACCCGGCCTGAACGGCTTCGGCACCACCCTGCAGCAGACCTTGGAGAACTCCAACGTCAGCACCGTGGAAGAGCTGGTGAACATGATCACCACCCAGCGCGCCTACGAGATGAACTCCAAGGTCATCTCCACCGCCGACCAGATGCTGTCGTTCGTCACGCAGCAGCTGTAAGCCGACCTAGTTCCGTTACACCGTGAGGTATGCGTCATGAAGCGTTTGTTGTCCGTATTCGCCCTGGGGGGGGTGGTGGTTCTGGCTGGTTGCGTCGCACCGACGCCCAAGCCCAACGACCCGTACTATGCGCCGGTATTGCCGCGCACCCCATTGCCGGCCGCGGCCAACAACGGTTCGATCTACCAGGCCGGTTTCGAGCAGAACCTGTACAGCGACCGCAAGGCGTTCCGCGTGGGTGACATCATCACCATCACGCTCAACGAGAAGACCTCGGCGAGCAAGAACGCCGGTTCGCAGATCCAGAAGAACAGCAAGGCAGACATCGGCCTGACCTCGCTGTTCGGTGCCACGCCGAACACCAACAACCCGTTCGGCAGCGGCGACCTTTCGCTCGAAGCAGGCTACAGCGGCGATCGCACCACCAAAGGTGACAGCAAGGCCACCCAGGGCAACACCCTGACCGGCTCGATCACCGTGACCGTGGCTGAGGTGCTGCCTAACGGCATCGTCGCCGTGCGCGGCGAGAAATGGCTGACACTGAACACCGGTGAGGAGCTGGTGCGCATCGCTGGCCTGATCCGCGCCGACGACATCGCCACTGACAACACCGTGCCCTCGACCCGTGTGGCCGATGCGCGCATCACCTATTCGGGCACCGGCTCGTTCGCGGATGCCAGCCAGCCCGGTTGGCTCGACCGCTTCTTCATCAGCCCGCTTTGGCCTTTCTGAGTACGGATGAACATGTTCAACGTCAGGCAGCTGATTGCCGCAACCTTGCTTCTGTCCTGTGCGTTCGGCGCCCACGCCGAGCGCCTCAAGGACATCGCCAGTATTTCTGGTGTGCGTTCCAACCAGTTGATCGGCTACGGCCTGGTGGTGGGGCTCAACGGCACGGGTGACCAGACCACCCAGACGCCGTTCACCCTGCAGACCTTCAACAACATGCTGTCGCAGTTCGGCATCAAGGTGCCGGCAGGCTCCGGCAACGTGCAGCTGAAAAACGTCGCTGCGGTGTCGGTGCATGCCGACCTGCCGGCGTTCGCCAAGCCCGGCCAGGTGGTGGACATCACCGTTTCGTCGATTGGTAACTCCAAGAGCCTGCGTGGCGGCAGCCTGCTGATGACCCCGCTCAAGGGTATCGATGGCAACGTCTATGCGGTCGCCCAGGGCAACCTGGTGGTTGGCGGCTTCGATGCCGAAGGCCGCGACGGTTCGAAGATCACCGTCAACGTTCCGTCGGCAGGCCGTATCCCCGGTGGCGCCTCGGTCGAGCGTGCCGTGCCGAGCGGTTTCAACCAGGGCAATTCCCTGACCCTGAACCTCAATCGGCCCGACTTCACCACTGCCAAGCGCATCGTCGATAAGGTCAACGAGCTGCTCGGCCCCGGTGTCGCCCAGGCCGTGGATGGCGGTTCGGTTCGCGTCAGCGCGCCGATGGACCCGACCCAGCGCGTGGATTACCTGTCGATTCTCGAGAACCTCGAGATCGACCCGGGCCAGGCCGTGGCCAAGGTCATCATCAACTCGCGTACCGGCACCATCGTCATCGGCCAGAACGTCAAGGTGTCGCCAGCGGCCGTGACCCACGGCAGCCTGACCGTGACCATTACCGAAGACCCGATCGTCAGCCAGCCGGGGCCGTTCTCCAATGGCGAAACCGCCGTGGTGCCGCGCTCGCGGGTCAACGCGCAACAGGAAGCCAAGCCGATGTTCAAGTTCGGCCCGGGCACCACGCTGGATGAAATCGTCCGTGCGGTGAACCAGGTGGGCGCGGCGCCCAGCGACCTGATGGCGATCCTCGAAGCTCTGAAACAGGCCGGCGCCTTGCAAGCCGACCTGATCGTGATCTGAGGCCGCCACGCATGAACTCTAAAAGCCTGGTTTCCACCCCTGCCGACAGCGGCGCCTACACCGACCTCAATCGCCTGAGCTCGCTCAAGCATGGTGATCGCGACAGCGACGCCAACGTGCGCAAGGTGGCCCAGGAGTTCGAGTCGCTGTTCATCAGCGAGATGCTCAAGGCCTCGCGCAAGGCCAGCGATGTGCTGGCCGACGACAACCCGATGAACAGCGAGACGGTCAAGCAGTACCGCGACATGTACGACCAGCAGCTGTCCGTGAGCATGTCCCGCGAGGGCGGCGGCATCGGCCTGCAGGACGTGCTGGTGCGCCAGCTGTCGAAAAACAAGAGCACCCCGGCCAACACCAGCCCGTTCCCGCGTATCGAGGGCAATGCCCCGGCGCTGTGGGGCAGCAAGGTGGCCGAGCCTGTGCATGCCGCCCAGTCGACCACCCGCAATGACGTCGCCGCACTCAACTCGCGGCGCCTGGCCTTGCCGGGCAAGCTGACCGACCGCCTGCTGGCCGGTATCGTGCCGTCGGCGGGCAGCCCGGCGGCCACTAGCAATACCGCCGCCGTGCCGGCCCGTGACGGGCAGCAGGTTGCGCAGAGTTTTGCAGTGCCTGAGCGCGGCTTGCGCATCACCGGCCGCGCCGTGGCGCAGCCGCCGCTGGCGCCGAAGACATCCTTCGCCGACAGCGACGCGTTCGTCGCCACCATGCTGCCGATGGCCGAGCAGGCTGCCAAGCGCATCGGTGTCGATCCGCGTTACCTGGTGGCCCAGGCGGCCCTGGAAACCGGCTGGGGCAAGTCGGTCATGCGCAACAGCGATGGCAGCAGCAGCCACAACCTGTTCGGCATCAAGGCCAGTGGCAATTGGCAAGGCGATTCGGCACGGGCGATCACCAGCGAGTTCCGTGACGGCCAGTTCGTCAAGGAGACCGCGGCGTTCCGTTCGTACGATTCCTATCAGGACAGCTTCCACGACCTGGTCAGCCTGCTGCAGAACAATTCCCGCTATCAAGATGCGGTGAAGTCGGCCGATAAACCAGAACAGTTCGTGCAAGAGTTGCAAAAGGCCGGGTACGCCACCGACCCGAATTACGCCAGCAAGATCTCGCAGATCGCAAGACAGATGAAGTCGTACGAGCAATACGCAACGCTCGGTACCACAACGAAACTTTAAGGGCATGGAACCATGGCGAGTCTGATCAATATTGGCATGTCGGGGTTGTCGGCTTCCCAGGCGGGCCTGCATACCACCGGCAACAACATCGCCAACGCCGATGTCGCCGGGTATTCCCGTCAGCAGAACATCCAGCGTGCCAAGGGTTCGCTCCAGGAAGGCCAGCTGTTCATGGGCACCGGGACGACGCTGGCAGATGTGCGCCGGGTGTACAACGCCTTCCTGGACGCGCAGCTGCAGACCGCCACCTCGCTCAACAGCGACAGCACCGCCTACCTGAACCAGGTCACGCCGCTCAACAACTTGCTGTCTGACAGCAATACCGGTATCACCGGCGCGCTGGCCAACTTCTTCTCGGCCTTGCAGAGCGCCGCCAACAAGCCGACCGAAGACGCTTCGCGCCAGCTGTTGCTGAGCAATGCCGACGCGCTGGCCAACCGTTTCAACAGCCTGTCTTCCCAGTTCAAGGAACAGAACACCAACATCAATGGCAGCCTCAGCTCGATGACCTCGCGGATCAACGAGCTGACCTCCAGCATTGCGCAGTACAACGAGCAGATTTCCAAGTTGTCGTCGGCCACCGGCCAGCCGAACGACCTCCTCGACCAGCGCAACGAGGCGGTGCGCCAGCTCAACGAACTGGTGGGTGTGCAGACCGTCGAGCGTGACGGCAATATCGACGTGTACCTGAAAAATGGCCAGTCGCTGGTGCTGGGCAAGACCACCAACAAGATGAGCGCCGAGCCCAGCGCCACCGACCCGACCCAGTTCGCGATCAAACTGGACCGTGGCAGCACCACCATGGACATCACCAACAGCATCACTGGCGGTGAAATGGGCGGCCTGCTGCGCTACCGCACCGAGACCCTGGCGCCGGCCATGAACGAGCTGGGCCGCATCGCCTTGGTGGTGGCACAGCAGATCAACTCGCAGCTTGGCCAGGGCATCGACAAGAACGGTGAGTTCGGCGCGGCGCTTTTTGGCGACATCAACAGTGACCTGGCCATGGCCGCGCGCAGCACCGCCAAGATTGGCAATGCCGGCAGCGCCGCCCTGGACGTGGTCATCCGCGACACCGGCAAGCTGAGCACCAGTGACTATCAGGTGACGTTCGTCGGCCCGACTGCGGACAAGTACCAGGTCAAGAAACTGCCTGACGGCACCGACATGGGTACCTTCAGCACCAACGACGACCCGGCAGCGGTGATCGACGGTTTCAGTATCGACCTCAAGAGCGGTACTGCCGCGGTAGGCGACAGCTTCAAGATCACCCCCACCCGCAATGCATCGTCGGAAATCGACGTGGTGCTCACCGACGCCAAGCGCCTGGCATTGGCTGCGCCGCTGACCGCCACCTCCGGCAGCGGCAACTCCGGTACCGGTGTGATCACCCAGCCGGTATTGACGTCGGTGCTGGACATCGCCGACCCGGCCCAACGCCTGGAGCTGCAGAACGGCATCAAGTATTCCACCCCGGTGCGCCTGGTATTCGGCGACGATACGACCTCGCCGCAAACCTACGAAGCGTTCGATGCCAAGGGCAACAGCATTGGTACCGGTACCTTCGTCCCGGGGCAAAGCAACACCCTGAAGTTTGATGTACCCATGGTCGACGCCTCGGGCAACCCGGTCAATGACAGCAGTGGCGTGCAGAAGTCGTTCAGCTTCGAGATGGCGGTCGCCGGTTCGCCGAAGGATGGCGACAGCTTCACGGTGTCGCTGACTGGCGCAGGCTCTTCGGACAACCGCAATGCGCTGTCCCTGCAGGAGCTGCAGACCAAGCAGACGATGGACATTGGTTCGACCAAGGGCATCAGCATCACCGATGGCTATGGCAAGCTGGTGGAGAGCGTGGGTGCCAAGGCCAAACAGGGCCAGATGGACACCCAGGCAACTGGCGTCATCCTGACCCAGGCCGCCGGCGCGCGTGATTCGTTGTCCGGCGTGCAGCTGGATGAAGAAGCCGGCAACCTGGTCAAGTATCAGCAGTACTACACGGCCTCGTCGCAGATCATCAAAACGGCGCAGGAAATCTTCAACACCCTGATCGCTGCGCTTTAAGGAGTCTTGATCCATGCGTATTTCCACGGCCCAGTTCTACCAGTCCAGCGCGGCAAACTACCAGCGCAACTATTCCAACCTGATCAAGACCAACGAAGAGGCCAGTTCCTTCGTCAGGGTCAACACCGCTGCCGATGACCCGGTGGGGGCTGCACGCTTGCTGCAACTGGGCAACCAGGCAGACATGCTGGCGCAGTACAAAACCAACGCGACCAACGTCACCAACTCGCTGAACCAGGCCGAAACCACGCTCAACTCGATCAACAACATCCTCACACGGGTGAACGAGCTGGCGATCGAGTCGGGCAACGCCGGCTACACCGACACCGAGCGCAAGGCCAAGGCGGCCGAGCTGAGCCAGTTGGAAGATCAGCTGCTGAGCCTGATGAACAGCCGTGATGAGAACGGCCAGTACCTGTTTGCCGGCTCCAAGACTGACACCGCGCCGTTCGTGCGCAATGCCGATGGCACTTACTCGTATCAGGGCGACCAGACCCAGCTGGAGCTGCAGGTTGGCGACATGCTGAAGATGGCCACCAACAGCAGCGGCTACAGCGTGTTCGAGCAAGCCCTGAACACCAGCCGTACCGAAACCACCCTGACTTCGCCGGCGGTGGATGACGGCCGGGTGAAGTTGGCCAACGGCCAGGTGTCCGGCAGCGTCACCTACAACGACCGCTTCCGCAGTGGCCAGCCGTACACGGTCACCATGCTCAGCAGCACCAAGTTCAGCATCACCGACAGCCAGGGCAACGACGTCACCGCCGAGGCCACCCAGGGCGGCAACTTCGACCCGAACACCGTCGGCGGCTCGATGGTCAGCTTCCGGGGTGTGGACATGCGCCTTAACATCAACCTGCAGGAAGGTGACGTTGCGGATGCTGCGGTGGCGGGCCATACCTTCACCCTGCAGAGCAAGCCGGACACCATCACCGCCACCCGTAGCCCGGGCAACCCGTCGGATGCCCAGGTGACTTCGGTCAGTGTCACCGACCCGACCAAGTACAAGGCCATGTTCCCGAGCGGCGGGGCGGTGATCAAGTTCACCAGCGCCACCGACTTCGAGTTGTACGCCCAGCCGCTGACTGCCGACAGCCGCCCGGTGGCCAATGGCACCATGGCAGGCAACGTCGCCTCGGCTGCTGGCGTTGAGTTCACCTTTACCACAACGCCAGTGCAGCAGGCCGACGACCAGTACATGGTGAATGTCGACAACCACCAGACCCAGAACGTGCTGGACAGCGTGGCCAAGTTGCGTATGGCCCTGAGCCAACCGATTGACGGCGACACGGCGGCCTACCAGCAGCTGCGTGCCGACCTGGACTCGGCCATCGCCAACATCCAGAGCGGGCAGGACACACTCAGCAGGGCCGTTACCGATATCGGTGCGCGAGGCAAGGCGCTGGAAATCCAGCAGAACACCAACGAGAGCCTGAGCATCGCCAACAGCACCACGCAGTCGTCGATCCGCGATTCCGACCCTGCCACCGTGCTGGTTCGCCTGACTCAGCAAAAGACCTTGCTCGAAGCGTCCCAGGCGGCGTTCGCACGCGTCAGCCAGCTGAGCCTGTTCAACGCCATCCGTTAAGTGTGCCTGTCGCCTTCACCGCGCACCCTAGGGCAAGCGGTGAAGGCGCATGTTTTCCCCGTGGTAGCGACTGTTCTGAATTCCCTGCGGGCAGTCACCGGTCGAGAGATTCCCCGTGAACCCAGCCCCTCTAGTCAGCCTTGTCATTCCCGCCTGCAACCCTGATTACTTCCGTGTGGCCCTGGTCAGTGCCCTGGCTCAGGATTATGCGAACCTCGAAGTCATCGTTTGCGACGACAGCCGTGGGTCGCAGATCGAGGCGGTGGTCGATGAGCTGCGCAGCCTTGCCCGTCATCCGCTGACGTACGTGCGCAACCCGCAACCGCTGGGTTTCGCCGCAAACCTGCTGTTTGGGCTTGAGCAAAGCCAGGGCGAGTACATCAAGTTTCTCTGCGACGATGACCGGCTGATGGCCGATTGCGTATCCAACCAGGTGCGGATTTTTGAAGCGCATGGCGATGTCAGCCTGGTTACGGCCAGGCGCTACCTGGTCGATGCTGAAGATCACATGCTGCCGCAGCGGCTGGAGACCAGCCCGGTCACCTTTGGCGACACGTTGTTCAATGGCGACGACCTGCTGGACTTCTTCGAGACCCGCCAGCTCAACTTTATCGGTGGGCTGAGCAGCGTGCTGGTGCGCGCCAGCGATCTGCGCGAGTTGCTGCCGGCGTTGGCTCCGGGTTTTGTGGCAATGCTCGATTTCGTCTTGTTCGTGTGCTTGCTGCGCCGCGGGCACCTGGGTGTGACTGCCGGGGTGCACTGTGTCGAGCGGGTTCACCCCGACCAGTTGCGTCGCCAGAGCGATGTGAAGGCCGCCGCTGTCAGCGAGGCGCAGCACCTGCGCGACATGTTCGCTGCCCGCACTGCAGAGCGCGAGCCATTTTCCGGCTGGGTGCGGGTGCACATCCTTCAGGGCAATGAAGGCGATACCCGGCGCACCTGGGAGAACCTGTTCCTGGTCCATACCCTGCGCTGCCTGCAGGCGATCCAGGAGTCTCACGTTGGTAGCGACAGCGACAGTTTTGCCGAGCTGTATGGCAAATGGCTGGCTTGCCGGCAGGACCCGTTGGTGCTGGCGCGGCTGATGCGTCTGAGCGAGCACTGGCCGACGCGTCCGCGTATTGTGCCGGTGGTAATCGACAGCGAGGGCGATGCACAGGCCCTGCAAGTGACCTTGGACAGCATCGACCGCCAGGCTTATGGCGCAGCGCAGACCGTGGTGTTGTCCAGCAAGCCGCCGGCAAGCGCTGCCGACGGCCGCCTGATCAGCCAGCGGCTGCAGGCCGACTGGGCGGCGCAGTTGAATGCGGTGGTTGAACCGTTGCACGGCGCTGAGTGGATCTACCTGTTGCGTGCAGGCGACCGGCTCAATGCCTTCAGCCTGATGCTCCTGGCTGAGCGGGTCGTCTCGCGCCCACAGATCGCCTGCGCCTATGGCGATGAGGGTGGGCTGCGTGACGAGGTGTCCGTGGAGCCGGTGTTCAAACCCGACTTCAATCTCGACCTGATGCGCGGCTACCCGTACACCGGTCGCATGCTGGCGTACGCCCGCGAGGCATTGCTGGCGCTGGGCGGTTTCGCTACTGGCTATCGCGAGCTGGCGCCCCACGACCTGCTCTGGCGCTTGGTGGAAAGCCGCGGCCCGCATGCCATTGAACATATTCCGGAAGTGCTGGCCGAGAGCCCGTTCAGTTATGCCGCCTGGTTGTCCTCGGCGGCAGTGGTCGAAGAAAACCCCACGGTGCTGGATGCGCACCTCAAACGCTTGGGTGTGCAATACCGGCTGCAAAACAGCGGCGGGGCGATCAACCAGGTCCGCTACCTGCACGCCTCGCAGCCGCTGGTGAGCCTGGTGATCAGCGCCCGTGACCAGTTGCCGGCGCTCGAGCGCTGCCTGGAAAGCGTGTTGGAGAAAACCGCCTACGGTCACTACGAAGTGCTGATCGTCGACAACGCAAGCCAGGGTGGCGAAACCCACGCTTGGCTCGACGCCCTGCAACATCTGGGCGGCGACAAGTTGCGGGTACTGACGCTGGGCGAAGAAACCAGCTTTGCTGCGGTGCAGAACCTGGCCGCACAGCATGCGCGGGGTGACTACCTGCTGATGTTGAGCCCGTTCGCCGTTGTCACCGAGCCTGATTGGCTCGACGCACTGCTGAGCCATGGCCAGCGCAATGAAGTGGGTGCGGTTGGGGCCAAGCTTTGCAATGGTCAGGGCCTGGTCGTCCATGCTGGTGGCGTGCTGGGCCTGCGTGGCGCCGTGGCGTCACCGTTCGTCGGTGAGCCGATGGAGGCGGGCGGTTACATGCAGCGATTGCAGGTGGCGCAGAATTACTCGGCTGTCGGCGCTGACTGCCTGCTGGTGCGCAAGCAGTTGTTCCTGGCGTTGGGCGGGCTCAATGACAACGTCTTCAGTGTGGCCTTCAGTGATATCGACCTGGGCCTGCGCCTGGGGCAGGCGGGTTACCTGGTGGTGTGGGCGCCGGATGCCCGGCTGGTGCTGGACCCGCCCGCGCCGGTGGCAGTCGACCCGCAGGCCGAAGCCGAGCGTCAGGCCCGGCTGGTGGAGCAGCATGATGCGTTCTTCCGGGCCTGGATGCCGACGGTGGCGCGGGACCCTGCCTATAACATCAACTTGTCCCTCAACGGTTCCGGCTTCTGCCTGGAACCCGGCCTCAAGGCGGCCTGGACGCCGTTTGTTGGCCGCTCGCTGCCCCATGTACTGGCCTTGCCGATGAACAAGACTGCGGTCGGCCACTACCGGGTGATCCAGCCCGTAGTCGAGCTGGAGAAGGCCGGCTGGGTGACCCAGCAGCAGTACTTCGAGATCCCGACCAACGCGGAGCTTGAGCGGTGCTCGCCGGACGTGGCGATTTTGCAGGGGCGCTACACAGAGGGGTTCGTCAAGGAGATCGAGCGGCTCAAGACGTTCTCCAAGGGCTTCTGCATCTACGAGCTGGACGACTACGTGATCAACGTGCCGAAGAAGAACGGCCACCTCAAGCACACGCCGAAGGACCTGGAAAAATCGCTGCGCCGCGGTATCGAGCGCTGTGATCGGCTGGTGGTCTCGACCCAGGCCCTGGCGGACGCGCTGCATGACACCCACAGCGATATCCGGGTGATGCCGAACATGTTGGCCGAGCAGCTCTGGACCGGCTTGCGCAGCCAGCGCCGTGCGGCGCGCAAGCCGCGGGTGGGCTGGGGCGGTGGCACCAGCCATACGGGTGATCTGGAAGTCATTGCCGAGGTGGTCAAGGCCTTGGCGAACGAAGTGGAGTGGGTGTTCTTCGGCATGTGCCCGCCAGCGCTGCGGCCTTACATCAGTGAGTTCCATCCGCCGGTTTCGCTGGAGCTGTACCCGGCCAAGCTCGCCAGCCTGAACCTGGACCTTGCCTTGGCGCCGCTGGAGTACCACATCTTCAATGACTGCAAGAGCAACCTGCGCTTGCTGGAATACGGCGCTTGCGGGTACCCGGTCATCGTCACCGACACCCGCGCCTATGAAGGTTACCTGCCGTGCACGCGGATCAAGACCAACAGCACGGCCGAGTGGTTGGAAGCGATTCGCATGCACCTGGCAGACCCGGACGAAAGTTACCGTCTGGGCGACCGATTGAAGCAGGAAGTGCTGCGTGACTATGTGCTGCGCGAAGAGCACGTACAGCATTGGTACAGCGGCTGGATGCCGGGCTGACTTGAACCCGCGATAGCAGGAACGTGCCATCTGGCGCGTTTCCTGCAAGCCCTCGTTCATATCGCCATAAATCGTGCAGCCACACGAGGCATGGCCGGTGACGAACAAGAGGGGACGACATGAAGGCGGTAATTCTGGCGGGTGGACTCGGCACGCGTATCAGCGAAGAGTCCCACCTCAAGCCAAAACCCATGATCGAAATCGGTGGGAAGCCAATTCTCTGGCACATCATGAAGCAGTACTCGGCCCACGGCATTCACGATTTCGTGATTTGCCTGGGCTACAAGGGCTACGCGATCAAGGATTTCTTCGCCAACTACTTCCTGCACACCTCGGACGTCACCTTCGACATGCGTGCCAACCGCATGGACGTGCACCAGAACTACAGCGAGCCATGGCGCGTCACCCTGGTCGACACCGGTGAGGAGACCATGACCGGTGGCCGTCTGCGCCGCGCCGCGCGTTACCTGGAGGGCGAAGAAGCCTTCTGCTTCACCTACGGCGATGGCGTTTCGGACCTGAACATCGGTGCGCTGGTGGATTTCCACCGGGCCCACGGCAAACTTGCCACCGTCACCGCAGTACAGCCGCCTGGCCGCTACGGCGCGCTGGCGCGCGACGGCGACCGGGTCACCGGCTTCATCGAAAAGCCCCGTGGCGACGGTGGCTGGATCAACGGCGGCTTCTTCGTGCTTTCGCCCCAAGTACTGGGCTACATCGCCGACGACCAGACCTCGTGGGAATCCGAACCGCTGGCCCTGCTGGCTGCCGAGTCGCAGTTGAACGCGTTCCAGCACGACGGCTTCTGGCACCCCATGGACACGCTGCGTGACAAGAACCACCTGGAACACCTCTGGCAAAGTGGGGAGGCCCCATGGAAGCAGTGGGACTGAGCCCGGCGTTCTGGCAGGGCAAGCGTGTCCTGCTTACCGGCCACACGGGGTTCAAGGGTAGCTGGCTGGCGCTCTGGCTACGTGAGCTGGGGGCGCAGGTCACAGGTTTTGCGCTGGAGCCTGGCACCGAACCCAGCCTGTTCGAACTGGCCCAGGTTGGCAGCGACATCACCGACCTGCGCGGCGACCTGCGCGACCTCGGCGCGCTGCTTGAGGCCGTGGCCGAGGCGCAGCCGGAAATCGTCCTGCACCTGGCGGCCCAACCGCTGGTGCGTGAAGCCTACCGCGACCCGCTGGGCACTTATTCCAGCAATGTCATGGGCACCCTCAACCTGCTCGAAGCAGTGCGCCAGGTCGGTGGTGTGCGGGCTTGCGTGCTGGTCACCACCGACAAGGTCTACGCCAACCAGGAATGGCCATGGCCGTACCGCGAGAACGAAGCCCTCGGCGGGCATGACCCCTATAGCAGCAGCAAGGCCTGCTGCGAGCTGCTGGCACAGTCCTACGCCGCGTCATTCTTCCCGGCTGCCCGGCACGCCGAGCATGGCATGGCCCTGGCCACCGCACGCGCGGGCAATGTGCTGGGCGGGGGCGACTTTGCGCCCGAGCGGCTGATTCCCGACGTGCTCAAGGCGTGGTCGGCCGGCGATCCGGTCACCTTGCGTTACCCGCAGGCCGTGCGCCCCTGGCAGCACGCCCTGGAACCGCTGGCCGGCTACCTGCAACTGGCCGAGCGCCTGTACACCCAGGGCCCGGACTTTGCCGGCGCCTGGAACTTCGGCCCAGGCGAAGGCGACATGTGCAGCGTGGGTGAAGTGGTCAACCGCCTGGCCCGGCAGTGGCCGGAGGCACCGGGGGTGCGGGTCGAACCCAGCGAGCTGCACGAAGCCGGGCTGTTGCGTCTGGACAGCTCCCGTGCCCGCCAGGTGCTGGGCTGGCGCACCCGCTGGTCGCTGCATGCCTGCCTGCAGCACACCCTCGAGTGGCACCTGGCGTGGCAGCGGGGCGACAACATGCGCGCCATCACCCTGCACCAGCTGAACCTGTATACGGAGCTGTCGTGACCGACCTGCTGCTGCAAACCTTGCCCCTGGAGGGCCTGTTCAGTGTCCAGCACAAACGCCATGGCGACGCTCGCGGGCAGTTCGCGCGGCTGTTTTGCGAAGGCAGCCTGGGCGAGCTGGGCGCGCCGTTCCATGTGCGCCAGATCAACCATTCGCACACCGTGGGGCAGGGCAGCGTGCGCGGCCTGCATTACCAGGTCGGCGACACCCCGGAAGCCAAGTTGATCACCTGCTTGCGCGGCGAGGTGTGGGACGTGGCGGTGGACCTGCGCGAAGGCTCGCCGACCTTCCTGCACTGGCACGCCGAGCAACTGCGCGCCGGTGATGGCCGCAGCCTGCTGATCCCGGCGGGTTTCGCCCATGGTTTTCAGGTGCTGAGCGAAGAAGCCGAGCTGCTTTACCTGCACAGTGCCGACTATGCGCCGGGCCGCGAAGGCGGGTTGTCGGCGCTGGATCCGAGGCTGGCCATCGCTTGGCCGCTCGCTGTCAAGAATCTGTCGGCCCGGGATGCCGCCCATCCCTGGCTGGATTTGTCGTTTACCGGAGTGCGTCCATGAATTGCCGTGGCTGTGGTACCTGCCTGAGCCTGCCCCTGATCGACCTTGGCACTGCGCCGCCGTCCAACGCTTATCTGCGCGCTGAGCAGTTGGCCGCCGCCGAGGCATGGGTGCCGCTGAAGCTTGGCGTGTGCGAGCAGTGCTGGCTGGTGCAGACCGAGGACTACACCCGCGCCGACGCGCTGTTCGATGCCGACTATGCGTATTTCAGCTCCTACTCCAGCTCCTGGTTGGCCCATGCCCGCGACTATGTCGGGCAGATGGTCGAGCGCTTCGGCCTCAACGGCCAGAGCCGGGTGGTGGAAATTGCCGCCAACGACGGTTACCTGTTGCAGTATGTCGCCGAGCGCGGCATTCCCTGCCTGGGTGTCGAGCCCACCCGCAGCACGGCCCAGGCGGCGCGGGAGAAGGGGCTGCAGATTCGCGAGGTGTTCTTCGGCGAGCAGGCCGCCCGTGACCTGGCGAGCGAGGGTTGGTCAGCCGACCTGATGGCCGCCAACAACGTGCTGGCCCATGTACCGGACATCAATGATTTTCTGCGCGGTTTCGCCACCTTGCTCAAGGCCGACGGTGTGGCCACCTTCGAGTTCCCGCACCTGCTCTGCCTGATGGCCGAGCATCAGTTCGACACCCTGTACCACGAGCATTATTCCTACCTGTCGCTGACGGCGGTCAACACCCTTTGCCTGCGCAACGGCCTGGCGATCTTCGATGTCAGCGAGCTGCCCACCCACGGGGGTTCGCTGCGGGTCTTCGTGCAGCGCGCCGGCGGCCCGCAGCCGCGCCAGGCCAGTGTCGACGACCTGCTCGGCATCGAGGCGCGGGTGGGTGTCAGCACGGCGGCGTTCTACAGCACCCTGGCGCCAGCGGCCGAGCGCATCAAGCACCAGCTGCTGCGCTTTTTGCTGCAGGCCAAGGCCGAAGGCAAGCGCGTGGTCGGTTATGGCGCCGCAGCAAAGGGCAACACACTGTTCAACTATGCAGGCGTCAAGCCCGACCTGCTGGCCTGGGTAGCTGACGCCAACCCGCACAAACAGGGCAAGTTCCTGCCGGGCAGCCGCATTCCGGTGGTCGCCCCCGAACAGCTGGCCATCGAGCAGCCGGACTATGTGCTGGTGCTGCCGTGGAACCTGCTCAAGGAAGTCAGCGAGCAACAGGCGCACATCCGCGAATGGGGCGGGCGCTTTGTGATCGCCGTGCCGGAGCTGACCGTCCTGTGAATGCCATGAAGGTGCTCGTGACCGGCGCCACGGGTTTTGTCGGTCGGCATCTGGTCGCCGCCCTGCTGGCGCGCGGCCACCAGGTGCGTGCGCTGGCACGTCGGCTGGAGCCGGCTCAGGCCATGCCGTGGTTCGGCCAGGTCGAGTTCGTCGCCGCCGATCTGCATGACCCGCAGCTGGACGTCGATCAGTTGTGCGACGGCATCGATGCGCTGGTGCACCTGGCCTGGCCTGGCTTGCCGAATTACCAGGGGCTGTTTCACCTGGAGCGCAACTTGATGGCTGACTATGCCTTCATCAAGCGTGCTGTCGCAGCCGGTGTCGGCCAGGTGCAGGTGGCCGGCACCTGTTTCGAATACGGCCTGCGCAATGGCGCGCTGGACGAGGCGCTGGACTGCCAGCCGGCCAACCCTTACGGGCTGGCCAAGCACAGCTTGCGCCTGTTCCTCGAAAGCCTGGCCCGCCAGCAACCCTTCCACCTGCAGTGGGTGCGCCTGTTCTACCTGTTTGGCGAGGGGCAAAACCCAGGCAGCCTGCTGGCGGCCCTGGACCGCGCGATCGACCAGGGGCAGCCGCATTTCGACATGTCCGGTGGCGAGCAACTGCGCGACTACCTTGCCATCGAAAGCGCCAGTAACTACCTGGCCGACCTGCTCGGTCAGCGTGATTTCAGCGGCGTGGTCAATTGTTGCAGCGGCCAGCCGATATCGGTACGCAAGCTGGTGGAAGCGCGCATTGCCGAGCGCAACGCCACCGTTGCGCTGAACCTTGGCCATTACCCTTATCCTGCCCACGAACCCATGGCGTTCTGGGGCGATGCCCGCAAGTTGCAGGCCCTGCTGGGAGCACGCCATGAAACATGAGTTGTATCGCGCCACCGGCCTGCCGGTGCTGCAGAACCGCACATTCGCCGATGCCCAGTCGGCCCGCACCTCTGCCAGCGCCGACATGCGCCTGGTGCAGGACAGCCGCACCGGGTTGGTCTACAACGACGCTTTCGATGCCGACAAGCTCAGCTACGACAGCGACTATCAGAACGAGCAGGCGCATTCGGCGCGCTTCCAGCGCCACCTGGACGATGTCGAAGGTGTCATCGCCCGCCACTTCAAGGGCCAGCGCCTGATCGAAGTGGGCTGTGGCAAAGGCTGGTTCCTCGAACTGCTGCGCGAGCGCGGTTATGCCGTCACCGGCATCGACCCGGCCTACGAGGGCGACAACCCGGACGTGGTCAAGGCGCCCTTCACCCGTGAGCTCAACCGCCAGGCCGAAGCCATCGTGTTGCGCCATGTGCTTGAGCACATCCAGGACCCGGTCGCGTTCCTTGCCGCCATCGCCGATGCCAACGGCGGGGCAGGGCAGATCTACATCGAAGTGCCGTGCCTGGACTGGATCATCGAGCACAAAGCCTGGTTCGACCTGTTCTACGAGCACGTCAATTACTTCCGCCTGGCTGACTTGCGCCGCCTGTTCGGCACGGTCGCCGAAGCCGGCCACCTGTTCGATGGCCAGTACCTGTACATCGTCGCCGACCTCGCCAGCCTGCGCACCGCGCTCGACCCCGTACCGCCCCTGTCGCTGCCGGAGGATTTCAGCGCCAGCCTGACGCAAGCCGTGCGCCTGGTGCAGCGCGATGCCGGGCGTGGTTCGGCGATCTGGGGCGCCTCGTCCAAGGGGGTGATCTATTCGCTGTTTCTGCAGCGCGCGGGTGCGCCGGTGGACTGGGTGATCGACATCAACCCTGCCAAGCAGGGCCGCTACTTGCCGCTGAGCGGCGCGCAAGTGTCATCGCCGCAAGACGCGATGCAGCACCTGCCTGACGGTGCCCATTTGTTCGTGATGAATTCCAATTACCTCGAGGAAATCCGCCGTATGACCGATGGCCGTTTTGTCTATCACGCCGTCGACAGCGCCGATTTCACCGACCAGCCAACCGAGTAAAGAACCATGACCGACACGCCGATCAAAGCTTTCGAAGCCGAATGCAGCGCGCAAATCGCCGCCCAGGGTGAAGACCAGCAACTGCAGCAGCTGTCTCGCGACTTCTTCAACAAGTCCGCCGAGCACAAGTACAGCTACCATTTTTCGTGGATGGGCCGGCCGATCATCCAGCTGCCCCAGGACATGATGGCGATGCAGGAGATCGTCTGGCAGGTCAAGCCTGACCTGATCATCGAGTGTGGCATCGCCCACGGTGGTTCGATTCTCTATTACGCCTCCCTGCTGGAGTTGCAGGGCCATGGCGAGGTGCTGGGCATCGACATCGACATCCGCCCGCACAACCGCGAGGCCATCGAGGCGCACCCGATGAGCAAGCGCGTGCGCATGATCGAAGGTTCCAGCATCGACGCCGACATCGCCGGGCAGGTCAAGGCGATTGCCGAAGGCAAGAAGGTCATCCTGGTGCTCGACTCCAACCACACCCACGAGCACGTGCTCAAGGAGCTGGAGCTGTATGCGCCGCTGGTGGCCGTGGGCAGCTACTGCGTAGTGATGGACACCGTGGTCGAGGACATGCCGGCCGACTTCTTCCCCGACCGCCCGTGGGGGCCTGGCGACAACCCCAAGACCGCAGTCTGGGAATACCTCAAAGGCAATGACAGCTTCGAGATCGACTATCAGCTGCAGCACAAGCTGCTGGTCACCGTGGCACCGGATGGTTATCTGCGCCGGGTTCGGTGAGACATTCAACTGAGTTCGATTTCTTCGGCGGCAACGCCAATGGTGGTGAAAACTATGCAAGGCAATTTCGCGGCAGACCAGGCAGCCCCGCTGCGCGAGCGGTTCACGCTGGTGTTGATGACGCACAACCGGCCGGCGTTCCTGCAGCGCACGCTGCAGTACTACAGCGGCTATCCGTGCGCGATCCTCGTGCTGGATTCCTCGACCGAATCAGCCGAAGCGATGGCTGCGCAGTACCCGGGCGTCGAGTACCTGCACCTGCCACAGTTTTCCTACCAGGGTTTCCAGGCCAAGCTGACCTACGGCGTGAACCGAGTGCGTACGCCGTTCATGGCCTTCGCTGCCGATGATGACTTCCTGCTGTTCGACGGGCTGAACCAGTCGCTGGACTTTCTGCAGGCCAACCCCGATTACGGCATATGCCATGGCTACTGCCTGAACTACCTGGCCGAAGGCACCCAGGTGAACTACTACCGGCGCAACAAGAAAGTCCGTGAAGACTATGCCGCGAGCGCCGAACAGCGCCTGCTGGATTACATGGGCGAGTTCATCCCGCCGTTCTTCGCCATCACCCGTACCGCACTGCTGCGCCAGTGGTTCGAGCTGCTGCCCGAGGGCACCAGCTTCGAATGGCAGGAAATCGGTCACGCCTACTTCCTGCTGACCAACGCCAAGGCCCGGATCCTGCCGATCCCCTACGCAGTGCGCGAAACCAACTACGGTGTTTCCGAGCACAAGACCGAGGTCATCCATGTGCTGGCCTTCAGCGACGCCAAGTCGGTGGCTGAGCGCATACAGTTCGCCGACTTCCTGGCCGGCCTGCCGACCGCCATCCAGGGGCTGGACCATGCAGCCCGCCGCCAGCTGGCGCTGGACAGCTTCGCTGCCACCGCCGAGGGCCTCTTCGCGGGCCGGGCGATTGGCCTGGATCTGGTCTGGGGGTCAAGATGGACCGACCCGCTGGCACTGCCTGTGCGTACCTTCGAACCGACGCAGCATGTGGAGATGCCATTCTACAATCAGGCGTTCTTCGACCAGCTCACCGCGCTCGAATTCCTCATCCACGCCATGCCAGCCGGGCGCCTGCAGTTGCAGCAACTGGAACCGTTGCTGCTGCGCCAGGAGCACCTGCTGCAAGCGCAGGCCAACGACACCCCTGGCACCGTCCGTACTCGCCTGTGGGGCGCGCTGGGGCACAATGCCTTCAACCGCGAGGTGGTGCGCCGCCTGGCCGAGCACCTGCGCGACAACGACGAGGGCGATGAAAGCGAGGCGCTGTTTGCCTGGCTCGCGCGCTTGGAAGGCGTGTTGAAACAGGGCGGTCGCGAATTGCTCGGCAGCATGCGTTCGGGCCGCCTGCTTGACTGGCTGGAGGCACGCAAGCCGGACGCTGTAGCGCAAACGGCAATCGCCGAGCACCTGGCGTTGCACCAGGGCGGCCCGCAGTTCGGCATCCTGCTGCTGGACCTGAACAACAACCAGGGCGCGCTTCAGGATACCTTCGACAGCCTGCTGGGCGGCCTGAGCAAGGCATTCCGGATCATGGTCTTCACCACCGGCGAGCCGCCGATGGCCACCTCGCTGCAGAACACCCTGCATTTCATCAAGGTCAGCCGCGAAGACTACGTCGAGCGGATCAACCAGATCGCTCGGCAGACGGCCTGCGAATGGCTGCTGCTGGCCGAGGCCGGCGATCGTTTCACCGCCACCGGCCTGTTGCGCGCCAGCCTCGAGCTTTTGAATGCGCCAGGTTGCCGCGCGGTCGCAGTCGACGAGATTCAGCAGCAGGCCGATGGCGCCTGGCGTGAGCTGCTGCGCCCGGGGGTCAACCTTGACCTGCTGCAGACCAACCCCGCGCTGATGGCGCGCCATTGGCTGCTGCGTCGAGAAGTGCTGGTGGAGGCCGGCGGGTTTGACAAGCAATACGCCGAGGCCCTGGAGTTCGACCTGCTGCTGCGCCTGATCGAGCAGGGTGGCCTCAACGGCCTTGCCCACCTCGACGAGCCGTTGCTGATCACCCCGGCGCCGCAGGCCAGGGCCAGTGAACATGCCCGCCAGGCCTTGGTTCGGCACCTCGCCAGCCGGGGCTACAAGGCCCAGGTCAGTGCGCCGTTGCCCGGCACTTTGCGCATCGATTATCGGCATGTCGAGCGGCCGCTGGTCAGTATTCTGCTGCAAAGCCAGGACAACCTGGACGTGTTGCAGCGCTGCCTGAAGAGCATCCTGCAGCGCACCCGCTATGCGCGCTATGAAGTGCTGATCGCCGACAACGCCAGCCAGTCGCCGCAGTTGCTCGAATGGTTGGCCCAACAGCAGCAGGGGGCAGGCAAGGTACGTGTGCTGCAAAGCGCCGAGCGCCTGAGCCCGGCGGCGTTGTATAACGCTGCCAGTGCCGAGGCCAAGGGGGGTTACCTGGTGTTGCTGGCGGCGGACGCCGAAGTGGTCAATGCCAACTGGATCGAGGCACTGCTGAACCAGGCGCAGCGCCCGGAAGTCGGCGTGGTCGGCGGCAAGCTGCTCAGTGCCGACGGCACACTCACCCAGGCCGGCTTGCTGTTGCGGGCCGAAGGTGGGGTTGCGCCCGCTTGCGCCGATGAAGGCGCCGAGGCCTCGGGCTACCTGAACCGGCTGGCGGTCGAGCAAAACCGCCCGGCGGTCTCGGCGAACTGCCTGATGATTGGCAGCGAAGTCTTCCGTGCCCTGCAAGGCCTGGACGAGACGACCTTCGCCCATGCCCATGCCGATGTCGACCTGTGCCTCAAAGCCGCTGAGGCCGGCCTGCTGACAGTCTGGACACCGCAGGTGCAGGTGGTCCACCCCGGCAAGGTCGTTGCAGACGAGGCGGCGCTGGCGGCGTTGCGCGCCAAATGGTCGGCGCAGTGGCAGGACGCGGCCCACGGCCAGGCATTGGTCCCGGCCAAGGCAGCGTTGGACTGGGCCAGCCTGATCGGCTGAGCCCTCTGGCCTCCGGGGCTGGCCTGCATCTTGCTTCGGGCTGGGGCATAAGGGGCGCGTGTCAGAAATATGTACGCTGTGCGCCCTGCCTGACACTGCAACCGGGCGCCCTCGTCAGTTGACGGCGCCGACCCTAGGATCCAGGTATGTTCGACGACAAGTCCATTTTCATCTCCGGGGGAACCGGGTCGTTCGGGCGCCGCTTCATCGAGCGGCTGCTTGAGCGCTACCGGCCGCGGCGCGTCGTGGTGTTCTCGCGTGACGAGCTGAAGCAGTACGAGATGCAGCAGCGCTTCAACGCGCCGTGCATGCGCTACTTCCTGGGTGATGTGCGTGATGCCGAGCGTGTGCGCCAGGCCATGCGTGGCATTGACTATGTCGTCCATGCTGCGGCGCTCAAGCATGTGCCCGCTGCCGAGTACAACCCTACCGAATGCATCCGCACCAACGTCAATGGCGCCGAGAACATCATCGCTGCTGCGATCGAGAACGGTGTGCAGAAGGTTGTCGCGTTGTCCACTGACAAGGCGGCCAGCCCGATCAACCTGTATGGCGCGACCAAGCTGCTGTCCGACAAGCTGTTCGTGGCCGCCAACAACTTTGCCGGGCAGCAGGACACCCGCTTTGCGGTGGTGCGCTATGGCAACGTCGCGGGTTCGCGAGGCTCGGTGGTGCCGTTCTTCAAGCGCCTGATCGAGGAGGGCGCCCGCGAGCTGCCGATTACCGACCCGCGCATGACCCGCTTCTGGATCACCCTGGACCATGGCGTGCAGTTCGTGCTCGACAGCTTTGCCCGCATGCACGGGGGCGAAGTGTTCGTGCCCAAGATCCCGTCCATCCGCATTGTCGACCTGGCCAGCGGCATGGCGCCGAACCTGCCGCAGAATGTGGTCGGCATCCGCCCCGGGGAAAAACTGCACGAACTGATGATCCCGCTGGACGATGCGCGCATGACCGTGGAGTTTGGCGACCATTTCACCATCGTGCCGTCGATTCGCTTCAACCATACGGATGTCGATTTCGCGGTAGACCGCGTCGGTGAAACCGGGCGCTGGGTTGCCGAAGATTTCGAGTACCGATCCGATACCAATCCGGCGTTCCTTACCGTGGAGCAGCTGACAGACCTGCATGCAGGGTTGCCAGCTTGATTCCTTACGCCAGGCAGAGCATCGACCAGGCTGACATCGCCGCGGTCGTCGAGGTGCTGCAGTCCGACTGGCTGACCCAAGGGCCCTTGGTCGAGCGCTTCGAGCAGGCCATCGCCCAGCACTGTGGCGCAGGGTTCGGGGTGGCTGTGTGTAACGCCACCGCTGGCCTGCACCTGGCTTGCCTGGCTGCCGGCCTGGGTGAAGGGGACTGGCTGTGGACCAGCCCTATCAGTTTTGTCGCGTCGGCCAACTGTGGGCGCTATTGCGGGGCCGGCGTCGATTTTGTCGATATCGACCCGCAAACCTGGACGATCGATGCCGGCGCGCTTGCGCTGAAACTTGAGCAAGCCGCCCGTCAAGGGCGCCTGCCCAAGGTGGTGGTCGCCGTGGCCTTTGCCGGGCAAAGTGCCGACATGCGCACGATCGCAGGGCTGGCCCGGCAGTATGGCTTCACGCTGATCGAGGATGCGGCCCACGCGGTGGGTGCTCGCTATGCAGGGGCAGCGGTCGGCTGCGGCGAATTCGCTGACATGACGGTGTTCAGTTTTCACCCGGTGAAAATCATCACCACTGGCGAAGGCGGCATGGTCGTTACCAATCGTGCAGCCCTGGACCAGCGTTTGCGCTTGCTGCGCAGCCACGGGGTTACCCGTGATGCCGGCCAGATGACCGAAGACAGCCATGGCCCCTGGTACTACCAGCAGCTCGAACTTGGGTTCAACTACCGCATCACCGAGCTGCAAGCGGCCCTGGGCCTTTCCCAGCTGGCGCGGCTGGATGTATTCCTTGCCCGTCGTCGCACGCTGGCGGCGCGCTACCAGCGTTTGCTGGCACCGCTGCCGGTCAGCGTCCAGGCACCGCAAGCGGATGCCGAGTCCGCCTGGCACCTGTTCGTCGTGCGCTTGCAGGGCGATCGTATCCAGCGTTCGCATCGCGAGGTGTTCGACGGCATGCGGGCCGCGGGGGTCGGGGTCAACCTTCATTACATCCCCATTCACCTGCAACCCTATTACCGCGACTTAGGTTTCAAGCCCGGGGACTTCCCGCAGGCCGAAGCGTATTACGCCGAGGCACTGAGCCTGCCGATGTACCCCGACCTGACCGACGCCCAGCAGGACTTTGTGATCGACACGCTGCGCGGGTTGCTGGAGTTGCCGGTGGGCAGCGCGCATGGCTGAGGGCATGGAACGTAGCGTCGCGATCATTCCCGCCCGCGGTGGCAGCAAGCGGATCCCGCGCAAGAACCTCAAGACGTTCGCCGGGCTGCCGATCATTGCCCACTCGATCCGCACGGCACTGGCCAGCGGCCTGTTCGCACAGGTGGTGGTCAGCACCGACGATCCGGAGATCGAAGCGGTGGCACTGGCGTATGGCGCACAGGTACCGTTCCGCCGGCCCGCGCACCTGGCCGACGATCATGCGACCACCCATGCCGTGGTCAGCCACGCCCTGCAGGCACTGGCAAGCCAAGGCCAGGTCCTGACCCATGCCTGTTGCCTCTACGCCACGGCGCCTTTCGTGCAGCAGCGCTACTTGCACGAGGGGTTGGCGTTGTTGCGGCAACACCCTGAGCGGTCCTTTGCGTTTTCGGTGAGCAGTTTCGGCTTCCCGGTGCAGCGGGCGCTGACACTGGACGCCGAAGGTGCGCTGGCGCCCCTGTATCCGCAGTTCCGGGAGACCCGCTCACAGGACCTGGTGCCGGCTTACCAGGATGCCGGCCAGTTCTACTGGGGGCGAGTGGAGGCGTGGTTGCAACATGAGGTGCTGTACTCCGAGCGCAGCTTGCCGGTGATCATCCCGCGGCATCTGGTGCAGGACATCGATACCGAGGACGACTGGTTGCGCGCGCAGTACCTGTACGCGGCGCTGCAGGCTGGCGGGGAGCTGGAACCATGAAAGTGCTGGTGCGGGCTGATGCCTCCTCATCGATCGGCATCGGCCACACGGCACGTTGCCTGACATTGGCCCATGCGCTGCGTGAGCAGGGGGCGCAGGTCAGTTTTGCCTGTTGCCTGCTTGACGGTCATCGCCGGGCCGCCATCGAGCAGGAGGGGTTCGAGGTTTTTGCATGGCCGCAGCCGCAGGATGAACCGGGCATCGAACGTTGGGCGGCGGACATCGCTGCGCTGCGCGAGGTGTTGCCGGCACAGGCGCGATTCGACTGGGTGATCGTCGACCATTACGGCCTGGATGCCCGCTGGGAGCAGGCTGCCCGCGCCTTTGCCCAGCGTGTCGCAGCCATTGATGACCTGGCCGACCGTGACCATGCGGCCGACCTGCTGCTGGACCAGAATTTCGGTGCCAGTGAGGCGCTTTACGCGCCCCGGCTGACACCGGCGTGTCGGCGCTTGCTGGGGCCACGCTATGCGTTGGTCCGCCCAGTGTTCCAGGGGGCGGCGATTGTGCTGGCGCCACAAGCGCGCCGGGTGCTGGTGAGCTTCGGCGGCTTCGATGTGGCCGGCATGCTGCCCAGGACCTTGCAGGCGTTGTGCGGGCTGGAAGGGCTGCAGGTGACGTGTATCGCCGGGCTCGGGCACCCCCAGGCTGAGTTGCTGGGCCAGATGTGCAACGCGCGGCCGGGCTGGGAGCTGCATGACTATGTCGACGATCTGCCGGCGCGGATGGCGGCGGCGGACCTGTTCATCGGTGCCGGAGGCGGCACCACCTGGGAGCGCGCCGCATTGGGCCTGCCGAGCCTGTGCGTGAGTGTGGCGGACAACCAGCGTGCCAACGCCGAGGCCATGGCCCGGTCGGGCATGCACCTTTACCTGGGCCGCGCTGAGCAGGTCGAGGTGCCCGCGCTGCGTGAGGCAATCACCTTGCTGCTGGGCAACTTGGCCCTGCGCCAGAGCTTCGCCGAGCGCAGCCGCGCGCTGGTCGATGGCCGGGGTGCGCAGCGGGTGGCGGTGGCCTTGTTGGGGGAGGGGCTTGCGCTGCGCTCAGCCGGTATCGAAGACGCACGGTTGTTGTTCGACGGGCGTAACGCGCCAGAGGTAAGGCGCCGTTCGCAGCAGGCGCAAGCGTTGGACTGGCCGGCTCACCAGGCTTGGCTGGCCGCGACGCTGGCTGATCGGCAGCGCCTGTTGCTGATCGCCGAAACAACTGAAGGCCCGGTGGGTAGCGTGCGCTACGACCGCTTGCCGGGGCAGCGTGCGCGGGTGTCGCTGTACCTCTTCGCTGGGCGTTTTGGCCTTGGCTGGGGCAGGGCGCTGCTCGCCCGTGGCGAAACCTGCGTACGTGAACGGTGGCCAGACCTGGTGGCGATTGAGGCCCAGGTGCTGCCCGACAATCAGGCGTCATTGCAATTATTCGCGAGTGCCGGCTTCGCTCAGTCGCCGTGCTCGTTCGAGCGGGTATTTCAGGAGTAGCCCATGAACAGTTTCAACATCGGGCACCGCCTTGTCGGCCCGGGCCAGCCACCGCTGGTGATCGCGGAAATGAGCGGCAACCACAATCAGTCTCTGGAACGTGCCCTGGAGATCGTCGAGGCCGCCGCCGCCGCGGGTGCCCATGCGCTGAAGCTGCAGACGTATACCGCGGACACCATGACCCTGGACCTGGATCACGGCGAGTTTTTCATTGCCGACCCGAACAGCCTCTGGGATGGCTCGTCGCTGTACGCATTGTACGAAAAGGCACATACCCCCTGGGAATGGCACCGGCCGATCTTCGAGCGCGCCCGTGAGCTCGGCATGTTGGTGTTTTCCACGCCGTTCGATGAAACCTCGGTGGATTTTCTGCAAAGTCTGGATGTGCCGGCCTACAAGATCGCCAGCTTCGAGAACACCGACCTGCCGCTGATCCGCAAGGTGGCGGCCACTGGCAAACCGATGATCATCTCCACCGGCATGGCCAGCCTGGCGGAGCTCGAGCGCACCGTGCAGGTGGCGCGGGAGGCCGGTTGTCGTGACCTGGTGCTGCTCAAATGTACCAGCACCTACCCGGCCAGCCCGCAGAACAGCAACGTATTGACCATCCCGCACATGCGCGAGCTGTTCGGTTGCCAGGTTGGGCTGTCGGACCACTCGATGGGTGTCGGCGTGGCGGTGGCGGCGGTGGCCTTGGGCGCCACGGTGGTGGAAAAGCACTTCACCCTCGACCGTGCCGATGGCGGGGTGGATGCGGCGTTTTCCCTGGAGCCTGGGGAGATGGCCGCGCTGGTGCTGGAAACCGAGCGTGCCTGGCAGGCGCTGGGGCAGGTGCACTATGGCGCAACACAGGCCGAGGAGGCTTCGCGGCGTTTCCGTCGTTCGCTCTATGTCGTGCGCGACATGGCCGCTGGCGAAGTCTTCGACCGCAGCAATGTGCGCGCCATTCGTCCAGGCCTGGGGCTGGCGCCAGGCCATCTCGATGCGGTACTGGGGCGCAAGGCCCGTCACGCGATCAAGCGCGGTACGGCGCTGGGCTGGCCGTTGCTCGACTGAGGTTGTATACAAACAACCGCAATGCCGACGTGACGTGCCCAGGCAAAATATGCGATTGTCTTAAATATTCGTGACCTATCGGTCAGAGCGGGCATCTCCCTCTGTAACCGTTAATGGGGTAGCCATGCATTTTTCGCATGCCTGCCCCGCCTGTCGTCCATTTCAGCGGGCGGCGGATCCCGTTCTTCAGGCGCCGCTCGAGTCATCCGGGCGGTGGTATTGAGCAGTTATTTATTGGGAAGCCATGATGATCGGCATTAAAAGCATCGCGAGCTATGTGCCCGCTTCCGGCCTGGACAACTATGTGCAAGGCGCGAAATTCGGCAAGGACGAAGAGTTCATGTTCGGCAAGATCGGCGCGAGCTTCCTGCCACGCAAGGATGATGAGCAGGAAACTTCCGATTTGTGTGTCGAAGCGGTCAACAACCTGTTCGCCGCCAACCCGCAACTCAAGCGCGAGGCGATCGACGCGCTGATCGTCGTCACCCAGAACGGTGACGAGGAAGGCTTGCCGCACACTGCTGCCATCGTCCAGCACAAGCTCGGCCTGCCGACCCATGTCGCGGCCTTCGATATTTCCCTGGGCTGCTCCGGCTACGTCTACGGCATCTATGCGCTCAAAGGGTTCATGGAGGCCACGGGGCTGAAGAACGGCCTGCTGGTGACTGCCGACCCGTATTCCAAGATCGTGAACCCCGAAGATCGCAACACCACCATGCTGTTCGGTGATGCCGCCACCGCCACCTGGATGGGCGAGGACGCCACCTGGCAGCTGGGCAAATCGAAGTTCGGCACCGACGGTGCTGGCGCACCGCACCTGAAGGTTTCCGATGGCGAGTTCTACATGAACGGTCGCCAGGTCTTCAACTTCGCCCTGATCAAGGTGCCTGCGCACCTGCATGAGCTGCTGGGTGAGTCGGGCCTGCAGAACCAGGACATCGATGCCTTCTGTATCCACCAGGGCAGTGCGGCAATCGTCGATGCCGTGGCGCGACGTTTCGAGGAAGACCCGGAGAAGTCCCAGGCCGACAAGTTCGTCAAGGACATGCTGGAGACCGGCAACACTGTCTCTTCGAGCATTCCGCTGCTGTTGCAAAAGCATATGTTCGACGGCAGCTGGAAGCGTGTGGCCATCAGCGGCTTCGGTGTCGGCCTGTCGTGGGGTTCGGCAATTCTCTACAAGGCTGAATAAACGCCGTTAGTAGGGTACCCTGCAGTTTTCGCGGGCAAGGGAAGCTCAACCCATGAGCGAGTTTTTCCAGCGTAACGCTGAAGTGCTGCAGGGGCGTTGGCCGGTGCTGTTCGAGCGCCTGCAGCGCGAGGCGGGCGACCAGCTCGAAGTGGAGTTGGTGGAGGGGCTGGGGTCGACTCTGAGCGTGTCCGGCATCCAACTCACCAGCCGTCATGATCGGCTCGCCGAAGCGCGTCTGCAGGCTGAAAGCTTGCCCGCAGACAGTTCCATCCTACATGTCTATGGCAGTGGCCTGGGTGACCTGCAGCGCGAGCTGCTGGCGCGGCCTGGGCTCACTCGGCTGCGGGTCTACCTGCTCAATGGCGCCCTGTTCCAGCTGGTGCTGCAATTGCTCGATCAGTCCGACTGGCTGGCCGACTCACGGGTCGAACTGGCCTATGCCGGCGACAGTGCGGAAATTGCCCTGCCGTTTTTCGCCTTGCCATCAGAGCTGGTGCTTGCCGATGACTTCAATGCGAAGATCCGCGACCGGCTGATCAGTGAAGCCCACCTGGCGGACAACAACCGCGCCTTCGATGTGGCGGATGCGCGCCTGCAAAAGTTGCTCGAAGACAGCTTGCCGCTGCTGCGTCAGGACCCTGATGTGGCCGCTCTTTTCGGTACCCAGGCTGGGCGTGACTGCTATGTGATCGCCACTGGCCCGACACTTGCTGGGCACCTGCCGGCTTTGGCTAAGGTCCGTGGGCAGGTCGATCGCCCGCTGTTCATCTGCGTCGACACCGCTTTCCTGCCCTTGTTGCGTGCCGGCATCCAGCCCGACATCGTGGTCAGTGTCGATCACAAGATCCGCCTCCATCACCTGCCGCCGGAAAATTCTGCGGCGACCACCCTGGTGTACATGCCGATGCTGGATGTCGAGCTGCTCGGCAACTGGCGCGGCCCACGCTACGCCGCCTATTCCGGCAGTGCGCTGTATGCACAGGTGCGTGAAGAAATACCGCGTGCCGAGCTGTTCGTGGGTGGCAGCGTGATTCACCCGGCGACGGATCTGGCGGTGAAGATGGGGGCAGGGGCCATTACCCTGTTTGGCGCCGATTTCGCGTTCCCGGGCGACCGCACCCACACCGGCTGGGATGATGGCGTACTCGGCCCGGCAGTTTCGGCGGCGCGCCACTGGGTGCTGGACGGCCATGGCCAGCGAGTGCGTACCCAGCTGAATTTCCGCGGCTACCTGGTCGAGCTGGAGCGGTTCATTGCGCACCATCCCCAGGTGCGTTTCTACAACACCAGCCGTGCGGGTGCGCAGATCACTGGCACCGCCTTCGCCCCGGAGTTCTGCCCATGAGTGTGGCAAACCAAGCGGTCGCGGCCCGCGAATGTGCCGCGCTGTTCCGTCTGGGGCGGGATGTGCAGGGGGCGCTGCGTATGGTCGAGCTGATTGATGCGGTACTGCCGCAGGTCGCACCCCAGGCGGGTGCCGTGGTCTTGCAGGCGATGCTCGACGCGCAGCAGCGCCAGGACTGGCTGGCGCTGGCCGACTACCTCGAGTACGAGCTGGTGCATGTGATCGAGCAGGCTGCGCTGGGCTGAAATGTGACGCGCATCACATTAGTCGCGCGCCTGGGATATTGCGGCACAAGGCTGCACGCCCCAGTTTTCAAGGGGTGGCGCTGTGATGGCATTTTTTTTTTGAAAACCCCTAAAGCAACTTGCAAACCCGACGATAACCATTACGAAGGTTCTCTAGGCCACACCCGGCGGACGCCAGGGCCGGAAGCCGCAGTATCCATCCAACGAGGAATTCGTCATGGCTTTAACCGTAAACACCAACACCACTTCGCTGGGCGTGCAGAAGAACCTGAACAAAGCTTCTGACGGGCTGAGCAACTCGATGACTCGCTTGTCTTCCGGCCTGCGTATCAACAGCGCCAAAGACGACGCTGCTGGCCAGCAGATCGCCAACAAGCTGCAGACCATGGTTACCGGTACCACCGTTGCCATCAAGAACGCCAACGACGGTAACTCGATCACCCAGACCGCTGAAGGCGCTCTGTCGGAAATCACCAACATCCTGCAGCGTATGCGTGAACTGGCTCTGCAGGCACGAAACGACTCCAACGGCACCACTGAACGTGCGGCGCTGAACAAAGAATTCGCGGCCAAGTCCGACGAAATCACCCGTATCGCGACCTCCACCACCTACGGCACCAGCAAGCAACTGCTGAACGGCTCCGCTGGCACCATGGAGTTCCAGGTTGGCGCGATGACTGGCACCAGCCAGATCCTGAGCGTTTCGATGACCTCTTCGTTCGCTGCTACCTCCCTGGCAGTCGGCACCGGTGCCCTGGCGATCTCGGGTACTTCCGACTCGGCCGTGCACACTGCCGTTGACGGTGCTATCACCGCGATCGACGCTGCTCTGCAAACCGTTGACAACAAGAAGTCGGACCTGGGTGCTATCCAGAACCGCTTCCAGTCGACCATCAACAACCTGCAAAGCATGAACGAAAACTCGGCTGCCGCCCTGGGCCGTGTTCAAGACACCGACTTCGCCGCAGAAACCGCTCAGCTGACCAAGCAGCAGACCCTGCAGCAAGCTTCGACCGCTGTTCTGGCCCAGGCCAACCAGCTGCCATCCGCCGTACTGAAACTGCTTCAGTAATAGCGCGATGAAGTTCGGCGAGAGGGTGTACATGCACTCTCTCGCTTTTTTACTTTCAGAGGTGATGTACGATGGACATAAGCGTAAAGTCGAGCCCGTCGTATCCGGTGTCTTCGTCGGTCAGCCATATCCAGCAGGATAATACGGCCGATAAAACCGCCGGGCAGGCCCGCAAGGCATCGCAGGAAAACGCTCCCAAGAGCGAGGTCGAGTTGCAGTCGGCCGTCAAGGAAATACAAGATTTCGTCCAGTCGTTGCAGCGCAACCTGGAATTTTCGGTGGATGATTCCACCGGTACGTGGATCGTCAAGGTCGTTGCCCGTGATAGCGGGGAAGTGATCCGTCAGATCCCGTCGGAAACAGCGCTTGAGCTGGCGCGAAGCCTGCACGACGTCAACAGTCTGCTCTTCGATGCGAAAGCCTGACAGCTGGCCGGTTAATTGAATTGTTGCACCGGCGCTGATGAGGCAGCTCAGCTGTTCGGCGTTGACCAGAAAAGGAGGATGTAATGGCAAGTCCAATTCTACCGAGTTTGGGGCTGGGTTCCGGTCTCGACACTACGGCCATTGTGAAGGCCCTGGTTGATGCCGAGAAAACTCCCAAGCAGAGCCAGCTTGACCGCCGCACCTCGGCTAACACCGCATCGATTTCGGCGGTGGGTAGCCTCAAGAGTGCGTTGACGGCTTACAAGACGGCGTTGGAAAAGCTCAACGACACGGCCAACCCTGCGTTTCTCGGGTCCACTGCAGCCTCCTCCAATGACAAATACGTCAAGGCCACGGCGGGCAGTTCGGCGGTCAATGGCAGTTATTCGATCCAGGTTTCCCAGTTGGCTACCGCATCGCGTGTGGCCAGTCAGCGTTTCACCGACAGCAGTTCGGTGGTGTCTGCCAGTGGCGGCACGCTGACCATCACTCAGAACAACGCCGATTTCGACGTGACCATCCCGGCCAATGCCACGCTGCAGCAGGCGCGTGATGCGATCAACGCCCAGGCGAACGCGAAGGGCTTCACGGCCAACATCGTCAACGATGGTACCGGTTCGCGGCTGGTGTTGAGCTCCGAAACCATGGGTGATGGGTCGGACATCTCGACGTCGGGTATTACTGGCCTGACCATCGACCCTTCGTCGCAGTTGACTGACGCGGGCGGTGCTGGCCGTATCGGTGATGAGGCAAAAGATGCCGAGTTCGAAATCGATGGCATGAAGCTCACCAGCAAATCGAACAAGGTCGATAACGCGATCAGCGGCATGACCTTCGAGCTGCTGTCCAAGACCGAAACGCTTTCCCCGGTGAGCATCACCGTGGCAACCAACACCGACGGCCTGAAAAAGTCGGTACAGTCGTTTGTCGACGCCTACAACGCGCTGGTCAACACGATCAACACGGTGAGCGTTTCGGTTAAGGCGGCGGACGGTACCTGGTCTAGCCCGGCGCTGTCGGGTGACTCAGCGGTGCGCAGCATGCTGACAGCGATGCGCAATGAGCTGGTGGTCCCTGGTGGGGCAGGTTCGGGCCAACTGACCGTGCTTTCGCAGTTGGGCATCAATACCGGGCAGAGCAATGGCCTGCTGGAATTCGACAGCACCAAGTTCACCAAGGCGATCACTGATCAGAAGCTCGGTGGCGAGGTGCAAAACCTGTTCAATGGTAGCGGTGGCCTGCTCGACCGCATGACCAAAGCCATGGAGCCGTTCTCTGCGACCGGTGGCGTGCTGGATGAGCGCAACAAGTCGCTCGAGGTGGCCAAGAAGAGCCTGAGCCTTGAGCAGAGCTCGCTGGATGCCCGCATCAAGGACCTGGAAGCGTCGCTGACCAAGAAGTACAACACCATGGATACCTTGGTCGGTCAGCTGAATGCTCAGCGTGATAGCGTGGTTTCCATTTTTGATGCCATGGCGGCCCAGCAGAAGAACTCCTGACAGGCCTGATACTTGATGGCTGCCAACGCCAAAAGCCCGACGAAGCGTGACGCTCTGTCGGGCTTTTTGTATGCTCCCTAAAGTTTTTTGACGCCGCGCCGATAGCCCGGTCATACAGCAACCCCCGTGGTGACGAGGTACCCATGAATCCAATGTTAGCCCTTCGGCAGTACCAGAAGATTGGCGCTCAGGCGCAAACCTCCGAGGCGAGCCCGCATCGTCTGGTGCAGATGCTGATGGAAGGTGGCCTTGACCGTATCGCACAAGCCAGTGGTGCCATGCAGCGTAATGACATCGCCGGCAAGGGTATCGCAATCGGCAAGGCCATCGGCATCATTGGCGGGCTGCGCGAAGGCCTGGATCGCGACAACATGACTGACGAGCTCAACCGCCTCGACAGCCTCTACCTGTACATGACTCGCCGCCTGAGCGAGGCCAACATCAAGAACGACCCGTCGATCCTCGATGAAGTGAGGGATTTGCTGGCCACTGTCAAGGAAGGTTGGGACGCGGTCGGCCCGCAGCCGATGGTCCCCTGACCCGGAGGTTGTATGAGTGAGGTAATCGAACGTATCGACCGCACCCGCGATGCGTTGCTGGCTGCACTGGCCAGCCGCGATTGGGAGGCGGTCGGCGAGTTTGACCTTGAGTGCCGCCTCTGTGTCGAGGACGTGCTGGCCGAAGCGCTCGGCAATGAGGCAGAGGTGCGTTCGAGCCTTGAGGGGCTGCTGGCGGTTTACGGGCAGTTGATTGAAGTTGCAAGTGGTGAACGTCGATCTATAGTCGACGAGATGACGCAAATCCGTCAGGCGAAAAGTGCCGCCAAGGTATACCATCTGTTCAGTTAATCCACAGATGTCCTAAAAGCCGTGCGCCATTAATTTGACTGTATGTTATTTTTTGACTTTACTAGTGGCTGTATTCGAATTTCAGACGTCCGACTACTGACCATTCAGTCAGAATGATGTCGAGCACGCCTTCGGGCGCCGATATGACTAGGGAAGTTGCTATTGCATGTGGCGTGAAACCAAGATTCTCCTGATCGATGACGACAGCGCCCGCCGCCGCGATCTGGCAGTGGTTCTGAACTTCCTCGGCGAAGAAAACCTGCCCTGCTCCAGCCAGGATTGGCAGCAGGTGGTCGAGTCGTTGTCTTCGAGCCGTGAAGTGCTCTGCGTGCTGATCGGAACCATCAATGCTCCGGGCAATGCGCTTGGGTTGCTTAAGACAGTGGCCGGGTGGGATGAGTTCATTCCGGTGCTGCTGATTGGTGAAATTTCTTCTGCGGACTACCCGGAAGAGCTTCGCCGTCGCGTGCTGTCCAACCTCGAGATGCCACCGAGCTACAGCCAGCTGCTCGATTCGCTGCACCGTGCCCAGGTCTATCGCGAGATGTACGACCAGGCCCGTGAGCGCGGTCGCCAGCGTGAGCCCAACCTGTTCCGCAGCCTGGTCGGCACCAGCCGTGCCATCCAGCACGTGCGGCAGATGATGCAGCAGGTCGCAGATACCGACGCCAGCGTGCTGATCCTGGGTGAGTCCGGCACCGGCAAGGAAGTGGTGGCGCGCAACCTGCACTACCACTCCAAGCGTCGCGAAGCGCCGTTCGTGCCAGTCAACTGCGGGGCGATCCCGGCCGAGTTGCTGGAGAGCGAACTGTTTGGCCACGAGAAAGGTGCCTTCACGGGTGCCATCACCAGTCGTGCCGGGCGTTTCGAGTTGGCCAACGGCGGTACCCTGTTCCTCGACGAGATCGGCGACATGCCGTTGCCGATGCAGGTCAAGCTGCTGCGCGTGCTGCAGGAGCGTACCTTCGAGCGGGTGGGTAGCAACAAGACCCAGAGCATCGACGTGCGCATCATTGCCGCGACGCACAAGAACCTCGAGACCATGATCGAGGATGGGACCTTCCGCGAAGACCTGTACTACCGCCTGAACGTGTTCCCGATCGAGATGGCGCCGTTGCGTGAGCGCGTGGAAGATATCCCGCTGCTGATGAACGAGCTCATTTCACGCATGGAGCACGAGAAGCGCGGTTCGATCCGTTTCAACTCCGCGGCAATCATGTCGCTGTGCCGCCACGGCTGGCCGGGCAACGTGCGCGAACTGGCCAACCTGGTCGAACGCATGGCCATCATGCACCCGTACGGGGTGATTGGCGTTTCGGAGCTGCCGAAGAAATTCCGCTATATCGACGACGAGGACGAGCAGCTAGTCGACAGCCTGCGCAGTGACCTTGAAGAGCGTGTGGCGATCAATGGCCACGCACCGAACTTCTCCAACCCCGCCATGTTGCCGCCAGAGGGCCTGGACCTGAAGGACTACCTCGGCAGCCTGGAGCAGGGCTTGATCCAGCAGGCGCTGGACGATGCCAACGGTATCGTTGCGCGGGCGGCTGAACGTTTGCGTATTCGTCGTACCACGCTGGTGGAGAAGATGCGCAAGTACGGCATGAGCCGCCAGGGTGGCGAGGAGCAGGCGGAAGACTGACGCTTGGTGGTGTTGGCGGGCTTGTCGTGATTTTGATGTTGGGGCGCAAATCGAGCGCCGCCCGCGCGGCGCATCGCGGATGAATCCGCTCCTACATTTGTTGCAACGTGCCGTTCCAGTCAGGCCATGGTTGCTCGCCTTGTCGCATGACTGAAGACTTGCGGGGTGGCGGCAGCGCCAGCCGAGAAATCGCGCCGTGCCAACAAGGCTGACAACTATGGCCTATCAGGCCATGGCACGTTGCAATAGATGTAGGAGCGGATTCATCCGCGATGCGCCGCGCGGGCGGCGCTCGATCTCCCAGCCACTAAACAACCCAAGGCGAACCCTTAAACCCCCATCCCCGGCACGGCTATTGCTACACCGCTGGCACCACACCGTTTTTATGACGGTCAGCCACGCGAGAGAGCACGATGCCCCAGGCCGCCCACTTTTCCCGAGTCCCTGATCTGCAGGGGCGTACCCCGGTCGAACAGGAGAGTCGACAGGGGCTGGAGCAGGCGTTTGCCCTGTTCAACCAGGTTTCCACGCAGCTCAACCAGTCCTACAGCATGCTCGAGGCCCGCGTCAGCGAGCTCAAGGGCGAGCTGGCGGTGGTGGGTGCCCAGCGCATGGTCGAGCTGAACGAAAAGGAACGCCTGGCCTACCGCCTGCAAAACCTGCTTGATCTGCTGCCTGGCGGCGTGATCGTGATCGATGACCAGGGCCTGGTCCGCGAAGCCAACCCGGCGGCCTGCGAACTGCTGGGCGAGCCCTTGCTTGGCCAGCTCTGGCGCGAGGTCATCGCCCGCAGCTTTGCTCCGCGCAAGGATGACGGGCACGAGGTTTCGCTGCGTGATGGCCGGCGTCTGTCGATTGCCACCCGTTCGCTGGATGCCGAGCCCGGCCAGTTGGTGCTACTCAACGACCTGACCGAAACCCGTCGCCTGCAAGACCAGCTTGCGCGCCATGAGCGGTTGTCGTCGCTGGGGCGCATGGTCGCCTCGCTGGCCCATCAGATTCGTACGCCGCTGTCGGCGGCGATGCTCTATGCCAGCCACCTCGCTGACGCCGAGCACGAGCTTGCGCCAGAGACCCGTCAACGCTTTGCCGGCAGCCTCAAGGAACGCCTGCACGAGCTGGAACACCAGGTGCGCGACATGCTGGTGTTCGCCCGTGGCGAGCTGCCGCTGGGTGACCGGCTGACCCCCAAAAGCCTGTTCCAGGCCTTGCAGCAGGCTGCCCAGCCGCATGTGCAGGGGCATGCCGTGCGCTGGCAGTGCGACAGCCACCTGGGTGAGCTGCTGTGCAACCGCGACACCTTGGTCGGTGCTTTGCTCAACCTGATCGAGAATGCCCTGCAGGCCAGCGACGGCGAGGCGCGGCTTAAGGTGCACCTGTTCCGCCGTGGGCACACCCTGCAGCTGTGCGTCAGCGACGCCGGCAGCGGCATCGAGGCCGACCTTCTGGGGCGCCTGGGTGAGCCGTTTCTCACCACCAAGGCCACCGGCACCGGCCTCGGGCTGGCGGTGGTCAAGGCCGTGGTGCGTGCGCACCAGGGCAAGCTACAGCTGCGTTCCAGGGTGGGGCGTGGCACCTGTGTGACGGTGGCGCTGCCGTTGATCGTCGCCCAGCCTGCGGAGGGTGTGTAATGGTCATCAAGGTGCTGCTGGTCGAGGATGACCGCGTGCTGCGCCAGGCGCTGGGCGATACGCTGGAGATCGGTGGCTTTGCCTACGATGCCGTGGCCAGTGCCGAGGAGGCGCTGGAGGCGGTGGAAAGCGAGGTATACAGCCTGGTTGTCAGTGACGTGAACATGCCGGGTATGGATGGGCACCAGTTGCTGGCGCAACTGCGCCGCCATCGTCCGCAGTTGCCGGTGCTGCTGATGACCGCTCACGCTGCCGTGGAGCGTGCGGTAGAAGCCATGCGCCAAGGTGCTGCAGATTACCTGGTCAAGCCCTTCGAGCCCAAGGCGCTGTTGAGCCTGGTCGAGCGCCATGCCGCCGGGCGCCTGAGCGCATCGGAGGTTGATGGGCCGGTAGCCTGCGAGCTTGCCAGCCGGCAGTTGCTGGAGCTGGCGGCGCGTGTTGCCCGCAGCGATTCGACCGTGCTCATTTCGGGGGAGTCGGGCACCGGCAAGGAGGTCCTTGCGCGCTACATCCACCAGCAATCGCCACGTGTTTCGCAGCCGTTCGTGGCGATCAACTGCGCGGCAATCCCTGACAACATGCTCGAGGCCACCTTGTTCGGCCATGAGAAGGGCGCCTTCACCGGTGCCATTGCCGCGCAGGCCGGCAAGTTCGAGCAGGCCGAGGGCGGCACCCTGCTGCTCGACGAGATTTCCGAAATGCCCCTCGGCCTGCAGGCCAAGCTGTTGCGTGTGTTGCAAGAGCGGGAAGTGGAGCGGGTAGGTGGGCGTAAGCCGATCACTCTGGATATCCGCGTGCTGGCCACCACCAACCGCGACATGGCGGGTGAGGTGGCTGCCGGGCGATTCCGCGAAGACCTGTACTACCGCCTTTCGGTGTTCCCGTTGGCCTGGCAGCCGCTGCGCGAGCGCAGTGGCGACATCCTGCCGCTGGCCGAGCGCTTGCTGGCGCGGCACGTGGCAAAGATGAAGCATGCGCCGGTGCGCCTGTCTGCTGCGGCGCAGGCCTGCCTGCAAGCCTACGCCTGGCCAGGCAATGTGCGCGAACTGGATAACGCCTTGCAGCGTGCGCTGATCCTGCAGCAGGGCGGGGTGATCGAGGCGGCGGATTTTTGTCTGGCAGGTGCCATTCCCTTGTCGGCTGTTACACCGGCCGTTGCCTCGCCCGTGGCAGTCGAGGATACAAGTGATTCCGGCGGCCTGGGCGATGACATGCGCCGCCACGAATTCCAGATGATCATCGACACCCTGCGTGCCGAGCGCGGCCGCCGCAAAGAAGCCGCCGAGCGTCTGGGCATCAGCCCGCGCACCCTGCGCTACAAGCTGGCGCAGATGCGTGATGCAGGGCTCGATGTGGAAGCCAGCCTGTACGGCTGATTCAACGAATTAAACGAATGGGCAGCGGGCTGGCACTCTTGTTGCTAGTTCTGGGCTATCCGCCGCATGAGCGTCAAAAAAATGCGGCCGCCGGAGAGAGAAGGTCATGAGCCAAGGTGTTGAATTCAATCGTCTGATGCTGGACATGCGGGCCATGCAGGCCGATGCCATGTCGTTGCCCAAAGCCACTGCTGCGCCTGAGCTGGCGCCGGGCCAAAGCAGCTTTGCCGACATGCTCGGCCAGGCCATCGGCAAGGTCCATGAGACCCAGCAGGCGTCGACCCAGCTCGCCAATGCCTTTGAGATCGGCAAGAGCGGTGTCGACCTGACCGATGTGATGATCGCCTCGCAGAAAGCCAGCGTTTCCATGCAGGCATTGACCCAGGTACGCAACAAGCTGGTCCAGGCGTACCAGGACATCATGCAGATGCCGGTTTGAGGACGGAAGTAAGTCATGGCTGAAGCAGTCGTCGATAACGCACCCGCCAAGAGTGGCCCACCAGCGTCCAAGCCGCCGCTGTTCGGCATGGCGTTTCTGGAAAACATCTCGCAGATGCCCATGCTGCGTCAGGTCGGCCTGTTGGTCGGGTTGGCGGCGAGCGTGGCGATCGGCTTCGCCGTGGTGCTGTGGTCGCAGCAGCCGGATTACCGGCCGTTGTACGGCAGCCTGGCCGGCATGGACACCAAACAGGTCATGGATACCCTGGCCGCTGCGGACATTCCCTACAACGTCGAGCCCAATTCCGGTGCTCTGCTGGTCAAGGCCGACGACCTCTCCCGTGCGCGCCTAAAACTGGCAGCCGCGGGCGTGGCGCCCAGTGACGGCAATGTCGGCTTCGAGCTGCTCGACAAGGAGCAAGGCCTGGGCACCAGCCAGTTCATGGAGGCTACCCGCTACCGCCGCAGCCTCGAAGGCGAGCTGGCTCGCACCGTCTCCAGCCTGAACAACGTCAAGGCCGCGCGCGTGCACCTGGCGATCCCGAAAAGCTCGGTGTTCGTGCGTGATGAACGTAAGCCAAGCGCTTCGGTACTGGTTGAGCTGTACCCGGGCCGTGCCCTGGAAGCCGGCCAGGTAATGGCCATCGTCAACCTGGTCGCCACCAGTGTGCCCGAGCTGGACAAGTCGCAGGTCACCGTGGTGGACCAGAAGGGCAACCTGCTCTCCGAACAGCTGCAAGACACTGCGCTGACCATGGCGGGTAAACAGTTCGACTACAGCCGCCGCATGGAAGGCATGCTCACCCAGCGTGTGCACAACATCTTGCAGCCGGTGCTGGGCAACGACCGCTACAAGGCCGAGGTATCGGCCGACCTGGACTTCAGCGCGGTGGAATCCACCTCCGAGCAGTTCAACCCGGACCAGCCGGCGCTGCGCAGCGAGCAGTCGGTCAACGAACAGCGCGCCAGCAGCTCGGGCCCGCAAGGCGTGCCCGGTGCGCTGAGCAACCAGCCGCCTGCCGGTGCTTCCGCGCCGGAAAACGCCACCGCCGCCGCGCCTGCCGCCGGTGCCATTCAGCCAGGCCAGCCGCTGGTGGATGCCAACGGCCAGCAGATCATGGACCCGGCCACCGGCCAGCCAATGCTCGCGCCATACCCGGCCGACAAGCGCCTGCAAACCACCAAGAACTTCGAGCTGGACCGCTCGATCAGCCACACCCGCCAGCAGCAAGGTCGCCTGACCCGCCTGTCGGTGGCGGTGGTGGTCGATGACCAGGTCAAGCTAGACGCCAGTGGCGAGGCTACCCGTGCGCCATGGGGCGCCGAAGACCTGGCGCGCTTTACCCGCCTGGTGCAAGACGCCGTGGGCTTCGATGCCAGCCGTGGCGACAGCGTGACGGTGATCAACGTGCCGTTCGCCGCCGACCGTGGCGAAGAGATCGCCGACATCGCCTTCTACCAGCAGCCGTGGTTCTGGGACATCGTCAAGCAAGTGTTGGGCGTGGTGTTCATCCTGGTGCTGGTGTTTGGCGTGCTGCGCCCGGTACTCAACAACATCACTGGCGGCGGCAAGCAAGCTGCTGCGACGGACAGCGACATGGAGCTGGGCGGCATGATCGGTCTGGATGGCGAACTGGCCAACGACCGCGTCAGCCTGGGTGGCCCTACAAGCATTCTGTTGCCAAGCCCGAGCGAGGGTTACGAGGCACAGCTCAACGCAATCAAAGGCCTGGTGGCCGAAGACCCGGGCCGCGTGGCCCAGGTCGTGAAAGAGTGGATCAACGCCGATGAGTGACAACCGAGCCGTTACCGCCAAGCTGAGCCGCACCGACAAGGCGGCGATCCTCCTGCTTTCGCTGGGTGAGACAGATGCCGCCCAGGTGCTGCGCCACATGGGCCCGAAAGAAGTGCAGCGGGTTGGCGTGGCAATGGCGCAAATGGGCACCGTGCACCGCGAACAGGTGCAGCAGGTGATGAGCGAGTTCGTCGAGATCGTCGGCGACCAGACCAGCTTGGGCGTGGGCTCGGACGGCTACATCCGCAAGATGCTCAACCAGGCGCTTGGCGAGGACAAGGCCAACGGCTTGATCGACCGTATCCTGCTGGGTGGCAACACCAGCGGCCTGGACAGCCTGAAGTGGATGGAGCCGCGTGCCGTGGCCGACGTCATCCGCTTCGAGCACCCGCAGATCCAGGCCATCGTCGTCGCCTACCTCGACCCCGACCAGGCTGGTGAAGTGCTGAGCAATTTCGACCACAAGGTGCGCCTGGACATCATCCTGCGCGTGTCGTCGCTCAACACCGTGCAGCCGGCGGCGCTGAAGGAGCTGAACCAGATCCTCGAGAAGCAGTTCTCGGGCAACTCCAATGCCGCGCGCACCACCCTGGGTGGTATCAAGCGTGCCGCCGACATCATGAACTTCCTCGACAGCTCTGTGGAAGGTGCACTGATGGACTCGATCCGCGAGATCGACAACGACCTGTCGGAGCAGATAGAAGACCTGATGTTTGTCTTCAACAACCTGGCCGACGTCGACGACCGCGGCATCCAGGCGCTGCTGCGCGAAGTGTCTTCCGACGTGCTGGTGGTGTCGCTCAAAGGCGCCGACGAGCGGGTCAAGGACAAGATCTTCAAGAACATGTCCAAGCGTGCTTCGGAACTGCTGCGCGACGACCTCGAGGCCAAGGGCCCGGTACGCGTCAGCGACGTGGAAACGGCGCAGAAGGAAATCCTCACCATCGCCCGACGCATGGCCGAGGCCGGCGAGATCGTGCTCGGTGGCAAGGGCGCCGAGGAAATGATCTAAGATAGCCGCGCCTTGCTGGCTGACACTGCCCTCTGTGGGAGCGGGTTTACCCGCGAAAGCGTCAGCCCAGGCAATGAGGTTGTCCCTGCCGACGCATTCGCGGGTAAACCCGCTCCCACAAGGGGTGTGTTGGCTGAACACGGTTTCGAGAGCATGACGGCATGTCCAGCAAAGAACATCACCCCAGCGACCTGATTCGTGCCCGTGACCTGGAAGGCGTCGATGTTTGGGCATTGCCCAGCTTCGACCCCGAGCCGGAGTTCGTGCCGGAGCCTGAGCCCGAGGTCATCGAGGAAGAAGTCGAGGAAGTGCCGCTGGAGGAAGTCCAGCCGCTGACCCTCGAAGAGCTCGAAGCGATCCGCCAGGAGGCCTACAACGAAGGCTTCGCCACCGGTGAGCGCGAAGGGTTTCATAGCACCCAGCTGAAAGTGCGCCAGGAAGCCGAGGAAGCGCTCAGCGCCAGGCTGGCCGACCTGGAGCAACTGATGGCCCACCTGCTTGAACCTATCGCCGAGCAGGACACGCAGATCGAAAAAACCCTCGTGCACCTGGTCGCGCACATGGCCCGCCAAGTCATTGGCCGCGAACTGCACAGCGATTCCAGCCAGATCACCCAGGTGCTGCGCGAGGCATTGAAGCTGCTGCCAATGGGGGCGGATAACATCCGCATTCACCTCAACCCGCAGGATTTCGAGCTGGCCAAGGCCCTGCGCGAGCGCCATGAGGAAAACTGGAAGCTGCTCGAAGATGACGCGCTGTTGCCGGGTGGTTGCCGCATTGAGACCGCGCATAGCCGCATCGACGCAACCATGGAAACCCGTATCGAAAAAGCCGTGGCGCAGCTGTTCGACCAGTTGCACGACCAGTCCCTGCACCCGGCAGCGCCGGATGTCTCGATCGAGATAGGCGCCACCGATGCGCCTTGACCGTACCAGTTTCGGCAAGCGCCTGGGCGGTTATGCCGAGGCGATCGAGCTGCCGGTGCAGCCGGTGGTCGAAGGCCGCCTGCTGCGTATGGTCGGCCTCACCCTGGAGGCCGAGGGCCTGCGCGCCGCAGTAGGCGCGCGCTGCCTGGTGATCAATGACGACTCGTACCACCCGGTGCAGGTCGAGGCCGAAGTCATGGGCTTTGCCGGCAGCAAGATCTTCCTCATGCCGGTTGGCAGCATCGCCGGTATCGCGCCGGGTGCACGGGTGGTGCCGCTGGACGACAGCGGCCGCCTGCCGATGGGCATGAGCATGCTGGGCCGGGTGCTTGATGGTGCCGGCCGCGCCCTGGATGGCAAGGGCGGCATGAAGGCCGAAGATTGGGTGCCGATGGACGGGCCGATCATCAACCCGCTCAACCGTGACCCGATCAGCCAGCCACTGGACGTGGGCATCCGCAGCATCAACGGGCTGCTTACCGTCGGCCGCGGCCAGCGCCTGGGCCTGTTCGCCGGTACCGGTGTGGGCAAGTCGGTGCTGCTGGGCATGATGACCCGCTTTACCGAAGCCGAAATCATCGTGGTCGGGCTGATCGGTGAACGGGGCCGCGAGGTCAAGGAGTTCATCGAGCACATCCTCGGTGAAGAGGGCCTCAAGCGTTCCGTGGTGGTGGCATCGCCAGCTGACGATGCGCCGTTGATGCGTTTGCGCGCGGCCATGTACTGCACGCGTATTGCCGAGTATTTCCGCGACAAGGGCAAGAATGTCCTGCTGTTGATGGATTCCCTGACCCGTTTTGCCCAGGCTCAGCGTGAAATCGCCTTGGCCATCGGTGAGCCGCCGGCCACCCGTGGTTATCCGCCATCGGTGTTCGCCAAGCTGCCCAAGCTGGTGGAGCGTGCCGGCAATGGCGAGCCGGGCGGTGGTTCGATCACCGCGTTCTACACCGTGCTGTCCGAAGGTGACGACCAGCAGGACCCGATCGCCGATGCGGCGCGCGGCGTGCTCGACGGCCACTTCGTGCTGTCCCGTCGCTTGGCCGAGGAAGGTCACTACCCGGCCATCGACATCGAGGCCTCGATCAGCCGGGTGATGCCGCAGGTGGTCGATGCCGATCACCTGCGCCAGGCGCAGAAATTCAAGCAGCTGTGGTCGCGCCTGTCGCAGAGCCGTGACCTGATCAGTGTCGGCGCCTATGTCGCCGGCGGCGATCCGGAAACCGACCTGGCCATTGCCCTGCAGCCCAAGCTGGTGGACTTCCTGCGCCAGGGGCTGGACGAGAATGTCGGCATGGGCCAGAGCCGTCAGCAGTTGGGGGCGATCTTCATGCCCCCGGCCAACGGCGGATAAGCCATGAGCATGCCCAGCCGTGCCGCGCGCCTGGTGCCGGTGGTGAACATGGCCGAGGACGCCGAGCGCAAGGCGGCCCAGCGCGTGGGGCATTTTCAGCAGCTGGCGGCGCAGGCACAGGCCAAGCTTGCGGAGCTGGAGTCGTTTCGCGAGGGTTACCAGGCGCAGTGGATCAGCCGGGGTGGCCAGGGCGTCAATGGCAGTTGGCTGCTCAACTACCAGCGGTTTCTGGCGCAGCTGGAAACGGCCATGACCCAGCAGCGTCAGAGCCTTGCCTGGCACCAGAACAACCTCAAGAACGCCCGTGGCACCTGGCAGCAGGCCTATGCCCGGGTGGAAGGGCTGCGCAAGCTGGTGCAGCGGTACATGGAGGAGGCGCGGCGGGCGGAAGACAAGCGCGAGCAGCGCTTGCTGGATGAGTTGTCCCAGCGGCTGCCAAGGCAGGGGCATCTGTAGCCTGCACTGGCCTCTTCGCGGGACAAGCCCGCTCCCACAGTTTCATTGCTGTACTTTGGCTATGCGTGCTTCCCGTGGGAGCGGGCTTGTCCCGCGAAGAGGCCGGCACAGCCAACCACAATTTGCGACTCCGACAAGCGCCTGCTAAACCTTGAAGAGTTGCATTCGCCATCATCGAAGGAATCGCTAGCATGGCAGTCGAAACTGATTTTTCGCAGGACGGAAAAAAGCTCACGATCAAAATCAAGGGGCGCTTCGATTTCGGCAAGCATCAGGAGTTTCGCGATGCATACGAACGCCAGGGCGCAAAACCCGACTCGGTGGTCGTTGACCTGAAAGACACCACCTACCTGGACAGCTCGGCGCTCGGCATGTTGCTGCTGTTGCGCGATCACGCGGGCGGCGACGATTCGGACGTGCGGGTAGTGCATGCCAGCTCCGACGTGCGCAAGATCCTGGCGATCTCCAATTTCGAAAAACTGTTCGATATCAGTTGAGCGCGCACATGCCGGCTGAACAGCCGCTGACGGTGCTGGTGGCCGAGGACGGGGCCACGGATCGCCTGTTGCTGGCACAAATCGTGCGGCGCCAGGGGCACCACGTGTACACCGCGGAAAACGGCGAACAGGCCGTGGCGCTGTTCGCCGAAAAGCGCCCGCAACTGGTCCTGCTCGACGCCCTGATGCCAGTGATGGACGGTTTTGAAGCGGCGCGGCAGATCAAGGCACTGGCCGGCGAAGCGCTGGTGCCGATCATCTTCCTGACCTCGCTGAACGAGGAGCAGGCGCTGGTGCGCTGCCTGGAGGCCGGCGGCGACGACTTCATGGCCAAGCCCTACAGTGCGGTGATCCTCGGCGCCAAGATCCGCGCCATGGACCGTTTGCGCCGGCTGCAGGCGACCGTGCTGGAGCAGCGCGACCTGATCACCCGGCATCACCATCACCTGCTCAACGAGCAGCGCGTGGCCAAGGCGGTGTTCGACAAGGTTGCCCATTCCGGTTGCATCACGGCACCGAATATTCGTTACCTGCAATCGCCCTACGCGCTGTTCAACGGTGACTTGCTGCTGGCAGCGTTTACCCCGTCTGGTGACATGCACGTGTTGCTCGGCGATTTTACTGGCCACGGGCTGCCTGCCGCCGTCGGCGCCATGCCCCTGGCGGAAGTGTTCTACGGCATGACGGCGAAAGGCTACGGCCTGGCGCAGATGCTGCGCGAGATGAATGCCAAGCTCAAGCGCATCTTGCCGGTGGACATGTTCTGCTGCGCGCTGCTGCTCAACCTGAGCGTGCAGCGCGGTACGGTGGAGGTGTGGAGCGGGGGCATGCCGGATGGCTACCGGCTGTCGGCCGAAGGCGAGGTGCTTTCGACCCTGGCCTCGCGCCACTTGCCGCTGGGTATCCTGGCCCCGGAGCGCTTCGACGACAGTACCGAGGTGCTGCCGCTGGCTGCTGGGGAGCGGCTGTTGCTGCTGTCTGACGGCGTGGTCGATACGGCGGATGAACAGGATTGCCTGTTCGGCGTCGAGCGCTTGCGGGCAGTGCTGGCGGCCAATCGCGACCCGGTGCAGTTGTTCGACGAAGTGATGCAAGCGTTGGAGCGCTTTGGTGGGCGCCCCCGGGATGACATCAGCCTGTGTGATATCCGCATGTTTACCGCGCAAGAGCGGGTGCCGGCGCCGACCATCTATTCTGACAGTGGGCGCTCCAGCCCGCTGGACTGGTCGCTGGGGTTCGAGTTGCGGGGCGAGAGCCTCAAACGCTTCAATCCGGTGCCTTATCTTGTGCAGTTGTTGCAGGAGATTCATGGCTTGCGGCCGCGTACCGGTGCGCTGCACAGTGTGCTCAGCGAGCTCTACTCCAATGCCCTGGAGCACGGTGTGCTGGGCCTGGACTCGCGGCTCAAGCGTGATGTGCATGGGTTTGCCGACTACTATCAGGCGCGCGCCCAGCGCTTGGGTGCGTTGGTCGACGGTTTCGTGCGCATCGACCTGAAAGTGGAACCGCTGGCCGCGGGTGGGCGTCTGATCATCGAGGTCCGCGACAGTGGGGCGGGGTTCGATGTGCAGCAAGTGCTGTCACGGCCTTGCCGCGAGGATGGTTTGAGTGGCCGCGGTGTGAACCTGGTGCAGCGACTCGGCAGTAGCGCCGGGTGGCGTGAAGGCGGCCGGTGCGCATGGGTGCAGTTCGACTGGTAGGTCCGACGGGTCGGCCGCCTGGTGAGCAGTTTGGCGGCTGAGGCATAATCCGGCTTGATCAAGGAGTGAGCAAGTGACTGACATGCATATTGACCACAAGGTGCTCAGTGACCTGCAGGAGGTCATGGAAGATGGCTACCTGCAGCTGCTGGAAACCTTTCTGGAAGATTCCGAGCGGCGCCTGAGCCAGTTGCACGGCGCCAGGAATGCCGATGAGCTCGGCATGGCCGCGCACAGCTTCAAGGGCAGCAGCAGCAACATGGGTGCTGTTGGCCTGGCGCAGCTGTGCCATCAGCTGGAGGAGCGGGCCAAGGTGCTGCCGCTGTACGGCATCGAAGACCTGATCAACCGCATCGACCAGGAATACCTAGAGGTGCAGCGCTTCTACCGGGGCGAGCGCGAGCGGGTTTCCGCAGGCTGATCAGCCCAGTTGGCGCGACTTTTGCGTGTGTCTGCCCAGACGATACCTTTGTTTCTGGCGCGGAGACCCATCAATGCCTGTCGCACCCAATCCTTTATTGCAAGCCAACACCCTGAGCAAGCCGTCGCGTACGGGTTCCTCCATGGTGGACAAGCCGCAGCAGGCGGCGGGCGGGCAGGGCGGCGGCTTCGATCAGGTCATGGCCAAGCAAGGCCGTGATCAAGCGCCAGTACGCGATGACAAGGTCGCCCAGGCCAAGCCCAAGGACAAGCCTGAAGTGGCCCATGGCGGCAAGAAGGAGGCGCCTGACAAACCCGCGGTTGCCGATGACGGCAACAAGTTGCCAGCAGATGAGCAGGCGAATACCGCTGCCGATGCCGTAGCGGACGGTGATTCGAGTTCGCTCGACGCCATCCTGGTGGCGGGGCAGGTTACCGATGCGCAGCCTGGGGCTCAGTTGCTGCAAGCCCAGGCCGAAGCGGTGGCGCCGGTGCTGCAGGCGGTGGTTCAGCAGCCGCCTGCACCTGTGGTTGAAGAGTTGCCGGAGGTGCCGGTCGCCGATGCGTTTGACCCTGACGCCGACCCGCTGGCCAATTTGCCAACCTTGCGCCTGGCTTTGGAGCAGAGCGCTCAGGCCAAAGGCACGACTTCAGCCCATGCGGCTGATACCTCCAAGACCCAGGTCGACGATGGTCAGCCCGCCGTCAATCCATTGGCGACCATGATCGACAAGGTCGAGGCCGAAGCGGGCCAGTCGCAGACGGGTGACAAGGCCTTCGGTGGGTTGATCGAAGAGGGCTTGAAAGACACCAAGAACGCGGGCAGCGATACGCGTATCGACGATTTCGCCAACCGCCTGGCCAGCCTGACCCAGGCAGCCACGACCAAGACCGCCAATGCCGTGCCGGTTAACAGTAACCCTTTGCACCAGCCGTTGCCGATGAACCAGGGCGCCTGGGCCGAGGGCCTGGTCAATCGTGTCATGTACCTGTCCAGCCAGAACCTCAAGTCTGCGGATATCCAGCTGGAGCCGGCCGAGCTCGGGCGGTTGGACATTCGCGTCAACCTGGCGGCGGACCAGTCCACCCAGGTGACGTTCATCAGCGGCCACGCGGGTGTGCGTGATGCGCTGGACAGCCAGGTGCATCGCCTGCGCGAGCTGTTCGCCCAGCAGGGCCTGGCGCAGCCGGACGTCAACGTGGCGGATCAGTCGCGTGGGCAGCAACAGCAGCAGGCGCAGCCGGATGGCTCGCAGTTGTCTGGGGTGGCGGCGCGGCGGGCGCAAGATGGCGCTGGCGCCGACCAGGCTGAGCTGGCCGATGCCTCCCGGCCGGTTGAGCAGCAGGTCGTCATCGGCGACAGTGCGGTCGATTTCTACGCCTGATTTCAGGCCGTCTGTGACGGCCCTATCGCCGGCAAGCCGGCTCCCACAGGTACAGCGGTGCTCTCTGGCTCTGTAGGGTATTTGTGGGAGCCGGCTTGCCGGCGATAGGGCCGGTACAGGCAAAAAACCCAATCTGGCATAACACTTGCTCAAGCCACGTCATCCTCCTTTGAAACCCCGATGGACGACGGATTATTGGCATGGCGAAGAGCGACGCAGTGAAAGACCCCGCCACTAAAGGCAAACTCAAGCTGATCCTGCTGTTGGTGCTGGCCCTGCTGCTGGCGGTCGGCCTGTCGGTGGGCGCTACCTGGTTCTTCATGCACAAGAGCGAGTCGGCCCCAGCAGTCGACCCGGCGGCGGCCAACGTCAAGCCGGCGGCGCTGTACGAACCCCTGACCCCGGCCTTCGTGGTCAACTTCAACCAGAACGGTCGCCAGCGCTACATGCAGGTGAGCATTACCCTGCAGGGCCGCAACCAGGCTGACCTGGATGCCCTCAAGGTGCACATGCCGGTGATCCGCAACAACCTGGTGATGATGTTCTCCGGGCAGGGCTTCGACACCCTGGCCGGTAGCTCGGTGGGCCAGGAGATGCTGCGTCAGAAAGCCACCGCGGTGGTGCAGGAAGTGGCGCAGAAGGAAGTCGGCAAGCCGGTGGTAGACCAGCTGCTGTTCACCAATTTCGTATTGCAGTAGGAGTCCGCAATGGCCGTACAGGACCTGCTGTCCCAGGATGAGATCGATGCCCTGTTGCACGGCGTCGATGATGGGCTGGTACAGACCGAGAGCGCTGCCGAGCCTGGCAGCATCAAAAGCTATGACCTGACCAGCCAGGATCGGATTGTGCGGGGGCGCATGCCGACCCTCGAGATGATCAACGAGCGGTTTGCCCGCTACACCCGCATCAGCATGTTCAACCTGCTGCGCCGCTCGGCGGACGTGGCGGTTGGCGGTGTGCAGGTGATGAAGTTCGGCGAGTACGTGCATTCGCTGTACGTGCCAACCAGCCTCAACCTGGTCAAGATCAAGCCGCTGCGCGGCACGTCGCTGTTCATCCTCGACGCCAAGCTGGTGTTCAAGCTGGTGGACAACTTCTTCGGCGGTGACGGCCGTCACGCCAAGATCGAAGGCCGCGAGTTCACCCCGACCGAGCTGCGCGTGGTGCGCATGGTCCTGGACCAGTGCTTCGTCGACCTCAAAGAGGCCTGGCAGGCGATCATGCCGGTCAACTTCGAGTACATGAACTCCGAGGTCAACCCGGCCATGGCCAACATCGTCGGGCCGAGCGAGGCGGTGGTGGTGTCAACCTTCCACATCGAACTGGACGGCGGCGGCGGCGACCTGCACGTGACCATGCCGTACTCGATGATCGAGCCGGTGCGCGAGATGCTCGATGCCGGTTTCCAGTCCGACCTGGACGACCAGGACGAGCGCTGGGTCAAGGCCCTGCGCGAGGACGTGCTGGACGTCTCCGTGCCGCTGAGCGCCACGGTTGCCCGCCGCCAGCTGAAACTGCGCGATGTGCTGCACATGCAGCCCGGTGACGTGATCCCGGTAGAGCTGCCAGAGCACCTGGTGCTGCGCGCCAATGGCGTGCCGTCGTTCAAGGCGCGCCTGGGCTCACACAAGGGCAACCTGGCGCTGCAGATCATCGACCCGATCGAACGCCGCTGACGGCGTGCCGGTCGCTCACTACGAATTGAATGCCTGTCGAGGACATCATGGCTAACGAAAACGAGATCACCTCCCCAGAAGACCAGGCCCTGGCCGATGAATGGGCCGCAGCGCTGGAAGAAACCGGTGATGCCGGCCAGGCTGACATCGATGCACTGCTGGGCGGCGACAGCGGTAATTCCGGCGCTGGCCGGCTGCCGATGGAGGAGTTCGCCAGCTCGCCGCGGCCGAAGGAAAACGTCAGCCTCGAAGGCCCGAACCTGGACGTGATCCTGGATATCCCGGTGAACATCTCCATGGAAGTGGGCAGCACCGAGATCAACATCCGCAACCTGCTGCAGCTCAACCAGGGCTCGGTGATCGAGCTCGACCGCCTGGCTGGTGAGCCGCTCGACGTGCTGGTCAACGGTACGCTGATCGCCCACGGCGAGGTGGTTGTGGTCAACGAAAAGTTCGGCATCCGCCTGACCGACGTGATCAGCCCCAGCGAACGTATCAAGAAGCTGCGCTGAGTGAAGGGCACGATGCGGGCCATCACGGCCCTTGCCACGCTGCTCGCCAGCGAAGCGGTGATCGCCGCTGCTACCCCGGCAGTACCGACCACGCCGCCGGCCGGCGCGCCCGGTAGCCTGGGTGGGCAGCTGGCGCAGATGGTGTTCGGCTTGCTGCTGGTGGTGGGCCTGATCTTCTTTCTGGCCTGGCTGCTGCGGCGCATGCAGGGCGCTGCGCCCAAGGGCGGCCAGGTGATCGAGATCGTCGGCAGCCGTGCCCTCGGCCCGCGTGATCGGCTGTTGCTGGTGCAGGTTGGCAAGGAGCAGATCCTCATCGGCCATACCCCCGGCAGCATCGAGGCCTTGCATGTCATGGCCGACCCTGTGGAAGTGCCCGCCAGTGCCCGCCAGGCGACGCCGGAATTCGCCCAGCGGCTGATGGAGCTGATGGGCAAGGATCAGAAGGACAAGAAGTGATGATCGGCGCGCTGCGCATCGTGTTCACCCTGGCGCTGCTGCTGGCCGCGCCACTGGCCCTGGCCGCCGACCCGCTGTCGATCCCGGCCATTACCCTGTCCAACGGCCCGGACGGGCAGCAGGAGTATTCGGTCAGCCTGCAGATCCTGCTGATCATGACAGCGCTGAGCTTCATCCCGGCGTTCGTCATCCTGATGACCAGCTTCACCCGCATCATCATCGTCTTCTCGATCCTGCGCCAGGCCCTGGGCCTGCAGCAGACGCCGTCGAACCAGGTGCTGACCGGCATGGCGCTGTTCCTGACGATGTTCATCATGGCGCCGGTGTTCGACCGGGTGAACCAGGACGCCTTGCAGCCGTACCTGAAAGAGCAGATGACCGCTCAGCAGGCCATTGACACGGCCCAGGGCCCGCTCAAGGACTTCATGCTGGCGCAAACCCGGCAAAGCGACCTGGACCTGTTCATGCGCCTGTCCAAGCGCACCGACATTGCCGGGCCTGACCAGGTGCCGCTGACCATTCTGGTGCCGGCGTTCGTCACCTCGGAGCTCAAGACCGCGTTCCAGATCGGCTTCATGATCTTCATTCCGTTCCTGATCATCGACATGGTGGTCGCCAGCGTGCTGATGGCCATGGGTATGATGATGCTGTCGCCGTTGATCATCTCGCTGCCGTTCAAGATCATGCTGTTCGTTCTGGTGGATGGCTGGGCACTGATCATGGGCACTTTGGCCGGCAGTTTCGGCGGCGTCTGACGCCGTCAAGGAGAGCCTTGCATGACACCTGAAGTTGCCGTCGACCTGTTCCGCGACGCCCTCTGGCTGACCACGTTGATGGTGGCGGTGCTGGTGGTGCCGAGCCTGTTGGTCGGCCTGGTGGTGGCGATGTTCCAGGCCGCCACGCAGATCAACGAACAGACCCTGAGCTTCCTGCCGCGCCTGCTGGTGATGCTGGTGACGCTGATCGTTGCCGGGCCTTGGCTGACGCAGAAGTTCATGGAGTACATCACCGGCCTGTACACCAGCATCCCGCAGCTGATCGGTTGAGGCGGCCATGCTGGAGCTGACCGACGCGCAGATCGGCACCTGGGTCGCCACCTTCATGCTGCCGCTGTTCCGGGTGACGGCGGTGCTGATGACCATGCCGATCTTTGGTACGCGCATGCTGCCGGCACGGGTGCGCCTTTATGCTGCGGTGGCGATCACCGTGGTGATCGTGCCGGCCTTGCCACCAATGCCCGAGTTCGACCCGTTGAGCCTGCGCGGCCTGCTGTTGTGTGGCGAGCAGATCATCGTCGGGGCATTGTTCGGTTTTTCATTGCAGTTGCTGTTCCAGGCGTTTGTCATCGCCGGGCAGATCATCGCGATTCAGATGGGCATGGCGTTCGCCTCGATGGTCGACCCGGCCAACGGCGTCAACGTCGCAGTGGTCAGCCAGTTCATGACCATGCTGGTGAGCGTGCTGTTCTTGCTGATGAATGGCCACCTGGTGGTGTTCGAGGTGCTGACAGAAAGCTTTACCACGCTGCCGGTCGGTAATGCACTGGTGGTCAACCACTTCTGGGAAATGGCCGGGCGCCTGAGCTGGGTGTTCGGCGCCGGGCTGCTGCTGATCTTGCCGGCGATCGCCGCATTGCTGGTGGTGAACATCGCCTTTGGCGTGATGACCCGCGCTGCGCCGCAGCTGAACATCTTCTCCATTGGTTTCCCGCTGACGCTGGTGCTGGGCATGGCCATTTTCTGGATTGGCCTTGCCGATATTCTTTCCCACTACCAGGCATTGGCCAGCGAAGCGCTGCAATGGCTGCGTGAACTGGCAAGGGCGCGCTGAGCATGGCTGAGAGCGAGAGCGGTCAGGACAAGACAGAAGACCCCACCGACAAACGCAAGCGCGACGCGCGCGAAAAAGGTGAGATAGCCCGCTCCAAGGAGCTGAATACAGTCGCGGTAACCCTGGCTGGCGCAGGCGCTTTGCTGGCCTTTGGTGGGCACCTGGCCGAGACGCTGCTGGCGCTGATGCGGATGAACTTTTCGCTGTCGCGGGAGGTGCTGGTCGACGAGCGCTCGATGGGTATGTTCCTGCTCGCCTCGGGCAAGATGGCCATCTGGGCAAGCCAGCCGATCCTGTTGCTGCTGTTCGTGATCGCGCTGATCTCGCCCATTGCGCTGGGCGGGTTCATTTTTTCGGGCAGCCTGCTGCAGCCCAAGTTCAGCCGCATGAACCCCTTGGCCGGCATCAAGCGGATGTTCTCGATGAACTCGTTGACCGAGCTGCTCAAGGCGCTGGCCAAGTTCTTCATGATCCTGATCGTGGCGCTGGTGGTACTCAGCAACGACCGCCAGGCACTGCTGGCCATCGCCAACGAGCCGTTGGAGCAGGCGATCATCCACAGCGTGCAGGTGGTGGGGTGGAGCGCCTTGTGGATGGCCGCAGGGCTGTTGCTGATCGCTGCGGCGGATGTGCCGTTCCAGCTGTATCAGACGCACAAGAAGCTGAAGATGACCAAGCAGGAGGTCAAGGACGAGTACAAGGACACTGAAGGCAAGCCTGAGGTCAAGCAACGTATTCGCCAGCTGCAGCGCGAGGTGTCGCAGCGGCGCATGATGGCCGCCGTGCCCGAGGCGGACGTGATCATCACCAACCCGACGCACTATGCGGTGGCGCTGCAGTACGACCCCGAGAAGGGTGGGGTGGCGCCATTGCTGCTGGCCAAGGGCACGGACTTCATTGCCTTGAAGATTCGCGAGATCGGCGTGGAGCACAAGGTGCAGATTCTTGAGTCGCCGGCGTTGGCGCGGGCGATCTACTACTCCACCGAGATTGAGCAGGAGATCCCGGCGGGGCTGTACCTGGCGGTGGCGCAGGTGTTGGCGTATGTGTTCCAGATTCGGCAGTACCGGTCCGGTAAAGGCAAGCGGCCGGAGCCGTTGAAGGATGATTTGCCGATTCCGCCGGATTTGCGGCGCGACAGTTGACTTGATGGTGTGGTGACTGGCCTCTTCGCGGGCAAGCCCGCTCCCACAGGTACACCACATACCTTAAGTCCTGTGGTTGACCTGTGGGAGCGGGCTTGCCCGCGAAGAGGCCAGTGCTGGCAATAAAAAATCAAAGTTGGAAAGCTTCTTGCAGAGCCACGCCCAAGCGCCCCTTGGGCGTCAAAGTTTTGCATGAAGAGGAATCGCGGTGGATCGCACTCAGTTAATCAGCAACGCTCGCCAGAACCTGGCTGGCCTCGGTCGGGGCAACCTGGGCGTGCCTCTGTTGCTGCTGGTGATGTTGGCAATGATGATGTTGCCGATCCCGCCGTTCCTGCTCGACGTCTTTTTCACCTTCAACATCGCCCTGTCGATCGTGGTCCTGCTGGTCTGCGTATACGCCTTGCGCCCACTCGACTTTGCCGCGTTCCCCACCATCCTGCTGGTCGCCACGCTGCTGCGCCTGGCGCTGAACGTCGCCTCCACGCGGGTGGTCATGCTCCACGGTCAGGAGGGCCATGGCGCTGCGGGCAAGGTGATCCAGGCCTTCGGTGAGGTGGTGATCGGCGGCAACTACGTGGTCGGTGCGGTGGTGTTCGCCATCCTCATGATCATCAACTTCGTGGTCGTGACCAAGGGTGCCGGGCGTATCTCCGAGGTGAGCGCGCGTTTCACCCTGGACGCCATGCCCGGCAAGCAGATGGCCATTGACGCCGACCTCAACGCCGGCCTGATCGATCAGGCCCAGGCCAAGGCGCGCCGCGCCGAGGTGGCCCAGGAGGCCGAGTTCTACGGTTCGATGGACGGTGCCAGCAAATTCGTCCGTGGTGACGCCATCGCCGGCCTGCTGATCCTGTTCATCAACCTGATTGGCGGCATGCTCATCGGCATGCTGCAGCACAACATGTCGTTCAGCGATGCCGGCAAGGTGTACGCCTTGCTGACCATTGGTGACGGTTTGGTGGCGCAATTGCCATCACTGCTGCTGTCCACTGCCGCCGCGATCATGGTCACCCGTGCCTCGGGCTCCGAAGACATGGGCAAGATGATGAATCGGCAGATGTTCGATTCGCCCAAAGCGTTGGCGGTGTCGGCGGGCTTGATGATCGTCATGGGCCTGGTGCCGGGCATGCCGCACGTCGCCTTCCTAAGCCTCGGTCTGCTGGCCGGCGGTGGTGCTTACCTTGTGTGGAAGAAGCAGCAGAAGGCCAAGGTTGCTGCGTTGCAAGAGGCTCAGCGCCAGCAGGACATGCTGCCGTCGCCACAGCGCGCAATGGACACCAAGGAGCTTGGCTGGGACGACGTGACGCCGATCGACATGATCGGCCTGGAAGTCGGCTACCGCCTGATTCCGTTGGTCGACCGCAACCAGGGTGGACAGTTATTGGCGCGGATCAAGGGGGTGCGCAAGAAGCTCTCCCAGGACCTGGGCTTCCTCATGCCCACGGTGCACATCCGTGACAACCTCGACCTGCAGCCCAGCGCCTACCGCCTGACGCTGATGGGCGTGATCCTGGCCGAGGCCGAGATCTACCCGGACCGGGAGCTTGCGATCAACCCAGGCCAGGTGTACGGCACCCTCAACGGTATTGCCGCCCGCGACCCTGCATTTGGTCTGGAGGCGGTATGGATCGATGTGGGTCAGCGTGGCCAGGCGCAGTCGCTGGGCTACACCGTGGTCGATGCCAGTACCGTGGTCGCCACCCACCTCAACCAGATCCTGCAGAAGCATTGCCATGAGCTGATCGGCCACGAAGAGGTTCAGCAACTGCTGCAAGTGCTGTCCAAGGCATCGCCTAAACTTGCAGAAGAGCTGGTGCCGGGTGTCATTTCCTTGTCGGGGCTGCTCAAGGTCCTGCAAGCGTTGCTCGCCGAGCAAGTGCCGGTGCGTGACATCCGCAGCATTGCCGAGGCGATCGCCAACAACGCCGGCAAGAGTCAAGATACCGCCGCGCTGGTGGCGGCAGTGCGCGTCGGATTGTGTCGCGCCATCGTGCAAAGCATTGTGGGCGTTGAGTCCGAGCTGCCTGTGATCACCCTTGAGCCAAGGTTGGAACAGATTTTGCTCAATAGTTTGCAAAGGGCCGGGCAAGGTCAGGAAGACGGTGTTCTTCTGGAACCGAGCATGGCCGAAAAGCTGCAGCGTTCGTTGATCGAAGCGGCCCAGCGCCAAGAGATGCAAGGCCAACCGGCCATCCTCCTGGTCGCAGGCCCGATCCGCGCCATGCTGTCGCGCTTCGGTCGCCTGGCTGTACCGAATTTGCATGTTCTGGCGTATCAGGAAATACCGGATAACAAGCAAGTCACCATCGTTGCCACCGTGGGCCCCAACGGCTGAGGTAGTGGGTTATGCAAGTTAAGCGTTTTTTCGCCGCCGATATGCGTCAGGCCATGAAGCTGGTTCGTGATGAGCTGGGCTCCGACGCCGCCATCATTGGTAACCGCCGCATCGCCGGCGGTGTCGAACTGACGGCCGCGCTGGACTACAAGCTGTCCGCTCTGGCCCCACGCGTGCCCAATCCCGAGCTCGAGCAAGAGCTGCGCAAGACCCAGACGCGCATCGCCACTGCCCAGGCCGAACTGGACAACCGCAACGATGCCAGCGAGGGTGACCGCCAATTGTTTGCCGGGCAGTCGCTGACCGCCTCGGAGCCGTTGATCGAGCCGCACGTCGATGCCCCTGCACCTGCCGCCGCAGCTGCGCCCGCGCCTGTAGACCCACGCCTGTTCGATGCCATGCGCTCGGAGCTGTCGGGCCTGCGCGAACTGCTTGAAGTGCAGCTCGGCTCGCTGGCCTGGAACCAGCTGCAAGGTAGCAAGCCGGCCCAGGCCAATATGTGGCGCCGCTTGCAGCGCATCGGCCTGTCCGGGCCGATCGCCCGCGAGCTGCTCGACCTCACCGCCGAGATCGAGGAGCCGCGCCAGGCCTGGCGCATGCTGCTGGCGCACCTGGCGCGGATGATCGAAGTGCCGGAAGTCGAGCCGATCGAAGAGGGCGGTGTGATCGCCATGGTCGGCCCGGCCGGCATGGGCAAGACCACGACGCTGGCCAAGCTGGCGGCGCGTTACGTGCTCAAGTACGGCCCGCAGAACCTGGCCCTGGTGAGCATGGACAGCTTCCGTATCGGTGCCCAGGAACAGCTCAAGACCCTGGGGCGTATCCTCAATGTGCCGGTGACCTACGTCGACCCGGGCCAGTCGCTGGCCCAGGCACTGGAGCCGCTGCTGCGCAAGCGCGTGGTGCTGATCGATACCGCCGGCCTGCAGGCCAGCGACCCGGCGCTGCGCATGCAACTCGAAAGCCTGGCCAGCCGCGGCATCGCCTCGAAGAACTACCTGGTGCTGGCCACTACCAGCCAGAAGCAGGTGCTGACCGCCGCCTACCACAGCTACAAGCGCTGCGGCCTGGCCGGTTGCATCCTGACCAAACTCGATGAAACGGCGAGCCTCGGCGATGTGCTGAGCCTGGCCATCAGTCATGAACTGCCCGTGGCCTATCTCACCGATGGCCCGCGCATTCCTGACGACCTGCACCTGCCGCGGGCGCACCAGCTGGTGACCCGTGCAGTCAACGTGCAGTTGCAGGACGAGCCCAGCGAAGAGGCCATGGCCGACATGTTCGCTGATCTCTATCACAACCCACGGCGAGCGGGTTGATGATGAAGCGTGTGCAAAATACCTACACCAAGGGGGCCGCAGTGTCGCCCCTCGTGTGGCTTGGGTCCAAGCGAGACAAGGTAAACAACGAACATGGGTAGCATGCATCCCGTACAGGTGATCGCCGTAACCGGTGGTAAAGGTGGCGTCGGCAAGACTAACGTTTCAGTGAACCTGTCCCTGGCACTGGCCGAACTCGGCCGCCGGGTCATGCTGCTGGACGCTGACCTGGGCCTTGCCAATGTCGACGTATTGCTGGGCCTGACCCCCAAACGCACCTTGGCCGATGTCATCGAAGGGCGCTGTGAGCTGCGCGACGTGTTGCTGCAGGGGCCGGGCGGTGTGCGCATCGTGCCGGCGGCCTCCGGCACCCAGAGCATGGTGCACCTGGCCCCGGCCCAACATGCCGGGCTGATCCAGGCCTTCAGCGAGATCGGCGACAACCTCGATGTGCTGGTGATCGATACTGCCGCTGGCATTGGTGAGTCGGTGGTCAGCTTCGTCCGCGCGGCGCAGGAAGTGCTGCTGGTGGTGTGCGACGAACCGACCTCGATCACCGACGCCTACGCACTGATCAAACTGCTCAACCGCGACTACGGGATGAACCGTTTCCGCGTGCTGGCCAACATGGCCCAAAGCCCGCAGGAAGGGCGCAACCTGTTCGCCAAGTTGACCAAGGTCACCGACCGTTTCCTCGACGTCGCCCTGCAATACGTCGGCGCCGTGCCGTACGACGAGTGCGTGCGCAAGGCGGTGCAGAAGCAGCGGGCGGTGTACGAAGCCTTCCCTCGTTCCAAGTGTGCGCTGGCTTTCAAGGCCATTGCCCAGAAGGTCGACAGCTGGCCATTGCCGGCCAACCCGCGCGGGCACCTGGAGTTCTTCGTCGAGCGCCTGGTGCAGCCCACCAGTGCAGGGCCAGTGCTATGAGTGCGAGCGGCTTCAAGATGTACAGCAAGGCGTCGAAAGACGCCCAGTACGAGCTGATCGAACGCTACGCCCCGCTGGTCAAGCGCATTGCCTACCACCTGCTGGCGCGCCTGCCGGCCAACGTGCAGGTCGAAGACCTGATCCAGGCCGGCATGATCGGCCTGCTGGAAGTCGCCAACAAATACGACGCCAGCAAGGGCGCGAGTTTTGAAACCTACGCCGGCATCCGCATCCGCGGCGCCATGCTCGACGAGGTGCGCAAGGGTGATTGGGCCCCTCGTTCGGTACACCGCAACACCCGTATGGTCAGCGACGCGATGCGTGCCGTCGAAGCAAGAACTGGCCGCGACGCTAAAGATCACGAGGTTGCTGCCGAACTTCAATTGAGTCTCGATGATTACTACGGGATTTTGAACGACACCTTGGGCAGCCGCCTGTTCAGCTTTGACGACCTGTTGCAGGACGGCGAGCACGAAGGGCTGCATGAGGATGGCGCCAGTGGCCAGGTCGAGCCGTCACGGGACCTGGAAGACGAGCGCTTCCAGGCAGCCCTGACCGATGCCATTGCCAACCTGCCGGAGCGTGAGCGGTTGGTCCTGGCGCTGTACTACGACGAAGAGCTGAACCTCAAGGAAATCGGTGAGGTCCTGGGGGTCAGCGAATCGCGTGTCAGCCAGTTGCACAGCCAGTGCGCCGCGCGTTTGCGCAGCCGCCTGGGGGAATGGCGGGCGCGTTAGCCTGGGGTCGTTGCAGTCGTTTTCACGTTGTACCGAATTGATTGAATGCGCGCTCGGGGCCGAGCGCGTTTGAGACTGCTTGGAGGTCTAATTGAACAAAGACATGAAAATCCTCATCGTTGACGATTTCTCGACGATGCGGCGGATCATCAAGAACCTGCTGCGTGATCTGGGCTTCACCAACACCGATGAAGCCGACGACGGCACCACGGCGCTGCCGATGCTGGAGTCCGGCCATTACGACTTCCTGGTGACCGACTGGAACATGCCCGGCATGTCCGGCATCGACCTGTTGCGCAAGGTGCGCGCCCACGACCGCCTGAAGGCTATGCCGGTGCTGATGGTGACCGCCGAAGCCAAGCGCGACCAGATCATTGAAGCGGCCCAGGCCGGCGTCAATGGTTACGTGGTCAAGCCGTTCACCGCTCAGGTGCTCAAAGAAAAGATCGAGAAGATCTTCGAACGCGTCAACGGCTGAGTCCGGTCAGGGGGCGCCATGGAATCTACACAAACGTCTTTGGGTGAGTTCGAGTCGACCCTGAAGAAGCATGCCCAGGAGCTGGTCGAAAGCCTGGAGAAGGGCCGGTTTGGCGAGGCGGTGCAGCTGATTCATCAGCTCAACCAGACCCGCGACCGTGGCCTGTACCAGGAAGTCGGCAAGCTCACGCGTGAGCTGCACAGCGCGATTGTCAGCTTCCAGATCGACCCGCGCATGCCGCAGGCCGAGGAAGTGTCGCAGATCACCGACGCCACCGAGCGTTTGTCCTACGTGGTCAAGCTCACCGAGGGTGCAGCCAACCGCACCATGGACCTGGTGGAGGAGAGCACGCCTGTGCTCAACGAGCTGGCAACCGAGGCGCAGAACCTCAGTGTCGACTGGCAGCGCTTCATGCGTCGTGAAGTCGCAGCGCCGGAGTTCCGCGAGCTGGTCAAGCGCGTCGACAGTTTCCTGACGCACAGCGCCGAGGGTAACCGCAAGGTCTCTGGCCACCTCAATGACATTCTGCTCGCCCAGGACTATCAAGACCTGACCGGGCAGGTGATCAAGCGGGTAACCACGCTGGTGACCGAAGTCGAAAGCAATCTGCTCAAGCTCGTGCTGATGGCCAGTCAGGTCGACCGTTTTGCCGGTATCGAACATGACCACCAGCAGCTGCGCGCTGAAAAAGATGAAGAAAAATATCCGGCTCGGGGTGAAGGTCCGCAGATTCATGCCGATAAGCGTGAAGATGTCGTGTCCGGTCAGGACGATGTCGATGATCTGCTGTCCAGCCTGGGTTTTTAAGGAGCACGTTTAATGAGCTTCGGCGCCGATGAAGAAATCCTTCAGGATTTCCTGGTAGAAGCCGGCGAAATTCTTGAGCAATTGTCCGAGCAACTGGTCGAGCTGGAAAGCCGGCCCGATGATGCCGACCTGCTCAATGCGATCTTTCGCGGTTTCCACACTGTAAAAGGGGGCGCCGGCTTCCTCCAGCTCAACGAGCTGGTGGAGTGCTGCCATATCGCCGAGAACGTGTTCGACATCCTGCGCAAAGGTGAGCGCCGGGTCGACGCGGAACTGATGGACGTGGTGCTTGAAGCACTGGACACGGTCAACAGCATGTTCGGCCAGGTACGCGAGCGCAGCGACGTGACCCCGGCCACGCCCGAGCTGCTGGCGGCTTTGTCGCGCCTGGCCGAGCCCGGTGACGCGCAAGCCCCGGCAGCGGTGGAAGAGGCTGCGCCTGCGCTGGCCGCGCCTGCCGCCGAGGCGGACATCACCGATACCGAATTTGAACAGCTGCTCGACTCGCTCGACGCAGTCAAGGCCGAGGCAGCTGCTGCAGAACAGCAGCTGCAGGGCGAGACGCTTACCGGTAGCGCTGACGAGATCACCGACGCCGAGTTTGAATCGCTGCTCGACCAGTTGCATGGCAAGGGCCAGTTCTCGGCCGAAGTCGTAGCCACCGAGCCGGTAGCCATTACTGCCAGCGCGCCGGCCAGCGACGAGATCACCGACGAAGAGTTCGAATCGCTGCTGGACCAGCTGCACGGCAAGGGCACGTTCCAGGCCGATGCATTGCCGGCTGCCACCCCGGCGGTGGTGAACGAAGCGCAGGCTGCCGCTACTGGCGATGAGATCAGCGAGCACGAGTTTGAAGCGCTGCTCGATCAGCTGCATGGCAAAGGCAAGTTCTCTGGCGATACCGCCACCGCCGAAGCCCCCGCCGCTGTCGCCGCACCCGTCGCCGCCAAGCCGCAAAGCCAGCCAGTTGCCAAACCGGCACCGGCACCTGCCGCCGCGGCCAAGCCTGCCGCGCCAGCCCGCGCCGCGGCACCCGCTGCCGAGAAACACGTCAGCGAAGCGGAAACCACGGTGCGGGTCGATACCGCGCGCCTGGATGAGATCATGAACATGGTCGGCGAACTGGTGCTGGTGCGTAACCGCCTGGTGCGCCTGGGCCTGAACAGTGGCGACGAGGCCATGTCCAAGGCTGTGTCGAACCTCGACGTGGTCACTGCCGACTTGCAGACGGCGGTGATGAAGACCCGCATGCAGCCGATCAAGAAAGTCTTCGGCCGCTTCCCACGCCTGGTCCGCGACCTGGCCCGCCAGCTCAAGAAAGAAATCAACCTGGAGCTGGTCGGTGAAGAGACCGACCTCGACAAGAACCTGGTCGAGGCCCTGGCCGACCCGCTGGTGCACTTGGTGCGCAACGCCGTCGACCACGGCGTCGAGATGCCTGACGAGCGTGAAGCCTCGGGCAAGGCGCGGACCGGCCGCGTGGTGCTGTCCGCCGAACAGGAAGGCGACCACATCCTGTTGTCGATCTCTGACGACGGCAAGGGTATGGACCCCAATATCCTGCGCGCCAAGGCCGTGGAAAAAGGCCTGATGGACAAGGATGCCGCCGAGCGCCTGAGCGAGTCGGACTGCTACAACCTGATCTTCGCCCCGGGCTTCTCGACCAAGACGGAAATTTCTGACGTGTCCGGCCGCGGTGTCGGCATGGACGTGGTGAAAACCAAGATTTCCCAGCTCAACGGCTCGATCAACATCTACTCGACCAAGGGCCAGGGCTCGAAGATCGTCATCAAGGTGCCGTTGACCCTGGCGATCATGC
>Ga0213827_1000090_pt1 | contig 124037 bp, 122 predicted proteins | sample MC6MC0898MG_FD_180669 | JGI IMG/M metagenome (GOLD analysis project Ga0213827, IMG submission 180669) | Enriched soil aggregate microbial communities from Iowa State University, Ames, United States - MC6-MC0898-MG | ecosystem: Environmental > Terrestrial > Soil > Unclassified | place: USA...
TCGCCCTCAAGGCCGTGGGTGTGGACTTGGTGCTCAGTGGTTTCCTGCACTTTCACGAAGAGGTGGAGTACTTCGGTCGCAAGGTGTTGCCGCTGGTGCGTGAGCTGGAGCGCGAGGCGGTGGCGACCACGGCTGCGGCACTGGCGTAAGGGACGGGAAAGGTCATGCCGACATTCACCGATAACCCGCAACCCGGCACCTTGCCGCAGTGGCTGCAACAGCAGGCACGTCAGCAAGGGACGGGCATCGCCCTGCGCCATAAGCGCCTGGGGGTGTGGCAGGTGCGCACCTGGCATCAACTGGCCGCTGAGGTTCAACACCTGGCAACGGCCTTGCATGTGCGTGGTTTTGTGCCTGGCGCGAGCCTGGTGATTGTCAGCCGCCCGCGGCCGGAGGCATTGATTGCTGCCTTGGCGGTACAGTGGTTGGGCGGCGTGGCCGCGCTGTTGGATCCGCTGGAGACTGCGGCCGCACAGGTGCCGCTGTTGCGTGAGCTGCACAGTGAATGGGTGTTCGTCGAAGGCCATGAGGAGATTCAGCGCCTGCGCGCCGCCGGACTGGCGCCCAGGCTGCTGATTTACGCCGACGGCCGCGGCCTGGCTGAGGTGAGTCAGGCCGGTGACACCCTGGCGTTCGCACAACTGCTGCAGCAGGGTAGCGATCACCGGCTGGAACCCCAGGCCCGAGCCGAGCGCACAGCCTTTGCCTTCTACCGTTTGGGCGTGGGGCAGCGCCTCGAGCAGCAGCGCATCAGCCACGCCGAGTTGCTACAGGAAGGCCGGCGCCTGGTGCACGGCGAGCAGCTAGGGCGGCAGGAAGAAGCCCTAGCGGCGCGAACGTTTGCCGCGGGTTGTCAAGCGCGTTATTTGCTGGCGCCTTGGTTGATTGTCGGCTTTCGCCTGAATTTTCCGGAAAATCTGGAGACCCGCGATCAGGACCGGCGCGAGCTGGGCCCGACGCTGGTGGTCGGCACCCGGGAAACCTACGAGCGCCTGCATACCCAGGTCCTGGCACGCTTGCCGGAGCCAGGCAGTTGGCGTCGGCGTCTGGTGGATTGGGCGCTGGTGGCGCACCCCAGTGCGCTGCAACGGCATCTGGGGTACTGGCTGATCCGCCGGCCGTTGCGCGACGTCCTCGGCTTTTCCCGCACCCGCGCGCCGTTGTTGGTGGGCGAGGCACTGGCACCGCCAACCCTGGCGTTTTTCCAGGCCTTGGCGATTGAGGTATGCACCTGGCCGGACCCGGCGAAGTGGCACTGCCCCGCGCTCTGGCCAGCCCCGCTGGTCAACGGCTGGATCGAAGACAGCACGCAACCGGCCTGACAGGGACATGACTCATGGCACAGACACAGGCGACAAAGGTTGAACATCTGCTGGTGCTGGAAAACATTGGCTTGTCGTTCAAGGGCGTCAAGGCGGTGACTGACATCAGCTTTGCCGTGGCCGCCGGGGAGATTTGCGCCTTGATCGGCCCCAATGGCGCGGGCAAAAGCTCACTGCTGAATGTGATCAACGGCGTGTACCAGGCCCAGCAAGGACGTATCCGCTTTGCCGGAGAAGAGCACCGGCGCATGCGCCCGCATGATGCGGCGGTGCGCGGCATTGCCCGCACCTTTCAGAACATCGCCTTGTTCAAGGGTATGAGTGTGCTCGACAACGTGCTCACCGGGCGCAACCTCAAGCGTCGCAGCAGCTGGATCGAGCAGGCCCTGCGCATCGGCCGCGCCGCTGGCGAGGATGACCGCCAGCGTGAGGCCGCCGAACGGATCATTGACTTTCTGCACATCCAGCCCTGGCGCGACACCCTTGTCGGCAAGCTGCCCTATGGCCTGCAGAAACGGGTGGAGCTGGCCCGTGCCCTGGCCGCCGAACCGCGCTTGCTGTTGCTGGACGAGCCGATGGCCGGGATGAACGCCGAAGAGAAGCAGCAGATGAGCCGGTTCATCGTCGACATCAACCGTGAGCTGGGCACCACGGTGGTGTTGATCGAGCACGACATCGGCGTGGTCATGGGCATTTGCGATCACGTGGTGGTGCTCGACTACGGCCGCAAGATCGGCGACGGCCCACCCGACGAGGTGCGGCAAAACCCCGAGGTGATTGCCGCCTACCTCGGCACGCGCCACTAACCCCGAGTCTACAGCGCCGCCAGCTATCGGGTGGCCGGGGACTCTTTGCCCGCAAAACAGGAAGACTCATGGAATTTTTCTTCGAGGTGTTGATCGGTGGGCTGCTGGCCGGGGTGATGTACGCCCTGGTGGCCATCGGTTTTGTCCTGATCTACAAGGCCTCCGGCGTCTTCAACTTCGCCCAGGGCGCGATGGTGCTGTTTTCGGCGCTGACCTTTGTCAGCTTGCTGGAGCGCGGGGTGCCGTTCTGGCTGGCGTTTGTCATCAGCCTGACGGCGATGGTGCTGCTGGCGGTGGCGGTGGAGCGAGCGGTGTTGCGTCCGCTGGTCAACCGTTCGCCGATCACCTTGTTCATGGCCACCCTAGGCCTGTCCTACGTGATCGAAGGGTTCGCCCAGGCGCTGTGGGGCGCCCAGGTGCATGGCCTGGAACTGGGCATCAGTGACGAACCACTGGAACTGGGCGGCATGCTGCTGTCGCAGTTCGACATTTTTGCCGCCGTGACTGCCGCGTTGCTGGTGTTGGCGCTGTCGTTGCTGTTCAACAAGACCCGTATCGGTCTGTCGTTGCGTGCCGTGGCCGATGACCCGCTGGCGGCATTGGCCGTGGGCATTCGCCTGCAACGGGTGTGGGTGCTGGTGTGGGCGGTGGCCGGGTTTGTCGGTCTGGTGGCCGGCCTGCTCTGGGGCGCGCGGCTGGGGGTGCAGTTTTCGCTGTCGCTGGTGGTGCTCAAGGCCTTGCCGGTGCTGATCATCGGTGGCTTTACCTCGATCAGTGGGGCAATTGTCGGCGGCTTGATCATCGGCGCCTCGGAGAAGCTGGCCGAGGTGTACCTGGGCCCCGTCATTGGCGGCGGCATCGAGAACTGGTTTCCCTATGTGCTGGCGCTGCTGTTCCTGCTGGTGCGGCCGGCCGGGCTATTTGGCGAGCGCGCGATCGAGCGGGTTTAAGGAGAGGCGTAATGTTTTATCAGGAAGCTGGTCAGTTCAGTACCCGCTATACCCAGGACCACCGGGTGTTTCGCCTGCGTCAGGACCGTTACGGCTTGAGTACCTTGCTGCTGTTTGCCTTTGTGGCGGTGCCTTATCTGGGCAACGACTATTGGTTCAGCGCCATTCTGATTCCGTTCCTGGTGCTGTCGCTGGCCGGGCTGGGGCTGAATCTGCTGACCGGCTATGCCGGGCAGTTGTCGCTGGGCTCGGCGGCCTTCATGGCGGTGGGTGCCTTTGCCACTTACAACGTTGAACTGCGGGTGCCGGGCTCGCCGTTGTTGCTCAGTATGGCCCTGGGCGGGGGGGTGGCAGCGCTGGTGGCGGTGCTGTTCGGCCTGCCCAGCCTGCGGATCAAGGGCTTCTATCTGCTGGTGTCGACCCTCGCCGCGCAGTTCTTTGTGACCTGGGCGCTGACCCGCTTCAGTTGGTTTTCCAACAACAGCGCTTCGGGGGTGATCAGCGCACCGCGCCTGGAGATTTCTGGTGTGGATCTGAACTCGCCTGTGGGTCGTTACCTGCTGACGTTGGCGGTGGTGGTGGGGTTGTTCTGGCTGGGCAAGAACCTGGTATGCAGCGAGTTGGGGCGTAACTGGATGGCCGTGCGTGACATGGACACGGCCGCTGCAGTGATGGGCATTGCGTTGCTCAAGACCAAGCTGCTGGCGTTTGCCATCAGCGGCTTCTTTCTCGGGGTCGCTGGAGCGCTGTGGGCCTTCACTTACCTGGGCACCGTGGAGCCCCACGGTTTCGATCTGAATCGGTCCTTCCAGATCCTATTCATCATCATTATCGGTGGCCTGGGCAGCATCCTCGGCAACTTCCTGGGCGCGGCGTTCATCGTGCTTTTCCCGGTGCTGCTGTCGAACCTGGTGGCCTTGTTGCCGGCCGGGCTGATCGATGCCGGGCAGATAGAAAACCTGCAGAAGATGGCATTTGGCATCCTGATCATTGTGTTCCTGGTCAAGGAGCCGGAGGGCCTGGCGCGCCTCTGGCAGAAGTTCCGCGAGCGCGCTCGGTTGTGGCCCCTGCGCTACTGAGCAAACCGGCGCAGGCATGGACTGCGCTTAGATCCTCCTGCAGCAAACGTGAAATTGAATCATTGATAAGGAAAATACTGATGTTGAAACGATCTCTACTCAGTGGCCTGGCGCTGGCAATCAGCCTGAGCGCCGCCTTTACCGCGCAGGCGGATAACGAACAGTACTTCCCGCTGCAGAGCTATCGGGTCGGTCCTTATGCCGCCGGTGGTACCGGTTTTTTTGGTGGGTTTATCGACTACCTCAAGTACGTCAATGCCAATGGCGGGGTCAACGGCGTCAAGCTGACCTGGAGCGAGTGCGAAACCGAGTACGTGGTCGAGAAGGGCGTGGAGTGCTACGAACGCCTGAAAAAAGGCCTCAATGGCGCGCCTGCCGCCGCTACCAACCCGCTGTCGGTGGGCATTGCCTATGCCACCCTGGAGCGCTCGACCGCGGACAAACTGCCGCTGATTACCATCAACCACGGCCGTACCGATTCCACTGACGGCAGCGTGTTCCCCTATGCCTTCCCCTTGCAGTTGAACCCGTACTCCGAGGTGTCGGCGATTATCAACTACATCGGCCAGCAGGCCGGTGGCCTGGACCAGCTCGAGGGCAAGAAGATCGTCACGCTGTATCACGGCTCGCCCTACGGTAAGGAAACCAATGAGGTGTTGCAGACCCTGGCCGACAAGTACGGGTTCAAGCTGACTCTGCTGGAAGTGCCCCATCCAGGCAACGAGCAACAGTCGCAATGGCTCAACATTCGCCGGGAAAAACCCGATTGGGTGATTCTGCGCGGCTGGGGCGTGATGAACCCGGTGGCGTTGAAAACCGCGCAGAAGGTCGGCTTCCCGGCGGATCACATCATCGGCAACATCTGGAGCAACTCCGAGGACGATGCCGCCCCGGCCGGTGCCGCCGCCAAAGGCTATATCGCGATCACCACGCACCCCTCGGGCACTGATTTCCCGGTCCTGCAAGGCATCCAGCAGCAGGTGGTGGCCAAGGGTAATGGTGATCTGGCCGATCCGAAACGCTTTGGCACCGTGTATTACAACCTCGGGGTGGTGAACGGCATTCTCAACGTTGAAGCCGTGCGCATTGCTCAGGAAAAATTCGGCAAGCAGCCGCTCACCGGCGAGCAGGTACGCTGGGGCTTCGAGCATCTCAAGCTGGACGATGCCCGCCTCAAGGAGCTGGGGGCGCTGGGCCTGGTGCAACCCTTGCAGCTGTCGTGCTCGGACCATGAAGGGGGCGGTGCGGTGCGCTTCCAGCAGTGGGATGGCAGCCAGTGGAAGCTGATCAGCGACTGGGTGCAGGCCGACCGTGCCTTGCTCAGGCCGATCATCGAAGCCTCGTCGCACCAGTACGCCAAGGAAAAAGGCATCACCCCGCGCGATTGCAGTCAGGACAGCTCAGATGTGAATCGGGTCGGGTAGGCGTCCCCAATGCTTTTCCGTTAAGGCAATGTTTGCTCAATACACATCCCGTGGCGAGGGAGCTTGCTCCCTCGCCACAAGTCACGCGTTTCAAGCTTTTATTAATTGAACAGTATGGGGCAGGCGTATGAACCAAGTACCGATCTTGCAGGTCGACGAGATTGAAGTTCTGTACGAACAGGCCGTCCTCGCCGTGCGCGGGGTATCCCTGGCGGTGCCGCAAGGACAGATCGTGGTGTTGCTGGGGGCCAATGGTGCCGGCAAAAGCACCACGCTGAAGGCCGTGTCCAATCTGGTGCGGGCCGAGCGGGGCGAGGTGGTGCAGGGGCGGATTCTCTATCGAGGCCAGGATGTCACCCGCAGTACGCCCCATAGCCTGGTGGCCAGCGGACTGGTGCAGGTGCTGGAAGGCCGGCATTGCTTTGCCCAACTGACAGTGGAAGAAAACCTGCTGACGGGCGCCTTTGCGCGTCAGGTGTCCCGCGGGCAACTGAAGGCCGATCTGGAGCGTATCTACAGCCAGTTTCCGCGCCTCAAGCTGCGGCGCAAAAGCCTGGCCGGCTACATCTCTGGCGGTGAACAGCAGATGGTTGCGCTTGGCCGGGCGCTGATGGCCCAGCCACAGCTGGTGTTGCTGGACGAACCTTCGATGGGCTTGGCACCGCAGATCGTCGAGGAGATCTTTGAGATCATCCATAAGCTCAATCAGCGCGATGGCGTGAGCTTTTTGATTGCCGAGCAGAACATCAATCTGGCCCTGCGTTACGCTCAGTACGGCTATGTGCTGGAAAGCGGCCGGGTCGTCAGCGAAGGCACGGCCGAGCAGTTGGCCGTGCGCAGTGATATTCAGGATTTCTACCTGGGGGGCGGTACTGCCGGCAAAGGGGTTGCTGCTTGACGGCAAGCAGCCCGATCGCCGTTCAGATCGACAGGTTAACCACTTTGACCGCCTGGCCGTCTTGTGCCGGACGGCGTTTGTTCACCACCAGCTCACCGGTCTTGATCAGCATGGAGCGGGTGACGTTGCGGCTCAGCCCCAGCAGGCTGGCGGTGTGCACCTGGTTGTAGTGGCAGAAACGATAGGCCGCGCGCAGCAGCGCTTCCTCGACCCGCTCGTGCAGGGCGCCGCTTTCTTCCTCGAACAGCTTCTGGAAGGCTTGCTGCAACAGGGCGTCGGTACTGTCATCCTGGACGGTGTTATTGGCTTCCTGGCGTTCGATACGCAGGTTGGATAGGTGCAAGTCCTGGACGCGCATCAGATTGTTACGGCAGATCAGCAGGGTGTGGTGAATGACGTTTTCCAGCTCGCGAATATTGCCCGGCCATGAGTAATTCACCAGTTTCTGTTCGGCTTCGGTATCCATCACCACTTCGCCGTAGCCCAGCCGACGACTGTACTCGGCGATGAAGTGGCGGATCAGCGGCAGGATGTCGCCCGGTCGCTCGCGCAGCGGGCTGAGTTCCAGGCTGACCACGTTCAGCCGGTAATAGAGGTCTTCGCGAAAGTGCCCGGCGTTGATGGCTTTTTCCAACTGTACGTTGGTCGCAGCCAGCACCCGCACATCGATGGGGATGCTTTTGCGTGAACCTAGGCGAACCACCTCACGCTCCTGCAGCACCCGCAGCAACTTGACCTGGATCGGCATCGGCAAGTCGCCGATCTCGTCGAGGAACAGCGTGCCGCCGTTGGCTTCCTCGAACCAGCCGGCCTTGGCGCTCAGGGCGCCGGTGAAGGCGCCTTTTTCGTGGCCGAACAGTTCGGCCTCCACCAGGCTTTCGGAAAACGCACCGCAGTTGACTGCGATAAACGGCTTGTTGCGACGGGCGCTCAGGTTGTGCAGGTGACGCGCCACCAGCTCCTTGCCGGTACCGGTTTCGCCGATGATCAAAACGCTGGCATCACTGGGCGCGACCTGTTGCAGGTGTGCTAGCAGCGCCTGTGATTTCGGGTCTTCGAACACTTGCGCGGTGGCGCGTATCGAGGTGGCCAGGGCTGGTGAGGGCGGCAGCGTGAGTAGTTGCATGATCGGGCCTATGAGTAAAAGGACGGAGTGGGCAGTGTCGTGTTGAGCGCCCAGTCACCCAGTTCATGGAGCTTGTAGTCCACGGGGTCGTGCAGGGTCTGGGTGCGCAGGTTGCGCCAGTGACGATCAAGGCGCAGCGCGGCATGGGTAGCGCGGGCGCCGGTCACTTCAAACAGGCTGCTGGTCAGGTCCAGGCCGGTGCGGGTGGCGGCGACCTTGGCGGTGGCAATGGCCAGGGCCAGTTGGCCACGCTCCTCGGCGCCGAGCCGGTGCTCCTTGCTCCAGGCTTGGTCGAGCAGGGCGTTGGCGCGTTCAGTGAGCAGGCGCACGCTTTCCAGCCCGACCCAGAATTCGCCGTAATGGCGCAGGACATAGGGGTCCTGATTGGCCTGGCTGACGTTGGCCTTGAACCAGGGGCGCGTTTCCTTGAGGGTGTAATTGCGGGCCTCTTCGAACGCGCCCTCGGCAATGCCGAGGAAGATATTGACGAAGGTCAGTTGGGCGATCAGCGGGCGCAGGCAGGCAAAGGGCGTGCTCAGCGGGCCGGGATCGAGCAGCAGTTCATTCTCTTCCACGCGGACCCGTTCGAAGGTGGCGCTGCCGCTGTCGGTCTGTCGTTGGCCGATGTTGTCCCAGTCGCCGTGCAAGGTGATGCCGGTGCGGTGGCTCGGAATGGCGGCGATCAACAGCTTGCCGCTGGTGGATTCATCCAGCGCCGAGGCAATCAGCATTTCTGAATCGGCGGAGCCTGAGCAGAAACTCTTGCGCCCGGAAAATTCGCGCCAGCCGGCGAGCTTTTTCGACAGGGTGCGGGTGTCCAGGGGGTTAAGGGCATTGCCCCAGAACCAGTTGTTGCGCGCGGTCTGTTCGAACCAGGGCTGCCACTGTTCGGGCCGGGAAAACAGCCGTACCGTGGCCAGCATCAAGTGCTGGAAGCCGAACACATGGGCGATCGAGCTGTCGACCCTGGCGAACTCGCGCACCACTTCCAGGGTGTCGCTCCAGTTGGCGCCAAGGCCACCGTATTGCTGGTCAATTTTCATCGCCAGCAGACCGCTGCGGCGCAGCTCGTCACGCTCGGCTTTCGGCGTGCCGCCCAGATGGTCGCGTTCGGCGGCGGTTCGGGAAAACTCGGCGGCGAGCGTCCGGGCGACCTGCAGTGGGGTTTCAAGTTTGGATGTATGGATAGCGGTCACAGGCTGTTCCTCAGGCTGTTTTCCGCAGGTCGGCGGCATTGGCGGTGAACAGCGGTGCGGCCCGTTCGACTGCCAGGCGGATGCGTGTTTTCAGCGCTTCGCTGCTGATCTGGTAATTCGTGAAATCGGCCTCCGAGGCATACACGCCCAGGGGCAGGGTCACCGACTGGAAGAAGCTGAACAGCGGGCGCAATTGGTGATCGATCACCAGCGCATGCCGGTCGCTGCCACCGGTGGCGGCCAGTAACACCGGGGTGCCGATCAATGCGTCCTGGCCAATCAGGTCGAACAGATGCTTGAACTGGCCCGGGTAGGCGCCACGGTAGACCGGTGCGGCAACCACCAGCAGGTCCGCCGATTCAATCGCATTCAACTCGTACTCGACGGTTTCCGGAAGCTCCTGGCGGGACATGGCGCTGCCCAGCGGACGGACAAGGTCGCCCAGTTCGATGATGCGGCTTTCGATCGGCAGGTAGTGGCTCAGCTCAGTGACGATGGCCTGGACCAGCACCAGGGTGCGCGACGGACGATAGGTTCCACCGGAAACGGCGACGACTTTAAGTGGAGTGCTCATGGGGTCTGTTCCTGTTCGAGTTGCGGGATGTGCAGCCATCAGGGCAAGAGTTGTTCCAAGGTTAAAATAGCTTTAAAAACAATAAGTTATTATGTTATTTGGTCTCGACTGCTGTTGCCTGGGCAGCTAACTGTTGAGCGACTGTTGCGTGAGCAACAATGGCGCGGCTGTTTGTAGGGCAACACTGCGGCATCCATGACTTGAATGTAAATGATCTAAAAAATAACTAATAAATACTTTTTGGTTATTAGCTTAACGCTTTGTCGGGCTGCCAGTGCCAGGCGAGCCGCTTTGGCTGGCCCTGGCAGGCCGAAATCAGTGGGCAATGCCCCTCGGATCGGCCAAGTGTTGCTCAGCCAATAGCGGTTCAACATCACTGTTGGGCTGTCAACAGTGCGGTCGACCAAGGCGCACGGCACTCACCTTCCACCGTCGCCACTCAGGTCGCTGTTTACGGCGCTTGCAGGCCAGCGGCGCAGGGCTTCAGGGCTTCTGGTATGCCTCTTGCTCAAGCCCCTGACTATTCAGCAACAGTGCTGATCAGGGCGCCACAGAGTGCTCGTTTCCTATATGCCGGTCGATGTGCCGTGCGCCTTGTGTTCCAGCCCTGTATCACTTCCTGAGGCCCGTACCATGAGTTTGGATATTTTCTGGTTTCTCCCCACCTCCGGTGACACTCGCTACTTGGGTAAGTCCGAGTCCGGCCGCCCGGCCACCAACCAGTACATGCGGCAGATCGCCGTGGCCGCGGAAAGCCTCGGCTACGATGGCCTGTTGATTCCCACCGGCAGCAGTTGCCTTGACCCCTGGGTCACCGCTGCCAGCCTGGTACCAGTGACCAGCCGGATTAAATTGTTGGTGGCCTTGCGCACGTCAGTCAGCAGTCCGACCGTGACGACCCGCCAGGCCGCCAGCCTCGACCAGGCCCTGGGTGGGCGTCTGCTGCTCAACGTGGTCCCCGGTGGCGATGCAGCCGAGCTGGCCGCCGAGGGCGTGTATCTCAAGCACGATGAGCGCTACGAGGCCGCCGATGAATTTCTCACCGTGTGGCGCCGGGTGTTGCAGGGGGAAACGGTCGACTTCGAGGGCAAGCACATCAACGTGAAGCGGGCGCAGAACTTCTTCCCGTCGGTGCAGAAGCCCTATCCGCCGCTGTACTTTGGCGGCTCCTCGCCGGTCGCCCACGAACTGGCCGCCAAACACGTGGACACTTACCTGACCTGGGGTGAGCCACCAGCGGCGGTGGGCGAGAAGATCGCCGATGTACGTGCCCGCGCCGCCAAGCATGGCCGCACGGTACGTTTTGGCGTGCGTCTGCATGTGATCGTGCGTGAAACTAACGAGCAGGCCTGGGTTGCTGCCAACGAACTGATCCAGTACCTGGACGACGAGACCATCGCCCAGGCCCAGGCCAACTACGCAACCATGGACTCCGAAGGCCAGCGTCGCATGGCGGCGCTGCACGGGGGCCGTCGCGACCAGTTGGAAGTCAGCCCCAACCTGTGGGCCGGTGTCGGCCTGGTGCGCGGCGGTGCCGGCACTGCCTTGGTCGGTGACCCACAGACCGTCGCCGCCCGGCTGCAGGAATACGTCGACCTCGGCGTCGACAGCTTCGTGCTCTCGGGTTATCCGCACCTGGAAGAGGCCTACCGCTTCGCCGAACTGGTGTTTCCGTTGCTGCCCGGCAAGCAGGCAGTGACCGTCAATGAAGTACTCACAGGCGGAGCCTTCGATGTGCGTGCCAAGGCCAAACAAGAGGAAACCGCGGTATGAAAGTGATCGACATGCGCTGCCGGCCGGCCTACCTACACGACTTCTTTGGCGCCAATCCCGGCTCGGCGGGATACGCCACCGCACGCTGGCTCAATCACCGCGTTGGCACTCGCGGCAGCGACGAGCATTTCGTCCGCTCACTGACGCCAGAAGGCTTTATTGCCGAAGTGCGCGAAGCCGGTTTGAGCCAGGCGGTGGTGGTGGGGCGACACACCCCCGGCCAGCACCTGCCGAATGATCTTATCCACGCAATCACCCATCCCCATCAGGAGTTGCTGGGCATCGCCGGCATTGACCCGACGCTGCAAGGCGTCGATGGCGCCATTGCCGAAATCGACCGGGCGATCGATCAACTCGGCCTGGTCGGAATCGGCCTGGAGCCGGGCTTCGCCGTGCCGGCACGGCATCCGGATGACCCGCTGTACTTACCCCTCTACGAACACTTGTCGCACCGTGGCATTGCGCTGTTCCTGATGAGCGGACCGACCACGCCGGATCCGGCCTTTAACGACCCAGGCCGCTTGGCGGCGGTGGCACGAGCGTTTCCCGAACTGAAAATCGTCTGCTACCACGGCTACTGGCCGAACGTGGCGCAACTGCTGGGCGTAGCTTTTCGCTATGAAAACATCTTCGCCGTGCCGGACATGTACCTGTTCCTGCCAGGCAGCGAGGCCTTTGTCGCAGCAGCCAATGGCTTTCTGGGCGACCAACTGTTGTTTGGCTCGTCCTACCCGTTTCGGCCGATCCGCCAGTCGATTGAGGATTTTCAAGCGCTGGGGTTCAAGGATCAGGTGCTGGATAAGTTACTTTATGGAAATGCGGCGCGGTTGTTAGGGTTGGGGGGTAGCCTTGAATCGACGCCCGCCGTTTCTACGGACGCCTAATCAGGCTATAGAAATCGGCGAGGTAATGGCGCAGGTCGCCCAGATCGAGGCACCTATCAATGTTGCGCAGAAGGTGATTGGCTGGGATGTAATCTTCAAGGTTGAACGAGTAAAACAGTCGCTCCTGCCCACTCGATAACTGTCCCATCATGCTATGTGATCCCCTCCGGCCAATGAAGGGGTGTCGCTGCAAGCCAGACAGGGGTGCTAATTTTTCAACAGGATCGGCCGATTTCTGTCGGTCATGACGGGCCGGAATCGACCTGGAGCAAGTGTAGTGGTCTAATGAAACCGGACACCCAATTAGGCGAGAATGCTCGCCAGATAGAGGTGTCTGATGACCAAACAGCGTCGTTCCTTTTCCGCTGAATTCAAACGCGAGGCCGCAGGCCTCGTGCTCGATCAAGGCTATAGCCATATCGAAGCCAGCCGCTCACTTGGTGTGGTCGAGTCCGCGTTGCGTCGCTGGGTTAATCAACTCCAGCAGGAGCGCAGCGGCGTTACTCCGCAGAGTAAAGCGCTGACGCCTGAGCAGCAGAAGATCCAGGAACTTGAAGCTCGAATCGCTCGCCTTGAGCGGGAGAAATCCATTTTAAAAAAGGCTACCGCGCTCTTGATGTCGGAAGAGCACGCGCTGATTGATCAACTGAGCGCCCAAGAGCCGGTCGATTGGCTTTGCGCAGTCTTTGATGTCACTCGTTCGTGTTACTACGCCCAGCGCATCAGGCGCCGAACTCCAAGCGTTGAGCGTATTCGGTTGCGCAGTCGGGTCAACGAGCTATTTACGTAAAGTCGAAGCGCTGCCGGTAGCCGCAGTATCGAGGCGATGATGCAGGAAGACGGCGAGCAAATCGGGCGGTTTGCCTTCCTGTTTCTCATTATCCTCGGCTACCTCATACAATGTCATTCCTTTGCAAGCAGCGGCCGTTGAACCGGAGACCGTAAACTTGACCTGGGCGACAACTTTCCCCGACATATCTATCTGTTGAGCAGGGGAGGGCGCTGGTTTGAGCCGAAGGCTTCGGTGTTCACCTGTTCATCAGGAACTCCCAACTGGAACAAGGTGCCTTCACTGCATCCATCATTGGCTGCGAACCACTAATCCGCGCCCCGATTATGTGGTGCACCACATAATCGGGGCATCATTGAAAGCGGGATGTCTACATGTGCGCCAAAATTGATGGAACGATGAGGAATTACTTCAATTTAGCCAAGTCGTGATCAACCGCTTCGAGCTGCTTGTCCTGGATACGTCCGTCGGAAAATGGCTGAATATCCTTTAAAGTCATTCCACGAAACATACTTGCTTGCGGATGATCTGCCAGGGAGGGGAAATAGCGATCCATCACCACACGTGTCTTGGGATTATCCAGCAATTCGCTTATTGGCGTTGCGGTTGTGCTGTACGTGGGAGTGTTTTCGGCGAACGCCATCGACTGAAGCGAAAGTCCCATAACAAGCACCACCGCACCGGTAATTTTGGAAATACTCATGACCCTTCCTTCTTATGATTGTTTGTTTTTTGAGACATAGTTGAGTTTGCAGCTACTACCACTATCGAAAAATTAAACTGCTAACCTTCGGAGCTGCCTTCAGCAGCTTATAGGTTGGCACGCCTGCTCTACTGACACTAAGAAGCGGGCTTTAGCGTCGCACTTGACTGTCATCACAGTTCACCATTCGGCTTGTAACAAATCGCCCTGGAAGCGTTGCGAAATGGTTGCAAGCCGAGCGGCACTTTGAAGTCTGGTCAGGTCCGAAAAAAGAGCCATATCACAGCATCGGCGTGGGCTTCGATGGCTTCTGGTGCCAGTGCATCGCGACCGTGGGTGTACTTCAATTCTGCCGTCAGCAGATAAGGCATCTGCACAACGGAGACGATCATGTACAGAAGCATCAGGGGGTCGATATTGCCAATACCGTTCCCTTGCTGGGCATTGGTAATCATCTGCAACGTACTTTCATGGGCAGGGCGGATGAAGGTTTGCGCGACCCACTTCAAACGCTCGGATCCTGCAATGGATTCCTGGACCATTAGCCGCGCGTGCTCGGGATGGCGTGCGCAGTATCGAACATAGTTGCGCACGTATTCCTTAAGGTCGTCGAGATTTGCATCCCCGGTGGATAGATCGAGAGGAGGCAACTCTTCACGTAGGCGTTGGAACAGGTAAGTGGTGCTTTCCTTCCAGAGCGCATCCTTGCTGCCAAAGTAGTAACGAATCATCGCGTGATTTACTCCCGCCTGGTCAGCAATGTCCCTGAGACTGACCGCTTCAAAACCATGGGAGGAAAACTCTTCGAGCGCTATTTCCAGGATGTGTGCGCGAGTTTGCTCGCTTCGGTCCTGTTTTGTAACTCGAGGCACGTGCATTGCGACTTTCCTCCTGATGGTCGTTCACCTTGGCTGAACGTTTTTACTCGCCATTCCAGATGTTGACAATGTACACGACAATCGACATATTTATCCAGTCGGATAAATTTTTTTGTTGCAAGACAGCCATGGTTCCTTCGTGGAGCACGTGGCAGATGGCCAGGGCAGACCTGGAAAGTGACCATAACAACAATAAAGGCGTGTTCTGTTCCGATTGCTTCAGAGCTTGAACGCTGCTGCAGGGAGCAATCAAGTGATGCATCAGTTGAGCGGCTTAGCGCCATAATTAAAAGGTTCCAGCGATGAAAGACATCACATTTCCCTCGCGTCCTGTCTCAGGTGAGCTCCTGCCATTTCGCAAAAGGTGTTGTGCGGTCGCAGTACTGGGTTTCTGCGCCCTGAACGCGGTGATGCAAGCCCAGGCTTCCCCGGTTGCGCCAAGCTCCGCACGACAAAACATTGTCCTGTTGATTGCCGATGACATGGGCTGGGGGGATCTCTCCAGCTATGGTCACCCGGTGTTCGAAACTCCCAATATCGATCGCATGGCGCAGGAGGGGCAGCGCTGGACCGACTTCTATGTGAGTTCGCCGATCTGCTCGCCAAGTCGTGGTGCCATGCTCACGGGGCGGGTCGAAACCAGAACAGGGCTTTATGGTGTGAGTAATTCCGTGGTAGTCGAGAATGACCCGAACAGCTTCCTGGACAAGGAGGCCACGATCGCCCAAGTGCTGAAGGGTAATGGCTATAGCACTGCTTTGTTTGGCAAGTGGCATCTGGGAGATGCCGCAGGGGCCTATCCGACCAGGGTTGGATTCGATGAATGGTGGGGAACACCTATGTCCAACGATGCTTATTTCGTTGGCGGCGTGACTAATGAACAACTTCGGAAACGAGCAATGAGCGGTGAGCCGCTCAAGAAAATCTTTGGTGAATACCTTGCCCAGGCAACTGCGAGTTTCAGCCAGCCTAAGAGTGAGTTGTGGAATACCCCGCTCATCAGTAGCAAGCGGCTAGGGGCGGGTACTGAAGCTCGCTACGAAGACAAGGAGCTGGAGCGCCCCATCGACCAGAAAACCTACAACCGTCGGTTGACAGATCAAGTCGTCGATTACGTGGGCAAGAAACACGATCAGCCTTTTTTCGTCTGGGTCGGATACGAAAAGCCACATTTGCCGCACTTCGCTGGGCCCGAGTTCGAAGGCAAGAGCAAGGGCGGACGTCTTGGGGATGCGATCGCAGAACTTGATCACAGTGTCGGTCGGGTACTTGAGGCATTGCGAAGTGGTGGAAACGACAAGGATACGCTGGTTGTGTTCGTAAGCGACAACGGCCCTTGGTTATGGTTCGAGGCACTGTCTGGCTCGGCAGGTGTTCTGCGTGAGGGCAAGAAGTCCACTTACGAAGGGGGAGTGCGGGTTCCGGCTTTGTTCTGGCAGCCGGGTACCATCAAGCCTTCTGTAGTGCATGGCATTGGTTCCACCTACGATCTGCTCCCCACATTTGTGGTGATGGCCGGCGCCAAGTTACCCACCGCCGAACTCGACGGTATTGATCTCTCTGTGACTCTCAAAGGCGGGAAGGATAGTCCGCGCCACACGATGCCTTATTACTTAGGCGGCAAGCTGATGGCCTGGCGAGAGGGTGATTGGAAGCTGAATATCTATGAGGCGAGTGCACATTTCGGTGGACGAAATGGAAAGCTTCCCCAGCCGACCCTTTACCACTTGGGGCGCGACCCAGGTGAAAAATATGATCAGGCGGCCAATGAGCCAGCCATCGTCGAACGTCTCCTTCGTAGTGCCTCGGATTTCGATCAGTCAGTCGCCAAGGCAGAGCCAGGTTTCGATCGGATTCTAAAAGCGTCCAAGTAATTGATTCAGTCCCTTCCAGGATTAGCAGAACAATCAAGAGGCCAACGGGTCAGATTCGTGCCTGAATCGCCGGAATTACAAAAACAAGAAGAAATGGTGGTGAAGATGAATGCAATTGGATGCAGGTCGTCCTCTGGCTCTACACAAGCGACTCCAAATCGGCGAAGTGGTAATTACCCAAGTTGGGCCTCAGCTGTTGTGGCGATACTTGTCGTGTCACCGCTCTCAGTTGTACACGCATATCAATTCAGTTCTGGAGACTGGGGGGGATCTCTCGATACAACCATTTCTTATGGCGTCAACTATCGTGTTGAGGGACAGGACAAGAAGTTGATTGCTGCCGCTAATGGCGGCACTGGAACGAACTCCAAGCGAATCAATTCTGATGATGGCGACCTAAATTTCAAGAAGGGGGATTTGTTTTCAGAAGTAGCAAAGATCGTCTCAGAGCTAGGATTGAAGTGGCAGGACCAGTACGGACTCTTTTTGCGTGGACGTGCGTTCTACGATTTCGAGTTGATGGACGACAATCGCCGACATCGGCAAATAACAGCGGGTGGATTAGATGAAGCTGGATCCAACGCGGAGTTATTAGATGCGTTTGTGTACGGCAATTGGATGTTCGGTGAACGTAGTCTCAATGCTCGAGTTGGGCGTCAAGTCATTAACTGGGGCGAGGGACTGTATTATCGCAACGGTATTAATGCGAACAACCCCCTCGACCTAAATGCGCTGCGCGCTCCAGGGTCGGAGGTAAAAGAGTCGTTGATGCCGACCTTCAAGATTTATACCTCTTATCAGTTAAGCGAAAGTCTCACCTTTGAAAGTTACTATCAGCCAGCTTGGGCTAACGATAAAACTAAGCTTGACCCCTGTGGTTCCTATTTTTCGACAACAGATGTTTTCGATGAGGGCTGTGATTATCTAGCGGTCGGCTCATTCGATAATCCCTCTGTTCCCGGCGCTTCTCCCTTTTTGTTCGTCCCGCGAGCGCCGGATATAGACGCGGACTCAGCTGCGCAGTTTGGTGTCTCCTTGCGATGGTTTGCACCAGAGCTTTATGACACCGAGTTTGGGCTGTATTACCTGCGTTTCAGCGATCAATTACCACGGCTTGGTGCGACCGTTTCCCGCAGGCTAGGCGGCCAGCCCGTTCCTAGTACTGGGACCTACTATGCCGAGTATCTGGAAAATCGAGAGCTGTATGGGCTCAGTTTTAATACCACCATTGGGGGTGACAACATTTTCAGTGGCCAATCGCTTTTTGGCGAGGTGAGCTATCAGCCCGATGCATCCATCAACCTGACAACTGGCACAATTTTAGGGGCGGCGCTGCTTGATCCGGCAGGTCTCCCTTTCGGGACCAGAGTTGAGAACTACCGAGAGAAGGACATGTATCAGGCTTCGCTTGGGACTATCCGAACCGGACGTGGAGTGCTCGGTTCAAATTCGACGACTTACACCGCCGAACTGGTGGCTAACCGGGTGATGGGACTCGATACTGGTTTGGAATACGGGGATGTTACAAGCAGCGCTTATGGCGCAACCGCAAGTGTCTCAATGACCTACAACGACGTGTTCAAGGGAATCAACGTCATTCCGTCGTTGAGCCATGCTCGGGCATTCAATGGTGTTGCGCCCACCTTAACCAACGGTCTCAGTGAGGGAGCGTGGAGTACTTCGGTAGGGGTCGACGCGAGTTACCTGGACGCTCTCTCTTTCGGTGTTCGGTATGTCGACTTCACCGGCGGTGCTACTGGTGATCGTGATTACCTTTCCTTCAATGTTAAATATAGTTTTTGAGGGCCTATCATGTTCAGACTGGAATTTCTGTCTACCGGATTGTTGATTTCCGCTTTGCTGGCATCTTCGATGGCGTACGCCCAAGTAGATGCCGTTCAGGCTGCTCGACTCGGGAAGGATCTTACCCCGATAGGGGGAGAGAGGGCGGGCAATACTGAAGGAACTATCCCTGCATGGGACGGTGGTCTGGCCAAGCGTGTCGACGCGTACGATCCTGTAATGGGCTACAAGGATCCTTTTGTCGCCGACAAGCCGCTGCTTACGATCAGCGCAGCCAATGCCGACAGGTACGCCGACAAGCTCAGTCCCGGTCAGATGGCAATGCTAAAGCGCTATCCGAAAACCTGGAAACTGTTGGTGTATCCCACGCGTCGTTCGGCCTCCTATCCAGAGCATATATACGAAGCCGTCAAACTCAATGCGCTCAACGCTAAGCTGGTGGAGGATGGCAATGGTGTTGCCGATGCCAAGAATGTCGTGCCGTTTCCTATCCCGCATTCGGGACTGGAGGTGCTCTGGAATCATCTGATGCGCTACCGGGGAGTGGGTATTAAGCGCAACTTTGCCAGTGCACAACCACAGATCAACGGCGACTACGTATTGACAAAGCTGTCGGACATCATTCTGTTCAATCAGGATGTCACCGACAACAGCAAGAGTAACGGCAACATCCTGGTGTACACATTGCAGTCAACTCTCGCGCCGGCACGCCAGGCTGGTGGAGCGACACTTGTGCATGACACCGTCAATCAAGTGAATACCCCACGCCTGGCATGGAACTATGCAGTTGGTCAGCGCCGAGTTCGGCGTGCACCGCAGATTGCGTATGACAACCCGTCGAATGACGGACTGACGACTACCGATAATAACGACATGTTCAGCGGGGCGCCTGATCGCTATGACTGGCAACTGATTGGCAAAAAGGAAATGTATGTTCCGTACAACAGTTTCCGCCTTGCTTCCAAGATGAATAAGTACAGCGACATCATTAGACCTGGTCATGTAAATCCAGAACTCTTGCGCTACGAATTACACCGGGTATGGCATGTGCGTGGTGTGCTGAAGGAAGGCCAGCGGCACATTTATAAACAACGCGATCTGTTCCTTGACGAAGACACATACCAGATCGTAGTAGCCGACCATTACGACAACCGCGGCGAAATTTGGCGGGTCGGTGAAGCTAACACCATCAATTACTACGACCAGCCTTTGGTGTGGGTGACGGGCGGGGCGACGTATGACCTGATTTCGGGGCGTTACAATATCGGCGGCTTGGCTAACGAGGAAGGGCCGTTTGACTTCAATGCATCTTTGTCTCCGGCGGACTTTTCGCCCGGAAAGTTGCGCCAAGATGGTGTTCGTTGAGCGACCAGGACATGCGCCAGGTTCTGGCGAAACCATCGAAACGTGCTCGTCAGGTCTGTATCTAAACGGACGAGTTCATTGAGTCCGTCAGCGCAAAGAGCCGCTGAAAGAATTGGACCTGACATTGTGCAATGAAGATAGGAGAGGCAGTACATGGTAATGCACACCAGTCCCCCGGAAGGCATGGTTTATCTGCCCGGTGGGATTTTCAGAATGGGTTCTGATCGCTTCTATCCTGAAGAGCGACCTGTCCGCAAAGTGCATGTCGATGAGTTCTGGATCGATTCCACACCGGTCACCAATCGACAATTCTCCATCTTCGTGGAGGCCACTGGATACAAGACCTTCGCTGAGCGCGCTCCGGATCCAGACGATTATCCCGGTATGCCACTGGAGATGGCTAAAGCTGGTTCGCTGGTTTTTGTTCCGCCAAAGCCTTCCGTGACGCTGGTTAGCCCGGCGCAATGGTGGATCTTCCGTTTCGGCGCCTGGTGGCGAGAGCCACTGGGGCCGGGAAGCTCAATTGAAGGACTGGAAGACCATCCGGTTGTACATATCGTCTATTTGGATGCTGAAGCTTACGCTGCCTGGGCTGGTAAAGCGTTGCCGACCGAAGCCGAATGGGAGTATGCGGCTCGCGGCGGTAACGATGGATTTGACTTCGCCTGGGGTGACAGTCTCGCCCCGGATGGACGGATGCTTGCAAACTATTGGCAAGGCCGCTTTCCCGTTGAGAACCAACTGTTAGATGGTTGGGAGAGGACCTCGCCGGTAGGGACTTTCCCGGCCAACGGCTACGGGCTGTTCGACATGATCGGTAACGTATGGGAGTGGACCGCCGACTGGTTTGCTTCGCCCTCGGCAGGATTGCGGCCGACTGCGCATTGTTGCGTACCGAGCAATCCGCGTGGTGGTCGGGAAGAGGACAGCTACGACCCCGATACTCCCGACATGCGCATAGGTCGCAAGGTGGTCAAAGGCGGATCGCATCTTTGTGCACCGAACTACTGCCAGCGATATCGCCCCGCCGCGCGTATTCCGCAAGCCGATGACACTTCAACTTGTCATGTTGGTTTTCGCTGTGTCTGGCGTGCACCGTCCTAGCCCGAAGCGATCGAAGAGAAAAAGGATGGTCGCTGCGTGGCCATTTCATAAATGGTCGAACATCCCTGGAGGGGGTGACGGTCGGGTGTTCGCTTATCGAAAGCGTTCATCGCATGGATATATCAAAATATGGGAGCGTTCATGAAGAAAAACAATAAGAAGACTGGCCTTGCAGTAAGTGCAAGCCTATTGCTGTCGTTCACTCAAGCTGGGCTTGCCGCTTCAGCCCAGCAAGACTCGCCAGCGGATGAGCGAGCCCGTAATACCGAGCAGAAAATGACCAATGCAGAGCGATATTCGCTCCTCTATAGCCTTATGCCTGTCCATCTTGTGTTCGGAGGGAGGGATAAGCGGGTTTCAGATGAGGTGCCAGTAGGTGCGGGCTATGTACCAGGTGTGCCGCGCTTGGGTGTCCCTGCGTTAACCATGACTGATGCCAGCTTGGGAGTGACCAACCCCCACAACTTCAGAACAGGTGACTCAGCGACTGCACTGCCAGCGGGACTCGCTTTAGGGGCGACCTTCAATCCGCAACTCGCTAAAGAAGCAGGAGCCATGCTGGGAAGAGAGGCTCGCTCCAAAGGTTTTAATGTGCTGCTCGGTGGAGGTATGAACTTAGCGCGCGATCCGCGCAATGGACGAAACTTCGAATATATCTCGGAGGATCCTCTGCTCAGTGCGCGTATTGCCGCCGGTGCGATCAATGGTACCCAGAGTGAAGGGGTGATCTCTATGGTCAAGCACCTCTCATTGAATGGCAACGAAACTAACAGGCATTGGCTCAATGCCGTGATCGACGCGGCTGAACATCGAGAGTCGGATCTTTTGGCTTTCCAGATGGCGATAGAACTGGCCCAGCCCGGATCGATCATGTGTGCCTACAATAAGGTAAACGGCGAATACTCCTGTGGTAATGAACATCTGTTGAATGATGTATTGAAAAAGAGCTGGGCATATAAGGGCTGGGTCATGTCCGACTGGGGGGCCGTTCAGGACTGGTCCTATGCACTTAAGGGGCTTGATCAGGAATCCGGAGCCCAGTTGGACAAGCTTGCCTGGGGTAAGGAGTGGTTCAACGAACCGCTTCAGGCAGCTCATGCCGAGGGTAAGCTACCCGATAAGCGTCTCTCGGATATGGTGCAAAGGATCCTTCGCTCGATTTATGCAGTGGGGGTCGATAAGCCGGTCAAAGAAACCCCTATCGATCTGGATCAGCATAACCAGATTGCACTTGAGGTGGCGAGACAGGGGATCGTTTTGCTGAAGAACGAAGCGGTATTGCCTCTTCAAAGCGAAAAGCCGATGCGTATCGCGGTGATCGGTGGTTTGGCGGACACCGGCGTTCTGTCCGGCGCTGGCTCGAGTCAAGTGATCCCGCGGGGCGGCTTTGCCACGGTCATACCTGTGGGCGGACAAGGGTTGATGGCGAACCAACGGAAACAGAGCTTCCTCCCTTCGGCGCCAAAATCGGAGCTGCAGAAGCTTATGCCGAAGGCTAGCATTACCTATGATTCAGGCGCTTTCCCCGTGGAAGCCGCCATACTCGCCAAGCAGTCGGATGTAGTTGTCTTGTTCGCGACGCGCCACGAGGCTGAAGGGTTCGATAGTCCTGATTTGTCCCTGCCTTTTGGTCAGGATGCTTTGATTGACGCCGTTGCCAGCGCCAATCCCAATACCATCGTTATTCTGCAGACCGGCAACCCAGTGGCCATGCCATGGCACACCAAGGTTAAGGCAATTGTCGAGGCTTGGTTCCCGGGGCAGGCGGGAGGGCAGGCGATTGCCGAGGTTCTTACCGGCCAGGTCAATCCATCCGGCCATCTCCCGATGACGTTTCCAGCTGATATCGGACAAACACCACGGCCGGAACTTCCAGGCTTCGGTACGCCGTTCGGCACCCCGTTGACGGTCAACTATTCTGAAGGGGCCGAAGTGGGCTATCGATGGTTTGCAAAGAAGGATGAGAAACCCCTGTTCGCTTTTGGTCATGGTCTGAGTTACACCAGTTTCGCTTTCGATGATCTTAAAGTCAGTGGGGGAGAGACGATCACGGCGAGTTTCACCGTAACGAATACGGGCAAGCGTAAGGGTATTGATGTTCCACAGCTCTACCTCACCGACGCGGCAGGTGACAAACGAGTTCGTTTATTAGGTTTCGAGCGATTGGAGCTGGAGCCAGGTGAGGCTCGTCGGGTTTCGGTCAAGGCAGATCCACGTTTGCTAGCACGTTTCGACACAGCGTCCAATCAGTGGCACGTTAATGCGGGTGAATATCGTGTGGCGCTTGGCGAATCTGCGCAGGCGCTACTTTTGACGGCAACGACAGATCTGGTGGAACAGCGTTTCGTCGATTGATCCCTCCGTTGGCTCACGGCGAGTCGACTGGAGACACGAATACAAGTAGTTATCTGGGTCAGCACCGCAACCCATTCGATTGCTAATACGTTGTTACGGCGGAAGAAGGAAACAACATGAAACCGCGGAAACATTTGCTGGGAGTAGCTATCGCTGCTTTCGCGACGATGCTAAGTGTCAGCCCAATGACCTTGGCAAGGGAAACAGATAAAAAAACACCACCACGCAATATGGTCTTTATTCTGGTCGACGATTTGCGTTTTGACGGTATGGGTTTCTTGCAGCCAGGGTTGCAGACTCCCAACATCGATCAATTAGCCAAGGGAGGGGCTTATTTTCCCAATGCCGTGGTCACTTCGGCGCTTTGCTCTCCGAGCCGCGCGACGATTTTGACAGGGCAAACGGCGCGGACTCATGGAGTGATCGACAACAACAATTCATCAGAGGAAGGTCTGACCTTCTTTCCACGTTACTTACAGCAGGCGGGATATCAGACGGCCTTAATCGGTAAGTGGCACATGGGGGCTGAAACCGACGAGCCGCGTCCTGGTTTCGACAAGTGGGTGAGTTTCAAGGGGCAGGGGAACTATTTTCCGACTGACTTCTTGTCGCCTGCAGCGATGAAGGCCGGGGTCGTGCACACGCTCAATGTCGATGGCACGGTGGTTCCTCAGAAGGGTTATATCACCGACGAACTTACCGACTATGCGATGCATTGGCTGGAAAAAGAGCGCGATACGTCAAAGCCGTTCTTTCTCTATCTTAGCCATAAAGCAGTGCATAATTTCCCGAGGCCTCCGGAGCGTTATAAGGGGCAATATAAAGATGCCACTTTTAAACTTCCGGAGAGCGCCGCCGATACACCTGAGAATAAGATCGGTAAACCGATGTGGGTGCAGAATCAGCGTAACAGTTGGCACGGTCTGGATTTTTTCTATCACTCGAATGTGAAGATGACGGATTACTTGAAAGATTACTACGCCACGTTATCCCCCGTGGATGATAGTGTAGGTCGGATTATGGAGTACTTAAGAAAAAATAACCTCGAAAAGAACACTATGGTGGTGTTCTATAGTGATAACGGTTATTTGATCGGTGATCATGGTTTGATTGACAAGCGTAATGCTTATGAGGGTTCGATAAAAGTACCATTGGTGGTGTATGCGCCTGGGCTGATTCCTGCGGGAGTTACCAATCCTGTCAGGGTGCGTAACTTGGATATTGCCCCGACACTCCTGGATGTCGCGGGTGTTGAGGCGCCGCCTCAATTTGAAGGAAAAAGCGTACTGGAGGTCGCGAGTGGACGGCTGCCGGTTGGGGATTGGAAAGTCCCGGATTTTGTCTACGAGTACTACTGGGAATGGACTTATCCGATGACACCAACCACTTTTGCGATCCAGCGCGATCAAATGAAGTACATCCAGTACCAGGGTGTATGGGACATCGAGGAACTCTACGATCTGGAAAGTGATCCGCGTGAGATGCACAATCTGATCGATGAACCACGTTATCTGGAAACAAAGACTGCTCTGCGCAAGGCATTGTTCGAACAAATGGCCAATGCCGATGGCAAGCACGTAGTGCCCTTCACTGAGAGATACTCAAGAGGTGCGGTGCGGCGTCATCGTGAAGGCCCAGGTGCGGCACCGTTTCCCGATCAATGGCTGGTGGAACCTAACCGTTTGGACAGATTCAACGACCAGCTCGCAGATACTCCAGCCAAGCTAAAGGCGGAACAAGAGGGGCGGATTTATTTTCCAGATGCAGACGACACACGCTCGCAGCGATAGCAAATGAGGACCCTGCCGAATTCAGCTGTTTTGATGTAATTGAATTCGGTGGGGAAGTAGCAGTCAGTATTCAAGAATATGGTTTTCCATCAGAGATAATGGGGGCTAGTGGGTGTGATTTAGTCCCTGTTTGCTGTATTAGTTTGGTACTTTTAGCTCTGTTCTCATTAGTGTTTCGATGCGCTAGGTGCATATTTGGCAATGGCTCCGGAAGTTCGAACTGTACATTCAATGTTGTGAATCAAATATCAAACCGTGGCGCCAGAGTCTAAATACCTGATAAGGAGACCCTGATGATCAGTTGTACCCAACAGACTCAGGCCATTGGCCTGGGCTTGAGCCTGCTCGTTACCCAGGCGCTGGCAGCGGTGCCGGTCGATCGGGTAAGCCGACTCGACAAGGACCTTACCCCCATTGGCGCCGAGCGTGCTGGTAATGCCGATGGCACTATTCCGCCCTGGACCGGCGGTTTACCGAAAGCGATCAGTCGGCGCGACGCCAATGGGTTTCTTCCAGATCCCTATGCCAACGACAAGCCACTGTTCACCATCACAGCGCAGAACGTCGAGCAGTATAAAGGCAGGCTGACTCCTGGGCAGTTGGCGTTGTTCAAGCGTTACCCAAACAGCTATCGCATCCCGGTTTACCCAAGCCGCCGTTCGGTCAGCCTGCCGCAGAAGTATCTGGACAGCACCCGCCTGAACGCAGCCGATACCCACTTGGAGAACAATGGTGATGCCCTGCAGAACTATCGCAGCAGCGGCTTGCCCTTCGTTATTCCGCAGAACGGTCTGGAGGTCATCTGGAACCATATTGGTCGCTACCGTGGGCGGTCCTTCCAGCGTCTGGTGGTGCAAGCCTCGCCGCAGGTCGACGGCAGCTTCACGCCGAGCCTGATCGAGCAGCAACTTGTCTATCCGCAAGGGTTATCCGATTACAGTCCGGGTGAGATGGCAAACATTCTCTACTTCTTTCGCGAGGAGGTCCTGTCCCCGGTGCGTCTGGCCGGCAATGTAGGATTGGTGCATGAGACGATCAACCAGATCGAGGAACCGCGAATGGCCTGGCAGTATTACGCTGATCAGCGTCGCGTACGACGAGCTCCGCAGGTTGCCTACGACAGCCCTGCTGCCGAGGGCATGCGGACCACAGACGATTTTGACATGTTCAACGGCGCCCCCGATCGCTTCGATTGGAAGCTGGTGGGTAAAAAGGAGTTGTACATTCCCTACAACGCCTACCCGTTGGGCTCACCCAAGCTGCGCTATGACGACATCATTAAGCCGGGTCACCTGAACCCCGAGCACGCCCGTTACGAGTTGCACCGAGTCTGGCACGTAACCGCCACGCTCAAGCCGGGGCAGCGACATGTCTACTCGCGGCGCGATCTGTATATCGATGAGGACAGCTGGCAGGCCGCTGAAGCGGATGCGTATGACAGTCGTGGCAATCTGTGGCGCGTTTCCGAGGGGCATACCAGCTTCTTCTATGACCAGCAGATGCCATTGTTTAGTGCTGAGGCCCATTACGACGTGCAGTCAGGCCGTTATGCGGTAAATGGTCTCTACAATGAACAGATGAACGCCTATCAGTTTGATCTTGATTTCAACCGCAAGCAGTTCACACCGGGTGCACTGCGAGCTAGCGGTATTCACTGATTCCAAGCGTGTAGCCTGCGGCGCCAATTTTAGGACTTCAGAACATTGAACCTGATCTGTTTGGTGTGCGCTCAATTCATCCGAAACTATCGAAGCTGACATGAGAACTACGCGCCGTTACTGATTAAGTAAAATAATGTGAAGGGGTATGTGATTCTGTTCGAATAGTATCTCAAGGAAGCATGGCAAACCTGCGGTTGTCGCTTAAAAGACTTGATTCGGCAGTGTTGTCGATCTAATTAAATGAATGGTGAGTTGGCGAATTCGGTCTTAGCATCTGTTTAGTGCGGGATGGCATTGTAGGCTGTGTTCAGTCGAGTGTCGGGTTGGCTTTTACTAACTCGCCAGAATGCGGACTAGCTTGATCCTCATGGCTCTGTAAATGATCTCTTATCAGCTTTCTGACTATCTGAGAAATTGTGAGGTCCGTTTTCTCAGATAGAGCTTCAAGTTTCTGTTTCGTAGCGTAATCAATGAGTATTGTCAGGCGCATATTGTTGTAAGCCATTTTTCTTCCTTGTGTACCATTGGGTTCGATGGTTGTGGTAGGGGTTGATCTTATCAAAAAATCTAGCAGAGATTAATTAAATTATGCAGTCTAAGTTATTGTTGATGGGGTAGTGGGCTGTACTGGCGAAGCGCTCGTGGTGTGTGGTGTGTCACAAATTTTATTGTTGAAACACGTTTGTGATAGTCATTTTGTCGAGGCTCAGAACGTTATATGAGGGCTGGCTTATAGAAAATATCGGTTTGTTTTTCTTGAGGTTTTCGCATTGGCTATGAATGGTTCTCTATATGCGCGCTGATCAAACTCTAAAACTTCCCTATCGAAATATAGATCGTCGGACATTTTAGATATTCTGGGCAGGTGGTTTAAATTCTGGTGACTCGGGCCAGCCTCCATCGACGCTCGCTGATTCGCGGCCGAGTGATTTATATAAGGACACGACATACGACGTCAGTTGGCAAGGAAACTATTGGCTCACACACCGGTTTGTTGTCAAGCCTTCGAATCGCAGCGTTTGAAACGCCAGCTTCAATAGGTGATGATGGCTGAGTGTACACGGCTATTCAGTTCGGTTTGCCCGTCTGCATGAAGAATATTTTTTTAGCGTTCGCCTGCATTTCCTTGAGTGCAGAATGACGAGGAAGTGTCCTAAGACAATGGAATCTAATTCGAGCATAGCACATCAGTAGTGCTCTCCAGTTCATCGTACTTAGTCTTTGGCTATGGGTATAAAGATTATTCAGAGGCCAACCGATTATCCTCACCTTTAGCATGGCCGCGCACCTGTTCCCAGGTTGCATGCTCTGCGACGCCAGATGCGCAGGCCGACGCCGAACAGATATCAAGGGTGTGCGGCATGACAATAAGAAGAAACAATTTAAGGGATCCGCATTGTGCGGCTCTGGTCCTCGGCCTGGTTGGCTCTCTGTCGGCTCAAGCCGCCAGCTCCACCGTCGGCGGGATCGAAGGGCACCTTGATTCTGACTCCACGCAATCTATCGGTGCCAGCTGGGCGATGGACGATTCGTACTGCGGGAACTCAGCACGGCGATAGTCACGACAATTGCTACGAGCGTACTGAAGTGCAGCTGCTCAGAATGCCCGCCAGCCCTTCGGCAGGTATGGCAGGTAGACAAGAAGTGCGGTAGCCGGGTGTCCTGACGAGGAATGGCCGGCTTGCCCTGACTGATACGTTTGTAGAGGGAGTCGGTACGGCGGATCTGGTCAGCCGTACTGACTCTGTGCGATTCAAACCCCATCACCTGCGACCTTCAAATATCCGCGTGACGAAAGTTTTGACGCTAATAGTAATCACTATTATTGGTGCCGATCTTGACGATTCCCATTCACGACTGACCTTGTTTGAGCGCACTCAAGTATAAGCGAAGACAACGGAGGGGCGTCGGGATGATGGCGATATTTCGCGGTGCGCTAAGTTGGTAGGATCTGTCAAAGCCGTTTATTTCGACGAAAGCGTCACTGCAGTAGGTGAAAACGCGGGGCCTGCCCCGTTCGTGTCTTCCTTTTTAAGTTGCTGGTTGTCGAGGATCCCTTTGCGCGCGAGGTCACTGGTGTTGACAACGAAACGACGAGCCCGCATATTTATCCAGTCGGATAATTTTACTTTCCACTCGGCTTTAAAGTACCACCTTTCGACTGTTGAATCAGATGCAAGGTGACCCGCTAGTTCAAAAACGTGTGGTTGCCGCAGAGCCTTGGCCCGGTACACGCTGACACCCAATGCCGTCGGTATGCCGACGGTTATTAATGATAGCAATTCGTCAGTGTTGCCAGTGCAACTCCAGGCGCTCAATGCATTGACCTCTATTGGGAACAAGCCAAGACCGCATGCCAACTATCAAGCGGATGACTGTCAGTGATCAGGAGTACCTGCGTAACGCCGGACGTGATCTGGAGGCAATGTTGAAAGAGTGCTACGAGCCGTCATATCCAGTAATGCAGGGTTGGCGACCTCGGCAAGAATTACGGGGAAAAGTCATGCTTAATGAGTGGGTTGTATCCATTGTGAATGTGACGGGAAGTTTATCGTGAGTCTCGCTCACCCCGCAGGCCCATCGCTTGAATGCGATTGGGAAAACACTTTGATCCGACTACTGCGATCAAACAACCATCAACTTTTTCGCTGGACAGAGCACCAGGGGCGCGAGCTTCTTCTGATTCAGCATCCGCGTTGCGAAGCAGTGTTCAGCCGAACGGGTGGGCAGCTTTTGCATTTCCGTCCGCGTGGAGAACGGCCGCTGCTTTGGTGTGCCACACACTGGCCTAAAGTTGGGGCAATTCGGGGGGGCGTGCCAGTCTGTTGGCCTTGGTTTGGTCGCCACCCTGTAGAGCGTGGTTTGCCCCATCATGGTTGGGCCCGGCTCACCGACTGGCAATTAGTCAAAAAACAAGCAGACAGTCAGGGGGTCCAGCTGCATTGGTGTCTGGAACTGCACGATTGGAGAGTGGAACTGAAGGCAGTATTGGGTGATGAGCTCCATCTGCAACTCATTACTAGCCACCGTGACTCGGAGCCCTGTCTTCTGAGCCATGCCTTGCATGCGTATTGGCGTGTAGCGGATGTTCTGGAGGTCACCCTGGATGGCCTTGATGGTGCTCAGGTACATGACCTGTTCACACAGGACGCGTTTACCCAGAAGGGAACCATCAGAATAGTGAATGAGCATCATCGAGCTTACCGACAAGGCGCAGTGATGCACCTCAGCGACCCGGTTTGGCAACGTCGCTTGCGTATTGATGGGGCCAGCAATATGAACACTGTAGTTTGGCATCCGGGGAGCATGCCGCTCAGTGATGTAAGTAGAGTCGAAGGAAGGGAATTCCTTTGCGTCGAGGCTGCGAGATGCTTGGAGGACAGTCTAGTGCTGGCACCAGGCCAAGAGGCGCGGCTTGAACTAAGAGCGAGAGTGGACTGAAAAAGCCCTTCCTTTAGCCGGAAAATTCGATTGTTGGAAAAGGAGCTTGGCACTTACCTGTTTGATCTACATGGCTGCCGGGCAGTCCTTGTTATTGTTTGGGCGATCCACTGCTGGGAGCGCTTCGGGCCGTAGCCAATACCAGAGCGGAATGCCAGCCATCGCATTGGGTGGCTCAGCCCGGTTGAATCGCCAAGATCTGCGCCTCAAGCCAAGTCAGCGCCGGGTCGTGCTGGCGATGCATCAGGCGTACCAGCTCCAGATCAAAGGGCTGCAATGCGAACGGCAGTTCATACAGCTTCAGGGGCAGCAGCCGGGCGAACTGCAGTGCCAGTTGCGTCGGCAACACGACACAGAGTTCGGTCGCAGCCACCAGGTGCGCGGCTTGCAGGTAATTGGGCGTGGTATAGACGATCTGTCGCACGAGGTTCTGCTCCGCCAGCCATTGGTCGATCATGCCTCGGGTCTGGCCACCATGGACCCAGACGTGGCGCAATTGCAGGAAACGCCGTAGGTCCAGGCCATCACTCAGACACGGATGGTTCTGACGCACCGCGACTCGCAGTGTTTCGCTGCGCCATAGTTGGCGGGTGAACCTTGCTGGCACGTGGTCAAAACGGCCCAGTACCATGTCCAGTTCACCTCTATCCAGCGCCTCGGCGGGCAGGCTGGCGGTCAGGTGGGCAACATCAATGCGCAGGTGCGGCGCCTGGGTCTGCAGGCTCGCCAGCAAGGACGGCATACACAGTTGTTCAACGAAGTCGGTCAGGGCAATCCTCAATTGGCGATGGCTGTACTGTGGGTCGAACGCGTCACCGGTGGACAGTGTTTGCTCGATTTGTTGCAAGGCTGCGCGAATAGGCCCTTCCAGCGCGAGCGCTCGAGGGGTCGGACACATGCGCCGACCGACGCGCACTAGCAGGGGGTCGTCCAGCGTATCGCGCAAGCGCGCCAAGGCATTGCTCACCGTGGGTTGGGTCAAGGCCAGGCGTTGCGCCGCGCGCGAGACATTCTGCTCACGCAGCAACATGTCGAACACGCGCAGCAGGTTCAGATCAAAGTTTGAAGTATTCATACTCAGAATATATGGCATATGAAAATGAAATTTCAAAAATACTTGAAGCCTGCTTAGGGTGACGGCTGTTCATTTTTCCCATGCAGGAGCACCGCGTGTGAGCACCCCATTCGATATCCAACAGGTCGCCGTGATCGGCGCAGGCACCATGGGCCGGGGCATCGTCATCAGCCTGGCCAGCGCCGGGTTGCCGGTGCTGTGGCTGGAGAGCAATACCCCGACACTCAGCGCGGGCCTGTCCATGATTGAGCAAACCTGGACGCAGCAGGTGGGTAAACAACGCATCACGCAGCTCGAGGCCGACGCCAACTTCCAGCGAGTACGTCCTGTGCAGAGTTACGCGGCACTGGCCGAGGCGGACCTGGTGATCGAAGCGGTGTACGAAAGCCTGGAGCTCAAGCAGGAAATCTTCCGCGCGTTGGACGCGCACCTCAAGCCCGCGGCGATTCTGGCCAGCAACACCTCGGCGCTGGACATCGACGCCATTGCGACAGTCACCGGGCGTCCACGACAGGTGTTGGGTCTGCATTACTTCAGTCCTGCCCACATCATGAAGCTGTTGGAGATCGTTCGTGGCAAGGACACCGACAGCCAAGTGCTCGAAGTGGCTCGCAGCCTCGCCCGGCGAACCGGCAAAGTAGCGGTGGTGGCGGGCAACTGCCCCGGTTTCATCGGCAATCGCATGCTGCGCAGCTATGTGGCCGAGGCGCGAAAATTGCTTTTGGAAGGCGCATGGCCTCAGCAGGTGGATGAGGTGCTGCAGCAGTTTGGTTTCGCCATGGGCCCGTTTCGCATGTATGACGTGGTCGGCATCGACCTAGAGTGGCGCGCGCGTCAACTGGCCGGGCAGGGCATGAACGCGCCTTTGGTGCAAGTCGACAACGCCTTGTGCGAACTTGGGCGCCTGGGTCAGAAAACCGGAGCAGGGTACTACCGCTATGCTCCCGGCAGTCGCCAGGCCGAGCATGACCCACTGGTGGACGAATGTGTACTCAAGGTGTCTCAGGGACTGGGCTACCGCCGCCGCGAGATCGATGCGCGAGAAATTCTGGATCGCTGCCTTTTGGCACTGGTCAATGAAGGCGCGAAAATCCTCGAAGAAGGCATTGCGGCCAGCAGCCATGACATTGATCAGGTTTGGCTCAACGGTTATGGCTTTCCGGTTGAAACCGGAGGACCGATGTGCTGGGCGGATGAGCAGGGCATGAATTCCCTGCTGACTCGACTGGAACGTCTGCAAGGTCTTTTCGGCGAGCATTGGCATCCCGCCCGACTGATCCCCCGATTGATGGCCAGCGGCAAACGTTTTGCCGATGTCGTGGAGGGCCGTGTATGAACTACCGGGCACCGCTGCGCGATATGCGCTTCGTATGGCATGAAATGTTCGATGTCACCGGGCACTGCCAACACCTGGGTCTGGACCTGGACCGCGACACCCTTGACGGCATCCTGGAAGAGGCGGGGCGCTTCACCGCAGAGGTGATAGCCCCGCTCAACCGCAACAGCGACGAGCAAGGCTGCCAGTTGTTCGGTACTGAAGTCAGCACGCCGGATGGCTTTCGCGAGGCCTATTGTCAATACGTCGACAACGGTTGGGCGAGTATGACCGGGCCGATAGCCTACGGGGGGCAAGGCTTGCCGCAAATGGCGTCAGCCTGTGTCCACGAGATGTTAATGGCGGCGTCATTGTCGTTTCGGATCTATTCAGGGTTGACCGAAGGTGCGGTCCTGGCCGTGCACCGCCATGGCAGCGAAGCGCTCAAGCAAAGCTGGCTGGGCAAGATGGTCAGTGGCGAATGGACTGGCACCATGTGCCTCACCGAGCCTCAGGCCGGCACTGACCTGGCGTTGCTTCGCACCCGCGCGCAGCCTCACGCCGAAGGCAGCTATCTCATCACCGGCAGCAAGATTTTCATCAGCGGCGGCGAGCAAGACCTGACCGACAACATCATTCATCTGGTGCTGGCCCGCTTACCCGCTGCCCCGGCTGGCGTGAAAGGCATCAGCTTGTTTCTGGTACCCAAAATCCTTACCGATGGCCGGCGCAATGCGCTGAGCTGTGGCGCGCTGGAACACAAGATGGGTATCAAGGGTGCTTCGACCTGCGTCATGAATTTCGACGGTGCCCAAGGCTGGCTGGTCGGCGAGCCGAATCAGGGCCTGTCCTGCATGTTCACCATGATGAACGATGCGCGATTCCAGGTCGGGTTGCAGGGACTGGGGATCGCTGAAGCCGCTTTCCAGGGCGGCCTGGTCTATGCCCGTGAACGCTTGCAGTCGCGCTCGCTGACCGGTGCCGTTGCGCCGGATAAAGTCGCCGACCCCATCATTGTCCATCCGGATGTGCGCCGCATGCTGCTGACGCAGAAATCCCTCACCGAAGGCTGCCGGATGCTGGGCGCCTACACCGCACGGCAACTCGATCTCGAGCACTGTGCTCCAGACCCCGAGGACCGTCGCGCAGCCATGCGCCGCGCTGCGTTACTGATCCCGATCGTCAAAGGGTTCTTCACCGATGTCGGCCAGGAGGTCGCCAGCCTGGGCGTGCAACTGTATGGCGGGCATGGCTACATCCGCGAGTGGGGTATGGAACAGTTGATGCGTGACAGTCGCATCACCCAGCTCTATGAAGGCACCAATGGCATCCAGGCGCTGGACTTGGTCCGGCGCAAGCTGATGGGCGATGACGGTGCCGAATTGCACGCGTTGGTCGATGAGCTGGCTCAGCACGTCGAAGCTGCTGGCCATCACCCCCGGCTGCAGGAAATGGCGGGTGCAGTCAGTCAGCGCCTCGAGGAATGGCGCGCATTGGGCAAGACAATCATCGAGGCCTGCCAGCGGGACCCGCAGGAAATCGGCGCGGTCTCTGTGGAGTTCCTCGCGTATTCGGCTTACGTCCTGCTGGCCGGGCTCTGGCTGCAGGCAGCGGTTCGAGCGGGTGAAACCCTGACTAACGGCACCGGTGAGAGCGCCTTTTATCAAGCCAAGCTGCAGACAGCTGACTTCTACTGGCGGCGCGTATTACCCCGTGCAAGCGCACACCGGGAAGCATTGTTGGGTGGCGCGAACTGCTTGATGGCGATGCCCGCGAGCGACTTCAGTTGCTGATTGCAGACGTATTACAAAAATCAGGAGTCGCTGACATGCAGTCTTTCAGCTTTGCCACTACCGCGCAGATTCTCTGCGAAACCGGCGCCGCGCCGCGCCTTGCCAATCTGTGCAGTGAACGCGGTGCGCGCCGTGTATTGATAGTCACCGACCCGGGTATTGCTCGCCTGGGCATGCTTGACGATGTGTTGCCTGGTTTCACCCTCGCAAAAGTTGCAGTGGCGATCTTCAGTGACGTGACGGCGGATCCGAGCGAGGCCTGCGTGCTCGCCGCCGTGGAACGGGCACGGCATATCGGTGCCGACCTGATCGTCGGCTTCGGTGGTGGCAGTTCGATGGACGTGGCCAAACTGGTCGCGCTGCTGGCGCATCCGCAGTGCGACCAACCGATCACCGAGTTGTATGGCGTCGACAAAACAAAGGGCCAGCGCTTGCCGCTGATTCAGGTGCCGACGACTGCCGGGACCGGCTCGGAGGTGACACCGATCGCGATCGTCACCACCGGTGACACCACCAAGATGGGCGTCGTCTCGCCGTTGTTGCTGCCGGATCTCGCCGTACTCGACGCCGTCTGTACGTTAGGCCTGCCGCCAGCCGTGACGGCGGCGACGGGTATTGATTCCATGGTTCACGCGATCGAGGCCTACACCAGCAAACTCAAGCGCAATCCGCTGTCCAGCCTCTTGGCGCGAGAGGCGTTACGGCTTTTGGCCGCCAACCTTGACCAGGCCGTGTACAACGGCAGTAACCTGGCCGCGCGCCAGGCGATGTTGCTGGGTGCCTGCCTGGCCGGCCAGGCATTTGCCAACGCACCGGTGGCGGCGGTGCATGCGCTGGCGTACCCGCTGGGCGGGCATTTTCACATTCCCCATGGGCTGGCGAATTCGCTGGTGCTGCCTCATGTGCTGCGCTTCAACCTGCCGGTAGCGATGGCGGACTACGCCGAACTCGCGCAGCCGTTGCTGGGAGAAAGGTTGCAGGCAGGTGATCAGCAGAGTCACGCCGAACAGTTTGTCCATGAGTTGGCGCAATTGGGATCTCGTTGCGACTTGCCGACGAGGCTGCGTGATGTCGAGGTTCCCGGGGAAAGCCTGGCCCAATTGGCCAGTGACGCGATGCAACAGCAGCGCCTGCTCGTAAACAACCCGCGCGCACTCACTGAGGCCGACGCGTTGGCCATCTATGAAGCGGCTTACTGATGACCGACCTCAGGCAGCGCGTTAGCTATCGCCACTTCACTGCAATCACCACCCGTTGGCACGACAACGACGTGTATGGACACGTCAACAATGTGGTCTTTTACGGTTTCTTCGACAGCGCCGTGAACCGCGTGCTGATCGAACACGGCGGACTGGATATTCATGATGGTCCGGTTATCGGCCTGGTGGTGAGCTCCGGCTGCGATTACCACGCGCCGATCGCGTTCCCGGAGCCCATCGAGGTGGCGCTGGCGGTGAGCAGACTGGGTAACAGCTCAGTGCATTATCAGCTCGCGGTATTCCGTGAAGGCCAGGCATTGGCCTGTGCGACCGGGCGTTTCGTGCATGTGTTTGTTGACCGTCTTCAACGCCGCCCGGCGCCGATTCCCGAACGTCTGCGCCTGGCACTGAGTGAGCTGGTCAGCGAGTGCCTGCCTTCTAAAAACAAGGAGCTTGAACCATGAATGACGCTGTGATTGTTTCCACCGCGCGCACGCCTCGCCAAGGCAATGCGTGGCGCATTCAATGACCTCAAGACGCCCAGTATGACGGCCATTGCCATCCGAGCAGCAGTCGAGCGTGCTGGCATTGAGCCGGGTCAGATCGAAGACCTGGTGCTGGGTACGGCCATGCAGCGCGGCACAGCGGCAATCAACCCGGCGCGTCTGTCGGCCTTGGCGGCAGGCTTGCCCACGTCGGTGAGCGGGCAGACGATCGACCGCCAGTGCGCATCGGGTCTGATGGCCATTGCCATCGCCGCCAAGCAGGTCATCGTCGACGGCATGCAGGTGACCGTTGGTGCCGGGCAAGAGCAGATCAGCCTGGTGCAGAATGCTCACAATCAACTGGCAAGCGAGGCGTTCGATGCCGCCGTGTTGCGCATGAGCGAGCATGCGTACATGCCGATGCTCCAAACGGCCGAACGCGTTGCGCGCCGGTATGGCATCAGTCGGGAAGCGCAGGATGCCTATGCGCTTCAGTCTCAGCAACGCACGGCGGCGGCGCAGGAAGCCGGTTTATTCGCCGACGAAATTGTTTCGGTCACGACACGCAAGCGAGTCGTTGACAAGGAGAGCGGGGCGGTGAGCTATCAGGATGTCACGCTTTCCCAGGATGAAGGCAACAGGCCGGCCACCCTACTCACCGATCTGCAAGGGCTCAAGCCGATAGTGGAGGGCGGTAGTGTCACGGCCGGCAATGCCAGTCAGTTGTCTGATGGCGCCAGTGCTTGCGTTTTACTCGAGGGTGCCGTGGCTGCGCGATCGGGCATTGCACCATTGGGCCTGTATCGAGGGATCGCAGTCGCCGGACTGGCGCCGGAAGAGATGGGTATCGGCCCCGTATTGGCAGTGCCCAAGCTGCTCCGTCAGCATGGGTTGAAGGTGGACGATATCGGGTTGTGGGAACTGAACGAAGCTTTTGCCTGCCAAGTGCTGTATTGCGCAGAACAGTTGGGGATCGATCCGGCGAAACTGAACGTCAATGGTGGCGCTATTTCCAATGGTCATCCCTATGGCATGAGCGGCGCGCGAATGGTTGGGCACGCGTTGCTGGAAGGAAAGCGGCGGGGTGTAAAGTTCGTGGTTATAACGATGTGCGTGGGTGGCGGGATGGGGGCGGCGGGATTGTTCGAGGTTTTGTAACCGAAGCCCGGACATGAGCTGCCAGCGTGCAGGCTATTTTTCTGAAATCGGAAACCTTTTTTTTGAGCAGGAGAACACTAGGGACATCAGTATGGGAAAAATTCGGTGGATGTATTTTCGCGGCAAACTGTCGTTGCACCAGATAGCCAAACGTACCGGGCTGTCGAGAAATACCATCCGAAAGTGGGGCGGAGCGCCCGAAGTAAATAAACTCGGTCCTTTCGCGCCCCGGGTGCCGGTGTGCGAGAAAATTCGCCGCTGCCGACTCGGTTTCGTGCCGCGGAGCGACAACGTCCTCGCCAGCCTGAGCATCCGCGAAAACCACCACGTGGGCGAGTACTACCAGAGCAAGGAAGACAACCAGCGGTGTATCGGTCCCTGCTTGATGAGTGAGTTGACGACTGTTCTTGGGATAATCCCTGTCGCAGGTTAACGGTGCTATTGGTCGCTTTCTGCCTTACGTTACCGGCCGAAGTCAGCCTAAATTAGCCCTTTCGAATCCGTGTCAGAATCCTCAGCAAAGGCTGCCGCCAACACTCAATCATCTTTGGGTCAATGGTAATATCTGCTCTCTCAGTTACGGTTCCGTAATCGAGCCGCTTGTCTCGGGATTTCCCCGTCGTTAGAACGAAACAGCTGGCCTGGCGCACCAATGCACAACATGCATGCTCGCTCCGTTGTTAATGCTACCAAAGGTACAGTAGCTACCAGCCGCAACAAAGAAAATGACACTCCCTCTCTTTAACCCAGGGCTTCCGATGAAACTTTACCAGCTCCGTGCGCTGCAGGTGATCTGCGAAAGTGGCAGCATCCAGAAAGCCTCGCAACTGCTGCATATTTCCCAGCCGGCCCTGTCCAAAGGCATCAAGGAACTCGAAACGGAACTGGGTGTGCCACTGCTGGTGCGTTCCAACCGTGGCATCACCGTCACCGAATACGGTGAGCGTCTGGTACGCCGTGCCCACCTGATCCTGGAGGAAGTACGCCGTGCTCGCGAGGAAATCGAAACTCTTAAGGGCGACATGGATGGCAATCTGGATATCGGCGTGTCGCCAGTGACACCGGGCACGCAGTTTGTCGACAGTCTCAACAGCTTCCGCAAGCGCTACCCCAAGGTGCATGTGCGGATCCATGAGCTGTGCCCCTCCAAACTGATGCAGGGGCTGCGCGAAGGTCGGCTGGACCTGGTATTAACCACCCTGGCCAAAGAGCGTAACCCCGACGGTTACCACTGGGTCGAGCTGTATGCCCAGCCCTCTGTCCTGGCGGTGCGCCAAGGACATCCGCTGCGAAACGCCCGCTCGCTGGCCGAATTGCTGAATCAGGAGTGGCTGCTGCAGGACTCGCTAGAGCAGTCGCAGGTCGGCCTGCTGTTCGAGCGTCATGGCCTTAAACCACCACAACGGATCATTGAGTGCGCCTCCGTGGTCCTGATCTCCGAGCTGGCGATGAGCTCGGATGCGGTGAGCTACTGGTCGTTGCGGGTACTTGAACGCCTGCGCTCCTTCGGCCAAGTGCTGGACGTACTCGACCTGGAGGAGCAAATACCGCCGATGAACATCTCCCTGGTCTGCCGCGACCCGGAACTGATGACTCGCGAGACCAAGACCCTGTTCGATGCTCTGGTCTACGCCTACAAACCGCCCCGGAGCGCCATTAACCAATAGTAACGGGGTTGTACGGTATAGGCGGAGGGCTGCTCCGATGCTCCTTCAACACCTGACTGTAACGGCAGCGGTTCGGACACGCCCACCGAAGGTCGGCACGCATAACCAAAGCCGATATGCATACACAGAGGTGATTATCAGGGACGGCGGGCCCTACGGCATGCTACGGGCCTTCCGATCACCAACACAAGGACAACAATATATGCAACTGATCCCCCAGATCCTCGCCTGGCAGGACGAGTTCATACATCTCCGACGCGAAATCCATCAGCATCCCGAACTAGGCTTCGAAGAGCACGCTACTGCCGCGCGGGTGGCCGGCCACTTGCGCCAATGGGGCTACGATGTCTTCGAGGGGGTCGGCGGCACAGGAGTGGTGGGCGTGCTGCGCAACGGCTCCAGCGCCCGCAGCATTGGTATACGGGCTGACATGGACGCCCTGCCGATCCAGGAAGAAAGTGGCCTGTCGTACCAGAGCCGGGTGACCGGCAAGATGCACGCCTGTGGCCATGACGGGCACACCGCGATCTTGCTCTGCGCCGCCCGTTACCTGGCCAAGACCCGCCGTTTCGATGGCACTGTCAACCTGATCTTCCAGCCGGCGGAGGAAACCCTGGGTGGCGCGCGGAGGATGATCGAAGACGGCCTGTTCCAGCGCTTCCCCTGTGATGCCGTCTATGCCCTGCACAACATGCCCGGCCTGTCGGTAGGGACTTTTGTGTCCCAGGTGGGGGCCATGAGCGCCTCCTCCGACCTGGCGACTTTGCGCCTAGTCGGCGTCGGCGGTCACGGCGCCATGCCACACAAGGCCCGGGACCCGATTGTCGCCGCCGCCGAGCTGGTGCTGGCCCTGCAGAGCATCGTCGCGCGCAATGTACCTGCCGGCGAGGTGGGGGTGGTCACCGTCGGCGCTATCCAGGCCGGCGAAGCCCACAATGTGATCCCCGATGTAGCCACCCTGAAACTCAGCGTGCGGGCGACCAATCCAGAGATCCGCACCCTGCTGCGTCGGCGCATCACCGAGATCAGCCAAGGTGTCGCCCAGGCCCACGGCCTCGAGTTGGGCCTCGATTACGACGAGCGCATCGGCGTACTGGTCAACACCCCCGAAGAAACCCACCGATTACTGAACGTGGCGCGCGCGCTGGTCGGGGAACAGGCAGTTTTCTCGAGCGTACCCAGTGGCTACCTCGGCAGCGAGGATTTCGCTGCCATGCTAGAAGCCCGCCCTGGCTGCTACATCATCCTGGGTAACGGCGACAGTGGGCCCAGCGGCTGCATGGTTCACAACCCCGGGTACGACTTCAACGACCAGGTCATCCCCTTCGGCGCGAGCCTTTGGGCACGTCTGGTGGAAACCTATCTGAGCGAGGCCTAATCCATGCGAACTTCCTCCGACAGCCAGCGCGGCCTAGTGGTCGCCCTGTTGATGGCGGTGATGGTCATCAGCGTGCTGGATAAGACCATCTTCGCCTTCGCCGGCCCGCAGATCATTGATGAACTCCAGCTCAGCCCAGAGCACTACGGCTTCGTCAGCAGCGCGTTTTTCTTCCTCTATTCCGTCTCCGGCATACTGGTGGGCTTTCTCGCTAACCGGCTGCCGAGTCGCTGGATTCTCACCTGCATGTCCTTAGTGTGGATGTTAGCCCAGTTGCTCACGGCGCTCAGCAGTACACTCACTACCCTGGTCGCCAGCCGCATGCTGCTTGGGATCGGTTGCGGCCCGGGCACCGCGGTTACCCAGCATGCCTGCTTCAAATGGTACGCATCGCGGGAGCGGGTGCTGCCGTCGGCACTGATTCAGGTGGCGATCATGCTCGGAGCCATACTCGGAGCCGTCGCCTTGCCTCTGGTCATAGAACAACTGGGCTGGCGCGTGGGTTATCTGATCCTCGCCGGCATCGGCCTGGTTTGGCTAGTGCTCTGGCAAGTCTATGGCCGCGAAGGCAACCATGACGACAGTTCACACACGATCGGCAACGGCACCGTCTCCTATCGTCGGTTATTACTCAATCGAACCTTCATCGTCATAACCCTGGCCGGCTTCTGCTCCTACCTGCCCACCGCTCTGGTCTACAGCTGGCTGCCCGTGTATCTGCAGAAGGGACAAGGGCTGACGCCCATGCAATCGGGCTATGTGGTCATGCTCGCCACCGTCGGGGTGATCTTACTAAACCTGATCGTCTCCAGCCTCTCGCAGAGCGCCCTCAAGCGCGGAGTCGGCGTCCGCCGGGCTATGGTTGCACCACCGATGCTGGCCTGCCTTCTCGGTGGCGGAGCGATGGCTGCCATGGGGTTCTTCGAACAGGGACTGAACCAGACCCTGGCTCTTTATCTAGTAGGCTGCGTCCTGGTCAACCTGCTGCCGGCCTTCGCCAACTCCATCGTTGCCTTCATCGCGCCCACCCGACAGCGCGGCAGCATGTTGGCCATCCATATCGGTCTGATGACCAGTGCCGGCATGTTCGCCCCTTACCTGGTCGGCCGCAACATAGAATGGGCGAATGGTGACATCATCCAGGGCTTCGAGTCGGCGGTGGGCCTGATCGGCCTGGCGATGGTCGCAGCAGGGCTGCTCGGTCTGTTGCTGATCGATCCCGAGCGCAGCCGTCGCGAACTCGCAGCCGAAGCCGACGACCGTATCGACGCGGCCGCCCAGTCCCGGACCTGACCCGAAAAAAACCACGGTCGGACACCATGAAAGGGTCGACCGTGGCCCCCTCCCCAGCAACCGCAGTCCCACACTGGTTGTTCCTGTCGCACTCTCCCCCGGAGTCTGCGCCCTGGCCGGTATCCAGCATTCCATCCTCTGCACACGGAGCATTCGTTAATGCCAAGTATCCGAAGCCACCTGATAAAGCTCTATCTCAAGCGGACCCTGCGCAAAACAGAACAAGCGTCTCTGGACGAACGTCGGGCACAGATGAACCGAAACGCTGATCGCTTCAAGATCGCCAAGGGTATCTCCCGCCACAATGTCGATGTCCATGGATGCCCGGGCGAATGGCTGATCCCGGAGCGGGCAAGCGCCGACGCCGCGGTGCTCTACCTGCACGGAGGTGCCTACACCGTGGGCTCTCTTGACTCGCATCGAGCCCTAGCCTCGCACATTGCTTCAGCCGCTCAGGTAAGTGTACTCCTGCTCGACTACAGACTGGCTCCCGAACACCCTTTCCCCGCCGCCCTGGAAGATGCCGTGCAGGCATTCATCTGGATTCAGGAGACGCTGGCCATTGGTGCCGGGCGGATCATCATCATGGGCGACTCGGCGGGTGGTGGACTGGCCCTGGCGACAGCTCTGCGCCTGCGCGATACCGAGCGCGACGGGCCACGCGCCTTGATTTGCCTGTCCCCCTGGACTGACCTCAGCCTTAGTGGTGACTCCGTGAAAACGTTGATCGGCAAGGATCCTTTCTTCCCGAATACCGTGCGCATACAGGAGGCCGCGCGATCTTATGCCGGCGGACATGGCTTGAGGCACCCGGAGGTCTCGCCACGATTTGCGAATCTGGAAGGCTTGCCAGATCTGTACATTCAGGTCGGCACGGACGAAATCGTCCTGAGCGACAGCCTCGATCTGGCAGAATCCGCTAAACGCGCGGGCGTAACGGCACAAGTCGACCTCTGGTCGGGCATGTGGCACGTCTGGCAGATCTTCTGCGATCTGATGCCGGAGTCTCGGCGGGCCATTGAGCGCATCGGTAGACAGATCCGGTTCTATCTTCTGGAGTCTCAAGAAGGCTCCGGCCGGCGACCGGAAGCGTGAAACCGTAGCACCTGGCATGGTGCTCCCGGGTGGGGCGTCATGCCACTGAAAAAAAGCGGCGGCCACGGCCGCCGCAGGTTGTACTGATTAAACTTAGCGGATGCCGCTGGCGCGCAGGGCGCTGGGAGTGAACTGCTTACTGCTGTAGACGGGGTTGAACTGGTATGCGTTCTTCTCCTCATTGTACAGCGCGCTGACCGCGTAGCGAGCAGACAGCACGTCGTAGTGGGTCTCAGCGTTGAACAGTGGCATCTGCTGGTCGTAGAAGAAGCTGGTGTGCCCCTCGGACACCCGCCACAGCTGGCCGCGACCGTCGTAGGCGTCGGCTAGTGCGGCCTGCCAGCTGTCCTCGTCGATAAACAGATCGCGCTGCGAATAGATGTGTCGCTGACCCGGCTTGAGCTTCGCGGTCACATGCCAGACGCGGTGCAGTTCATAGCGTGTGTGTTCGGGATTGATATGACCGGGCTTGATGATGTCATCGTACTTGAGCTTGGGGGAGCCCAGTTTATAGCTGTTATAAGGAATGTAGATTTCCTTCTTGCCCACCAGTTGCCAATCGAATCGGTCCGGCGAGCCGTTGAACATGTCGAAGTCATCCAGAGTACGCATGCCCTCGGCACCGGGGCTGTCATAGGCAAGTTGCGGAGCTCGCCGCACACGGCGCTGACCGGCGTTGTACTGCCAGGCCATGCGCGGCTCCTCTAGCTGGTTGATGGTCTCGTGCATCAGCGTAACGCCGCCGGCCAGGCGCGCGGGAGAGAGGAACTCTTCGCGGAAGTAGTAGAGGATGTTGGCCATATCCTTCGGCGCGTAGTCGGACAGACCGGCCGGGTAGGCCATCTGCTGGCGAATCACGCTGGGGGTATAGGAGCCTCCGACCTGCGGTGAGGCCTGTACCACTTGACGCTCGAAGGCCAGACCGCGGTAGCGGCCAATATGGTTCCAGATCACTTCCAGGCCATTTTGCGGCACGGCGAACGGCAGGCCGCCGCTGCGGTAGTTGAGCAAGCCGTTGCCACCCTCGGCCAGTTTGGTGTCGGCGGCGTTCTGCCGGGTGGCGTCGAGGTAGCTCTTCGGCAGACTAACCGAGCGCCGGGTCGGGTAGACCGGCATTCGGTAGGTCGCGGGGTAGCGTTTGAACAGCGCCAATTGGCCGGGAGTGAGCTTGCCCTGATATTGGGCGACGTTCTGCGCGGTGATGACGAACAGTGGCTGGTCGGCGGCGAAGGGGTCACTCAAGAAGCCGTCGCCGTTGCGGCTACCGACGTCCGTGCCTATGCCGCCGCTCCAGGCCGGAATGCTGCCGTCAGCATTGCCGGCGCGCTCGGCACCGATGGGCGTGAGATCGGTGTCAAGACGGGCTATCTGCTCGGCCGGAACCGCTGCCAGCACCTGGGCGGCGAGCAAGCTCAGGCTCAGACAACCGGCCTGGATTAACTGTTTATCAATCATGGTGTGCTCCTTATCGGACGTCAGAAGCTGACGCCGAGACTCAGGGCGACGAAGTCGCGGTCGGTGTTGGTATTGAAGTCGCCGCCGAAGTAGTCGGTGTAATTCAGGCTGGCGGTGTAAGTGGACAGATAGTCGGCGTCGAGGCCGACGCTGATCGACTTGTTGCCTTCGGTGAAGGTCGGACCATAGCCCTCGACGTCGTGAGAGAAGGCCAGATTGGGTTTGAGGTTGACCCCGGCGATAACGCTGTTGAACTCCAACTGGGCGCGCAGACGGTAGCCCCAGGAGTTTTGGCTGTAGAAGCCTTTGTCGGTGCACTGATCGGGGTTGGCGGTATTCAGGAGGCTGGTGCACAGCTGGTTACCGGAAAGACCCAGGCCGCTCGCCGAGTCAGGCACCACGCCGTAGCCGTATACGCTGCTGCGGCCGAAACGCAGATCAGAGCCATCACGCGAACCGAGGTCACCGATATGGCTGAAACCAACCTCGCCGACCAGAACCAGGCGGTCGGCAGCCAGCACCTGGTCGAAGGTCTGTAGCGCGCTTACCTGGGCCTGGGTGAAGGGCATGCGCTTGTAGCCCTGCACCCGGCTGCCGAGGTCGGTCTCGGCCCAGCCAGTATCGAAGATGGCCAGGCCGCTGAGGTCGAGCAGATCGTTCAGCTGGCCGACGACGGCTGCGGTAGAAACATCGAAACTGTTGAGCGCCAGTGGCATGTTCGGCCGGTGGCTGAGCTCGCCGGACAGCGCGGTGCCACTGGGCAGGGTGGTGGCGAAGCTGAAGCCGTAGAGGCGGATGTCCTCGGGGTATTCCAGACCATAGCGGGTGCTGGCCGGCCCCGGGGCGCCGCTGATCGCAGCCAGGCTCAGCTCGCCGACGCGCCAGGAGCTCTCCGGGGTACGGCTGTGATAATTCAGCGCGTAGAAGCCGAGCTCGGTGTCGTTCAGCGACGGAACCAGCCAGCGTAGGGCTACGCCGAACTGGCCGCCGTCGCGTGCCTCGTCGTCGTCCAGACGCGGCGTCCAGCCGTAGACTGATGGGTCGCGATTGAAATCGCTGCCGAAGGTGGCAGCGCCTAGGTCGCAGCCCTTGGGGGCGGTATCGCTGCCGAAGAAGGTGCCGCAGTTGTCCAGCACCGTCTTCTCCCACTCCAGTTGGTAGAAGGCCTCGATGGACAGGTTGTCGGTCAGGCCCTGGGTGACATAGAGCATGTTCACCGGGATCAGGCCTTCCTTGATCTCCGAGCCGGGGCGGCGGAGAGCGGCCACGTCAGTCGGGTTGATCGCGTTGATGCCGTTGCCGATAAAGGTGCTCTCGCCCCAGCTGACCACCTGGCGGCCGGCGCGCACGCTGCCGGGCAGGTCACCGAGCAGGTAGTTGTGGTAGACGAAGGCGTCCAGCAGTTGCGTGCCGGAGGCCTTGGCGGCGTGGTCGCGGCCGCTGTCATCGATGTCGTAGAGCAAGCGGCTCTCGTCCTTCAGTTCGAAGTCGTACCAGTATTTACCGCGCAGGAACAGGCCGCTGTCGCCGTAGCTGAGTTGCAGGTCGTGGATACCTTTGAAGATCTTCGAGAAGGTCTCGCCGCGCTTGAAGTTGAGCCGGCCGTCGTCGCTAGTGAGGGTCGAGGCCGTGCCACCATTGGCGCGGCCGATAAATTGCTTGTCCGGGTTGTCCATTGCCCAACTGGCACCAATGGACAGCGAGGAATCGAAGTGCCCCTCAATCTCGCCGATGTTGAAGCCGGCGGCCTGTACTGACACAGTGCCGACTAGACCGAGAGCCAATACCACACAATACAGTCCCCTCGGATTGCTTCTTATGTTTGTCATGCCGTTCTCCCCTGATATCTGTTTGGCGTCCGCCTGCGATTCTGGTGTCGCAGGGCGTGCGACCTGGGAACAGGTGCACGGCCATGCTAAGGGTGGCGCGGTCGGCTGACCTCTGAAAAATCCTTATACCCATAGCTAAAGGTGAAGAGCGGCGGTCTGAGTGACACGCCTATGTCAACCAAAACTCATTGAGTCAACCAAGGCGACGCATCACATCCGGGCTGGCTTAATCGAACAGCGGACGGCCAAAGCCAATCAGATTCGTGGGCTGATCGCCGAGTAGGGCCTCGTTGCGCCGAAGGAATTACTGATGCTGCGTCGCGCAGTACCGTGCTGGCTGGAAGATGCAGATAACGGTTTGGCGGCACGCTTTCATCGTCTTCTGAATGGCTTGTGGGATGACCTGCGCGCACGGGATGAGCGCGTGAGCCAACGACCGTCCGTTTGCAGCAGCTGCGTGGTGTTGGCCCGATGATTGCCACCGCGCTCGTTGCTGCCATCGGTGATGCCAGTCAGTTTGCGAATGGCCGACAACTGTCCACCTCGCTAGGGCTGACGCCTAAGCAACACTGCTCCGGTGGTAAAGATCGGCTGCGAAGCCCAGTGCAACGTCGAGCTGATGTGGTTGACCGGGCGTTTGATGCCGGACTTCAAGACCACTGCCAACTTCCGGAAAGACAACAGCAAGGCCATACGAGGCGTCTGTCGCCAGTTCGTTGTGCTGTGTCAGCAGTTGGGACTGTTTGGAGAAAATGTGATCGCCACCGATGGTAGTAAATTCAAGGCAGTCAACAACCGCGACCGCAATGTCACCAGCGCCAAGCTGAAAACTCAAATGAAGGAGCGTCAGGTCATTGAAGTCCAGCCCAAAGAATCGCCGGATAAACAGGTCTCACTGACCGATCCAGACGCCCGCGCCATGATGACGCGTGGCACCGGAATCGTCGGCTACAACGTGCAGACAGTGGTCGATACCCAGCACCAATTGATCGTTGCGCACGAGGTGACCAACGTCGGTTCCGACCGCGACCAACTCAGTACAATGGCCAAGCAGGCCCACGAGGCGATAGCGTCAGAAACGTTGTTGGTAGTGGCTGACCGAGGTTACTTCAAAAGCGAACAAATCCGGGCTTGTAACGATGCTGACATCACCGCTTATGCGCCCACACCAATGACCTCGGGAGTGAAGGCTAACGGGCGTTTCAATAACGATGCCTTCATCTATGATACGACCAAAAACGAGTACATTTGTCCGGCTGGAGAAACGCTAATTTGGCGCTACAGTAACGTTGAAAAAGGCCTGAAGTTGCACCGTTACTGGAGTTCGAACTGCCAGGGCTGCGCGTTGAAATCGCAGTGCACACCGAGCACGGAACGACGAGTTCGACGCTGGGAGCATGAAGCAATACTTGAAGAAATGCAGGGCCGGTTGAGCAGCGCGCCGGAGATGATGCGAATCCGAAAACGGACGTTTGAGCATCCCTTCGGGACGCTCAAACAATAGATGGGTGCAACGCATTTTCTGACTCGAAAGCTGGCGGGAGTGAGTGCCGTGAGCTTGAATGTGCTCGCCTATAACTTGAAACGGGTCATGAAAATCATCGGTACCAACAGTTTGATGAAGGCGCTGTCAGCCTAAAAATGCTGATTTGACCCCTCCCAGAAGCTGTAAAAACAGCGATGACGTGTTCCAGGTCGCGACTAATGTGACCCGCGGCGTTGACTGCGCAATCGCTCAGTCAACGTACATCGATGATCGAAAGCGATGAGCTCATGACCGTTCTTACACACTCTGGGCCGATTGCTGTCTGTCGGGCATGGCAGAGAAAGAGCCAAAGTCGCCTTTCGCGAGAGGCAGTTAACGGACGATTCTGTTGAAAAAGTCGGATTTTCAACTCGCCTGAATGCAGGCGCGACCACCAACCGCCCACTCTGAGTGAATGCCGTAGCCCACGCTCAGAAGCCTAATTTTTTGAAGTCAGCGGCTAGGGTATGCCCCTCCGAGGATAGGGAGCGGCTTTTAATCTTGAAGTCTTACCGGGAGGTCCAGAGCTACCACGAATGATGAACTCGACAGGCAAGGTAGTACTTTTGGGGAGCGGTTGTCCGCCAAGGGCATTGGTCAGCACCTCTACAGCGCGCGCGCCCATTGCGGCTGCCGGGGTGCGTATGGTTGTTAGAGGTGGCGTGACCTGCGAGGCGATATCAAGATCGTTAAAGCCCACAATAGAGATATCCCGGCCGACCTCTAGCCCCATATCGATTGCTTGCTTCATTACGCTGATCGCAATGATGTCGTTGACTGCAAATACCGCAGTGGGGCTGTCTTCGCACTGTAGGCGATTAGCAGCGTACGTGCGGATCGTCTCGGCATCGTAACGCTCACACTCCCATACCTGAACCTCAAGCCCTAGACGGCGGGCTGCGATTTCGAACCCGTCGCGGCGCCGGATCGGGCCAGGCCAGAGTGGGAGCACGATCATGACGGCAACACGTTTGTGACCGAGGGCAGCAAAATGCTCCGCCGCCATGGTCGCGCCATGTTCATCTTCCGCTGCCACGGTACAGATATCGGGATGCACACGGTATTCCTGCAGCATGGCGATGGGAACGTTTTCGGTTCTGGCAAGCTTCTGCAGTCGAAGCAATTGTGCATCCGGCATAGCCTCGGTACTGCAGATCAATGCATCTGTCATGCCTTCACGTACCAACCGCTGCGCCTCGGCTTCAGTCGTCCCCTGCTCTGTCAGAACAATGGTGATGCGATAGCCCAACTCGCGTGCCTTCATCGTCGCGCCGTAAAGGAACATGGCGTGCAGAGGCTCCCAGTTTTGCCGAGCCTTTTCGACGGCGCTGTCGGCGCCGTCTTCCAAAAGCATCGCGATCGTATTGGATCGCTTGAGGCGCAAAGCACGGGCTGCCGCACTTGGTCGGTAACCCAACTCCTTGATCGCAGCCTCCAAGCGCTGAAGATTTGCGCTACGCGGCTTATTACGTCCAGTCAGATAATTGGAAACTGTCTGAGCGGAAACCCCCGCGAGGGCCGCTACATCGTTCAACGTTGGGGGGGATCTCGGGTTTTCAGTCAAAGCGTTGCCCTTACTATTGTTGGAAATAATTGCGTGGCAGTTCTCGGTCAGGCAAGACGACCGTAGAAAAGTTTGCGCGAATAGTCACTCACCCGAAAATCCGGTACTTCTGCATAGGTGAGAACGGCGGTAACCCTTGGAGTTTCTCCGAAAACCGGTGTGACACGATGCAGTGCGTGATGGCCACGAAAAATTGAAAGCGTGCCAGCTTGGCAAGGAGAGCGCACGACATTCTTATCGCCGCCGATGAGAACAGCACCGACCTCATCGAAATTCTCCTGTGTGTCGGTGCGAATATTCGGAACGAACTCGAATACGCCGCCTTCTCGAGGTGCCTGGATCTGCAGTGTTACGGAAGATTCAGAACTATCGAAATGCCATCCAAGCTCCTGCCCGTCGCCGATGTATGCCAGATTGCAGGCTGCCAGGGGATCTGCGCTGCGATAAAAACGTTCCTTGTTCAGCACTGCACCGATGAAGGCCGTGAGATCTTCTGATTCATAAAAGCTGCGCACGGCGGTGTTGTCGCCAATCAAATCATAGGCAACGGCAGCCTGAGCTGTACGCTGCAAATTCCGGCAGGGGTGATTGGGCGGCAAACTATCGGGAAGGGTTTGCCCGATGTAGGCTGTGAAATCATCGTTCTGCTGATGAGCGTGCGCAGCTAAATTTCGGGCTTCCTCGGCCATTACCTGAATCGCCTCCGCACGAACGAATCCATCGAGGCGAACGGCGCCACGGGTGGCCAGGCTTTCGCGACAGCGCGCGATCAGCGCCTGGGACGCAGGGCTTTTCAGGTCAGTGATCGGATACTGTTCAAGATCGATCAGCATGGCAGTCCCTAACGGTGTTGCATGTGTCATTTTTTACGTCCTCGCTATTGTTGTTTTTTCCAGCCAGTGGCGCCTGCCAACTGTTTCTTTAGGCAAACCACCAGCGTTCGGCGCAACGAGCGCCGTCGCCAGCGAGGTTTGATGACAATTGCCCGAACTGCACCTTGTCGGTGGCAGCATCAAGAGTGTTGGTAAAAAACGGGATGATCGAACCACCGTCATCCGAACAGAGCGCCTGCATTTCCCCATACATTTGCGCGCGCTTGCCTTCATCCAGTTCTCCACGTGCGGCCACGAGCAATTGATTGAAGCGTGGATTTTTCCATTTCGCTTCGTTCCAGCGGGCATCGGCGGCGTAGCCTTGCGTGAACATCCAGTCAGCGGTTGGTCGCCCGGCCCAGAAGCCTTCGAACCACGGTTTGGCAAGCCAGACGCTGTCCCAGTAGCCATCGGTGGGGTTGCGGTGGATGTCGAAATTGATACCCGCTTTTGCCGCGCTTTGCTGGAAGATGGCCGCCATGTCGACACCAAAAGCCAAAATGGCATCGGAGGCGTCGAGTGTCAGTTTCATATCGCTCAGGCCTGAGCGCTTGAGGTGAAATTTTGCCTTGTCCGGGTCGTAGCTACGTTGGGTCAGATGATCGGCATGGTAGCGATTGACTGAGGCTATCGGGTGATCATTGCCAACCACACCGTGTCCCTTGAGCAGGGTCTTGACCAGTTGTTCGCGGTCAATGCCATGTTTGAGCGCCAGACGCAGGTCAAGATTATCGAAGGGAGCCAGATCTGTGCGCATGGCCAGCGTGACATGCTGGGTGCCCTTGGTTTCGATGAGTTGGTAGCCGCGTCGGCTGGCCAGCAGATTGGCCGTCTTGGGATCGGTCTGGATGATGGCATCCACAGCTCCGCCCAGAAGGGCATTGTTGCGGCCGACCGAGTCGGGAATAGAGATCGTTTCCACAAACTCGAAATGCGCCCGGTTGGGTTTCCAGTAATCGGGATTGCGCCGTACGCGGGTCAAAACACCGGGCTGGAACGATTCCAAAACATAGCCGCCGGTACCCATGCCGTCCTTGAAGTCGGTCGTGCCGTCGGGAACGATCACGAGGTGATAGTCGGCCAGCACGAAAGGGAAATCGGCATTGGGCTCGAACAGTGTGAAGATCACGGTATCGCCATCGGAGGCGATGTCCTTGACCTGCGTTAACAGGGATTTCGCCCCCGAAGTTGAGGACTCCCCCCGGTGTAGATTCATCGAATAGATAACATCGGCAGGCATCATCGTCTTGCCATTGTGGAACGTCACGCCATTGCGCAGCTTGAAGGCCCATTTTGCGCCCCTATCCTGCGGCTCGAAACTCTCCGCCAACTCGGGCACCAGCGTCATGTCGGGACCAATTTCCACCAGGCAGTTGCGAAGCTGCAAGCTCACATGGGCCGCATAGGTCGTGCCTGTCAGGCGAGGGTCGAGGGTATCGGTGGTTTCACCCTCGATCATGCCCAGCCGGAAGGTCCCGCCCTTTTTCGGCTCCGCAGCCCGGGCGAACGGGAGGGAGAGATTAAGGCCAAGGCCCAAGCCAAGCACTGCGGCGCCTTTGAGTACGCCTCGCCGGGTCATCCCTTCCAAATATTCCTCCACACGCCGTTTGTCGTTCATCGTCAGTTCCTCTTGTTCTTGGATTTCATATGGGCCGATGTTCTTGGGTCGATCAGGTTCTTGCGTGAGCAATGAAACAATGTTTATATCGTTAAAGTTTACAAGTCCAATAATATCTTCAAATGAGGAACACGGGTGTGAAAAAAACAAGATCCGACGAAGCCCCGTTGCCGCCTGCGTGTCACAGCACGAACAAGCCTTTCGAGAACGGTAAAAAGCCAAGAGCTCATTCGCAGCTTCTCTCTTTGCTGGGACGCAGGTTCTGCCTCGGTCTGCTCACGCTGCTGGCTCTTTCGGCCGTCGTTTTTGCCAGCACGCAGATCCTGCCCGGCGATGTTGCCTCGGCAGTGTTGGGCCGTGACGCAACCGAAGAGGCGCTCAGAGCCTTTCGGCAAACATTAGGGCTCGACCAACCGGCGTTACTGCGTTATTTCAGCTGGCTGTCCAATGCGTTGCATGGGGACTTTGGCCTGTCACTGGCCAATGGCGCGCCAATCATTGACCAGATCCGCTTCCGGTTAGAGAACACACTGCTGTTGGCGGCGGTGGCGGCGATTATTTCCATCCCCCTGGCGGTTATTCTGGGCATCGTTTCGGCGATAAAAAGCCAGGGTCGCGTCGGTTCGTTCCTCAACATCAGCGCTCTTGCGGCGATCTCTATTCCAGAGTTCCTGTTCGGCTATCTGCTGATTCTGGTCTTTTCGACGCAACTGGGATGGTTTTCCGCAATCTCCATGGTATTGCCCGGCATGGACCTGACGCAGCGTTTGTCGGTCGTCATCTTGCCGGCGTTCACGCTCGCGCCCATGGTCTGGGCTTATACGATGCGCATGACCCGCACCGCCGTGCTGTCGGTCATGTCGCAACCCTATATAGAAATGGCCATTCTCAAGGGCGAACCGCGCAGCAGCATTGTGCTGCGACAGGCACTACCCAACGCGATGGCGCCGCTCATCAGCGTTGTGGCGCTCAACCTGGCTTATCTGATCGTAGGGGTGATCGTTGTAGAAACCATCTTCGTCTATCCGGGTATCGGCCAGTACATGGTCGATGCAGTCGGCAAGCGCGACATCCCCACCGTCCAAGCCTGCGGGCTTATCTTCGGCGCGACCTACGTGCTCATCAATCTGTTAGCCGACCTGCTTGTCATTATCACTAACCCTCGTTTGCGCGGAGCACTCAAATGATCATTGCCAATCAATACGTGCCAACGCGCGCGCTCGCGGGAATGGGCATCACCATATTCATTATCCTTGCCGTCGCATTCGGTCCATTGTTCATGAGTCATGGCCCCAATGAGATCGTTGGTGATACATGGGATGCCCCCAGCCTGTTTTATCCACTCGGGCTCGATAACCTTGGGCGAGATATGTTGGCCCGCCTTCTCGATGGCGGACGGGCAACTATCGGATTAGCGCTAGCCATCACTGCGATTTCCTTTCTGATTGGTGTTTCCTCAGGCATCGCGGCGGCCGTTGCCGGTGGCTGGCTCGACGCGGTTCTGTCGCGTTCGGTTGATCTGCTCATGTCGTTACCGCAACTCGTTCTCGCATTGATTATCCTGACGGCGCTCGGTACATCGATACCGGTATTGATTGGCACTATCGCCATTCTTGAATCCACTCGCGTGTTTCGCATCACGCGCTCTGTCGCGACGGGCGTAGCCGCGCTGGATTTCGTTCAGGTAGCGAGGCTGCGAGGCGAGGGACTTTGGTGGATTATCCGGCGCGAGGTGTTGGTCAACTCTTTGCCGCCGATTATCGCGGAGTTCGGTCTGCGCTTTTGTTTTGCCTTTCAGTTCATCGCGGCATTGAGCTTCCTGGGACTGGGTATCCGTCCACCCAATGCGGATTGGGGCAGTATGGTGCGTGACAATGCGCAAGCCATTACCTATGGCGTGATGGCTCCGTTAATTCCCGCAATTGCCATCGCGCTTCTGACGATTGGTGTCAACTTGATTGCTGATTGGCTGATCTCACGCAACAGCCCTGCCGTAGGAGAAGAACAATGAGCTTCCGTTTTTCAGAACCCTCGATCCTGCGGATAGAACAGCTGTCTATCGTTGCCCGTCGAGATTGCGGTGAAGAGGTAACGCTGCTCGACGATATCAATCTGGAACTACGACCCGGTGAAGTTCTAGGACTTATCGGCGAGTCCGGAGCTGGTAAATCGACGCTTGGTTTGACCGCCCTCGGCTACGTGCGTCCCGGATGTCACATCGCTGGCGGACATGTTTTTTTCGACGGCATGGATCTGTTTGCCTTGTCGCTCGAGCAAAGACAGAAGTTGCGTGGGCGTCGGATTGCCTATTACGCGCAGAGTGCGACGGCCGCTTTCAATCCATCACGGCCAATCATAGATCAGGTGTGCGATGTACCGGTTCGGCACGGGCTTTGCTCCCGCCAAGAGGCGCGGCGCCGAGCCATTGCGCTGTTCCGGTCCATTGATCTTCCTTCTCCGAACACGTTCGGTGATCGATATCCCCACGAGGTGTCTGGCGGCCAACTCCAACGAGCAATGGCAGCGATGACGATGGCAGGAGAGCCGGATATCTTGGTTCTGGACGAACCGACAACGGCGCTGGATGTTACTACTCAGGTAGAAGTTCTGGAAACGTTGCGCCAGTTGATCCGCGAGCGTGGTACCGCAGCGCTTCATATTACCCATGACTTGTCCGTGGTCGCGCAGACCGCAGATCGGATTATGGTCATGCGAAAGGGGCGCGTAGAAGAGACGGGAGCAGCGGAAAAAATCCTCCTTGCACCGCAGACGCCCTACACACGCGAATTGGTCAGCGTACAGATGAGACCGCACATGACGCCCACTGGCCCCCCCAGAGCGGACAACATGACGCTAGCCGTGAACGATCTGAGTGTGAACTACGGTCATATGCGGGTATTGGATGACGTCAGCCTATCGATCGCGCCGGGAGAAACCCTGGTGGTTGTGGGCGAGTCTGGCAGCGGTAAAAGTACACTGGCCAAGTCAATTGTTGGCCAACTGGCACCGACAGCGGGCTCCATCCGTCTGTGTAACGAACCGCTTGCACACTTTGCCTTGCGGCGCAGCCGTGATGAGTTGCGACGTATCCAGATGGTGCATCAAATTCCCGATACGGCTCTCAACCCGCAGCAAAAAATACGCGATATTCTTGCTCGGCCATTGAGCTTCTATTTTGGCACCACTCATCAGCAAGCATGCCTGCAAGTAATGCAACTTCTGGAACGCGTGCATTTGCCAACCGATTGCGCAGACCGACTCCCGACACAGTTGTCGGGAGGGCAAAAGCAGCGTGTTTGCATTGCCCGCGCGCTCGCAGCCCAGCCTGACCTTTTGATTTGCGACGAGGTGACGGCTGCGCTTGATCCTATAGTCGCGGCCCATACGCTGGAGCTTCTGCGTGAGGTACAACGGGAAACCGGGATCGCCATTCTATTTATTACCCACGATATTGATGCCGCGCGCCGATTGGGTGACAGGGTTGTCGTGATGCAGAAAGGCAAAGCTGTTGACAGTGGACCTATCGCTGAAGTTTTCGACTCGAATACGCGCCACCCATACACCTCGAAGTTGCTCGAATCCGTACCGCAAATGCGTAGCGATTGGTTGGACACGTTGATCGCGAAACGACGTGGTCAACCGAGTTCGTCTGTCGATGGGGCGGCATTGGAACTATGAGAACAGGCGCGCTAACGATCCCTCCTGAGCGCTAGCGCTTCAGTTCCCTGCATCGATGTCACCACAGAGGTTTCACGCAGATGGCATACAACGAGAACATTCTTGACTCGCTTACCTTTGGTTTCCTGGGGGGAGGCAATATGGCTTGCGCCCTGATGGAAGGCCTAATCTCACGGGGTGTGCAGGCAACATCGATTCGTGTCGCGGTACCGTCCGAAAACTCACGTGATTGCCTCAAAACGCGCTTGGGTGTACATACGGTCGAAGCTCCGGACGCAACATTAGCCAACTGCGATGTCATCGTATTGGCCGTTAAACCCCAACAGCTTCGCGACGCAATCGCCTCGCTGAAACCGTTCCTGAACAGTGCTGGTCTTGAGAGTCTGGTCATCAGCGTGGTGGCAGGCGCGCGTCTGCATGACCTGCAACGCTGGCTAGGGCATATGCGTCTAGTACGTGCCATGCCCAATACCCCAGCACTTGTTCGATCGGGAATGACGGGGTTGGCAGCAACCCCCGAGATCTGTGAACAGGACCGAAACATTGCAAGGGCCGTGATGGACGCTGTGGGGCGGTGCATTTGGGTTGAGAACGATGAGCAAATTGACGCTGTCACGGCGTTGTCAGGCAGCGGACCGGCCTACATTTTTTATTTCATGGAAGCAATGGAGTACGCAGCTCTGGAGCTCGGCTTGAACGAGGAGCAGGGTCGAACGCTAACTCTGGAAACCTTTCGCGGCGCAACGGCGCTGGTCGCCCATTCATCAGAGTCTCTTGCCACACTGCGCGAGCGGGTGACTTCGAAGGGCGGTACGACGCATGCGGCGATCAACTCAATGGACACCGACAGAGTGCAAGCGGCTTTTGTACGCGCACTACATGCTGCTGCCGAGCGCGGGCGAGAGTTGGGTTTGGAGCTAGGGTTGCAGTAGAGCTGCGCAAGTACGATTTCATACGAAAAACGAATATCTGGATTCACCATGAAGATTGTGACCAAGGACAAATGGTTTGATGTCCAGCATCAAACTGACAATATCAGTCTAATTCATGAGCCCTACATACGGCCCTTTTATCGCTGCAACCTTTGGTACGTTCATGGACGCGACAAGGGGGCGTTGATCGATACAGGCTCGGGCCTCGTCAGTCTGCGTGAGCAGATTCCCTTGCTCACGGAAAAACCCGTCTGTGCAATCGCCAGTCACACTCATTTCGATCACATGGCGGGTCATCATGAATTCAGCGAGCGTGTAGTTCATTCCGACGAAGCACATATCCTGGCCCATCCCGATGGGGATAATACGTTGGCCACGATGTTCGTCTCAGACGAGATGTTTGACGCCCACCCCGACTGCGAGATTTGCTATGCCGAGTATCGAGTGAAGTCTGCACCGGCGAGTCGAGTCGTTGAAGACGGGGATGTCATAGACCTAGGGGACCGGGTGCTCGAAGTTATACATACCCCCGGCCACTCCCCAGGCGGTATTAGCTTGTGGGAGCGCTCCACCCAGACTCTTTTCAGCGGTGATGTGATCTATGACGGACCACTCATAGAAGATGCATACCACTCGAACTTGAACCAATATCGTCAAAGCCTTGAACGCCTACATAGGCTGCCAGTGCGCACAGTACACGGAGGGCACTTTCCGAGTTTCTCAGGTGAACGGCTCAAAATCCTGATTTTCGATTGGCTTAGAGGCCATGAGGGATAATCGAGAGTCGAGGTACTCCGCTGTGGTTTCCTGCCAGCCACGAGAGATCGAATTCGGCCGATTCTGGTGAAAAAATCGGATCTTCCAGACTGCCGACATACTAACCGCTGAAAACTCCTTTTTTGCGCGCTGCTACGCAAAATCTGAACTCGGAAGCCTCTGCTCAAAGTAAGGAATTCTATCTCAGACGCGTACTTATCCGCCGTGGAAAACCATGGCGGACCTTTTCAACAGAATCGGCCGATTCCTGCCGGTCATGAAGCCGTAATCAAGCTGAAGAACGTGCTCGGCGATGTTTGCGCAACTATGAGTACTCAACACTAAAGACGCCGATTTAAGAAGGCGGTAAAGAACCAGCCTCGGTATACGCGGGAAAAGACATCATCGATTCGGTCGGAGGATACTCGTAGGTCGAAGACAGCACGGCACTGAGTCGATCGCCCAACAGGTCCCAGGCACGCTTCTTCTCTTCGGCATAATCGTGATGCAGGTAGTGCCGTCTTACCCGGGAGCCAGCCAGCACATGGTTTTGGCAGCGATCGATGACGTCCAGGCTGACCCCCAAGGCCTGCATCATGGTTGCGCCCGTACGGCGTAGGTCATGCGGTGTCCAGTCGCCGTTTTGGCCGTCGGCAAGCACCAGCGTATCGTCGTGACGCCGTCGTGAGAGGGCCTTGCGGTTTTTGAACCGGGCCTGGCGATCGCCGACCTGTTTGCTCACCACTTTCACATCCACATGCCCATCATCCTGCTTGTTCGGAAAGCACCACTGAGAGTCGCCCGTGAGGGTCTTGAGTTCCTGAAAGAAATGCAGGGCAAAGGGGGAGAGGAAGACATGGTGGTCCTGTTTCTTGCCCCGAGTGCCTTTGACGTTTTCGCTGGGGAGGAACCACGTTCGCCGCTGCAGATCGACATTTTTCCATTCGGCCTGGAGCAACTCGCCAATCCGGCACAGCGTGCCCAGGCTGATCCAAAGCGCGAGTTGGGTTTCTTTTTTCAATGGCCGAATGCCTTCGTACTTTTGCCCGGCGGGGAGGGCCTCATAATCGGTGGTCATTTGCTGGAAGCGGTTGTGCAATTCCAACAGCTCCGCCGGGGAAAGGATGCGGCTTCGTTCCGCTTCGTAGTCGGCAGGGATCAGGGGGGAGATGTCGACCAGTTCAGTCGGATCGCCCTCGATCACCAAGGCCCGCCAGGGCTGACGCTTTCTGGCCCAACTAAACATCTGGGTGAGGTCGGCGAAAAAACTGATGGCTTGTCGGTAAGCGCCGCGGTTGACCACGGTGCGGATCAGCGCCCGAATATTGTGCTCGGACACATTGTTCACCGCGGTCTTGCCGAGGGCTGGCAAAAGGTCCTTGTTAAAACGGCGCCGCAGTTCCGCGTTGCCGTCTTTCCGCGCCACGCCATCCAACAGCCACGCCTTGGCCAGATCCTGGACGGTCAGCGTTTGCACCTTCGCCGCTTTTACTTGTTCGGCCTCTACATTAGCCGCGGCGTATGCCTGTGCCTTGACGGTTTTCTTGTGTTCGTTGGGATTGATCTGCTCATCGATGAGCGCTCGGGCCTGGTTGCGGGCCTTGCGGATGTCCGCCAGGGATTTGCGTGGCCAGGACCCGCAGGCGTACTCTTTGTTCTGGTCGCCCCACCGATAGCGATAGAAAAAGCTGACCGACACGCCGTCCTTACGCACTGAGATTCGACCGGCCAGATTGCCGTCCTCCCGGAGGATTCTCCCAGCATCGTTGGGGGTCAGCGACTCGAGTTCCTTGATGGTGATTTTGGCCATAAAATGGGTTCCCCCTACTTTTACCCCCACAAAAACGTCGGCTCTTGGTGGACGTTCCTGGACTTTCGTAGAGCCGAACACCGCTGGAGCTCAAGTAAATACTAGCTTGGAACAATCCAGAGTAAAATTTTGGAAGCTTTCAAGAAGTATGAAAAAGGAGATGGGGTGCTAGGGGTCGAGTGTTCGAATCACTCCGTCCCGACCATATTATTCAATGACTTAGCCCAACTTTCGCGAGTTGGGCTTTTTCATGTGCGTGACTTTTGCGTGACTTCTCAATTTTTCACGCCTGCTTCCTCTTCAAGATTGTCAGGACCGGTCCACGCGAATCGGTTGCTGATACCATGTTTGCAGCTTCAATCAGATGCCCAAGCTCCGCGCCTGAGTAGTGACTGGTGATGCTGCCGTTCTTGTGGCCCAGAAGTGCCTTTCGATCTTCCTCGGTGACGCCTGCTGCGCGTAGCCGACGGCCAAATGTGTGTTTGAGGTCGTGGATCCTTATGGATGCATAACCTGGGTGAGCGGGGCGAAGGTTTTCCTCTTGCCAGAGTTTCGCCGCTCTCACCCGCGCCTTCTTCCAAGCCGAGTCGTTCATGCGATGCATTGCGTTGCCGTTGTAGGGGAATACCCATTCCTTGCTCTGGCCCCGCTGCTTGTCGATGATCGACTTCGCCACGCTGTTGAGCACGACCAGTCGCTCATCACCGTTTTTCACCCCGGACCGTTCGTGTCTCCCGCCAAAATCAGCCGGAATCAGAAATACGCTGGTCCCGAGCTCCGGTGCAGAAATCTCCCAATCCCAACGAAGCTTGCACACCTCCTGCTCCCGGGTACCCGTGTTCACCTTGAACAAGGCCATCGTCTGCAGGTGCGCCGGCAGTTCCGCAAATAGAATCGATTGCTCGGGCCACGACATCGGATAGGGCTTTCGACTCGACTTCTTCTCTTCCAGCTTCGTGAGCATTGGCACGCTATCCAGCCACGGCCTGCGCTCATCGTCTCGCCACTTCCTGGCACACAACGACAAAACCCGAACCACACGCTCGATCGAGATATTCACCGTCCTGTTGCTCACACCTTTCTTCACCTTGCCATCCGGCAGCGTCTTGGTCGCTAACCTGTCCTTAATGAAAGGCCCGAGGGCTTGGTCATCAATATGGGTTAGCGGCATGTCGCCGATGAATTCGTCCAGCTGTGAAAGATGGTGAGCCGAAAGCTTGATCGAAGGCTGATCCTTAAATTCGACCAAGAAGCGCATCGCCGCATCCCGCCACGTTCTGACCTGCCGAACGCCGTAGACCTTCTCCTGCCGGATCTGCTCCAGTCGGTGTATCAGGTAGCGCTCTGCTTCTTGCCGGTCACTTGTTCCAGTAGATTCGTAAAGTCTTTCGCCGTTGATTTTCTTGTCGATATGCCAGAGACCTTTCCTTTGAGAGAGGCCTGTGATCGTTTTTCGCGCCATTGTGTTTCTCCTTTCTGGCGCTCGCTGCGGGGCAATTGTTGCTCCGTCGCGCCCTTTTTATCAATTGCCTTGGCTGCCACGTAAGACGATGCCCACGCATCAAGCTCCTGCCGATCGAAGCCGACACCGCGTTCCCCGATCGGGAACTCATTCACGAACGGCCTGACGATTTCGTTAAACAAAGGCAAATTCATGCTCAAGTAGGCCGACGCCTCGCCGGCGCGGATAAAGCGTGGCTGCAATTTTTGTGCGCCCATACAGCATCCTTTTCCCCTGATGGGGCAGTTAAATGTTGATGCTCCATGCCGCGCGTAGCGGCAGAAGGTGGGTTAGGGTTTTGCCGCTTTGGCGTGGCCGACGCAAACCTTGGTGGGCTCGCCTTGTTCATCGAGGTGCGCGTGACACATGAAGCCTTTCTGGTCGTGCGCCATGAATTCCGCATCACTCGTGGTAATGGGTGACTGGTTGGCTATGGAGCCCAGACGGTAAGCGCACCCATAGCAAGCGCCCGACGGGTCGCACTTGCTGGCGATCATTACGCCCTGGCAGGCGCCGATGATGGTGGGCAGGTTCACGCTTGTGAATTTGTCGGGGTGGACGCCGCATTCCTCGATCAGCACCTGGTCGCTCATCTCTGCGCAGTTCTCTGCGACCGAGTTGGCCATGCCGATCAGTTGAGCCGTGAGCTCAACCAGACGCTGCGAGCCATTGCGCTGGAGATAGCTGGTCAGCGCCTCACGCCGCATTACTAAGTCGAACTGGGCAATGCCCGCCAGGTCCATGGCATCGCTGCGGGTCATGCTGTATTCACTGTTTGCAGGCATGGGGATTCCTCGCCCGCCGTTCGCCGGAAGGCTGGTAGGTGGATTGTGGAAATCAGATGAGGGGCGCAAAGCAGGTTGAGCAGGTGGGCTAAGGTTTATTGGTTCGCCTCGCCAGTTGCGTACACGCTTTCTCCCCTGAGGTGGCTGGCGGGGCGGACCCTTACCGCCGCGGCCCCTTGTAGTAGTACACGTAGGCGAACCAGACGAGGGCGATCATGGAGTCACCGCCGAGGCTTCTGAAATCTCCTCGAACTTGTAAGTCTTGATGACTCGCTCTCCGACGCCGGCGACCTTGATGAATTTGGCTTCTTCAACCCAAGGGTAGGCGTCTGGTTCGCCGTGCTTGCCGCCGCCGCTCATCTCGCAAAAGGCGAGAGCACGGCCATCGGGCAGGATGAAGGCCTTCACGTCGATCTCGTAGTTGCGCTCCCAACTGTAGTGGCACCAGGAAGGGATGCCATGAACGACTTCAGCCGCATAACGCACTTCGTTGATGGCGTCGTCATGCTCGTTTTCGTCGAACAGGGTGTCGAGTAGTTCGCCCGGTGCGGCGGAAAGAAAAGCATTGTCGATGTTGCTGTCCTGCCCATCATCGTCGGTGAACGTGTATGCGTAGCCGAACTCAAGCCCCTTGCGCATGACGAGCAGCTTGGCCAGTTGGCTTGCAGTGAGCGTGTTCAGCGAATGGTGGATGTTTGCATCGAGCATAGGGATTCCTTGCCGCTATAGCGGCTGACTTTGAAGGGGGAGGGGGGTTGGTGTTCAAGCGATTGCTTAGTTTTCTTTGCTAAAGTGTTGCCACAAAATTTCACAAGGAAGAATCCGTTGAACCGCTTACGAACGTACTGGGTTGATCAAGCGAAATGGTGGTGCAGCCGAAGCTTGGAATGGTGGGCTGCGCATCTTACTGCTCTGTATGTAGGTGGCGCGATTACCATCATGGGTGCAAGATTCGATGAGCTGAGAATCTTGAAACTGAATGAAATTGGAGATCTTGCTGCGGGCGTGTTTGGGCCAGTTGCATTTTTATGGTTGATCTTGGGCTATGTGCAGCAAGGTCGAGAATTGAAGGTGAGTTCTGATGCATTGAGGATGCAGGCTTCTGAATTTAAAGCTTTGGTTGAAGCCCAGAATGCAATGCTGGAAAATCATGAGCGCGCTCTTGATCCGCTGTTAATTGTTACTCAAAAGAATGGAAAGCAAACTGATGATGGTTTTTCGCCTTTGTTTGAGGTTGTTAATAATGGTGAGTACTGTTCAGACGTTAGAGGCATTGTCCGTGGTGGGGGGGGATATACGCATGGCATAGCAATGTCGCCGCTAGTCAGGGGTGGGGCTCGGCTGTTTAGTTGTGGTGACTTGAAAGAGGATGGTCAGTATGTACTGGAAATTGAATATGAAAAAACTAATCGAAAGTCAGGTAAGCAAAGTTTCTTGATTTACAAATATACCGACGCCGGTACTGACCGTACTAATATTCAGGCATACAATGCGATTGCAAGGTTTTCGGGGATACCCTCGGAAAAATATCGCCTTTAGAGCACTACAGGGTGTGAAGTGAAAAAATGGCATGCCGGTCATTGGCCCGCTGAGGTAGATGCGCTTCATGGGGCTACTGCTGTGCTTGGCTCAGCGCTTTCTGGACGGTCTCGACAGCGCACCAGTGATCACCAGCTTCGTGACTGTCGAACCCTCAATCTTAAGCGACTCAGAAAATTTGTTTTTTGTAGGCATAGAGATACCTTGCCGGATTGCTTGCCGCTTTGTTTGAAAAAGGAAGAGTTGAGATGGCGAATAAAAAGCATTGCCCATTCAAGCGAGGGCTGAGAAAGGCATTTTGTCCATGGCCGTCAGCTCATAACATCCTGTTGCTTCTAGCGATGTTGTATTTGCTGTCGCTAGTCAATCTCACGGCGAGCGAGTGGGCCAGTTGGGTTCAGGCTATCGGTTCGATTGGGGCAATATGGGGAGCGCTAGCGCTAGGGAGACAGCAACTAAAGAATCAAGCAGCGGCAAAGATAGATGAGTTTGAAGCTCGATCTGGGGCGTATCTGGCGGTAGTTGAAAGCGCGTGCAAAAATTCGGCCATGCTGTCTGAACTGGTAAGCAGCGGCACGACTCCTTCTGGCCTACACATGCTATGGGATAATCACTTGGGAGAGCTATTCAGAACGAATTTAAATATGCTGAAAGCGATACCATCGCATGATCTTGGGAGCTATGAACATGTCGTTGCGCATTCAGTTATGGTAACAAAACTAATACGTATTGAAGCATCTATACTTGGTCTTTTTAAAGATCAAGAAGAGTACAGGCGACTTCAGGAGCGGTGGATTGATTTTCAGTATGGTGAAATAACTAGCGACAATGAGGTGGTTCAAGAAAGCTTGGTGCGGTATAGAGATGCTCATATGGCAAAAATCGAATCCGCTAGGTCTCGGGCGATCGTTTGATTTGCGGACTCAATCCAGCCAGTCTCTGCGAATTTTTCTTCTCGTTTGTGGTTCAGTTTCTGTGGGCATGGGGCGTCCTATGCCGGGTCATGCCCGGTCGGTAGAGAGTCGTCTACAGTTCAGTGATCAGCCAACAAAGGTGGTGATCATGCAAATCGAGTTCCGGTGTAACAACTCTGAGTGCGGTGCATTGATCGATGGGCGAGACAGAATTCGCGATGATGTGAGGACTGGCGCTCCGGCTGTGCTGTGCTCGAAGTGTGGTGTCCGGCATGTGGCAACTACGAACTCGGGGTATTCAGGCGGCAAACTTAGCTTTGCGATCCCGAAGGATCCGGGCGATGGCACGGGTGGGTCCACGGGGGATGGTGGCGGCTAAGTCCCGATCTGCCTCAATATCCGCATCCCAATCCACCGAACGACGGTCACCGCCTTGCTGTTCCCGATCGCCTTGTATCGCGGTCCGTCTGGGCATTCACTGGCTGGCTGGCTGGCTGGCTGGCTGGCCGCGCCAAGGGATCAGCGTGTAGTCATTGGGCATACCCTGAAGGCGCTCGCACTCGCGTGGGATTAGCCGCCGTACCTGAGATGGTATGAGTAGGGCAGGTGGAGGACTGCACGCATCGAGTGATGCGGTGTATTCCTCGTAGAGCTTTCCGGCCCCGCACGCAGAGGTGTGGTGCAGTTTGGTGGAGTAGGTGGTCACAATTGGCTGGCCTCGCCCAGTGCCGTCCTCGCTGCCGTCGAAGCCGTCGGCTTTCAGCGTGTGGGTGATGTCGCCCGTGATGCACACGACGACCTGGCCGCCGGCGTTCGCATGACTTCCGGAGTGGTTCATGGCGCGTAGTGTCGGCGCCAATGACCCGGCATCCGCTCCATGATCCTTGCAGGAAAAGGCCAGCACTGCGTTTTCCGCGCCGTTGTTTCGGCCCAGGGCAAAGGCAAGCCTGTCACTGACACCTGGGTCTTGTGTCCCATGCACCACAAGTAGACCTGACTCCGCGTCTTGCTGAGTAGCGCTGCCGGCCGCCTTGCCGTTGGCTTGTAGTGTGCCAGCCACGATGAAGGCTTCAGAGTCGGCGCGGTGGCTGCTTTGGGCCTGTGCTCGGAGTGCTGGCGCGGTGATTGGGATGTCGTCGAGTGAGCACCCTCCGGACTTGCGCCCGCCGCCAGCGAGTGTCGGTGCAACGAAGAAAGTTTCGCTTTCAATGTCCAGGCGGCTGTCCTTCGCGGTGAGCGTGGCTGACTTCTCAATCGAGCCGCCCACGCTATGCCCGCCGAACGCCGGAATGCCGCCGAACATCGACACCGCCGGGCCTTCATCGCCCTCGCAGTTCATGCAGCCGTACGGCCCGAGTTCTTCTCCGAAGATTTCTCCACATCCGCACTGGAGCGCAGGGCCGAAAGGAGCTGTTCCGGTAACGTCTTGCCCCTGGCCTCGGCGCGGCGCAGTATCCCGGCGCACGCCTTCTCGCTCAAAAAGTACCTCGGTGGGATCGAATCCGTCTCGAGCACTTGCGACAACGAACACACGGCGGCGTCGTTGGGCCAGGCCGAAATATTGGGCGTCCAGGACCCGCCACGCGATTGTTCTTTTGGGTCCATACACACAACCAGCGTCCGGCCACCTTTTCCCTGAAGGCTGCAGTTCGCAGTCTTCCCCAGCAAGCGCGCCAAGAAAGCATCCGAAGGCGTTCCCTTTGTCGCTGAGGACGCCGGGGACGTTCTCCCAGGTAAGGACGCACTCAGCCTCTCCTCTTGCGGTTCGAACATGGTCAATTGCATCTGCTAACTCCACGAATTTGATTGTTAGTTGCCCTCGCTCACCGTCGAGACCCGCTCGCATTCCGGCAACGCTGAAGTCTTGGCAGGGGGTGCCGCCGACCAGCACGTCCGGCGCCGGGATCTTGCCGGCCAGCACCAAGGCGGCCAGCTTGTTCATGTCGCCGTGGTTCGGCACGTCGGGGTAGTGGTGGGCCAAGACTGCCGAGGGGAACGGCTCAATCTCGGCGAACCAGGCGGCTCGCATGCCCAGCGGGTGCCAGGCTTGTGTCGCGGCTTCAATGCCGGAGCAAACGGAGCCGTAGGTGATATCGGGCATAGGGACCCTCGCCTGGTGGCGTGATTTTTGATTAGAAGTGTTGTAATGGCAGTTTGATGTTGCGAGGGCTTGGCCGTATATTCAATCCGCACTTACTCATGGATTAGTTAGATGAAAATTCGTACAGAACACCAGAATCTCGGCGCCGCGTTGATGCAAATTGCTGAAAACGATAATTTCACAGCAATCAATCCTCTCCGTTTAAACGGCGGAAATGTGAATAATGCGTTCCTGATCAACGCAGATACTTGCGTTTTTTTGAAATATGGCCAGGAGCCAAAACCTACCGGGGAGTATCAGTTCACCTTCACCACCGAGCAGCTTCAGAGCGTTGAGGCGGCCGGTCAGCACTATCAAAAGCAGAAGGTGTTCGTTGGCTTGGTTTGCGTGGAAGCTCAAGAGGTTTGCTGTCTTGATGCGCTTCAGTTTGATGCGATGATCGCCGCTAGGGCCAAAACGGCCGGCGCACCAGAGGATAGCTATCAAGTCTTAGTCACAGCGCCTGACGGGAAGAGTTTACGAGCGTACACAAATGCCTCTGGAAGAAAAGGCGTAATCGCCGGCAAGGAAACAGTGATCAGTCGTAGTCGTTTCCCTGGGTGTCTCTTCGACTAATTACGGTTTGATCATGCTGCCAGCCCATGAGATTTTGGTGGCCACTCCGAAAAACCGACCTTCGGTGCCTTCGTCTTCGGATTGATGATTGGCTTGCCCTTGGCGTCCACCAGCACCGCTTTGGCCCTGATGTGCATGTCGCGGCACCTCAGAGTCTTGCGTGCGAGCTCAATGAACTGCTCCGCGTACTGTGGGGCGTCGAACATGGGGGAGAGCTGGCGAACCGTACCCCCCCATGATCTTCTCCGCGCGCTTGGCGACCATAGCCAACCACTCAGCTTCCGGGATCGGCTCGACGCCGCCCAGGGCCTTGAGGTTCTTCCTGGTGCCGCTGGTTTTCTTGCGGGCCTCGGTCTTGGCGACATCGAGGGTCATTCCAAACACTGCAAAGGTGCTCATGGGGTGTCTCCAGGTGCGCGCCTGCCTCGCCGGCTGGCGTGATTCGTTGATATCGGGGATTCGGACAGGTGGGGCATGGGAGCGCGCACCCGATGACCTACTCTTGATGGGCAGTTCCCATTACGAGGAGATGATCATGTCCAAAGGTGGAGGCGGTAAAAGCTCAAGCAGCTCTGGTGGATCAAGCAAAGGATCAAGCAAAGGATCAAGCAGCTCATCGCGAGGGCCTTCAAGTCATCCTGGGCCGGGTGGTAATTGGCCGAGCACAACACCCAACCCCTCAGGTGGGCCCCGTGGCAATGCTCCATCAAGCAAGAAAGGTTGAACTCGATGGCGTGCCGCCCTCCTGACGGGATGGAGGCATTACGGTGGCTATCAGGCTGCGACGCGCTTGAGCTGATCAGTCAGTTGGGTTGGCAGCCCGCGCAGCGTTAGGGTGCCCCCGGCTTCGTCAAACTCGACTTTCGATCCCAGCAGGTGCTGCTCGAAGCTGATCGACAGACCTTCGGCGCGGCCGGTGAAGCGGCGGAATTTGTTGAGGGTCTTCTTGTCCGGCGGCAGGGTGTCGGAAAGCCCGTAGTCCTTCGCTTTGATGAAGTCGTAGAAGTTCTTCGGGCGGTCTTCGTCGATCAGGCCTGACAACTCGTCAAGAGTGATCGGCTCGCCAAGCTTGGCCTGGGACATGGAGTAGCTGACCAGGGTCTGGGTCTTTTCGCGGGCCGACTCTTCGCTCAGGTCCTCGCTTTCTACGAAGTCGCTGAACGCCTTGAGCAGGGTGCGGGTTTTGCCCGGGCCGTCTATCCCTTCCTGGCAGCCGATGAAGTCGCGGAAGTACTCGTTGATCCGGCGACCCTGCTTGCCCTTGAGGTACGAGATGTATTGCTTCGACTGCGGGTTGTTCTTCCACATCGCTGATGTTGACGCACGCGGTCAGGCGGATGTGGTCGAGGTCCAGGCGCTTCATCGTCATCAGGTGCAACTCTTCGGTTATGGTCACCGCTTCGGTTTCCTGCACCAGGGCGATCACCAGATATTCGGTCAGACCTTGCTGGTAGTGGCAGAAGAGGGCGTGCCCACCGGTGGTGAGGTTTGACTCTTCCATCAGTCTGGTCAGGTGTTCGACGGCAATGGTGCTGAATGCCAGAAAGTCGCTGCTCCCGGCCAGGTACTTGTTGAGCCAGCCGCTGAGTGGATATGCGCCTGATTCCGAATGGAAGAAGCCCCTACTCTTGCCGGCGGTGGCGTTGTAGCTTTCGTTGAGCTGGCTCATCAGGTCATCGCGCGCCTGGCTCTCGACCTGCTCGGCGCTGCCGAGGTGTAGAACGGCCGGACTGCCGTCAGGCTTCTTGTCGATCTTGTGGATTGCGCTGTGAAGTACGGGCATTGCGTTTACCTCGGGTAGGCGCCGCCCTCCGTAACCGGATGCGACAGTGGGGATGGGGTTATTTGTGGTGGCTCTTTGCTATAAAATCGCGGCCATTTATCGGATCTGCCGCAAATCAAAAGGATTAACATGAAACTGAACATCATTACCCTGGGGCTTCTCGTTGTACTGGCTGGCTGCACAACCGCCGGCCCTTACGTCACCAACATATCCAGTGATGGCCGCAACGGTTTGAACATCGAGAAGTGCGCAGTGAAAATGAATGCATTCATGGGTACCGTCAGTACCGCTGAATGTACGTCCCAGAATGTTCAGCTCAGTCGCAGCAACTAATTAGGCTTCAGTTAGGTGCGATGATCTCGTCGCCGGGTTTTTTGCTGATTTCGAGCAGACTTTGATTGTGAAACGCTCGCGCCACGTTTTCGCTAATTACGATTTCGTGGCGCGGATACCGCAAGAACTCTATGAGTTGGTCGTCTTCCATCACGTCCATCTTCATGATGGCGATCTGCAGAACCTCGCTGATGATCGGCACCTGGCCGCGTAGCCGGATACGCTCCAGGGCCTGCTCGATACCCGGCCTGACCTTGTGCCGCAATTCCTTCTCCGCGACCGCCCGACGCTTCTGCGAAGCTTTGGCCGACCGTTCCTGTACTGACTTGGCCATGGCCTACCTCTACTATTCCGCTGGCCGGCAGTTCCAACCAGGTTTGCCTCCTCGCGCAGCTTCTTGTAGCAATGCTCGATCACGTCTTCCAGGTGGTCGGAGAGGTAGACGCCATCGGGCGCCACCTCCACCGACTTGCTGTAGCGATCGCCGCGGTCGTCGATACAAAGCGCGCTGATGTAGATCGTCCAACGGTGCGGTACGCCGCAGACAGCCTGGCCGATCTTCCCCGGCGCGATGTTCTTCAGTGACTTGTAATTGATCATGCCCTGGCGGCCACTGGGGTCGATGTTGACCACGGCGACATGGTTCGAGGCCAGCAGGGACCGGCACGACCGGGCTATGCGTGCCTGCAGGTTATGCGGCTTGCGCTTGCTCATAATGCCTCCGCGAGTTTGCGTAGCACGTTACGCTCAGCCCTTGAAATCGGAGGCTTGCGGCGCTTGAGGATGGTTTCGGGGTCGATCTTTTTCGAGCGTTTGGCGGGATCTGGATTAATCACCGGGCTTTTACCGATGGTGTATTTCCCGCCCGCTGCCAGGTGTTGCTGGACCTGAAAAGAAAGCTCCAGTGCTTTCTCGCGCCGGAACTCGATATCCGATCTGAGGTTGCTGATCATGCTGCCGCCTGCACCAGCCTCACGCCGGCCATGCTGAAGTTTTGATCCGCTTCGAACTGTTTCCAGCCTTCGACTAGCTGCGCGGCGGGACGGTATTCCATGCTGACGAAGTTTTCGTCGGTGCCGTCGGAGCAAACGACGATCACGCACTCGGCGCCGCTCACCAGAAGCTGCTGCTCGAGTTGCCAGTAGTAGTGTGGGGCCAGCTCTTTTGCGCGCACCTGAGCCACCAGCGATTCGTTCCAGAGTTTGTGCTCAAACAGCGTCTCGCCGAGCATCGTCGCTCCATCCATGGAGGCAAGCAGGTTGCCCTCCAGGTGCGCGGCCTGGTAGTAGGCCAAGCCTCAGGCTGAGGAAGATCGTGTGGTTGATGTGGATGAAGCATTCGCCGCTGAGGAGGCTGCACCTTTCTGAGGCCAACAAAAAGCCCGCTCAGTGGCGGGCTATTGGATCAAGCGGGTAGGGTGAATATGCATCCGGCAATGCTATTTGGTAAGCATCTCACGTACCTGCTTTCCGTCAGAAATGTTTACCAACTTCGCGACGACGCCACCCTGCGGCATCAGCCCATATTGTGTGGGTGCTTGCCATGTCACTGTGGAACTGAGGTAGTACTTTCCTGGTGGAACATCGTTGAACGTGAAGTAGCCCGTTCCATCTGCTTGCGTTACTAACTGGCCTTGTTCTGCTCGAGAATCTGGAGTTGATAACGGCTTACCACCCAAGTAGTTCTCGGTATACCACTGGCTGGAGTAAGAGGTAGCCGGCAAGAGATATACGCTGCTACCGGCCCCGTATTTCACGTCACCACCAATAGTCTTCATAAAAACCTGGCCAGTGAGCGAGCCGGTTCCCTGGGTGGGAAGCGCAGCATATTCGGCTGCTGGGAACGGAATTCGCGGTAGCACCTGCTGCTGGGGCACTGCGCAACCGTACAAAGCTGATGTAACAAAAGCGATCAAGCCGATTTTCTTGAAACTCATGGATCCGTCCTCAAATTAAGGCTCGATTTTACCATCAGTGTCATTCGGCCACCATTTTCTCGGGTCTCACCTCATCAAGCCAATTTGACGGGAAGGGCGGATACGAAAAGCCCGGCGCTTGGCCGGGCTCTCTGATCACGTAGTCAAGTCCTTTTGGCTGGCCGCATTTCGTGCGGGACGTGTGACGAGTTCGTAACAGAGCAGTTAGGCAAAGCGCTAACCATCGATGATGGTTATTGTGCGGAGCTAACTGCAGATATTTCAGAGGGTACATCAGTGGTGTCGCCAAGCGCACAGTAGGGGAGATTTTTAGGGACGCTGACGTCATGGTACCCAGATGTAGCAAGTGTTTTTTGCATGGCGTACCAGTCGCTGTTCTCACTTAATCTTCTTTGTTCTTCTGGCACTGATCGTGGCAGTCCTGCATTAAAGTCTCGCGTATTCGCGTTCCAAGAATTTTCTCCTGCCCCACGAACGGCTCTGTAAATCGCCCAGCGCTTAAATGCGCCTACGTTCGCTTCTTTCATTGCAATCAGAAAAATGTTGTCAGCCTGAAGTCGTGAGCAGGATTGTGTCCAATACAAGTAGTCATGAACTATTGCTGCCTCGCTATAGCTCCCGTGCGGAGATGCAAAGCTCCATAGTGACTTGGGAATGCTCGCATAATCCGTCACAAATCCTGCAGGCACCGTTATGGGTGTTTTAGAGGTGCCGGGTTTGTAGGGTAATTCATAGAGCAATATCCATTGCTCGTGCGATGGGAAGGGGACCACAGGGGCGGGTGGGGCAGTAGCGCATCCGCCAATGAGGGTGGTGACCAGAGCAATTGATATCAGTTTCTTCATGAGTCCCGTCCCTGTGTTTTCCAGAGAATAGGCGGGAAACCTTTAGAGGCAAGGTGCGCGACGAAAGCACTTGGCATCTGACAACAAAAAGCCCGCTCAGTGGCGGGCTATCTGTCGAAGGGGCGCTGATCCGTCAGATGATCTCAGTGTAGCCCGGGAAACGGGGTAGGGAACGGCAGATACAAGAAGCCCGGCGCTGGGCCGGGCTGCTCATTGATCGCATTGAGCGGTGGGGTTATAGCACCTTAAATGCCATAGAGACCTTTCGGTCAAAAAAGCTAGGGTCTACAGCGATCACCTTACTTTCTGGCACGCTCATCGACACACCTTTGACTGTGAGATACGCGCCTTCGACTTTGACTTTTTTGTTAATAAGCTGCTTCCAGATGTATTCCTCCCCTTCGGGCAGATTATCTCTCATGTCCACTATCCCAATCCCGTTTTGCTCTCCAGCATTGGTGAGGGACTCGAAATACAGCCAACCGGACCATGGGCCACTACCTTGTTTCACACGGCCAAGCAGTCTTTCCTGACGGATAGGAAGGTTATCCGGTACTCCCTCGATCTTATAGCTCGGATCACCCTCAACGACGTAATCTGCCGAAGTGATAGGGATTTCGCGAGCAATATCCTTCGCATATTGCAGGGTCCGATCGGAAATACCTCCGGCCTGTTTGAACGCTGCGCCAATCGCGTCGTTTTTTAGAAAAATGGCATAAGTCTCCAGGTTTATTTTTGACATAAACAAAACGACATTGCCTGTCCGCTCGCCTTTGAAGTAGCTGTACAGCGTCTCATCCATGCTGTAGCCAGCTTTTTCGAACGCCTTGTTCATGTATTTAGCGTAAACGTAAGATTGCTCCGGCGTAGGGATGGAAAACTTTGGAACTCTAGCCATTTCGCTTTTGAAATCGTCCTCGTAGTCGTCCTTGAAGGCATTGACGATCCTCTGCGACGCAGCCATGTCCAGAGGAGCTGCGAGTTGGGCAGCCTGAACATTAGCGCACAGGAAAAGAAAGCAGGACGTTAGAAACAGTCGAATCATGAGGCATCCTTGAGACAGTACTGCTGGCAATTCTCCTTGCGGCCAGCCCAAAAATTCATGACGCTTTTGACCTACCAGTATGGGGTCGAACGCGCAGGAGTCATCGGAGGATCGGCTGATTGCGGAAGATCTTTAGGAGGAGTGGCGAGCTATACGGGTAACTGAAGGGAGTCCGTCGAAAATCTTTCCTTCGGCAATGCTCAGTCGTCGAGAAGACGATCACCTGTTGACTTCTGGATTGTTCAGCCTGACAACCGACGCTTCGGATTCGGGCGAACCCTGACCATCTCCGACCAATATGGGCGGGACGCGGTCCTGACCCTGCCTCAAGATGGCTCAAGCGATTCTCGCGCCACGTTGCCACTGACGATCAAAATGGCGCCCTGCAAGTTGCGCCAAAGCCTCTGACAGTGCTCTTTGTGGGCGACAGCATCGGTAACAACCAGGGCGCGTTCTTTCTCAAGGAGTATCTAGAGGCTTTGAACTACGCCCCGAACTTCATCGGCACAGTCCACGGCGCAGCGATTACCTCTCGATACGACGCTAACGGGCCGTTCGGCGAATGCCGTTCAAGTTGGCAGCTCGGCGACTACATCTTCAGCAAGTCGGACCGCGCACTGATCGTTCAGCCAGGCGCGGAAGCGGCATACCTTGCCATGACCAAAGAAGACCAGTTGAAGTACAACCCGTTTCTTCGGGCTGTGGTTGTCGGCGATGCCCCAGAGGTTGTCCGAAGTAGTTATGTGTTCGACGTGGCGTTTTATCAGTCTCGTTTCGGACTCGCTACGCCCGACGTCGTCATCAATGCTTTGGGTACGAACGATGCTACATCACTGCCGGCCGAGGGTTTCTACTCGCTGTGCCTGGCCAACGACACGCTGTTTAACCGACAAGTTTCGGTAGCGTGGCCGAACGCGAAGATCATCCGAACCGTTCCCGGAACAGCCATTGACCCCGTTCGGAGTCCAATCTGGTCCGGTATGTACACCATCTGATCTGCGCAATGAAAGATGCAGCGGCCCTGAATACCAAAGTTCAGGTGGCTCCGCTGTGGGCAATGATGAATCCAGACATCGGATTCCCGGTACCGGAGGTACAACCTGGGTCTGATGGATTCCTCCGAGGCACGTGGTCTGACCCGTTTCACCCGGGCGGGGCCAGTCGCCGTGAATATTACAAAGCAATGGCTCCATTCGTTGCCGTCGCATCACTCAACTTGTAAGGAAAAAGACATGGGCGTTTTGCTGCTACCGGTGCTGTTGCTCCATGAAATTCGAAAGTGGCGTTGTCGGTCATGCATGGCCTTGAGGGCTATTTCACCTTCGATAGTGATTCGGCGCGCTTCGGCTTCAACCGGGCCCCCGGCAAGAGTGATGCACTGATCACCGGAGCTCCATTGGCGTTTGCGTCGCATGGCCGATTCGACGGCCAGCTCAACTTTCTGACTACCAAGATCGCTGAGACGGCGAATCAGACCATAATCGTCGTCGGCAAGTCAGCGAATGCCGTGGATGCTGGCGCTGCGGTGGCCGACCAGCCTGTCTATGTGAGCAACGACTACGGAACCGCAGTCAACTCACCATATACAGGCATCACGGCGACCGGTATGGGTCTCTACCATCCGAGCAATGATCGACTTCAAGGTGCCGCGGCTCGCGACAACGGGTCAGGTGCCGGATCCTCTGCAGCTGTCAGTCTCACTGCTTCGCCTGCGACCTCTTGGGCCATCCGCGCGGTGCGGTCAATCGACACGGGGGAGAACGTGGTGTTGGATCTCACGGCTGGCCTAAGCGCAGTCGGCACCAACAAAAACGCTCGTGTGCTGAACAACAAGACTTTCCGTATCGGAGGCAGGGCCATCGGCAACAGCGCTCTGATCGACATCTCCGCTGTCGCGATCTACTCGGTAGCCTTGACTGATGCAGAGATTCAGTTGATCGCTGGCGTAATGCGAAAGCACATGTTCCGTCTGGGTATCGCAGTTTAGAGAAGGTCATGTCGCTGGAAAATCATACCCAGCCACGCGAGGGAAAGAAGGCAGCCTTAGGTATTGATTGATGAGGGGCGACTCTCGTGGTCGGACGTGATAGCCAGCTAGGCTTGAGACAATTTTCTGTTTAGTGCATGCTATTCTTTTGCGCCCCTTGCCTGACTTAAGTATCGGTCCTGCTTGGGGCTTTTCACTTCGAATGGCTCGCATTTAACGGACAAAATGATGTTTATCGATCAGCATGGAATAAAGATAGATCAGGAATCAATCTTTAAGCAGCTCAAATCAAATAACACGATTGTTGAAGCTCCTGCGAGGATAGGTAGAGTTTCAAGGTTTATTGCTGAGTCTGTAGGTGCGTTCACATTTTTCAGGGGTGGCGCAATTGAGGGGCTTAAATCAATTGGGCGCTTTTGCTCCGTTGCGCCTGGCGTTCTTATCGGGCCGGTTGAGCATGATGTCAGACTTCTCACAACAAGTACTTTTATAAATTCATGGCATGACGTTGATTTTTGCATGGAGTACTGGGAAAGAAATAAGTCAGAGAGAGTTGCTGCTTTAAAGAAGATGCGCGAGCCAACCAATAGAAATCAAAAGAGCGTCACGATTGGTAATGATGTTTGGATTGGGCAAAATGTAATAATTCGTAAGGGAGTGACGATAGGTAACGGCGCGGTGATAGGTGCTAACTCTGTCGTGTCTAAGGATGTTCTTCCCTACGAGATCGTTGGTGGTTTGCCGGCTGCACATATAAGGTTCAGGTTTTCTGAGTCAGTCATAAGTACGCTGGAAAAAGTTCAGTGGTGGAACTGGACTCTTGATTCCCTGGACGGCATCACGTGGTCAGACTCGGAAAGAGCGGCCGAGATTCTCGAGGGTCGACTTCAAAGTGGATTGTATGCAGAGGCGAAATACAAAACTCTGAATTATGAGAGTTGACATAAATGGGAGGAGGGTTGTTTTAATTCAACCCATAAACTTGGAAGTCCTGACGTTTATTTACTAACGTAGTTTGTTCAATGCGCCCGCCATGTGCGGGCTTTTTTTCGCCTGGAGAAAAGTGATGGCAAGACTTTCAGAGAGCAGGGCGGGCAGCCGTAACGCGCTCGCCTTTCTCGATATGCTGGCTTGGGCGGAAGGCACCAGCACTTCACCGGCCACCGCCATGGATGGCTACGACGTGATCGTCACCGGCATCGACGGGAAGCCAGAGGTGTTCAAGGACTTCGCCGATCACCCCTTTGCCCGTGGCCGCAAGTCCAAGGTCATCAACAGCAAGGGGCTGACCTCGAGCGCCTCCGGCCGCTACCAGCAGATGCTCAAGGACTGGCCGCATTACCGGGCGCTGCTCAAGCTGCCGGACTTCAGCCCTATCAGCCAGGATTTGCTGGTCCTGCAGCACGTCCGCGAATGTCGGGCGCTGCCGGACGTGCACGCTGGTCGGATCGATACCGCTATCAAGAAGTGCCGAGGCATCTGGACCAGTTTGCCCGGGGCAGGGTATGGCCAGCGCGAGCACCGGCTCGAGGACGTGATCAAGCAGTTCCGCCTGGAAAGCGGGACGCTGTCCTAGGGGGGTGGCAATGAAGTCATTCACCGCCCCTCTGGACATTCGTTACGATGCACAATCCAGCAAGATTCTCGGTGCCGATCACTGGCGGGTGATCACGCCATTTCGGTACTACTTGGGTGACAAGTACAGCGAGCAGTGGGTCACCGTGCCGGCTGGCTATCTCACCGACGGAGCCAGCGTGCCACAGCTGGTGTGGAACCTGATCCCACCATGGGGAAGCTATGGCCAGGCTGCCGTTGTGCACGATCTGCTGTGCGAATACCTGGCGATCGTGGTCGCTGGGGAACTGGTGAGCATCACCCGTGAGCGCTGCGACGAGATCCTCTATGAGTCAATGGGCGTGCTAGGAGTGCAGGAATGGAAGTGTTGGGTGATCTATCAGGGGGTGAGCATGTACCGAAAGCTGGCTCGCATCGAGAAGCCATCCACCATCCCGTTGAAACGTAAGCTAGAGGCGGCCTGGAAACCTGAGCTGAAGTGACTCATTCGTAGGGGAAGCGACCGCATTCGACCGATTCTGTTGAAAAGTTCGGTCCTTCCAAACTGGCAGTCCATACCAGTGCGTTATAGCGCTGTTCATAATGGGTATATCCACGCTTCAACACTCGGCTACAGTCACCGTATATGACGTGATTGCGCAGGCTCTGCTCCTGTGCGTTGAAGCTATATTTGCCTCTGCTGCGATACACCCACAGCCTCCAAGCACGAGGAAACCATGATGAGCTCCCACAAAGCTGTCGCTGTTTCGCTGGCCTTGCTCAGCGCAGCCTTCCTGACATCTGCCGCCCTGGCCGAGGGAGCGGGTTTGATTACCGCCACCCCATCCGAACTCAAGTGGACAGCCGCGCCGTCGGTGGGACCCGGTGCGATGATTGCAGTGATTGAAGGTGACCTGAAAGCCGCCGAGCCCTTCACCCTGCGCTTGAAGCTGCCGGCAAATACGAAAATCGGCGTGCATACCCATCCCGTGACCGAACGCGTAACCGTTATCTCAGGCACCTTCTACTTCGCCACAGGAGACACATTCGATCCGGCACGGGCCAAGGCCTATCAACCGGGTGACACCCTGATCATTCCGGTCGGCATGCCGATGTACGGCGCCAGTCGAGAACAGGAAGCCGTGCTCCAACTCCACGGCACGGGACCTTGGGGGATCACCTACCTCAACCCGACGGACGACCCCAGAAACAGCAAAATGTAGCGAATGACAAACAGGTACGATGAATCAATCGTACCTGCCCCCCGTCGGCTCCGTTTTCACCTACAGAATTTCCTTAGGGGGAAGGCCGCAGGCGCTTACTTGCGGCTATCGTAGAGGACCTTGGCAGTATCTTCCCAGTTGGCTCCACTAAGTTGTCGAACTGGTAGGGGCGTGAACTCTCACGCATCTGTAAGCGCTTGTCGGCATTCGATTGCAGCGAGACACAATTTTTCGTTTGTAAGGCCGCGATGACGGCGAAGAACTGCTCCATCAGCCAGATACTACCGTCGCGGAATATTCGCTGGCTCATTGTCACGTTTACGGCTTCGGGATTTTGTTGGAAGCATTTCCCGATAGTAAGCGGCAAAGCACCCGGTGACCTCTTGATCGGAGTGGAAGGCTCTAGATAGGGCATCTTGCGCGATGTCATCTTGACATCCATCGTTCCTTTGGCATCATCGATGCCTTCGATAGTGCTTCATGGATGTGTAGCTTTATGACCGTGTTCAAAATGACTTTTCTGGCTTCCTCTTTTGCTCTGCTCGCAGCTTGCGGTGGCAGTGACAAAATTGACGGTTCGACAGAAGCCAAGTTTGCAGCATCGATGACTGCCATCAGTCAAAATATTGATATTGCAAGAAAGGACGAGTTTGATCGCTCTCTATCAGTGGTACGGGCGTCTTACGGAAGTGACCGTGCCGGCATGGCAAAGGCTCTGGATGGTAAAGATGCTGATGCTGTCATTGCCCTTTCCTCCGAAATAAGCAAAGCACAGGCTGAAAAAGAACTGGCGGACGCTAAAGCTGCTCAGGCGGTACATCTCGAAAAAGCCAGAGTGGAATTGGCTGAACGTAAGCAGAAAATAGAGGAACTGAAAGCCCATCGCCTCGCCACTGGTGAGAATGGTGGTGAGCCGACGAAACTGGAATTGTTGCTCGGCAATGCTTTGCCCATCAGAGAAAAGGAAGTGAGCAATTTAGAAAAAATGACACCAGAGCAATATAAATCTGCCAATAAAAATGGAATAGGCACTATGGAGCTTCCATAACAAACGGCAGATTAATTGATCCACAAGGGCCTCTTTGAGGCCCTTTATCATCTGGTGCCGTGACCTAATCCCAATGCTTCAAGCTACGGCACGGATCACGCATTTAAAGCACTTATTGAAACTCCAGATTTACTGACTGGCAGTAAATCCGGACTACTACGGCAAACCTCACCCGGCAATATACAACCCGCCATTCACATGCAGCACCTCACCCGTCATGAAGCTTGACCCGTTACTGCACAGAAAGGCGATCACCGAGGCGATTTCGCTGGGTTGCCCCAGGCGTCTGAGCGGGGTCTGGTCTACCGAGTCGCTGCCGCGTGTCGCGATCAGGTCCTGGGTCATTGGGGTTTCGATGATGCCAGGGGACACGGCGTTGACCCGGGTGTCCGGGCCCAGTTCGCGAGCCAGGGCGCGGGTCAGGCTCAGCAGGCCGCCCTTGGAGGTGCCGTAGTGGGCGTTGGAAAACGCGCCACGGTGTGCGGCCACCGAGGTCAGGTTGACGATTGCGCTGTTGCTGCGCAATGCCGGGATCGCCCGGCGACACAGGTAAAATACGCCGTCGAGGTTGATGCCCAGGGTCTGTCGCCATTGCTCATCGGTCATTTCGCGAATCGGCTGTGACTGGTACAGGCCGGCCGACGGCACCAGGAAGTCAATGCCGCCGAAGCGCTCGACGGCCAGCTGCACGGCCTTGGTCGAGTCGTCGGGGTTGGCGGCATTCATCCGCAAGGTGGCGACGCGCTCGCCGCTGGGGTCAAGTTGCTGGGCGAAAGCCGCCAGTGCGTCGCCGTCCAGGTCGGTGAGCACCATCGAGGCGCCGTATTGATAGAACAGTTTCGCCACTTCACGGCCAATGCCACCGTTGGCGCCAGTCAGCAGGAGGACGCGGTTGTTGAAGTCGTACATGGTCGGGGTCTCCGAAAGAATGCCAGGGTTCATGGGCCGAGAATGCGCGCCAGGTGTTCGTGTTGCAGGTCAACCCCGAGAAAGCGGCAGATCTGCACGATCTGCCCGTAAATCATGTGTTGCCCGTGGTGGACTTGGCAGCCACGCTCCCGTGCCGCTGCCAGCAGGGCGGTATCGCCGGCGCGCATCACGGCTTCGCAGACCAGGGCATCGGCCCGCAGGGTGGCGGGATCCAGGGGCAGGGCGTCGTCGTCCTTGAGGCCCAGGGCGGTCGCATTGATGATCACGTCGAAGTCCTGCGCATTGCCGTTACTGCTGCTCAGGTCGACCTCGGGGAACTGCGCTCTGAGGCGTTCGAGCAAGGCTTCGGCGCGTGCCGGGGAGCGGTTGTAGATCGCCAGTCGGGCCGGTTGCTGTTGGGCAATCGCCCAGGCAATCGACTTGCCCGCACCACCGGCGCCCACCAGCAGCACCCGCTTGCCTGTCAACCGGTGGCCCTGCTGATGCAGCCCGGCGAGCATGCCCTCGCCATCGAAGTTGCCACCGATCAGGCGACCGCTCTCGGCGTCGATTCGTACCGCGTTGACCGAGCCGACCTGGCGCGCGGTGTCGGTCAGTTCGTCGCAGAATTCAACGATGCTTTCCTTGTACGGGATGGTCACCACCAGGCCGCGCAGATTGGCGATGCCGGACACCCCGAGCAGCACTTTGTGCAGGTTGGTGCCGCGTACATGCAGGGGCACGCAGGCCAGGTCAAGGCCCTGGTTGGCGGCGCTGTGGTTGATCACTTGCGGGGTTTTTACGTGGGCGATCGGATCGGCAACGATGCCGATCAGTTGCGTCTGGCCACTGATGTGCATGGGAAATCTCAACGGTAGGATGGGGGGCGAGCGCTGCCGTCGCTTTCAAGCGGGGCATGAGTATTAACCTGTCTGACATATTTTACTGTTGTCTGACAGGATGGTAGAAGGCTTGGCTTTTCGGTGTCAAGGTGTTGCAGGGGGATCAGGCTTGCAGGTACATATTCATGCGCTTGGCGGCATTGCGCAGATGACGCTCGGCAGCTTCACCGGCCAGCACCGGATCGCGCGCCTGGATGGCCTGGAAGATGGCCTGGTGTTCGTCCTGCACGTCCTGGATCAGCTCATTGTAGATTTCCGCGGTGTTGCTGCGGGCCTCGCGAATCAGCCGGCGGACACTGTGGTCGAGGTACTCGTTGAGCGACTTGAAATGCGGGTTGTGCGTAGCCGCGACAATCGCCTGGTGGAACGCGTAGTCCTCTTCGTCGCCCAGTTGGTCATTGACCATGGCGTACTCCATGCCTACCAGGGCCTGGCGGATCTTCTTCAAGTCCTCGGGGGTATGACGCAAGGCCGCCAGGCGCGTGGCGCCGACTTCAATGGTGATCAGGAATTCGAGGATGTGCAGCAGTGCATCCTCTTCACCGAGCGAGACTTCTTTCAAACGGAACGCATGGCGCTCGCCGCGCTTGGCGACGAACGCGCCCTTGCCTTGCTGGGTAGTGATCAACTCCTCGAACTTGAGCTGCGACAAGGCCTCACGCACCACCGCACGGCTGACCGAAAACTGTTCGCACAGTTGCCGTTCGCTGGGCAGTTGATCGCCGGTAGCCAGCCGTCCGGACTGGATTTCGCCACTGAGCCAGTGAACGATCTCCATGGGCAGGGGCTGGTAGGGGGGCACGTTGTCGCTTTTCATGGTTCAGTCCTCTGCCGGGAGGCAGCACGGGTACGGGTATCGAAGTGATGAGCTGTTGATAGTGAAGGATTGAGTTGTGGTCTTACAAGTGTTTGAAAAAAATAATCTCGGGTTGGGCCTGCTGTTTTCAAGGGCTGCACGTAAATCTATAAAAAATAAAATGGCAATTCCTGGCTCGGGTGCTTTGACTTCGGAGCATGGTTGACGTAGTTTTCGCCAACTGGTCAGACAAGCTATGGCTAATGTACTACCAGATTGTAAATAACAATAAAAAACGAGGTTTCCATGCACACCAAGACCACGCTGCGTCTGCTCACCCTCGGCACGACCCTGTTCGCCGGTATCGCCTGCGCCGATCCTCTGAAAGTGGCGTTGGTGGAGACCCTGTCGGGGCCGTCGGCTGCCACCGGGCAAATGTTCCGCGCTGCCACGCGTTTTCAGATCGAACGGTTGAATGCCGAGGGCGGCTGGAACGGTGAACCGATCCAGCTCCTGGAGTTCGACAGCCAGGGCACCCCGGCCGGCGCCTCCGAGAAACTCAAGGCCGCCATTGGCAGTGGCGCCCAAATGATTGTTCAAGGCGCGTCGTCAGTGGCCGCCGGGCAGATCACCGAAGACGTACGCAAATACAACCTGCGCAACAAGGGCAAGGAAGTGGTGTTTCTCAACGTCGGCGGAGAAGCGCTCGAGCTGACCGGCAGCAAATGCCACTTCTTTCACTTCCGCTTCAACGCCAATGCACCGATCCGGGTCAAGACCCTGGTCGCGGCGATGAAAGAGGCGGGCACCCTGGGCAGCAAAGTCTATTCCATGAACCAGAACTACAGCTGGGGCCTGGACATGGAGCAAGCCATCACTGAAAACGCCGCGGCTGGCGGTTATCAGTTGGTGGGCAAGAGCCTGCACGACACCCAGAAGGTCCAGGATTTCTCACCCTACATCGCGCGCATCCAGGCCTCTGGCGCTGAAACCGTGCTGACGGGCAACTGGGGCAACGACCTGTTGCTGCTGATGAAGGCCAGTCGCGCCGCCGGCCTGAAACTACGCTTCGGTACCGCCTTTCTCGATCAACCGGGCAACCTGGCCAACGCCGGCGATGTCGCCCTGGGTCACTATGTTTCCCATCCCTTCAACATCGAGGCCGCGGGCGAAGCGGGCAAGGCGTTTGCCAGTGAGTACCAGGCCAAGACCGGTCACCTGCCTGCCTATATCGAGCCGCAAACCGTCTTCGCCTTGCAGATGGTCGGCAACGTGCTGAAGAAACTGCCGGCCGAAGACGGTCGTCTGAATACCCGCAGCTTCGCCCTGGCCTTGGAAAAAGCCAGCGACAGCAACCCGCTGGGTGATGTGCGCATGCGCGCCGAGGATCACCAGTTGCTGATGCCGTTTGTGGTGTCGGTGGTGTCGAAGGAGGCCCTCTACAAAGTGGACGGCACCGACATGGGCTTTGTGCCGATCAAGTCGTTCAGCGCCGATCAGGCCGCAGCGCCCGTCCAGGACGCCTGCCGGATGCAACGGCCCGAATGACCTGCGTGGCGTGCCAGCTCGGCACGCCTTCCTGTCCATCGCGAACGCTGGAGTCGCCTATGGAATTTCTCACAGTTTCACTGCTTAACGGCGTGATCTACGGCCTGCTGCTGTTCATGGTCTCGGCCGGCCTGACCTTGATTTTCGGCATGATGGGCGTGCTCAACTTCGCCCATGCCTCCTTCTATATGGTGGGCGCCTACCTGGCCTACACCCTGCAGAAGTTTGTCGGCTTTACCAGTGCGGTGCTGCTCTCGACCGTGCTGGTGGGCCTGCTCGGGGTGATCGTCGAGCGGTTTTTCCTGCGCCGGGTGCACAAGCACGGTCACGCTCATGAGCTGCTGTTGACCTTTGGCCTGACGTTCATCATTGCCGAGCTGATCAAGCTGTTCTACGGCAACTTTTCCGTCGAGTACCGGGTGCCGGAGTTCCTCAACTTTGCGGCCTTCCAGGTGTTCAGCACGGACTACCCCTTCTATCGCTTGTTGATGGGGGGAGTGTCGCTGTTGGTGTTCGGCCTGATCTACCTGCTGTTGACCCGCACTCGCGTCGGCATCGTCGTGCGGGCGGCGATTCATCGCCCGCAAATGGCCGAGGCTCTGGGGCACAACGTGCCGCTGGTGTTCATGGCGGTGTTCGGCATCGGTGCAGCGCTGGCGGGCCTGGCCGGGGCTCTGGCGGGGGCGTTCTACACCACCAATCCGAACATGGCCCTGGAGCTGGGGGTGATCGTCTTTGTCGTGGTGGTGGTCGGTGGCCTGGGTTCGATGGCCGGGGCAATGATTGCATCGCTGTTGATCGGGCTGATTTCTTCATTCGCCGTCGGTGTGGATCTGAGCCTTGCGTCGCTCCTTGGCTTGCTGGGGGCGGGCGACTGGGCGCGGCAGATGGGCGGGCTGATGACCCTCAAGGTGTCCAGCGTGGCGGCAACCATTCCGTTTGCGCTGATGCTGCTGATTTTGCTGATCCGGCCGTCCGGGTTGATGGGCGAGAAGGGATAAACCATGAAACTGACGAAAATCCTCCTGGCGGCGCTGCTGCTGGCCCTGCTGGTGCTGCCCGCCATCCTGCCGGCGGCGATGGTCAATGCGGCCATCCAGATGCTCATCGCGGCTTTGTTTGCGTGTGCCTTCAACCTGTTGTGCGGGCAGGGCGGCATGCTCTCCTTTGGCCACGCGGCCTACTTCGGCGTGGGTTCGTTCGCCACGTTGCACGCGATGAACGCGCTCAACGGCGAAGGCCTGCTGCCCACGCCGTTGCTGCCATTGATCGGGGCCATGGGCGGCTTTGTCTGTGGCCTGTGCGCCGGCTGGTTCGCGACGAAGCGGGCGGGGGTGTATTTCTCCATGATCACCCTGGCGCTGGCCGAGTTGCTGCATTCCCTGGCCCCGCACCTGAGTACGCTGTTCGGTGGCGAGGCGGGTATTTCGTCCATGCGCACCGCGGCCTGGGGCCTGGATTTCGCTGACGCCACCCAGGTGTACTACCTGACACTGGGCTGGGTGGTGCTGTCGATCGCCTTGCTCTACGCCTTCACGCTGACCCCCATGGGGCGCTTGACCTTTGCCCTGCGCGAAAACGGCCATCGGTTGCAGTTCCTGGGCTACAACGTGCATCGGCTGCGGGTACTGGTATTTGCCTTGTCGGCGATGTTTGCCGGCATTGCCGGGGGGCTGCAGGCACTGAACCTGGAGTCGGCCAACTACGTGCTGTTCGACATGCGGTTCTCCGCCGAGGTGGTACTCAACACCTACATCGGTGGCGTCAACGTGTTCCTCGGCCCGGTACTCGGCGCAGCCCTGATGACCTTCTTTGGCAATGCCGCCTCCGATCTCACGCAGTCCTGGTTGCTGTATCAGGGGCTGCTGTTCGTGCTGGTGATGATGTTCATGCCCAGCGGCCTGGCCGGGTTGGTGCTGTGCTGGACGGCGCAGATTCGTCGACGCGGCTGGCTGGCAATCCTCCCGGCGGCATTCGCGGCACTGCTGAGCGCGGGGTTATTGAGCCTGGCGGTGGTGTTTGCGGTCGAGACGTTGCAGCGGGTATTCAGCCAGGACTATCAGGCATTGCTGATCGCGGATCAGGCCTGGCCTGCCATCAGCCTGTTCGGCCGCGAATGGCTGCCGGGCGCGCCGCTGACCTGGAGCATGCCGTTGCTGTTGGGGGGCGTGGGGCTGCTGGTGCTGAAGCTGGCCCGCCGGCAATGGCTGCGTCTGCTGGACGATGAACCGGCGGTCGCCTGCGCCGCCCTCAACCCTCGGGTCGAAGGAGAACAGCCATGAGCGGTGCGATCCTGCAATTACGCGATGTACACAAGTCGTTCGGTGAAGCCCATATCATTCGTGGTGCGCAGCTTGAGTTGCGCGCCGGCGAACGCCACGCGGTGATCGGGCCCAACGGGGCGGGCAAATCGACCCTGTTCCATTTGATCTCCGGGCAACTGCAGCCCAGCAGCGGACAGATTCTCCTCGGTGATGAGCCGATCCAGGGTCATTCGCCCGAGCAGATCAATCATCTGGGGCTGTCGCGTTCATTCCAGATCACCAACATTTTTCCCGGGCTTTCGGTGTTCGAAAACCTGCGCATCGCGGTGATGCGCAAACACCAGATGCAGTACCACTTCTGGCGTTCGATCCAGCGTTACCCCGAGGTCCGCGCGCAGACCGAGCAACTGCTCGAACAGGTGCGGCTACAGGACAAGCAGGCGGTGTGCGCAGCCGAACTGTCCTACTCCGAACAACGTGCCCTGGAGATTGGCATGACCCTGGCCTGCGACCCCCGGGTGATCCTGCTCGACGAGCCGATGGCGGGCATGTCCCATGAAGAAACCGACTACGCCCTGAGCCTGATTCGCGAGGTGACCCAGGGGCGTTCACTGCTGATCGTCGAACATGACATGGACGTGGTGTTCTCCCTGTGTGACCGCATCAGCGTGCTGGTCTACGGCGAAGTCATCGCCACGGGCACACCGGAGCAGATCCGCGCCGACCGTCGTGTCCAGGAAGCCTATCTGGGTGAGGAGCAATGCGCATGAACCCGACCTCGCAAAACCTGCTGTCGATCAGCGACCTGCATGTGCACTACGGCAAAAGCCATGTGTTGCATGGGGTCGACTTGCACATCGCGCACAACGAAGTGGTGAGCCTGCTGGGGCGCAATGGCGCCGGGCGTTCGACCACCATGAAAGCGGTAATGGGCCTGGTGCCGCCCAGTGCCGGCAGCATCCAGTTGGCGGGACGGGAACTGACGGGTCTGCGCCCGTACCGCATCAGTCGCGCTGGCGTCGGTTTTGTCCCGGAAGAGCGCGAGGTGTTCGCCAATCTCAGCGTTGAGGAAAACCTGCGCATGGGCCAACAGGTGCCGACTGAAGGCGCCACGGCATGGACCGTCGAGCAGATGTTCGACTACTTTCCGCGCCTGCGCGAACGGCGCAACACGGGCGCCGGCAACCTGTCAGGGGGTGAACAGCAGATGCTCACCCTGTGCCGTTCGCTGTTGGGCTGTCCCAGGGTGCTGCTGATCGACGAACCCACCGAGGGCCTGGCGCCGAAGATTGTCGCGGTGGTCGCCGAGGCCATTCGCGATATTCACCGGCGCGGGGTATCGATCCTGTTGGTGGAGCAGAAGCTGACCATCGCCCTCAAGGTCTCCAGCCGCGTGTGCGTGATGGGCCATGGGCGGATCGTCTTCGAGGGCACGCCCCAGGCGCTGACCGCCGACCCGAACCTGATGAAGGAGTGGCTGGCGGTCTGAGGCCGCCACCGCGCTCAACCGGCAGCTGCGCCTGCCATTTTCCCGTTGATCCCGTGGCGGCCCCTGTGCCCGCCAGGGATCGCTGCACCTGCAATCCACCAGGAATAACAATAACAATGAGCCTATCCAGACACTTCACCGCACGACCGCTGCTGTTGCTCAGTACTTTGCCGGGCCTGGCCTTGGCCCAGGAGCAAGGTTTCATCGAAGACGCTACGGCCACCGTGCAGATGCGCAACTTCTACTTCAACCGCGACTTCCGTGACAGCGGCGCTGCCAAGGCCAAGAGCGAGGAGTGGGCCCAGGGCTTCTTGCTCAACGCCCGGTCCGGCTACACCCAGGGCACGGTCGGTGTCGGTGCCGACCTGATCGGTCGCCTCGGGGTCAAGCTCGACAGTGGCGGCGGGCGCGGCGGCAGCCTGTTGCTGCCCGCCGACGGCAATGGTTCGGCCGATGACTTCTCCAGCCTGGGGGCGGCGGTCAAACTGAAAGTGTCGAAGACCGAGCTGAAAGTCGGCGAACTGCTGCCGACGCTGCCGATCCTCCAGTACAACGATGCGCGCTTGCTGCCACAGACCTTCCAGGGCGCCATGCTGACCTCCAGGGAAATCACCGGGCTGACCCTCAACACCGGGCAGATGCGTTCGTTCACCCAGCGCAACTCCAGCGACCGTGAAGACCTGTTCATCGACGGTCGCGCCTTCGCCACGTCCGATCGCTACAACTACCTGGGCGGCGAATATCGCTTCAATCAGGAGCGCACGATGGTCGGTCTGTGGGGGGCGCAACTGGAGGACATTTACCGTCAGCGCTATATCCAGCTCACCCACAAACAACCGGTCGGCGCCTGGACGCTGGGCGCCAATATCGGCTTGCTGGATTCCGAGGAAGAGGGCCAGGCCAAGGCGGGGCAGATCGATAACCGTTCGTTCTACACGGCCCTGAGTGCCGGCGTCGGTGGGCATACGCTGATGGCCGCCTGGCAACGCATGTATGGCGAGGACGGCACCATCTGGTTGAGCCCCACCACGACCGTGCTGCCCAGCGATATCCAGGTGCGCAATTTTGCCGCCGCCGAAGAGAAAGCCTGGCAGCTGCGCTACGACTACAACTTCGCGGCCCTGGGTGTGCCCGGCATGAGCGCCTTCGTGCGCTACGTCAATGGCGACAATGTGGCGGTGGCCGGCGGCAATGGCGGCAAGGAATGGGAGCGGGATTTCGATTTGTCCTATGTGATCCAGAGCGGGCCCCTGAAGAACCTCGGGTTGCGCTGGAGGAATGCCATGGTGCGCTCCAATTTTGGTCCGTCAGTGGACGATAACCGGCTGATTGTCAGCTATAGCCTGGCGCTGTTCTGATCGCTGCGGCGAGGCGCTTTCAACAAATTCCTTTGACAGACCCTTGGTTGCGAGTTAGTTTTTGGCTACTGGTCTGACAAGTTGAATTAAATGTATGACCAGACATAAAAACAAGTGAGAACCTCATGTCCCATCCAGATCACTCTCCGGTAACTGCCGAACAGCCACGGCACGATGCCGCCGTTTTCCAGCACAGCGCCTACGCCGGTATCGCCGGTAAAGTCGTGGTAGTGACCGGTGGCGGTAGCGGCATCGGCCTGGCGCTGGCCGAAGGTTTTGCCCGCAACGGCGCGCATCTGTTGTTGATCGACATCAACGCCCAGGCCATGGCGGACGCCAAGAGCGCGTTGCAACAAGGTTTCCCGGCGACACGGGTGGAATGTTTCCAGGCCTCGGTCACCGACGAAGCTGCGGTCGAGGCTGCCTTCGCTCACGCCAAGGCGTGTTTCGGGCGCATCGATGTGTTGCTCAACAACGCGGGCGTATCCATCAACAAACCGTCCCTGGAGATCACGCCCACCGAATGGCGTCGGGCGATCGACATCAATTTCAACAGCGTGTTCTTCTGCGCCCAGGCGGCAGCCCGGCACATGATCGACCAACAGGGCGGGGTGATCATCAACACCTCGTCGATGTGGGGCGTGTCCCATTCCGCGGATCGCACCGCGTACTGCGCGACCAAGGCCGCCGTGGTGTCCATGACCAAGTGCCTGGCAGTGGAGTGGGCCCGGCATGGCATCCGTGTCAACGCCATCGGCCCTGGCTACACCCGCACTCCGCTGGTCGAAGAGCTGCAGCGCGCCGGGCGCCTGGACGTCGAGGCCCTGCGCAAGCGCACGCCTTTGCAACGCCTCGGCGAGCCGGGGGAGATGGCCGAACTGGCACTGTTCCTGGCGTCTGCCAGCGCGACCTTCATCACCGGGCAGATCTATGTGTCGGACGGCGGCTGGACCGCCAACGGCTTCTAGTCCGCCCCCGTTGTGCCGGCTCACCGTGGCCGGTCGATTGACGTTATTTGTGGAGAATTGAAATGCCGAAAAGTGTTGCCTTGTCGCCGGCCTCGCCATGGGTCGAGCTCAGTTCCACCGACGCCGACTGGAAGCAGGCCGACCCTGCGTTGCTGGGCACCATGCTCAGTCAGTTGCACCTGATCCGCGCCTTTGAAGAAACCGTGCTGGAGTTGGCCGGCGAAGGCCTGGTGCATGGGCCGGCGCACTCGAGCATCGGTCAGGAAGGGGGGGCGGTGGGTTCGATCGTGGCGCTGGGCGCCGCGGATGAAGTCAATGGCTCGCACCGTGGTCATCACCAGTTCCTGGCCAAGGCGCTGGTGTACCTGATGCCCGAGGGGATCGATCCGCAAGCGCCGCTCAGCGCACCGATCCAGGACCTGCTGCAACGCACCCTGGCGGAAATCCTTGGCCTGGCCCAGGGCTTCTGCAAAGGCCGTGGCGGTTCGATGCACCTGCAGTGGGCCGAGGCTGGCGCCCTGGGGACCAACGCCATCGTCGGCGGCGGCGTACCGCTGGCCGCCGGTGCCGCCTGGGCCCACCGACATGCCCGGACCGACACCGTGGCGGTCACCTATTTTGGTGACGGCGCGGTCAATATCGGTTCGGTGCTGGAGACCATGAACCTGGCGGCGGCCTGGAAACTGCCGCTGTGTTTCTTCATCGAGAACAACCTGTACGCAGTCTCCACCACAGTTGAGGAAGCCACGGCCGAACCGCGCCTGTCGGCACGCGGGCTGGGTTTCAATATCCCCAGCTGGAAGGTCGATGGCATGGACCCGCTGGCGGTTTACCTGGCCATGCAGCAAGCGTTGGCGCACATGCGCGCCGGCAACGGCCCGACCGTCATCGAGGCCGATGTGTACCGCTTCTTCCATCAGAATGGTCCGTTCCCCGGCAGCGCCTTCGGTTACCGCAGCAAGGAAGAAGAACAGAGCTGGCGCGCCCGTGATCCGCTGGAGCGCCTGGCCCGGGAAATGAAAAAGCGCCAGTTGATCGACGATGCCGGCCTGGCCGACCTGCGCGAAACCATCAAGCTGGCAATGGCCCAGGCGGCGGCTGCACTGCTGGAGGCCGACCCTGCCGGAAAACCGGGCAAGCGGCGGATCCGTCCCGAGTTGTGGCCTGCAGCGGATTTTCGCGATGTCGGGATCCGTGGTGACCTCAGTGAACTGGCCGACGCCCGCGCCTGTGAGCAGTCGACCTACCGCGGTGGTCTTGAACCACGCAAGTTCATCGACGCGATTGCCGATGTGATGAACCGGCGCATGGAAACCGATGACAGCATCGTCGTCATGGGTGAGGACGTGCACCGTCTCAAGGGCGGCACCAACGGCGCCACCCGTGGCCTGAAAGAACGTTTTCCCGAGCGCATCCTCGGTACCCCGATCAGCGAGAACGCCTTCTGCGGGCTCGGTGGCGGCATGGCCCTGGACGGACGCTTCAAACCGGTGGTGGAGTTCATGTACCCCGACTTCATGTGGGTTGCCGCCGACCAGGTGTTCAATCAGATCGGCAAGGCCCGGCACATGTTCGGCGGGCAGAGTGACGTGCCGCTGGTGCTGCGCACCAAGATCGCCATGGGCACCGGCTACGGCTCGCAGCACTCCATGGACCCGGCCGGTATTTACGTGACCAACCCAGGCTGGCGCATCGTTGCGGCTTCCACGCCGTTCGACTACATCGGCTTGATGAATGCCGCGCTGGCCTGCAAGGACCCGGTGCTGGTGATCGAACACGTCGACCTGTACAGCCATAGCGGTGAAGTGCCGGTGGACGACCTGGACTATCAGATTCCATTCGGTACCGCTGCCGTGCGCCGTGAAGGCCGCGCCCTGACCATCCTCACCTACCTGAGCATGGTCGGGCACTCCCTGGAAGCGGTGGCGCAGACCGGCATCGATGCCGAGGTCATTGACCTGCGTTTTCTCGACCGCGCCAGCTTCGACTGGGCCACCGTCGAGGCCAGTATCCGCAAGACCAACAATGTGCTGATCGTCGAGCAGGGCGCCCGAGGGACTTCCTATGGCGGTTGGCTGGCGGACGAACTGCAGCGCCGTTGCTTCGACTGGCTCGACCAGCCGATCCAGCGTGTGACCGGCGGGGAAGGCTCGCCGAGTATTTCCAAAGTCCTGGAGCGCGCCGCTTGTGCCCGCACCGAGGAAGTGATCGAAGGCCTGCAACAGGTCATCCGTGAAAAAGGGGCACACCAATGAGTATGAAGATGCTGGTTCCAATGGAAGTGGGGATTTGCTGCGTCGATCTGCCGGCCCTCAGCCGTTTCTACCAGGACGTGCTGGGTTTTACCTTTGTCGCCCAGGTGCACATGCCGGCCGCCGCCGCGCAACAGGTCGGCCTGAGCGAGGGCGGCTACAGCGTGGTGCGGCTGCAGACGCCTTACGGCGAGCGTATCAAGCTGCTGGCGCCGGAACGGACACCGACCCGGCAGGAGCCAGGCTTGATCCTCGATCGCCAGAATGCCAGCTACCTGACGTTCATTGTCGAAGACATCGTCAGCCTGGTCGCCGACCTGAAAAGTGCCGGCGCGAGTTTTTTTGCCGGTGACGCGCCGATCCAGCTGCGCCCTGACGTCAAGGCGCTGTTCTGCCGTGACCCGGAAGGCAACGTGCTGGAGTTGGTGGAGTACAGCGACATCGCCGCCTACCGTCCCGACCTGTCAAACCAGCGGAGTGCCTGATGGCCAAGCTCTTACATATGCCCGAGGTGTCGGCCAACGCCACCCACGCTGCAATCCAGAACTGGAGCCTCAAGGAAGGCGACGCGATCAACGCCGGTGACTGCATCGCCGAGATCGAAACCGAAAAGGCCCTGGTCGAACTGGCGGCTGAAGAAGATGCGGTGCTGGGCAAGATCCTGGTCGAACCGGGGCGCGAAGTGGAAGTGGGTGCGCCGATCGGGGTGCTGTTTGCCCGAGGCGAAACCGATGTCGATATCGCTGCGCTGTTGGCCAAGGCCGGTGCGCTGTCGGCGGCCAATGAGCCGGTGGTGGATGAGGCGCCTGTACGCCAGGCCCGGGCTGAGGTGACGCCGCTGATTGACGCGCCCACTCCCGGGCGTGTCTTCGCCAGCCCCCTGGCGCGCCGCCTCGCAGCGGCCAAGGGGCTCGACCTGACGCACCTCAAGGGCAGCGGCCCGAACGGGCGCATCGTCAAGCGCGACGTTGAAGCGGTACCCGTTGCCGCTGCAGCGTCGACACCTGCGCCAACGCCGGTGTCGACCAGCGAGTTCGATGAAATTCCCCACAGCAGCATGCGCAAGACCATTGCCCGCCGCCTGGTGGAGAGCAAGGCCACGGTCCCGCATTTCTATCTTGAGCTGGAATGCCGGATGGAGTCCTTGCTGGCCCTGCGCGAGCAAGTCAACCAGAGCGCTGCGAGGAAGATTTCGATCAACGACTTCATCGTCAAGGCGGTGGCTGTCGCGCTCAAGCAAGTCCCGGCGATGAACGTGACCTGGACCGACTCGGCGCTGCGCCGCTACCACCAGGTGGATGTCTGCGTGGCCGTGTCCACCGACAGCGGCCTGATCACGCCGGTGGTGCGTCATGCCGACAGCAAGGCCCTGTCGCAGATCAGCGCAGAGGTGGCGCAGTTGGCCGAGCGCGCCCGCGACGCACGCCTGCGTCCCGAGGAATACCAGGGCGGCAGTTTCACCATCAGTAATCTGGGGATGTTCGGCGTCGAGCAGTTCAGCGCCATCATCAATCCACCCCAGGCGGCGATTCTGGCGGTGGGCGCGACGCAGCAAAAGCCGGTGGTTGAAAACGGTGAACTGAAGGTCGGTTCGGTCCTGCGCTGCACCCTGTCGGTGGACCATCGCGCCGTCGATGGCGCGTTGGCGGCGCAGTGGCTGGCGGTGTTCAAGGGCCTGCTGGAAAACCCACTGGGCATGCTGATCTGAGGACGTGGCGATGAGCGAAATGAAATTCGATGTGATCGTCGTGGGGGGCGGCCCCGGCGGCTACGTAGCGGCCATCCGTGCCAGCCAGTTGGGCCTGCGCACGGCGTTGGTGGAAAAGGCGCAACTGGGAGGGGTCTGCCTGAACTGGGGCTGCATTCCGACCAAGGCCCTGTTGCGCAGCGCCGACGTGCTGCGCCTGATCGGTCGCGCGGGCAGTTTTGGGATTGAGGTCGGGCCGGCCAGGCCGGACCTGCAGGCCATCGTCAAGCGTTCCCGCGACGTGGCCGGCCAATTGCACCGCGGCGTCAGCGGGCTGATGAAAAAGCACCGCGTCCAGGTGTTCAATGGGCATGCACGGCTGGATGGGCCGCAGCGGCTTAGAGTAACTGGGGAACAGGGCGACCTGAGCCTGGCTGCGCCGCACATTATTCTGGCAACCGGTGCCCGCGCCCGGGTGCTGCCCGGCATGGAACCGGACGGCAAGCATTTCTGGACCTACCGCCAGGCACTGGTGCCGGACAGCGTACCCAAGCGGTTGGTGATCGTTGGCGGCGGTGCGATCGGCATCGAGTTCGCCAGTTTCTATCACGCGCTTGGCGCTCAGGTCAGCGTGGTGGAAATGGCTGATCGCATCCTGCCGATCGAGGATCAAGAGGTCAGCGCCTATGTGGCGCAGGCCCTCACGCGCGACGGCATCCGCCTGTACACCGGCTGTGTGCTGCAAGGCAGCCAGGTGGAGCAGGGCGTGGTGCAGTTGCGCCTGGAAGGCAGCAGCAACCAGACGCTACAGGCCGATGTGGTGCTGGTGGCCGCGGGCATTGTCGGCAATGTCGAGGACCTGGGGTTGGAGGGCACTGGAGTCAAGGTGCAGCACAGCCATGTGCTGGTGGATGAGTACTGCCGTACGGGAGAGCCCGGGGTCTACGCCATTGGTGATCTGGCGGGGGCTCCGTGGCTGGCGCACAAGGCCAGCCACGAAGCGCTGATCTGTGTCGAAAAGATTGCCGGCCACAGCCCCCAGCCACTGGATCCGCGCAGCGTACCGGCCTGTACCTACAGCCACCCGCAAGTCGCCAGCGTCGGCTACACCGAAGCCCAGGCGCGCAGTGCCGGCAAGACGCTCAAGGTCGGCAAGTTTCCCTTCGGCGCCAACGGCAAGGCGATTGCCATGGGCGCCACCGAGGGCTTCGTCAAGGTGGTGTTCGACGCGCACAGCGGCGAGTTGCTGGGCGCGCACATGGTCGGCGAGGAGGTTACCGAGATGATCCAGGGCTACACCATGGCGCGGGGCCTGGAGACGACCGAGGCCGAACTGATCGAAAGCATCCTGCCGCACCCGACGATGTCTGAGGCCATGCATGAAGCGGTGCTGGCAGCCTATGGGCGGGCCCTGCATGGCTGAGTGTGCTCCGGGAGGGTGGGTGGGACTGTTGGCAGGCGCCGGAGTGCTCCAAGGCTAATTCCCCCGCCCCCCACCAAAAGACCATTCATCACCGGATGTGGTGCTGATCACCACCATCACATCCTCCGGATTGAGCCCCGTCGTCCCCTTCAACTTCTCCACCAGCGTAAGGTAGAAACGTTGTTTCGTATCGACGCTGCGAGGGCGGCCAGCGGTGATCGCGATGAGAACAAAGTCGTGACTACGCGGTCCGCCCAGGTAGTTGGAATCGAAGATCAGTTCACCCACGTCATGCTGATGAATGACCTGGAAACGATCTGCCTTTGGCACCTCGAAACGCTCTACCAAGGCGTCGTGCAAAGCCTGAGACAACGCTTGCAGATACGCGGCCGGCTTCCCGCGATGCAGTGAAATACGTGCAAACGGCATAATCGGTTACTCCTGGCGGGTGGCGAGGCTGGCCCTTGACTCACTGAGCAACCTCAGTGCCGAGGCGGCTGTCGGCCAGCCTGAATAAAACGCCAGATGAGTGATGACTTCAGTCAGCTCCTCATCACTCAACCCGTTATCCATTGCGCGTTGCAAATGAAACGGCAGTTGCTCAAGGCGGTACATCGCCACCAGTGCGGACACCGTCGCGAGGCTGCGCTCACGAGGCGTCAGTTGCGTTCGTTTCCACATATCACCGAACAGTAGGTTGTCGGTCAGCTCGGCGAACTTTTGCGGGTACTCATCCTGCTGCTTACGCTCCGTGCCCATCGTTGTATTCATGACACTTTCCCTCTTGTTGGCTAATCGACAGGGGAAAACTATCAAGTCGCAATAATTCCGAATATCAGATTAAATTCGGGTAATCATCCTGAATTTATGGACTATCCAATGCGACGGCCGACCTTTGATCTGGATGTATTGCGCACGTTCGTCACCGGCGTGGAGCTCAATAGCTTTGCAAAAGCCGCGGATCGTCTGGGGCGGTCGACTTCCGCTGTCAGCGCTCAATTGAAGAAACTCGAGGAGCAGGTCGGCACCGCGGTACTGGTCAAATCCGGACGCGGGCTGGTCCTGACGCCCATCGGCGAATCTGTGCTCAGTCATGCCCGTCGACTGCTGGAACTCAACGACGGCATTTTCCAGACCCTGCATGAAAGCCAAACAGCCGGGACCATTCGCCTCGGGCTTCAAGAAGATTTTGCCGAACACTTGCTGAGCGAAATCCTTAGGCGTTTCGTCCGTACGTATCCGATGGTGAGTCTTGAGGTGAAGGTGGCGCGAAATGCCCAATTGCTCGCGTGGGTCGAGAGTGCTGGCCTGGACCTGGCCTTGACGTGGGACGCTGGACAGGCAGCGCCTTACGCCACGCGCCTGGGCGAAACGCAGATGCACTGGATCGGCGCTCGTGACACGCCGCCGCTGATCCGTCCTACCGACTCACCGCTGCCATTGATCATGTTCGACGCGCCCTGCGTGCTGCGCAGCGCCGCCACCCAGGCCCTGGATGCCGCACAAATCCCCTGGCGAATCGCCCTGACCAGTCCCAGCGTCGCGGGCATCTGGGCGGCGGTTGCCGCTGGATTAGGCGTGACCCTGCGAACCCGCATCGGCTTGCCGAGTCACCTCACCGTCATTTCCGGCTTGCCCGCCGTGCAGAGCCTTGGCTACATGATTCATCGCAGTGACAACACCCCCACACCCGCCGCCAGGCAACTCGCTGAGTTGATCAAGACAAGCCTGCATGAGCAGGCGTTCAGCCAGCCGGTGGATCTACAGCCAAGCGCTCGCCTGTAACCAGGCCCCAAGCCCCGATAAAATAAAACACCCCACCGGCAACCACAAACACCCCTAGCATGTAGAAGATAAAGTGCGCGGGCTGGCTCGCCAGGACCATACCGCACAGCACCGGGCCCAGTGCCGCGCCGAGGTTGCTGAGGTTTTGTGCGCCGTAGTACAGGCCGCGCAGAGGGGCTGGGGCAATGTGGTCGATGAACATGTATTCGGCGGGGAACACGATGATTTCGCCGAGGGTGAAAATGGCCATGGACAGCACCCAGAGCAGGACGCTGGTCGACAGGGCAAACCCGCCCAGCCCCAGCAAGAACATGCTCAAGCCCGCCGCCAGCCAGAGGTTCAACTGGCGCTGGGAGATCTTCCGGCCGATGAGGTATTGCAGGCTGATCACCATGACGGCATTGGTCGTGACCAGGGCGCTGATGACTTGATAAGCGAACTCGGGCGTGGTGGTGACCACCAGGTACTGCGAGAGGTAGGCCGTGAACTGACCGAAGACCACGGCACTGAGCAGCCCGCCCAGGGTGAAGCAGACCAGTCGCCGGTCCTTGAGCAGCAGCTTGCCCATCGCCAGAAATGCCCCGGGCGGGCGGGACGTATCCAGCACATGCAGGGTTCTGTCGCCCCACAGCCAGTAGACCCCGAAGAACCCTGCGCCGAGCCCCGCGGACAGTAGGAACGGCCAGCTGATATCCAGCCTGGCCATCCCGGCGCCCAGCAATGGGCCCACGGCGTAACCGATATTGCTCAGGGTGTATTTGATCGAAAACACGCTGCTGCGCTCGGCTAACGCCAGCAAGCGGCCGAACCCGGATTTGACCGCGATATCAATCACCGCAAATGCCAGGTTGATCACCACCAGGCAGAGGTAGAACAGCCACAGGTCGCGGGCCAGGAACGTGCCGAGAAAACCCAGCGCAAACACCGCGCTGCAAACCAGGATCAGTCGGTAGCTGGACATCCTGTCCACCAGGAACCCGCCGTAAAGGCTCAACAGCGACCCGACGATCAGGCTGCTGCCAATGACCAGCCCAACATCCGCCACGCTCAAGCCGAAGTGGGCGCTCAGGTAGATGACCAGATAGGGCAGGGTGACTGCCCGCGCCAGGGTCAGGACCAGGGAGGCACTGAGCAGTAGTTTTACTGTGCCTGGATAATTCTTCAGGGTGGCCAGCATCCGTGCCTCATCGTTCAGCGGGTAGGGTTCAGGAGTTTTGTCAGGCGCAGGGCATTGATTGATGCGCTGGAATCCAGCTTACTGGGGAATACTGTTCAGATTATGGATGGTTTTTCCATCATTACCGGAATTCAGTTCATTAATGTGGGGCTTGTATGTTTTCCTCAGAGCGCTTGAAGGGCATTGATGTGTTTGTCTGTGTCGCGGACGCTGGCAGTTTCCGGGTTGCGGCCGAGCGGCTGCACCTGACAGCCTCGGCCATCAGCAAAAGCATTGCCCGCCTGGAGGCGCGGCTGGGGGCTCGGCTGTTCCAGCGCACCACGCGGCGCCTGGCATTGACCGATGCGGGGATGACGTTCTATCGCACCTGTACCGGGGTGCTGGCCGATCTTGAAGAAGCAGAGCTGTCGCTGCATAGCGAAAATACCGAGCTTCAGGGGCGCGTTCGCCTGGATCTTCCCGGTGCCTTCGGCCGGGCCCAGGCACTGCCGCTGATTCTGCGGTTTGCCCAGGAGCATCCCCGGCTGCTGCCGCATGTTTCCTTTTCCGACCGTTATAGCGACCCGATTGCCGAAGGTGTCGACATCACGGTGCGCATCGGTGGCGCGGACATCTGGCCCGATACCCTGGGGCATCGCTATCTGGGCAGTGAGTGGCATGTCTTCTGTGCGTCACCCGCGTACTTGAGCCAGCACGGCACGCCCGTGTCCGAGGAGGACCTGCAGCATCATCAGTGCATCGCCTACGGCTGGGTGGATGGCAACGTCAGCCCGTGGAGCTTTTCCGGCAACCGCGCCGGGGCAACCGAGCGCCGGCAGGTGCCCGCCACGCTGGTGGTCGGTGATGGCGAAGGATTGTTGGTCGCGGTACTGGCGGGGTGCGGTATCGCGCAACTACCGACCTGGTTGATCCAGCAGCACCTGGAGGCGGGGACCCTGGTCGAGGTGCTCCCCGGGTTGGCAACCGACGGCCAGGCGATCAACCTGATCTGGCAAAAAAGCCGGCAGGCACTTCCTCGGATCAGTGCCTTGCTGGAGGTGCTCGCCGCAGGTCTGCAGCCGTCCAGTGGCAAGCCGGCGCGGTGCTGAGGCGCCGCTCAACGTTTACTCAAGGCCAGGTGGGCGGCAAACAGTACGAACAGCATGCCTGTGGTGCGGTCCATCCACTGGATCACGTTGCCCCGGCGTAGTACGCCGGCCAGTGGCTGGGTCGCGCCAATCAGCACCATCGACCACAGCAGGCCCAGCACCACATGAATACTCACCAGGCCGAAGGTCCAGGCGATCAGCGAGTGCCCCTGGGGAATGAACTGCGGAAGAAAGGACACATAAAAAATGCCGATCTTGGGGTTGAGGACATTCCCCGTCATGCCCTTCAGGAACCAGTTGGCCCCTGGCTTGCCATTCGATTCCATGGGCGCCAGTGCGCGGCGCGGACGCAACAGCATGTTCAAGCCAAGCCAGCCCAGGTAAGCGGCGCCGCAATACTTGAGCAGGGTATAGGCCAGCTCCGACAGCGCAATCAACGCTCCCAGGCCAAAGGCGACTGCGGCGCCCCATAGCAAGCAGCCGGCATTGATGCCCAGGGCCGCACGCATCGCCTGTTGTCGACCTTCCACCGTCGCGGTTCGCAGCACCAATGCCGTGTCGAGGCCCGGTGTCAGCGTCAGCAGAGTGGCCGCGAAGGTGAAGGCCAGGAGGTTGTCAGTGATGGACATCGGCGTATGCCTGCGGAGTGAGCCAGCGGGCAAATTAGCACAGGCCCGCGCTCGGGAATCACATAGACCTTGAACAGTTTTTTCGCCATCTTACCGACACCGCCCAGGTGCCTGGCTCAGGGAGTCGCCGCGGGTTTTCTAGTCCTGGCGCTGGGCAATCAACAGCAGCGACTGCGGCACCGGGCTCTGTGGGTGCTGCGGTTCCTGCAGGGCGCTCAGTCGGAAACCGGCCATGTCCAGGGCATTGAGCCAACTGGACAAGGTGCGCATGTACCACGGCATCGGTTGCCAGTCGCCCTTGAACCCGGCGAAGGTTTCTTCCCGCCAGCCGTCCTGGTATGCGCCTCCCGCCGCCGTCCAGGGGTGCAGGGTCTGGATCAGCAGGGCGCCGCCGGGGGCGAGCAGGGCGTGCAGGGCGGTGAGCAGGGGGATGATGTCCTGGTGCAGCAGGGCGAAGTTGGCGCAGATCAGCGGGTACTGATTGCCGATGTCGATCCGTGACTCGACCAGCGCCTGGTAGCTGGCCAGGTGCACGGGCGCCGAGCCTGCTGCCCGCGCGGCCTCCACCAGGGTTTGCGCGCCATCCACGCCGACCGCCTCGATCTCGCGTTTGCTCAGCTCGCGCAACAGCCAGCCCTCGCCGCAACCGAGGTCGAGCACGCGCTCGGGCTGGCGCCCCAGTACCGCCAGCAGGATCGCCTGGTCGGTGACCTGCCGGCGGCTTTCAATGCTGCCGCTGCGCACGGCTTCGATCCAGGATGCGGCGTTGTGGTGCCAGCTTTGCAGCAGGGCGGATTCGGCAGCGGGCATCTCGACCTCCAGGCCTTTGACAGGCAGCGCGAAGAATTATCCACACTACACTGAAACTGGATCGGGCCCCAGTTGCTACAGAGCGCTTGATAGGTCAGCAAATCGATTTAACAGTGATGAGGATCAGTGCATGGCGAACACCGACCACGCAAAGTGCGCCCGGGTCCTTGATCCCGTCCTGCTCATGGCAATGACCTTCACCGGCACCCTCAGCGTCGCCACCGGTGGTGAACCCTGGCAAGGCGCTCTGTGACCACGGCCACCACCGCGCTGCGTACCTGGGTATCCGCGTGATAGCCAGTCTTGTTCGATGTTGATTTTTCCATTCGTTCTACAGTAGAAGGCCACCGCCCCATGAGCCAGACGGACCCCTTGCCTCCCGCCCCGGAACCGGGACGCATCGCCCATCGCCAGTCCAGCGACCGCCAGCCCGGTTGGGCCCGTTGGCTCCCAGGACTGCAAACGCTGCGGCATTACCAGATCGCCTGGTTGCGCCACGACATCATGGCCGGGCTGGTGCTGACCACCATGCTGGTTCCCGTGGGCATCGCCTATGCGGTGGCGTCGGGTGTCCCGGGTATCTATGGGCTCTACGCGACCATCATTCCGCTGCTGGCCTATGCCTTGTTCGGCCCCAGCCGGATCCTGGTGCTGGGGCCGGATTCATCCCTGGCCGCGGTGATTCTCGCCGTGGTCCTGCCCCTGTCCGGTGGCGATCCGCAACGGGCCATCGCCCTGGCGGGAATGATGGCGATCGTCTCGGGCACCGTGTGCATCCTGGCGGGCATCGCGCGCCTGGGGTTCATCACCGAACTGCTGTCCAAACCGATTCGTTATGGCTACATGAACGGGATCGCCGTAACCGTACTGATCAGCCAGTTGCCCAAGCTGTTCGGGTTTTCCATCGACTCCGATGGCCCGCTGCGCAACCTGTGGTCGATCGCCACCGGGGTGCTGGACGGCAGGAGCAACTGGACCACCTTTGCCGTGGGCGCTGCCACCCTGGCAGTGATTCTGCTGCTCAAGGGCAACAAACGTGTGCCGGGCATCCTCATCGCCGTAGCCGGCGCGACCATCGCCGTGGGGGTGCTGGACCTTGGCGCGCGGGCCGGGGTGGCGGTACTGGGCTCGTTGCCGCAAGGGTTGCCGGCATTTGCGCTGCCGTGGATCACCCGTGCCGATATCGTCCCGGTGCTGATCGGCGGTTGTGCCGTGGCCCTGGTTTCATTTGCCGACACCAGCGTGCTGTCACGGGTCTATGCGGCGCGGACCCGCACCTATGTCGACCCGAACCAGGAAATGGCGGGGCTGGGGTTTGCCAATCTGGCCGCCGGGTTTTTCCAGGGTTTTCCCATCAGCAGCAGCTCTTCGCGGACCCCGGTAGCCGAAGCCGCCGGGGCCAAGACCCAACTCACCGGTGTGGTCGGGGCGCTGGCGGTGGCCGGGCTGCTGATGGTTGCGCCGAATCTGTTGCAGGACCTGCCCAGCAGTGCCCTGGCCGCGGTGGTGATTGCGTCCGCCATCGGTCTGATTGAGGTCAGCGACCTGCGCCGGATCTACCGTATCCAGCGCTGGGAGTTCTGGTTGTCCATCGTCTGCACCATCGGCGTCGCTGTGCTGGGTGCGATCGAGGGCATCGGGCTGGCCATCGTGATCGCCATCATCGAGTTCCTGTGGGATGCCTGGCGCCCTTATTCCGCGGTGCTCGGACAAGCTGCCGGGGTCAAGGGTTATCACGACCTGCAGCGTTACCCCAACGCAAGCCTGATCCCGGGGCTGGTGCTGTTTCGCTGGGATGCGCCGTTGTTTTTTGCCAATGGCGAACTGTTCAACGACCGCGTGCTGCAAGCCGTAGCCGACTCCCCAACGCCGGTGCGCTGGCTGGTGGTGGCGGCGGAGCCGGTGACCAGTGTCGACGTGACGTCCGCCGACATGTTGGCCGAACTGCACGATACCCTGCACGCGGCGGGGATCACGTTGTGCGTGGCCGAGATGAAGGACCCGGTCAAGGACAAGCTCAAGCGCTTCGGACTGTTCGAGCGGTTTGGTGAAGCGGCGTTTTTTGCAACCATCGACGACGCCGTCGACAGCTACCTGGCGCTCGCGCGGCAGGATCAGCACTGAGCACTGGGCTGCCGCTCCTGGCTACATGCGGTGCATGCGCGGCTGGATCTGTTGCCGGGGCACAATCGCCGAACCGGATCGGTTGCCGCCGCCGTCCAGGGCGGTCGGGTTCTCTGGAGTGGCGGGGTCGCTGCTGCTCTGGTCGTGGCAGGACGCGCCGCTGAGGCAGATCGCGGCAGCGAGCAGGACAATCGGGCTCAAGGACTTGAACATGGCTATCTCCGACACTTGGCGGCCAGGCAAGGGGAGCCGGCACCCCGTACCTTGAGCGTAGTCGATTGGATCGCCGGTCAGCCCCGGCTCGACCAAGTGCCGGGACCGCCCCGTGACAGCGCTAGGGCTTTGCCCGCATCTACAGTTACCATTGGCTTTTCTCAACGCAGCAGACACCTGCCTGGTGCAGCTATTCGAGTGGATCGAACGTGATGGAGCGACGGCAATTCAGCGGTGGCATGAAGGGCAAGAATCTTCGGTACCTGAAGGAAACCCCCAACGCCACACCGCCAACGGTTCGTACCGGGTTTGTCCTGCTCGAGCATTTCTCCTTGCCCGCATTCACCCAGGCGCTGGATACCCTGATCACCGCCAACCTGCTGCGCCCCGGGTTGTTCACGACCCGCACGTTCGGCCTGGGTGAGTCTGAGGTGATCAGTGACCTGGGGCTGGTCATTCGCCCGGATGCCCGTCTCGATGCAAGCGCGATCAACGACCTGGACCTGCTGGTGATTTGTGGCGGTTACCGCACCGAACTCAAGGTCAGCGACGAGTTCATCGGCTTGCTCAAGGCCGCAGCCGAGCGGGGCGCCCACCTCGCCGGCCTGTGGAATGGTGCCTGGTTCCTGGGCAAGGCGGGCTTGCTGGACGGCTATCGCTGCGCGATTCACCCCGAACACCGTCCCGCGCTCACGGAAATCGCCCGGGCCACCCACGTCAGCAGTGAGCCCTACGTGATCGATCGCGACCGGCTCACCGCGTCCAGCCCTTCGGGGGCCTTCCACATGGCACTGGACTGGATCAAGGACCTGCACGACAAAGCCCTGGTCGAGGGCATCGAGGACATCCTGGCGTTCGAGGAGTCGCGCTACCGGCGCATCAAACCGACGGAAAACGTCTGCCTCAGCGCGCCCTTGCGCGAAGTGGTGAAGCTCATGGATGCCAACCTCGAAGAGCCGCTGGAACTCGAGCAACTGGCGGTCTATGCCGGGCGTTCGCGGCGCCAGCTCGAGCGCTTGTTCAAGGAACAATTGGGTACCACGCCGCAGCGTTACTACCTGGAACTGCGCATTACCGAAGCCCGGCGCTTGCTGCAGCACACCGAACTGTCCCAGGTGGACGTCCTGGTGGCCTGCGGGTTTGTCTCACCGAGCCATTTCAGCAAGTGCTACAGCGCCTACTTTGGGTATCGCCCGTCCAAGGAAACGCGCCTGGTCAAGTAAGGCGCAAGTCGTGAGTGGCGGTTAAAACACGATACCCAGTTTTGCCCCGTATTCATTCCTGATCTGCTTGTCGTACTGGCTGAAGTCAAACTGCCCCTCAGGGTCATAGTTGAAGCGGTTGTAATACAGGCTGGCGATAATCGGCAAACTGCCCTGCTGGTTGAACAGCATGCTTAACTCGACATAAGGGTCGGTGCTGCTCTGCAAGTCCAGGGTCTGATTGGAAACACCCTGGATATCCAGTTGTGCATCGCCGTCCAGGGATCTTCGCGCACCGGCTTCAAGGCGCAGGACGGAATTATCGAACTGATGGTTATAGCCAATCGCAACTTTGGCGAAGGGCGTGCGATTGGTCAGTTCAATATCGTATTTGTTATAGCCGGGATCAAAACGGTTCCATTTGTAGCCAGCGCCAACCAGCATGTCGAGAAAGTTGCTGGCATCCAGTGCTATCCGCCAACCCAGGTCCAGATCGGCTTGCAGGTCCTTGACCCGCTGGCCCTGCTTCTCCGAGTACTGGCCACTGATTTCGGCCTGAAACACCAGGCCGGCATGGCCGGTCAGCTTGTTGCCATAGTTGAGGAACAATCCGCCTTCGGGCATGCGCTCGATGTCGTTGTTTTGCCCTTTGAATTCCAGTTCGCTGTAGCTACCCAGTAAGCCCAGCACAATAACGGGCTCGGTACTTACGGCGGCGGTGGAGTTGGGCGCAACAGTTGCCGCGACAACTGCGCAGGCAACAGCCAGCATGTTTATTGTTTTCATAAGAACTCCAGCAGCGCGCCGCAGGTCCGTTATGGATTGCTCTTATGACGAATGTAGTTGTTTTGCAGTCGGTCATTTATGGCGGGGAAGGCGCTGGCGACGAATGGTGGGCTATATATGGATCCAAGTTGGCGAAGTGTGCGTATTTGTTGGGTTTTGTGATTTTAATTATTTTCAGCGGTGCTGGGTTGTGGGGTTTGTAGTTGCGGATGATTTTCGTTAGTTGGACTTTATATTGGCGTCAAAATTTAAAATTGGATGTTTTAAAGTAACGTTTTTGAACACTTTGTTTATCAGGTCGAATACGTTGCTTTTCACCGCACTGTTCAAGTCGACCCAGGCCAGTCCAGTGGTGGCGCGGTAATCGCCCAACTCCAGGGGACGGGACAGCACGTTGGCCGGCAGCGCGCGCCCGGCATTGGCGGGCAACAGGCCGACGCCGAGCCCGGCGGAAACCAGGGCCAGCATGGTGGTGAACTCGCCCAGTTCGGCACTGATCTGCAACGGGATGCCGTGGCTGGCCAGCGCTTGCATCAGGCCATCGTAAAAGCCGGGGGCGTAGCGTCTGGCGAGGATGTACACCGGCACCCCGGCAAGTGACGCCGGCGCCAGGCTGGCGTGTGCGGCCAGGGGATGGTCGCTGGGGAAGGCCAGCATCACCGTCTCGCGTAACACCTCCAGGGTCTGGATGCCGGGAATGACCGCGGGCAAGCGCATCAGGCCAAAGTCCAGCTGGCCGCTTTTCAGGGCCGTGGCTTGCTCAGGTCCGGACATGTCCTTGAGCTCCAGTTCGATCCGCGGGAATTGCTCATGCAGCGAGCGCACCAGGGTGGGCAACAGCTGTGGCAATACCGAGGAGACGAAACCCAGGCGCACCCGGCCGATTTCCCCGCGCCCCGAAGCCTTCGCCACAGCCACGGCGTGGGCCGCCTGATGCAGGGTCGCCAGCGCTTCCGGGAGAAAGATCGCGCCCACTTCAGTCAGCGCCACCGAGTGCCGGTTGCGCTCGAACAGGCGCACCCCGAGTTCATCCTCGAGCAACTTGATCTGCATGCTCAAGGCCGGCTGCACGATGGACAGCCGTTGCGCGGCGCGGCCGAAATGCAGCTCCTGGGCCAGCGTCACGAATGAGCGCAGCAACTTGATTTCCATACAGGGACTCCGGGGGTGGGCGCTAGAGGCGTTGATCATAGAATTTGATCACCAGATCATCAATCACCATTGGACGCTGTGGATGGGCTGCGGTGAACTGCTGCCAAGGCCGTTCGACAACAAAGGGCCATTGACGGAGAACAGTATGGGATTCACCAGCGACAGCTTTCGACTGGACGGACGCAGGGCGTTGATCACCGGTTCAAGCAAGGGCATCGGCCTGGAATTGGCCCGGGGTCTGGGTGCTGCGGGTGCCAGGGTGGTGATCAATGATCGCAATGCTGACAAGGCGCGCCGGGTTGCCAGCCAACTGCGGGAGGAGGGAGTCGAGGCCGAATTTGCCGTGTTCGACGTCACCGACCGGGTCCAGCTCCTGGCGGCGATCAACCACCTTGAAGCCACCAGTGGGGCCATCGATATCCTGGTCAACAACGCCGGGATCCAGCGCCGTGCACCTCTGGAGGATTTCGACCCCAACGACTGGCACGAACTGATGCGGGTCAATCTGGACGGGGTGTTCCATGTCTCCCAGGCCGTCGCCCAGCACATGATTGCCCGTGGTCGCGGCAAAATCATCAACATCTGCTCGGTGCAGAGCGAGCTGGCGCGGCCGACGATTGCGCCCTACGCCGCCTCCAAGGGCGCGGTGAAAATGCTCACCAAGGGCATGTGTGCCGAGTGGGCACGCCACGGCATCCAGGCCAATGGCCTGGCCCCCGGTTATTTCGCCACCGAGATGAACCGCGCGCTGGTGGACAATCAGGAGTTCTCCCAGTGGCTGTGCAAACGCACGCCGGCCGGGCGTTGGGGCCAGGTCGAGGAGTTGTGCGGCGCGGCGGTCTTCCTCGCCTCGCCGGCCTCCGACTTCATCAATGGCCAGACGCTGTTCGTCGATGGCGGCTTGACCAGCGTGGTCTGATCCGAACACCCGTCGTTATAAAAACAACAACAGGGGACACCCATGAGTGCACTCAAAGAGTCGTTACTGCCGCTGACCGATAACCGCGCTCAGCAGACCAAGGTCCAGGGCTTTGCCAGCAAACGCTGGTGGTACCTGATTCCGCTGATTTTCATCACCTACAGCCTGGCCTACCTGGACCGTGCCAACTATGGCTTTGCCAGTGCGGCCGGGATCGAGCAGGACCTTGGGATCACCAAGAGCACCTCGTCCTTGATCGGTGCCTTGTTCTTTCTCGGCTACTTTTTCTTCCAGGTGCCGGGGGCGATCTACGCGCAGAAATACAGCGTGCGCAAACTGGTGTTCTGGAGCCTGATCCTGTGGGGCTTCTGCGCCATGGCCACGGGGCTGGTGACCAATATTCCGATGCTGATGGTCATCCGCGTCTCGCTGGGCATCGTCGAAGCGGCGGTGATGCCGGCGATGCTGATCTTCATCAGCAACTGGTTCACCCGCAAGGAGCGTTCGCGGGCCAATACCTTCCTGGTGCTGGGCAACCCGGTGACGGTGCTGTGGATGTCGGTGGTCTCGGGTTACCTGATCCACGCCTGGGGCTGGCGCGAAATGTTCGTCATCGAAGGCGCGCCTGCCGTGCTGTGGGCGTTTGTCTGGTGGCGCCTGGCGCGGGACAAGCCCGAGCAGGTCGACTGGCTGAGCCGCCAGGAAAAAGACCAGTTGGCCGCGACCCTGGCCGCAGAACAGCAAGGCATGCCAGTGGTGCGCAACTACCGCCAGGCCTTCACCAGCCCCATCGTGATTCAACTGTGCTGTGTCCATGCGCTGTGGAGCATCGGGGTCTATGGCTTCATCATGTGGCTGCCGACCATCATCAAGCAGGCGGCTGCGGCGGACATCGTCACGGTTGGCTGGTTGAGTGCGGTGCCTTATGTCGCAGCGGTCGGCACCATGCTTGCGGTGTCCTGGGCCTCGGACAAATACCAGCAGCGCAAGCATTTCGTCTGGCCGCTGCTGGCCCTGGGAGCACTGGCTTTCTTCTGCTCCTACCTGTTGGGCTCCAGTCATTTCTGGTGGTCGTTCGCCTTGCTGACCCTCGCCGGTGCCGCGTTGTACGCGCCGTACGGTCCGTTCTTCGCGCTGATCCCGGAGATCCTGCCGGCCAATGTGTTCGGCGGGGCCATCGGCCTGATCAATGCCTGCGGTGCCCTGGGGGCCTTTATCGGCTCATGGATCGTCGGCTACCTGATCGGCCTGACCGGCAACCCCGGCGCGGCCTACATCTTCATGACGGGCGGGGTGCTGTCGTCGGCCCTGTTGATGGCCTGGGTGAAGGTCAAGCGCTAGGGCTGGGTTATGCGGGCCGAATCTTGTGGGAGATTCTATGGTGCTGAGGAACTGTGGGGGCTGCCGGAGCTGCCGAAGGCTGTTGGGGGCATATCCGTTGCTGCGGTGATGGCGGCTTAGGGTTTCGCCCTTACGGCGAGGCACTTTTGTCAAACGACACAAAAGTACCCAAAAAGTCTTGCCCCAAGCGTTCGGCCCCTCGCTAGGGCTCGGGGTACCTTCGCTACGGTATCCATCCGGGGGCATCGCCCTCCGGTTTGCTGCGCTGCACCTCCTGGCGATGGTTCGACTGCGTCGAACGGCGCTGTGCGCCAATCCCCGGATGCATACCTTCGCTCAGCCTGCCGATGGGGCGGGTGGATCAAGATCAAAAGCCAAAGCACGGCGACCTGCCGGTCGGCCTGAGTGGTAAGGGCGGGCGAGCCGGCCTGCCGGCGATGTTCTTTAGGTCATCGCGAGCAGGCCGCAAGCGGGCAACGCTCCTGCAAAAGCCCTTACACCGCGGCCGCCGTCACGCGGCCCCGGCGTAGCCAGCCAATCAGGACGGCGGCGATCAGCAGGAAGCCCAGGTAGCCGAACAGTGGATACACCTGGCCCACCAGGCTGATGAAACCCACCAGGCTACCGACGAAGGCCAGGGCGCCGGCCGCGGCCGAGCCGATGCGGAACGTGCGAGTGCCGGCCGGCAACAGGCGGGCCGAGAAGGAGTAGAGCGTGCCGACGGCGGTGTTGAGGATCATGCAAAAGATGATCAACGCCATCAACAACCCCAGCGCGGGGGAGATCTCGGTGGCGATCGACAGCATCGGCATCGGCAGGTCCGCCACGCTGTCCAGGCGCGACAGCAGGCCCAGGCTCATCACCAGCATCAGCAAACCCAGCGCCGCACCACCGAGGATGCCGCCCCAGATCGCCTGCTTTTCGGTTTTCGCCGCGCCGCCCATGATCGCCAGGATCGGCACCCCGGCCACAATGTTGTACGACACATAGAGCAACGCCCCCAGCAACCAATGGCTGGCACCTGCTTCTTGCTGGCTGGCCAACTGATCGAGCTGGGAGAATTCCAGGTCGCGGCTGGCCACGCCATACAGTGCCACCGCCACGGCGGTGAGAATCAGAAAGGGTGTCGCGGCACCGATCATGCCGATCACCTTGTGCACGTCCAGGCACACCACCGCGACCACGATCAGGGTCACCAGGACACTGCCGAGCACCGCCGGAATGCCGAACTGCTGTTCCAGCAACGCCCCCCCGCCTGCCAGCATGACCACGGTCACGGCAAACATGAAGAAGGTGATCATCAGGTCGACAAAGGCCCCCAGGTAGCGGCCGCACAAGGCGTACACCACGTCCTTGTGGGAGGTCGCCTGCAAGCGACTGCCCATGCCGGCCAGCGCCATGCCGAGGAAGGTGAACAGCGCGGCGCTGACCACCGCGCCGAGCAGGCCCCAGACGCCGAAGTCGACGAACATCAACAACAGCTCCCGGCCCGAGGCAAACCCCGCGCCGACGATGACACCGACAAATGCACCGGCGATTTTCAGACTTTCTTTCATGACCAATTCCCTCGATCTATTGTTGTTATTGGCTGCGCAGAGCCTCTGCGGGGTATTGCACTGATGCCTGGGCGGGGTGGGTCAGGCGGTTGTGCCGACCCAGGCCTGGACTTCGATTTCCACGTCGACGCCGAGCGCCAGGCCGGCGCTGACGGTGGAGCGCACCGGGAAGCCGTTGTTGAAGTGGCGCTGGTATTCCTGGTTGAAACCGCTGAAGTGCTGCATGTCCGACAGCCAGACCGTGGCCTTGATCACCTGGTCGAAGCCCACCCCGCATTCCGCCAGGGTCTCGCCGATGCGGGTCATCACGGCGGCGGTTTGCGTGGCGATGTCGCCGCGCACCACCTCACCTTCGGCGGTCATCGGGATCTGGCCGGAGAGGAACAGGAAGTCACCGACCCGGATCGCCCTGGAGAAGGGGTAGGGCAGGCTGCTGGGGTAACGCTTGAGAGTGTTGGGCATGGCACGGAACCTCGGTGGTGGGGTGAGTGTTTAACGCAAGCGCGCTGGCGCCAGGCGCAGGGGATCGACGCCTTGCTGGTGCAGGTGCTCGGGCAAGGGTTGATCCAGCAGCAGGGCGCAGGCCAGTTGCGAGACCGCGGCGGCGGACTGGATGCCATAACCGCCCTGGGCCGCCAGCCAGAAGAAGCCTGCGCATTGATCGTCCCAGCCGACCACCAGGTCGCCGTCGGCCACGAACGAGCGCAAGCCGGCCCAACTGTGGCGCGGGCGCCGGATCTGCAAGGAGGTGGCGGCTTCGATGTGATAGATCCCGGTGGCGATATCCAGCTCTTCGGGCATCACGTCCTGGGCGTGTACGGGGTCGGCGTTGGCCGGCGAGCCCAGCAACTGGCCGGCATCGGGCTTGAAGTAGAAGCTCTCGTCGATCCCGATCACGGCGGGCCAGCGGGAGAAGTCGGTGTCCGCGGGGCCGTCGAAAGTAAAGGCGCTGCGCCGGCACGGCTGCAGGCCGATCGGGGCGACAGCGCACAGGTGCGCCACCTGGTCAGCCCAGGCGCCGGCCGCGTTGACCAGGGTTCGCCCACGCAATTGACGGCCGTCGGCCAGGGTCAGGGCCCAGGCATCGCCTTCGCGGTGGGCCGCAAGCAGTTCGGCATCACACATCAGTTCACCGCCGGCGCGGCGCATGGCCCGCAGAAAACCCTGGTGCAAGGCGTGCACATCGAGGTCACGGGCATCGGTTTCGAGGATCGCCCCGCCGATTGCCTCGGCCCGCAGGCACGGCACCAGGGCCAGGGCTTGCTCGGTGTTGATCAAGGACACATTGGCCGCGCAACTGCGCAGGCTGGCATAGGTTTGCTCGAGCAGGTGCTGTTGTTGCGGGCTGGCGATGTACAGGCAGCCCCGGGGTTCCAGCAACGGATGTTCGGTGAACCCTGCCGGCGGTTGTTCGTAGAACGCCCGGCTGGCACGGGTCAGCGCCTGGATCTGCGCAGTTCCGTAGGCTTCCATGAACATTGCGGCGGAGCGGCCAGTGGCGTGGTAGCCGGGCTGCGACTCACGCTCCAGGACCAGCACACTGGCCTGTCCCGCCAGGCGATAGGCCAGGGAGGCCCCCGCAATACCGCCGCCGATGATGACGAAATCGAAACATTCGCTGTCGTGCATGCCCAAGGACCTCCGTGGTGGGTGGGGGGGAGAAATGACGATGCCCGCACTGGCTGGACAAATTCTCACATAAGAGAAATGTAAGATATGAGAATTTGCCAGTCAAGCCATGACCTTGAGGTAATATCGCGCCACGCATCCGGCCCGGCTCCCCAGGGCCGGAAAATTGGTATGACAGAGAGACTGCATGAGTTCCAGCCGCCCACCGCTCGCCTCCAATGCCCAGGCCCATCCGCTGATTGACCGAGCCCAGGTTGGCGCACGCCTGCGGGCGATCCGCAAACACCAGAAGTTGACCCTCAAGCAATTGTCCGAGCGTTCAGGCGTGGCCTTGTCGACCCTGTCGAAAATGGAGTTGGCCCAAGTCTCGGTGAGCTACGAAAAACTCGCCGCCGCCGCGCGCGCCCTGAGCGTCGACATTGCCCAGTTGTTCAGCCCGGCCAAGGACCGCACGGACCTGGTGCAACCGACGGTGGTCAGCACGGCCATCGACAGTGCCGCGGGCTACAGCACCGGTAACTATGACTACCACCCGATGGCCGGCGATTTCCCCGGGCGCAGCATGACGCCGATGTACGCACGCATCTTTGCCCGGGAACTGACCCAGTTCGACGACTACATCCGCCACCCCGGGCAAGAGTTTGCCCTGGTGCTCAGCGGGCGGGTGCGCATCCAGTTCGAAACCGGCGAGTCCATCAGCATCGGCTGCCGCGAAACCGCCTATTTCAATAGCGCCATTGGCCATATCTACCTGGCGCAAAGCGACGACGGCGCGGATGCCGAAGTGATGGTGGTGATGTCGGAGCGTTGAGCCGGTCTGGCGTTATCGGCTGGCGCTACGCATGCTGTATTCCCGGTGGCCGGTGTGTGCGTCCGGCTGCTCGCTGACCACGACGAAGCCCTGGGCCAGATAGAACCGACAGCTGGCCTGGTTCTCCTGGTAGACCGACAGGTTCAGCACGGCCCTCTGGTCTTTCGCATGGGCGATCAACTGGCTGCCGATGCCCCGGCCTTGCAATGCCGGCGCCACAAACAGGGCGGCCAGGTTGTCGCCGTGCAGCGCATGGAAGCCGACGACCAGCGAATCACGCTCGAACACGTAGACCTCTGAGGCGGGCAGGTACAGCGTGCGCATGGCGTCGACCTGGGATAACCAGAACGCGGCCTCGATAAAATCATGGGCCTGGATCGAAGCGGACAGCCAGATATCCAGGACCGCGTCGGTGTCCTGCGGGGTACTGATCCTGATCATTTCAGAAGCGCTCATCCAGCAGGGCCGGCAGGGTAATGTCCTTGACGTAGCTGGCCGCGGACAGGCTCAGCACCATGCGCACCACCTGCACCACGTCGTGGACCGGAATCAATTGGCCCTCGCCACGCTGCTCGGCCAACTCGCGGGGTGTGCTGAGCGGGTCGTCGGTGTTCAGGTAGCCCAGGTTCAGGCAGGTGACCGCCAGGCGTTGCTGACGGTAGCCTTCGCGCAGTGCATCGGCGATCCCGTGCAGGGCAAACTTGGAGGCGCCGAAGGCCACTTCCGGACGGCCACTTTGCGCCAGGCCGGAGGTCGAGCCGGTGAGGATGATCCGCGGGTTTGGGCTTTTCAGCAGCAGGGGCAGCAGGCGCTTGATCAGCAGGATAGGCGCGGTGATGTTGCAGCTGACGATGGCTTGCAGTTGCTGGTCGTCATCGGCCAGGAAGCTGTAGGCCGGATCAAACGCACGCTCTTCCCAGATGCCCAGGTTGTAGATCAAGGTGTCGAGGCCGTCGGCAGCCACTGCCTGCTCGATGACCCGGGCTGCCTCGGCCGGTTCGCCGAGGTCGGCTGCGAGCCAACGCACCTGCACTCCGGCGAGGGGCTGGAGGTTTTCCGGGCGGCTACGGGAAACCCCGATCAGCGTGTCCCCAGGCTCCCCCAGGCCCTCGATCAGGGCTTTGCCCAATCCTTTGCTGGCACCGACCACCAGGGTTTTCATCGATTGTCTCCTTGACCCGACTGACAGAATGGAGCGCGGATGCAAACAGAGGTGGGGGGTATTGGCAATTGGCCGGATGTTTCCAGATATGACCAGGTGTGTGGGGGCATGCAAAAACTGCAAGCCGGCAAAACCCCTGTGGGAGCGAGCCTGCTCGCGATGGGGCCAGTAGATTCAACATCGATGGCGCCGGACACACCGCCATCGCGAGCAGGCTCGCTCCCACAGGTTCGAATGGTGTATGGGCGGTTCAGGCTGGGCTTCTCCCCGGCATCTCGATGCCATGCTGATGCACCCGGCGGTACAGGGTTGCCCGTGAGATACCAAGGGCCTGGGCGGTCGCTGTGGGTTTCCAGCGGTGACGGATCAGGGCGTCGATCAGGGCCTGGCGTTGCGGGCTGCTCTCGAGCTCACGGGCATCCTCGGGCGCCGGGCCGGGCAGGCCCTGGCTGTGCAGCGGTTCGGGCAAATGGCCGGGCTGGATCAGCGGCCCTTCGCACACCGCGCAGGCGTAGCGCAGCACGTGGCGCAACTGCCGCACATTGCCTGGCCAACGGTAGCCGAGCAGGCACTCCAGGGCGGCGCTGCCCAGTTGCAGCGTGGTATCGCAGTGGCTCGACTCTTCAGCGAGGATCCGGTTGATCAAGGCCAGGCGGTCACTGCGCTCGCGCAGCGGTGGCAACTGGAAGCGCGCGCCCCCCAGGCGAAAGTACAGGTCTTCGCGGAACGTGCCGGCGGCCACCAGGCTTTCCAGGTCACGGTGACTGGCGCAGATCACCTGCAGGTCCACCGCCTTGCGCCGTGACGCGCCCAGGGGGGCCACTTCGCCTTCCGCCAGCACTCGCAGCAGGCGGGTTTGCAGTGCCAGCGGCATGTCGCCGATCTCGTCGAGGAACAGCGTGCCGCCGTCGGCCTGTTGCAGCAGGCCGGGCATGCCCTTGTGCGAGGCCCCGGTGAAGGCTCCGGCGACGTAGCCGAACAGCTCGCTCTCGATCAGGCTTTCAGGGATGGCCGCACAGTTGATCGCGACGAAGGGTTGCTCCCGGCGTTGGCTGGCCTGGTGCAATTGGCGGGCGAAGACTTCCTTGCCCGAGCCGGTTTCGCCCTGGATCAGCACCGGCAGGTTGCGGTCCTTGACCCGTACCGCCAGGCGCAGGCTCTCGGCCAGGCGCGGGTCCAGTTCGGCCGGGCTCAACACCAGGCGCTGGCGGCTGTGGTTGCTGCGCCGGGGTGCGCTCAGGCGCCCGTGCAAGGCCTGGGTGCCTGCGTGGTGGTGCAGCTGGCACAGCGATTCGTCGCGGGCGGCCTGCAGCAGTGCTTGATCGAACACCTGGCCAATGTGTTCCGGCAGCCGGCCAAAGCCGTGCAGCAGCCATTGGCGCGCCGCCGGGTTGAGCGCTTGCAGGCGGCCGTCGTCGTCCCAGGCCAGCAGGTAATCGGGCTGGCTGTCGACGTACCCCGGGCTGCGGTGCGCGCGCAGCACCCAGTAGCCCTGGACGCTGTTCATGAAGAACGCCTGTTCGATTTCCCGCGCGCTCTGCACCACCATCTGCCGGATCAGGTGCTGGGAACGACGCTCGTCCGGCGAGCGCACGGCCGAGACATCGAGCACCCCGAGCAACTCACCCTGAGGGTCGAAGACCGGTGCCGCGGAGCAGGTCAGGCCGATAAAGGCAGCACGGAAGTGGTCGCGCTTGTGCACCGTCACCGGGGTGCGGGCGGTGAGTACCGCGGCCACGCCGCAGGTGCCTTCTTCGCCTTCCGACCAGCAGGTGCCCAGGTACAGGCCGGCTTTCTGGCAATCATTGCGGATGGTGCTTTCGACCCGGTAGTCGATGGTCTGGCCCTGGGCATCGGTGAGCAGCACGCAGTAGTCGGCATCCCGCACGCGGCCGTGGAGGCGGGCGACTTCTTCGCTGGCGATGCGCAAGAACAGCTGCGAGCGCTCGCGGCATTCCTGCAGCACGTTGTGCGAAAGGATCCGTGGCCCCTGCAGCGAGCCGGGGTCCAGATGGTGTTGCTCCATGGAGCGGCGCCAGGAGTCGAGGATCAGGTCGGGCACAGGCAACTGCGGCAAATGAGCAGCGTTCTTCAAGACCCGGCTGACGCAATCCACGTGCGCCTTCGAGTGTACGGAAAGCATTGAGGCCTCCGGTTCCAGCTTCTTGTCGTTGTGCGGCCATTAAGCGCCGATCAATGCCCGCAGACAAGCGCCAGGGGGCGCACGGCCGCGAGTGAGACGCGACGTCTCACGGTCTCGGCGGCGCCCCGTGCAACCTGACATCCGACGTCTCAAGCGGGCCTGGCCGGGCGTTCCGATCAGGCGCATGAAAAGCCTCTGCAACGGGCTTCTCCGGCGGTTCATGGAGAACTGGCACTGGCCTTGCTCTAGCCCTGGCAAGCCTGACAACAATAATTCGAGGTGCCTTATGTCCTGCCATTGCGGCGTGCCGCCTGTACTGTCCCGGAGCGCTCCATGAGCCGCCCGCCGCTGACCGTGGGGATCATCGCCAACCCGGCGTCCGGGCGCGACGTGCGCCGGCTGACCGCCAACGCCGGGCTGTTTTCCAGCACCGACAAGGTCTCGGTGATCCAGCGCCTGCTCGCCGCCTTTGGTGCCACTGGCATCGAGCGGGTGCTGCTGCCCACCGACATGACCGGCATCGCCGCCGCCGTACAGAAGAACCGCCACAGCCGCCAGGCCCGTGAGAGTCACTGGCCGGCCCTGGAATTTCTCGACCTGACCTTGCGCCAGAGCGTCGCCGACACTCGCCAGGCCGCGCGCCTGATGGCCGAGCGCGGGGTGAGCCTGATCGCCGTGCTCGGCGGCGACGGCACCCACAAGGCGGTGGCCGGCGAGATCGGCGACATCCCCATGCTGACCCTGTCCACCGGCACCAACAACGCTTTCCCGGAGCTGCGCGAAGCCACCAGCGCCGGCCTGGCCGGCGGCTTGTACGCCAGCGGGCGGATTCCCCCCGCCATCGCTCTGCGCCGCAACAAGCGGCTGGTGGTGCGCGAGCCCAGCCGGGGCCTGTGCGAGATCGCTCTGGTGGATGTCGCGGTGTCCTCGTTGCCCTTCGTCGGTGCCCGGGCCATCAGCCGTGCCGCGGACCTGGCGCAAGTCTTCGTGACGTTCGCCGAACCGCAATCGATCGGCCTGTCGGCCCTCTGCGGGCTGTGGTTGCCGGTGTCGCGGCAGGCGCCGGGCGGGGCCTGGATGCGCCTGGATAGCCAATCCCCCCAGGCCCTGCTGGTGCCGCTGGCGCCCGGCCTGCTGCAAGGCTGCGGCGTGCTGGCGGCCGGCAGCCTGGAACCCGGCGTCGCCCATGGCCTGGCGCTGGCCAGCGGGACCCTGGCCCTGGATGGCGAGCGCGAGATCGAATTCAACGCCCACGACCGACCTACCGTGACCCTCGATGCCGGCGGCCCGCTGAGCATCGATGTGCAGGCGGCCCTGGCCTATGTCGCGCAAGAGCGTCTGCTGGCCATCGGTCGCGAACACCCGCAACACCCCGTGAACCTTCAGTCCCAAGACACTCCTGGAGAATAAAAATGTCGACACCGCTGACTGCTGAACAATTGCTGCATGCCTACCAGGTGATGCGCACCATCCGCGCCTTCGAAGAGCGCCTGCACGTGGAATTCGCCACTGGCGAGATTCCCGGTTTTGTCCACCTCTACGCCGGCGAGGAAGCATCGGCCGCCGGGGTCATGGCCCACCTGGGTGATGACGATTGCATTGCCTCCAACCACCGTGGCCACGGCCACTGCATCGCCAAGGGCGTTGATGTGTACGGGATGATGGCGGAGATCTACGGCAAGAAGACCGGGGTCTGCCAGGGCAAGGGTGGCTCCATGCACATCGCCGATTTCGAGAAGGGTATGCTGGGGGCCAACGGCATCGTCGGGGCCGGCGCACCGCTGGTGGTCGGCGCGGCCCTGGCCGCCCGGCTCAAGGGCACCGACAGCGTTGCGGTGGTGTTCTTCGGCGACGGTGGCTCCAACGAAGGGGCGGTGTTCGAAGCGATGAACATGGCCTCGGTGTGGAACCTGCCGTGCCTGTTCATTGCCGAGAACAACGGCTATGCCGAGGCCACGGCCTCCAACTGGTCGGTGGCCTGCGACCATATCGCCGACCGCGCCGCCGGTTTCGGCATGCCCGGGGTCACGGTGGATGGCTTTGACTTCTTTGCCGTCCACGAAGCCGCCGGTGCCGCCGTGGAGCGGGCCCGGGCCGGGGAGGGGCCGTCGCTGATCGAGGTCAAGCTGACCCGCTACTACGGACACTTCGAAGGTGATGCCCAGACCTATCGAGCCCCGGACGAGGTCAAGCATTTCCGTGAGCACAACGACTGCCTGATGCAGTTTCGCGAGCGCACCACCCGCGCCGGCCTGCTGGAGGCCAGTCAACTGGACCGCATCGACCAAGAGGTCGAGTCGCTGATCGAGAACGCCGTGCGCAAGGCCAAGTCCGACCCCAAGCCGAGCGCGGCCGACCTGCTTACCGACGTCTACGTCAGCTATCCCTGAACGCCCCCAATAACAAGAATCGAGACCTTCATCATGGCGAGAAAAATCAGTTATCAGCAGGCAATCAACGAAGCCCTGGCCCAGGAAATGCGCCGCGATCCCAGCGTGTTCATCATGGGTGAAGACGTCGCCGGCGGTGCCGGGGCCCCCGGAGAAAACGATGCCTGGGGCGGTGTGCTGGGCGTGACCAAGGGCCTTTATCACCAGTTTCCCGGGCGGGTGCTCGACACCCCGTTGTCGGAACTGGGGTATGTCGGCGCGGCCGTGGGTGCGGCGACCTGTGGCGTGCGCCCGGTGTGCGAATTGATGTTCGTCGACTTCGCCGGTTGCTGCCTGGACCAGATCCTCAACCAGGCCGCCAAGTTTCGCTACATGTTCGGTGGCAAGGCTGCCACGCCGCTGGTGATTCGCACCATGGTCGGCGCCGGGCTGCGCGCCGCTGCCCAGCACTCGCAAATGCTCACCTCGCTGTGGACTCACATCCCGGGCCTGAAAGTGGTCTGCCCCTCGTCTCCCTACGACGCCAAGGGCTTGCTGATCCAGGCGATTCGCGACAACGATCCGGTGATTTTCTGCGAGCACAAACTGCTCTACAGCATGCAGGGCGATGTGCCGGAAGAGCTCTACAGCATCCCGTTTGGCGAGGCCAACTTCCTGCGCGATGGCAAGGACGTGACCCTGGTGTCCTACGGGCGCACCGTCAACACCGCGATGGACGCGGCCCGCAGCCTGGCCGGGCGCGGTATCGACTGCGAGGTGATCGACCTGCGCACCACCAGCCCGCTGGACGAAGACAGCATCCTCGAAAGCGTCGAGAAGACCGGGCGCCTGGTGGTGATCGACGAAGCCAACCCGCGCTGCTCGATGGCCACCGACATCTCGGCGCTGGTGGCGCAAAAGGCCTTCGGTGCACTCAAGGCGCCGATTGAAATGGTCACCGCGCCGCACACCCCGGTGCCGTTCTCCGATGCCCTGGAAGACCTCTACATCCCTTACGCGGCGAAGATCGAAAACGCCGTGCTCAAGCTGATCGAGTGGAGCAAGCGTTCATGAGCCAGATCCATACCCTGACCATGCCCAAGTGGGGCCTGTCGATGACCGAAGGCCGAGTGGATGCATGGCTCAAGGAACCGGGGCAAGCCATCAACAAGGGCGACGAAGTGCTGGACGTGGAGACCGACAAGATCTCCAGCAGCGTCGAGGCGCCATTTTCCGGCGTGCTGCGACGCCAGATCGCCCGCCAGGACGAAACCCTGGCCGTCGGGGCCTTGCTCGGCATTGTGGTCGAGGGCGACGCCAGCGAGGCCGAGATCGACGCCGTGGTCGAGCAGTTCCAGGCAGCGTTCGTACCGGGTGCGGGCGCCGAGGAGGACCTGGGGCCAAAACCGCAGAAGGTCGAGCTCGATGGCCGGGTGATCCGCTACTTCGAGCGCGGCGCAGGCGGCATACCGCTGGTGCTGGTGCACGGCTTTGGCGGCGACCTGAACAACTGGCTGTTCAATCATCCGGTCCTGGCGGCCGAACGCCGGGTGATCGCCCTGGACCTGCCCGGTCATGGCGAGTCGAGCAAGCAACTGCAACGTGGTGATCTGGATGAGTTGAGCGGCGTGCTGCTGGCCCTGCTGGATCACCTGGATATTGCCCAGGCGCACCTGGCGGGGCATTCCATGGGCGGCGCGGTGTCCCTGAATACGGCGCGCCTGGCGCCTCAACGGGTGCGTTCCCTGAGCCTGATCGGCAGCGCCGGCCTGGGCCCGGAAATCAACGGCGACTACCTGCAAGGCTTCATCGAGGCAGGCAACCGCAATGCCCTCAAGGCGCCGCTGGTGCAGCTGTTCTCCAACGCCGAGCTGGTCAACCGGCAGATGCTCGAAGACATGCTCAAGTACAAGCGCCTGGAAGGGGTCGACGATGCCCTGCGGCAACTGGCGGCCACGCTGTTTCACGCGGGCCGGCAACAGGTCGACCTGCGCGCCGTGGTGCAGGACGCCCGACACCCGGTGCTGGTGATCTGGGGCAGCCACGACGCGATTATCCCGGCGGCCCATAGCCAAGGTCTGGCAGCCCAGGTCGAGATCCTGCCGGGCCAGGCGCACATGGTGCAGATGGAAGCGGCGGAGCAGGTCAACCGCTTGCTCCTGGACTTCGTGCAGAGCCACTGAACGCGCTCCCGGTGACCCGCGACGGTCACCGGCGGCCATTGTTTTCAAGGAGATTTCACCATGAGCCTGATCAATAACCCGCCCCGTAGCATGCGCGCCGCCGTCTGGCATGGCCGCCACGATATCCGGGTCGAAGACGTACCGTTGCCCGTGGCGCCTCCCGCCGGTTGGGTGCAGATCCGCGTGCAGTGGTGCGGCATCTGTGGTTCCGACCTGCACGAGTATGTGGCCGGGCCGGTGTTCATCCCGGTGGACGCGCCGCACCCGCTGACCGGGATCAAGGGCCAGTGCATCCTCGGTCACGAGTTCTGTGGCGAGATTGTCGAAATCGGCGCCGGGGTCCAGGGCTTCAGTGTCGGCGAACCGGTGGCCGCCGATGCCTGCCAGCATTGCGGCACCTGTTATTACTGCACCCACGGGCTGTACAACATCTGCGAGAACCTGGCCTTCACCGGCCTGATGAACAACGGTGCCTTTGCCGAGCTGGTCAACGTGCCGGCCAACCTGCTGTACAAGCTGCCGGCCAATTTTCCCGCCGAAGCCGGGGCGCTGATCGAACCCTTGGCCGTGGGCATGCACGCGGTGAAAAAGGCCGGCAGCCTGTTGGGGCAGAACGTGGTGGTGGTCGGTGCCGGGACCATTGGCCTGTGCACCATCATGTGCGCCAAGGCTGCCGGTGCGGCACAGGTGATCGCCCTGGAAATGTCCGGCGCACGCAAGGCCAAGGCGCTGGAGGTGGGGGCCAGTCATGTGCTCGATCCCAAGGAGTGTGATGCCCTGGCCGAGGTCCGGCGCCTGACCGGGGGCCTGGGGGCCGACGTCAGCTTCGAATGCATCGGCAACAAGCACACGGCCAAGCTGGCCATCGACCTGATCCGCAAGGCGGGCAAGTGTGTGTTGGTGGGCATCTTCGAGGAGCCCAGCGAATTCAACTTTTTCGAGCTGGTGGCCACCGAGAAGCAGGTGCTTGGCGCGTTGGCCTACAACGGCGAGTTCGCCGACGTGATCGCCTTTATCGCTGACGGGCGCCTGGATATCACGCCGCTGGTGACCGGGCGCATCCAGCTGGAGCAGATCGTCGGCCAGGGCTTCGAGGAACTGGTCAACAACAAGGAACACAACGTCAAGATTATCGTGTCACCCAGCCGTATCTGAGGCGCCCGGGGCGGGCGGTTTAATCGGCAGATCGCCCGGCGAGCTGGGCTTCAATCAGTTGGCACAGGCTGCGCACCGCTGCCGGCATGGCGTCTGCCGCGGTGTTGCCAAAGCCCAGCAATAGCCCATGGCGCGCCGCGGTCGGGCGCGTCACCCACAGGCTCGACAAGGACCCCGCACCGATCTGCCGGCGGCGTGCGGCCAGGGTCAGCGCCTGGTCGTCACAGCCTGCAGGCAAATACGCCAGCAGGTGCAAGCCGGTGGCGGCCGGCGCCACTGAAAGCAGGCCAGCGGCGTGGCTGTCGAGGGCTGCGAGCAAGGCGGCGCGGCGCTCGGTATAAAGCGCCTTGGCGCGGCGAATATGACTGCCCAGGTGACCGTTGCCGATGAAATCGGCGGCCGTTGCCTGCAATGACTTCGGCACTCGATGCCCACTGCCGTTGCGCACCCGTTGCAGGACATCCACCAAGCCCTCGGGCGCCACCAGGAAACCCAGGCGCAGCCCCGGGATCAGCAGCTTGCTCAAGGTGCCCACATAAATCACCCGGCCGTTGTGGCCATCCAGCGCCTTGAGCGCGGTGGTCGGTGCACAGTCATAGCGGAACTCGCTGTCGTAGTCGTCTTCGAGGATCAGCGCATTGGCTTCGTCTGCCCACTGCAGCAGGGCCAGGCGCCGGGCCAGGCTCATGGTCACGCCAGTGGGGTACTGGTGGGAGGGCGAGACCAGCGCCAGCCGGGCATCGGGGGCCAGGCGCCGGCCGGCCTGTACATCCAGGCCCTCGGCATCCACCGGCACGCCGACGGTGTCCAGCCCGGCCAGGATCAGGCTGCGGTACGTGGCGTCGTAGCCGGGGTTTTCGACCCAGGCCCGCTCGCCCCGGTCGGTAAGGGCGAGCGCGGCGATGGAGACCGCGGCTTGGGCGCCGGGGGTGATGATGATCTGCTCGGCGCTGCAGACCACGCCACGGGCCACCCCCAGGTACTCCGCCAGGGCCTGGCGCAAGGGCAGCGAGCCCTGGGGATCGCCGTAGGACGAATGAGTCGGCAAGCGTCCGCGCCAGAACCGCCCTTCGAGCCGACCCCACAGGGCATAGGGAAAGGCATCCAGGGCGGGAAGGCCCGGGGTCAGCGGCCAGTTGGGGTGCCCCAGCGACATGGAGTCCGGCCCGGCCAGTTGCCGGGCACGCAAGGAACCGCCGACTAACGCCGCTGGTGCGGTGGGCGAGGGCGGCGGCCGGGCGTTGATCCGGCTCGCGACATAGGTGCCGGCCCCTTGCCGTGCCTCGCAGAAGCCCTCGGCCAACAGTTGCTCGTAGACCCCGGTCACGGTCATGCGCGACACCCCCAGCTCCTGCGCCAGCAGGCGCGAGGCGGGCAGGCGGATGCCGGGCTTCAAGGTGCCGTCGGCGACGCCCTTGCGGAAAAACCGCAGCAGTTGTTCGCGCAATGACAGGGGGCTGTCGGGGTTGGGGGCAAAGGCGTTCCAGACCGGGTAAGCGGTAGCGCGGGTCTTCATGGACAGGGGGCGGTCAAAGGGATAAGTGGTCTAACTTAACTGCTGGAAGTGGATATTTCAAACAGTCCATTTTGTCCCGATACTGGCGCCACTGTTAGCCCAGCTCCCCAGGCCTGGCCTGGTGGCGCGCACGTTTGAAGGTCAATCACGGATGAAACACAGCGCTATTGCCTTACCCCTGAAGTCCAGCGATCTGCTGCACCCGATCGTGGCGGCCCTGATCTCGGTGATCGTCAATTACGGCGGCACTTTTATCCTGGTGTTCCAGGGGGCCAAGGCCGCCGGACTCAGTCCTGAACAAACCGCCTCGTGGATCTGGTCGATCTCGATCGGGGTCGGCTTGACCGGGGCCTGGTTGAGCTACCGCTACCGCGAGCCGATCATCACGGCCTGGTCGACCCCCGGCGCGGCCTTTCTGATCACGGTGCTGCCCAACACGCCTTATGCCGAAGTCATCGGTGCCTACCTGCTGTCGGCCGCTGGCTTCGTGATACTGGGGTTGTCGGGCTACTTCGAGCGGCTGGTCAGGCTGATTCCGCCGGGGATTGCCGCCGGCCTGCTGGCGGGCATTCTGTTGCGCTTCGGCATGGGCGCGTTTGGTGGGGCGAGTGTCGATCCGCTGCTGGTGGGCGTGCTGATTGTCAGCTACGGCGTGCTGCGCCGTTTCACCGCCCGCTACGCGATAGTCGGCGTGCTGCTGATCGGCATCGTACTGTTGCTGGGGATGGGGCAGGTCAGCTTCGACAGTGTCGAGTTGAGCCTGGCGGCGCCGGTCTGGACCACGCCTGAGTTTTCCGTCAACGCGCTGCTCAGCGTCGCCTTGCCGTTGTTTCTGATCACCCTCACCGGGCAATACATGCCGGGCATGCTGGTGCTGCGCAACGACGGGTTCACCACCAGTGCCAACCCGATTATCACGGTGACGGGGCTGGGGTCATTGCTGATGGCGCCGTTCGGCTCCCACGCGTTCAACGTGGCGGCGATCACGGCTGCCATCTGCACCGGCCCCGAGTCTCACGAAGAGTCTGGCAAGCGCTACATCGCCGGCCTCGCCTGCGGGGTGTTCTATGTGCTGGTGGGGGTATTCGGCACCACCCTGGCCACCTTGTTCGTGGTCCTGCCGGCCACCTTTATCAGCACCCTGGCCGGCCTGGCCTTGCTGGGGGCAATAGGGGGCAGCCTGGCGACGGCGGTGAGTGATGTGCGAGGGCGTGAAACGGCGCTGATCACCTTTTTGGCGACCGCGGCCAACGTCACCTTACTAGGGTTGGGCGGGGCGTTCTGGGGGTTGTTGGTGGGGCTGGCGATGCATGGCTTGATCCATGCCGGGGTGCGGGTGAAGCGCGTGTAGGTGTTGATGTGTGACCGTGGAGCTGCCGCAGGGCAGCTCCACAAGGCAGACAATCAGTGGTGTTTGTTTTTGTGCTTGTTCTTGTGTTTGTTCTTATGGCTGTTGCCGCCGGAGCTGTGATGGTCGTCGTCATCGGCCAGGTTGTTGCCGACCGCGCCACCCGCGGCACCGCCAAGGCCGGCGCCGATGGTCGAGCCGGTGGAACCGCCCAACTGGTTGCCAATCACCGAGCCACCGGCTGCGCCCAGGCCGCCACCGATCGCGGCTTCATTCTTGTTGCCTTTGGGAGCGGCGATGGCACCGCCCGCAGCACCGCCAACACCCGCGCCGATCGCCGCGCCAGTGCTGCCGCCGATCTGTTGGCCGAGGACGTTACCCAGCGCACCACCCAGCCCGCCGCCGACGGCAGCAGTGCCATCTCCGGCAGCCATGGCGCCTTGGGTGATCAGAATGCCTAGAGCAAGAGTAGACAGAGTCAATCGCATGATGGGGGTCTTCCGTGTGTTCACGCTGTGGGGGAACTTGAAGATTTAGAGGGCGCGGCGCCGATAAAGTTCGACCCGCGCCCACGCAAGCCTCAGTTGTCATAGCCCAGGTTAGGGGCCAGCCAGCGCTCACTCACACTCAATTCCTGGCCCTTGCGGGCGGTGTAGCTCTGCACCTGATCCTTGTCGATCTTGCCCACGGCGAAGTACTGCGCCTGCGGATGGGCGAAGTACCAGCCGCTGACCGCTGCCGCCGGGAACATCGCATAGTGCTCGGTGAGGAACACGCCGCTGCGGCCGGCCTTGAGTTCCGAGGCTTGCGGGTCGAGCAGCTTGAACAGGGTCGACTTCTCGGTGTGATCCGGGCAGGCCGGGTAGCCGGGGGCCGGGCGGATGCCGCTGTACTGCTCCTTGATCAGTGCTTCGTTGTCCAGCACTTCGTCCTTGGCGTAACCCCAGTGCTCCTTGCGCACCTGTTGGTGCAGCCACTCGGCGCAGGCCTCGGCCAGGCGGTCGGCCAGGGCCTTGACCATGATCGAGTTGTAGTCGTCGCCCGCGTCCTGGTAGGCCTTGGCCACTTCCTCGGCACCGATCCCGGCGGTGGTGATGAAACCACCGACGTAGTCGGTGACGCCACTGTCCTTGGGCGCGACGAAGTCGGCCAGGGAGAAGTTCGGTTTGCCGTCGGTCTTGATAATCTGCTGGCGCAGGTGGTGCAGGCGGGCGATCGGCTTGCCGTCGTCGCCGTAGACTTCCAGGTCGTCGTCGTGCACCTGGTTGGCCGGCCAGAAGCCAAACACCGCGCGGGCACTGATCAGCTTCTCGTCGATCAGCTTGGCGAGCATTTCCTGGGCATCGGCATACAGTGCGGTGGCGGCTTCTCCCACCACTTCATCCTGCAGGATGCGCGGGAATTTGCCGGCCAGGTCCCAGGAAATGAAGAACGGTGTCCAGTCGATGTACTCGGCCAGGACTTTCAGGTCAATGTTGTCCAGGACCTTGGCACCCGTGAAAGTCGGTTTCACTGGCTCGTAGCTGCTCCAGTCGAACTGCGGCTTCTTGGCAATCGCCGCCGGGTAGCTCAGGCGCTCGGTGCGGGCGCTGCGGTTGGCGGTACGCTCGCGCACTTCGATGTATTCCTCGCGGGTTTTCGCGACGAAACCGGCCTTCAGCTCCTTGGACAGCAACTGCGTGGCCACGCCCACCGCACGGGAGGCGTCGGTGACATAGACCACTGCGTCATTGCTGTACTTGGGTTCGATCTTCACCGCCGTGTGGGCCTTGGAGGTGGTCGCGCCACCGATCATCAGCGGCAGGTGGAAGTCCTGGCGCTGCATCTCGCGGGCCACGTGG
>Ga0213827_1000094_pt1 | contig 117541 bp, 120 predicted proteins | sample MC6MC0898MG_FD_180669 | JGI IMG/M metagenome (GOLD analysis project Ga0213827, IMG submission 180669) | Enriched soil aggregate microbial communities from Iowa State University, Ames, United States - MC6-MC0898-MG | ecosystem: Environmental > Terrestrial > Soil > Unclassified | place: USA...
TCGGCGACATCGTTAAGGGCACCGGCACACAGCTGCGCAGCCTGGCCATGGTGTTCTCCCACGGGTTCCGCAAGCGCGACACCCTGCAGTACCCCGAAGAAGCTGTGTACCTGCCGCCGCGCTACCGCGGCCGCATCGTCCTCACCCGCGACCCCGATGGCGAAGAGCGCTGCGTGGCGTGCAACCTGTGCGCGGTGGCCTGCCCGGTTGGCTGCATCTCGCTGCAGAAGGCCGAAACCGAGGACGGCCGCTGGTACCCGGAGTTCTTCCGCATCAACTTCTCGCGCTGCATCTTCTGCGGCCTGTGCGAGGAAGCGTGCCCGACCACCGCGATCCAGCTGACTCCGGATTTCGAAATGGCCGAGTTCAAGCGTCAGGACCTGGTGTACGAGAAAGAAGATCTGCTGATCTCCGGCCCCGGCAAGAACCCTGACTACAACTTCTACCGTGTTGCGGGTATGGCGATCGCTGGCAAGCCGAAGGGCTCTGCACAGAATGAAGCCGAGCCGATCAACGTGAAGAGCTTGCTCCCATAAGGACAGAAAGATGGAATTCGCTTTCTACTTCGCATCCGGGATCGCCGTGGTCTCCACCCTCCGTGTGGTGACCGGCACCAACCCCGTGCACGCCCTGCTCTACCTGATCATTTCGCTGATTTCCGTGGCAATGATCTTCTTCGCCCTGGGTGCGCCGTTCGCCGGCGCCCTGGAAGTGATCGCCTACGCCGGCGCCATCATGGTGCTGTTCGTGTTCGTGGTGATGATGCTCAACCTGGGGCCGGCCTCGGTCGCCCAGGAACGTGGCTGGCTCAAGCCGGGCATATGGGCGGGGCCGGTGATACTCGGCACCCTGCTGTTGCTGGAGCTGCTGTACGTGCTGTTCGTCACCCCGAGCGGTGCCGGCATCAGCGGCACCACCGTGGGCCCGAAAGAAGTGGGCATCAGCCTGTTCGGCCCGTACCTGCTGGTGGTCGAACTGGCTTCGATGCTGCTGCTCGCTGCAGCCGTCACCGCCTTCCACCTGGGCCGCAACGAGGCGAAGGAGTAAATCATGGGTGCTATCCCTCTCGAGCATGGTCTGGCGGTCGCCGGCATCCTGTTCTGCTTAGGTCTGGTTGGCCTGATGGTCCGCCGCAACATCCTCTTCGTGCTCATGAGCCTGGAAGTCATGATGAACGCCTCTGCCCTGGCGTTCGTCGTCGCCGGTGCCCGCTGGGTCCAGCCCGACGGCCAGGTGATGTTCATTCTGGTGATCAGCCTGGCAGCCGCCGAGGCCAGCATTGGCCTGGCGATCCTGCTGCAGCTGTATCGCCGCTTCCACACTCTCGACATCGATGCTGCCAGTGAGATGCGCGGATGAACCTTATCTTCCTGACTTTCGTCTTCCCCCTGATCGGCTTCTTGCTGCTGTCGTTCTCGCGCGGGCGGTTCTCGGAGAACCTGTCCGCCCTGATCGGCGTCGGCTCGGTCGGCCTCTCGGCCGCGACGGCCGCCTACGTCATCTGGCAATTCAACGTCGCCCCGCCTGAAGGCGGCGCGTACAGCCAGCTGCTGTGGCAGTGGATGTCGGTGGACGGCTTTGCGCCGAACTTCACCCTGTACGTGGACGGCCTGTCGGTCACCATGCTCGGCGTGGTCACCGGTGTTGGCTTCCTGATCCACCTGTTCGCGTCCTGGTACATGCGTGGCGAAGCCGGTTACTCGCGCTTCTTCTCGTACACCAACCTGTTCATCGCCAGCATGCTGTTCCTGGTGCTGGGCGATAACCTGCTGTTCATCTACTTCGGCTGGGAAGGCGTGGGCCTGTGCTCGTACCTGTTGATCGGTTTCTACTACAGCAACCGCAACAACGGTAACGCGGCGCTCAAGGCCTTTATCGTCACCCGTATCGGCGACGTGTTCATGGCCATCGGCCTGTTCATCCTGTTCGCCCAGCTGGGTACCCTGAACGTGCAGGAACTGCTGGTGCTGGCACCGCAGAAATTCCAGGCGGGTGACACCTGGATGGTCCTGGCGACCCTGATGCTGCTGGGTGGCGCGGTCGGTAAATCGGCCCAGCTGCCACTGCAGACCTGGCTGGCTGACGCGATGGCGGGCCCGACACCGGTTTCGGCACTGATCCACGCCGCCACCATGGTGACCGCGGGCGTCTACCTGATCGCCCGTACCAACGGCCTGTTCCTGCTGGCGCCGGACATCCTGCACCTGGTCGGCGTGGTCGGCGGTGTAACCCTGGTGCTGGCCGGCTTTGCCGCGCTGGTACAGACCGACATCAAGCGTATCCTCGCCTACTCGACCATGAGCCAGATCGGCTACATGTTCCTGGCCCTGGGCGTTGGCGCCTGGGACGCGGCGATCTTCCACCTGATGACCCACGCCTTCTTTAAGGCCCTGCTGTTCCTTGCGTCCGGTGCGGTGATCGTTGCCTGCCACCACGAGCAGAACATCTTCAAGATGGGCGGCCTGTGGAAGAAACTGCCGCTGGCCTACGCAAGCTTCGTGGTCGGTGGTGCCGCCCTGGCAGCCCTGCCAATCGTCACCGTGGGCTTCTACTCCAAGGACGAGATCCTCTGGGAAGCCTTCGCCAGCGGCAACACCGGCCTGCTGTACGCCGGCCTGGTCGGTGCGTTCATGACCTCGCTGTACACCTTCCGCCTGATCTTCATCGCCTTCCACGGCGAAGCCAAGACCGAAGCCCACGCCGGCCATGGCATCAGCCACTGGCTGCCACTGGGCGTGCTGATCGTGCTGTCGACCTTCGTCGGCGCCTGGATCACCCCGCCGCTGGCAGGTGTGCTGCCAGAAAGCGCAGGCCATGCTGGCGGTGACGCCAAGCACTCGCTGGAGATCGCCTCGGGCGCCATCGCCATCGCCGGTATCCTGCTGTCGGCCCTGCTGTTCCTGGGCAAGCGCCGCTTCGTCAGCGCCGTCGCCAACAGCGGCATCGGCCGCGTCCTGTCGGCCTGGTGGTTCGCCGCTTGGGGCTTCGACTGGATCTACGACAAGCTCTTCGTCAAACCTTACCTGCTGATCAGCCACATCCTGCGCAAGGACCCGGTTGACCGCAGCATCGGCCTGATCCCTCGGATGGCGCGTGGCGGCCACGTCGCCATGAGCAAGACCGAGACTGGCCAGCTGCGCTGGTACACCGCTTCGATCGCCGTCGGCGCCGTGCTGGTACTCGGTGCTGTGGTAGTGGCTGCGGTATGACTATGAATCTTGCGACTTTGCCAAAGGAAACCAACCCGTCATGATTTTGCCTTGGCTGATCCTGATCCCCTTCATCGGCGGCTTCCTGTGCTGGCTGGGTGAGCGCTTCGGCGCCACCCTGCCGCGCTGGATCGCGCTGCTGACCATGTCCCTGCTGCTCGGCATCGGCCTGTACCTGTGGGGCACCGGCGACTATACCCTGGCCCCTGCTCCGGGCGCCGAACCTGCCTGGGCACTCGAATACAAAGTCGAGTGGATCAAGCGCTTCGGCATCAGCATCCACCTGGCCCTCGACGGCCTGTCGCTGCTGATGATCCTGCTCACCGGCCTGCTCGGTGTGCTGTCGGTACTGTGCTCCTGGAAAGAGATCCAGCGCCACGTCGGCTTCTTCCACCTCAACCTGATGTGGATCCTCGGCGGCGTGGTCGGTGTGTTCCTGGCCCTGGACCTGTTCCTGTTCTTCTTCTTCTGGGAAATGATGCTGGTGCCGATGTACTTCCTCATCGCGCTCTGGGGTCACAGCTCGGCAGACGGCAAGAAGACCCGGATCTACGCGGCGACCAAGTTCTTCATCTTCACCCAGGCCAGCGGCCTGATCATGCTGGTGGCGATCCTGGGCCTGGTGCTGGTCAACTACAACACCACCGGCGTGCTCACCTTCAACTACAGCGACCTGCTCAAGGCCGAGCTGCCAGCTGGCGTCGAGTACGTGCTGATGCTGGGCTTCTTCATCGCCTTCGCGGTCAAGCTGCCGGTGGTGCCGTTCCACTCCTGGCTGCCGGATGCGCACGCCCAGGCACCGACCGCAGGTTCCGTGGACCTGGCGGGCATCTTGCTGAAGACGGCGGCCTACGGCCTGCTGCGCTTCGCCCTGCCGCTGTTCCCGAACGCCTCGGCCGAGTTTGCGCCGATCGCCATGACCCTGGGCCTGATCGGTATCTTCTACGGTGCCTTCCTGGCCTTCGCGCAGTCCGACATCAAACGCCTCATCGCCTTCTCCAGCGTTTCGCACATGGGCTTCGTGCTGATCGGTATCTACTCCGGCAGCCAGCAGGCCCTGCAAGGCGCGGTGATCCAGATGCTGGCCCACGGCCTGTCGGCTGCCGCGCTGTTCATCCTGTCCGGCCAGCTGTACGAGCGCCTGCACACCCGTGACATGCGCCAGATGGGTGGCCTGTGGCACCGCATCGCGTACCTGCCTGCAATCAGCCTGTTCTTCGCTGCTGCCTCCCTGGGCCTGCCCGGTACCGGCAACTTCGTCGGCGAGTTCCTGATCCTGATCGGCAGCTTCGCCAGCGTGCCGTGGATTACCGTGATCGCCACCACCGGCCTGGTCTTCGGCTCCGTCTACTCGCTGATCATGATCCACCGCGCCTACTTCGGCCCAAGCAAAAGCGACACCGTGCTGGCTGGCATGGACGGCCGCGAGCTGATCATGGTGCTGGGCCTGGCGGTGTTGCTGATCGTGCTGGGTGTGTACCCGCAGCCGTTCCTTGACACGTCTGCCGCCACCATGAGCGGTGTGCAGCAGTGGCTTGGCTCCGCTTTCACTCAACTCGCTTCGGCCCGGTAAGAGCGCTATGGAATTCACCACTCAACACTTCATCGCATTGGCGCCGATGCTGATCACCACCATCACCACGGTGGTGGTGATGCTGGCGATCGCCTGGAAGCGCAACCACTCGCAGACCTTCCTGCTGTCCACCGTGGGCCTGAACCTGGCCCTGCTGTCGATCCTGCCGGTACTGAAGGTCGCGCCGCTGGCGGTCACGCCACTGATCACCATCGATAAGTTTGCCTGCCTGTACATGGCGATCATCCTGGTGGCCACACTGGCCTGCGTCACGCTTGCCCACGCCTACCTCGGCGAAGGCTCCAAGGGCTTCCCGGGCAACCGTGAAGAGCTTTACCTGCTGCTGCTGATGTCGGCACTCGGTGGCCTGGTGCTGGTCAGCGCCAACCACCTGGCCGGCCTGTTCATCGGCCTGGAGCTGCTGTCGGTACCGGTCTACGGCCTGGTGGCGTACGCCTTCTTCAACAAGCGTTCGCTGGAGGCCGGCATCAAGTACATGGTGCTGTCGGCTGCAGGTTCTGCCTTCCTGCTGTTCGGCATGGCACTGCTGTACGCCGACGCTGGCAGCCTGAGCTTCGACCAGATCGGTAAAGCGCTGGCAGCCACCAACATGCCAAGCCTGGTCGCACAACTGGGCCTGGGCATGATGCTGGTAGGCCTGGCCTTCAAGCTGTCGCTGGTACCGTTCCACCTGTGGACTCCGGACGTGTATGAAGGCGCCCCGGCGCCGGTCGCCGCGTTCCTGGCCACGGCCAGCAAGGTTGCGGTGTTCGCCGTGGTCGTGCGCCTGTTCATGCTCTCCCCTGCTGCCAGCAGCGGCGTGCTGAGCACCGTGCTGGCCGTGATCGCGGTCGCCTCGATCCTGGTCGGCAACCTGCTGGCACTGACCCAGAGCAACCTCAAGCGCCTGCTGGGTTACTCGTCCATCGCCCACTTCGGCTACCTGGTCATCGCCCTGGTCGCCAGCAAGGGCCTGGCCATGGAAGCCATGGGTGTTTACCTGGTCACTTACGTGATCACCAGCCTCGGCGCGTTCGGTGTCATCACCCTGATGTCCTCGCCTTACGGCGGCCGTGACGCCGATGCACTGTACGAGTACCGCGGCCTGTTCTGGCGCCGCCCGTACCTGACCGCGGTACTGACCGTGATGATGCTGTCGCTGGCCGGCATTCCGCTGACTGCAGGCTTCATCGGCAAGTTCTACATCATCGCCACCGGCGTTGAGTCGCACCTGTGGTGGCTGGTCGGTGCGCTGGTAATCGGTAGCGCCATCGGCGTTTACTACTACCTGCGCGTCATGGTCACCCTGTACCTGGTCGAGCCGAACCTGCGTCGCCACGACGCCCCGCTGAAGTGGGAACAGCGCACCGGTGGCGTCATGCTGCTGGCCATCGCCATCCTCGCCTTCGTCCTGGGTGTGTACCCGCAGCCGCTGCTGGAAATGGTCCAGCAAGCTGGGCTGCAACTGATCGGCTGATCTGTCCGGCAAAACCAAACACCCCGCTCATGCGGGGTGTTTTTTTATCTGTACTACATGGCAGGCTGACTACGCTTCCTCCCAGCTTGCCTGCCAGGTGAAGGGTTGTCCTTGCGCGGCAACGCCGTCTTGCGCAAGTCATTGCTGGCCGATGGCAAATGCACATCCGGATTGGGCATACCACTGGGTGACAGTTCATGGGTCATTTCGAACTCGGCCCTCACCGACCAGCCACACGCCTCAGTAGTGCATTGCAAATAAGCGACTCTAAGGAAAATATGACGCCCTTCACTGGTGCGTATACGCATCCGGCTATGGCAATGGGGGCAGACCAGTTTATAAGTACTCACGATAAATACCTGCGAAGGTCGATCAATTGCATAAGCTGTAAGAATGATCGTCCACATGTGTCAGTATTGACTACGTTATTGGAAGGGCATTTCATCAAGCTGTTGTTCATGCCAATAAAGATCCTCAATTAGCAGGGTTATTATTCCTGACGAGTAGTTTAAGCACAGGGAATGCCATTAAACCAGCCATGGATATCCGTTATGAGTAGCCACTTGTTCGCCTCGGTGCTTGCCCGCCTCAAGCAATTGACCGATTCGAGCACCGATGTTCAGCTGGCCAGAGCCCTTGGAGTCAGCCCGCAGACGCTGAGCAGCTGGAAAATACGCGACAGCGTCCCGTACTCGCTATGCGTAGAAATAGCGCGGCAATATGCTTGCTCTTTGGACTGGCTGCTGCTGGGTGAGCACGGGAGCAACCGAACCCAAGGCACCGATGAAAGCTGGGAAGATGACATGCTTGCGCGCTTGCGCACCCTTTCGCTTGCCGACCGCCAGGCGACGTTGCACTACATCAAGGACAAGCAACGCATCCAGGAACTGGAAGAGAAACTGGACGCGCTTGCCATTCATGTACCCGTAGCCAACCAGCTTTAACCACGACGGCGCCAACGCTGAAGGATCTCGCGCAGGTCTACCGAGTCCAGCCACACCATGATCTTCAGGCTGATCGGGATGACCACCACCGCTGCGGCAAACGCCGCCATGCCACGGGAAAGCATAGGCGCCAACGAGTGCAACAGCGGTTCAAACAGGTAACCCACACCAAGGGTCAAGAACACCAGCAACACCTGTTTGCCAAGCGAAAGGCGCTTGCGCGAAACAATGATCAGCCGGTCACGTGCGGCACTCACCAGCAATGCACCCAGCAACGCACCGAACAGCGCTCGCCCGTCGTTATCCAACCACTCGACGACACCGGACGAGAAAACGTCCATCACAACGACTTCTTTCATAGGGCCCTCTCACTGCTCTGCGAGCATGCCGTAGCGAACTGCCTTGATCACCGCAGCGACGCGTGTGGACACGTCAAATTTGCGCATTATGTTGGCTACATGGAAATTCACCGTCGACTCTTTGCATTGCAGGATCTGGCCGATTTCCCAGGAGCTCTTGCCATAGGCGCACCACAACAGCACCTGCTGCTCTCGGGGGGTAAGACGAATCGGTGAACTCGCTAATTGGCCTGCCCTCTGTCTCGCGTTGGTATTCATCCTCGAACTCCGCAATTCATCGCCGGTTGCGCCAGCTGAATTGCTGCCGCGCTATGGCATCACCTTACGAAGCTCAATCTGCGCGCTCCACCGACGCGGCTTGTAAATCACCGCCCTACACAACCGTACCCATAAGGCTGTACGCAATTAACTGAAATTCCTCGTGCTCTGGGCGGCATTTCGCTCGTCACAACGCCGTTGCCCGCCCGCCTTATGCCTGGAGTTGTACGATGCGTCCCGTTTTGCCCCTTTCGTCATACCTTGGCCTTCTGGTGTTTTTCGGCCTTGACCCAGCAGTGTTCGCTGCCCCTGCTGTCGAACTGGGCCAGGTATTGATCAGTGACGAAGCACAAAGCGAACTGGAAGACGCCCGCGAGCGCCTGCAGGCGGTGCCCGGTGCCAGCAACCTGGTGGACATGCAGCGCGTGGGGCAAGGGCGGGTTGCCAGTAACCAGGACGTGTTGGCGTACCAGCCTGGGGTGTTCGCCCAATCGGCCGGTAACGATGGCATCAAGCTGTCGATCCGCGGCTCAGGCATCAACCGTGCGCCCGGGGCTCACGGCTCCGGGGTGTACACGATGTTCGACGGGCTACCACTGACCGGCCCCGGCGGTACGCCTTATGAGCTGTTCGAACCGCTGTGGCTGAGCCGCGCCGAAGTGCTGCGCGGCGCCAACGGTTTCGATCAGGGCGCCCTGGCCCTGGGCGGTGCAATCACCTATGTGACCCATACCGGTTACGATGCCGCGCCGCTTCAGGTGCGCTACGAGGTTGGCAGCCGCGGCTACCAGCATCGCCACATCAGTTCTGGCCAGGTACTGGGTAACCTGGACTACTACGTGGCGCTGACCGACTCGGAGTACGACGGCTATCAAGCGCACAGCAGCGGTAGCGCCAAAGGCATCGCTGCCAACGTTGGCTACCGTTTCAACCCGAACCTGGAAACACGCTTCTACCTGCGCTACCGGGAGACCGAAAACGAACTGGCCGGGCGTTTGACCAAAGACCAGATCAAACACGACCCGCGTGCCGCCAACGCGGCGTACCGGGCCCGCGACGACAGCCGGCCGCAACCGGGCAGCACCTGGGTGGCGAACAAGACCACCTTCTACCTTGAAGACGATGCCCGGGTCGAAGCCGGGCTGGTCTACCACGACTTCCCGATGGACCTGCGCGAAGGCCCGATGCGCCTGAAGGTCGCCTACACCGATGTCAGCGGGACCCTCAACTATATGCGCCGCGACACCCTGCTGGGTCACGAGAGCAAGACTACCGTAGGCTGGCGAACCACCAAACACCTGCCCAACAGTGGTGCCTCGCAGTTCGCACGCACCAGCGGTGACAACTTCGGCGCCCGCAGCCGCGACTTCAGCTACCAGGGCTCGGATACCGTGCTGCACGTAGGCAATGACCTGGAGCTGATCCCGGACCTGTGGCTGACCACGGGCCTGGCGATGATCTACACCCGCCGCGAAAGTGACGTCACCTACCCTGTCACAGGCGGCAAGGTCAGCCAGCATGATTGGGATTACGCGCCGCGCCTGGGGCTACGTTACGACATCAACCCGCAACTGCAGGTGTATGGCAACCTGAGCCGATCTGTCGAACCGCCGCACCCATGGTCGCTGATCTGGAGCTCCACGGTTGCCACGCAGCCGATCGAAATGCAGAACCAGACCGCCACCACGCTGGAACTGGGCGCCCGCGGCGACTCGGCACTGGGGCGTTGGGACCTGGCCTGGTACTACTCGCAAGTGCGCCATGAACTGTTGGCCGTGGAAATCGTGCAAGGCCAACCAGCCAAGGAGTTCAATGCCAGCGCCACCGTGCACCAGGGCGTCGAAGCCGGCCTGGACAGCACACTCTGGGAGCGCCCTGGCACTGGCAAGCTGAGCCTGCGCCAGGCCTACACCTTCAGCGACTTCCATTACCGCGACGACGATACCTTCGGCGACAACCGCCTGCCCGGCATCCCCATGCATTACTACCAGGCCGAGCTGCGCTATGACTGGCCGAGCGGGTTCTACGCCGGGGTCAACACGCAAATGGCCTCGAAGGTGCAGGTCGATTACGCCAACAGTTACCACGCCGATGCCTACGCACTGCTCGGCGCGCGGCTGGGCTGGGACTCGCCGAAGCAGGACTGGCAGACCTGGCTGGACCTGCGCAACCTGACCAACAAGCGCTACGCAGCGACGGTGACGCCGGGGTACAACGATGCCAGCCAGGACATTGCCCGCTCTACACCGGGTGAAGGGTTTGGGGTGTATGCCGGGGTTTCTTACAGCTTCCGCTAGCGTGGTGTGGGGGGCCGCTTCGCGGCCCAATCGCCGGCAAGCCGGCTCCCACAAATGCAGCAGCGTTCATGGAAGCAACACGTATCCCTGTGGGAGCCGGCTTGCCGGCGATTGGGCTGCGCAGCAGCCCTTATTGCGGCAGCTGCACCTGTGGCTTGGTCGCTGCAAAAATCGCCCAGCTCGACATGAACAGCGCCGCGATCAACGGCCCGATCACGAAACCGTTGAGCCCGAATACCGCCAGCCCGCCCAGGGTGGAGACCAGGATCAGGTAATCGGGCATCCGCGTGTCCTTGCCCACCAGGATCGGCCGCAGCACGTTGTCCACCAGGCCGATCACCAGCACGCCAAAGGCCGTCAGGATCACCCCCTGCAAGATCGCCCCGGTCAACAGGAAATACGCCGCCACCGGCGCCCAGATAATCCCGGCGCCTACTGCAGGCAGCAGCGACAGAAACGCCATCAGCACCGCCCAGACCAGCGCACTGGGAATGTCCAGCACCCAGAAGATGAACCCTCCCAGCGCCCCCTGTGTGATAGCCACCAACACATTGCCTTTGACCGTTGCCCGTACCACCCGGTTGAACTTCAGCTGCAGGCGGCGCTTCTGGTGCTCTGGCAAGGGAATGGCAAGGCGTACCCGGCGCGCCACATCCGCCCCCTCGCGCAAAAAGAAGAACAACAGGTACAGCATGATGCCGAAGCTCACCAGGAACTCGAAGGTACCTTGGCCAAAACTGAAGGCCTGGCTGGCCAGCACTTCGCTGCCCTGGGTGGCCCATTTGGTGATCTTGTCACGCAGCCCGTCCAGGTTGCCCACACCCATGCTGTCCAGGCCGTGCTGCACGAAAGGGGGCAGCATATCCATACCGCGTTCAACGTAGCCTGCAATGTCCAGTTGCCCGCTCTCGATGCGCTGGTAGAGCGTCGCGCCTTCCTGCACCAACAGGGCGCTGGTGATGATCACCGGCAAGATGGCGACCAGCAGGCACACCAGCAAGGTTGTAGCGGCAGCCAGGTTGCGCCGCCTGCCAAAGCGCATCAGCAAATGACGCTGCAGCGGGGCAAACAGGATGCCAAGAATCACCGCCCAGAAGATGGCCCCATAGTACGGCAGCAGAATCCAGGCGAAGGCGATGGTCACCAGCACCAGCAGCACTGCCAGGGCCTTGTTCTGCAAAGCGGTTTGGTTCATGGGAGTTCCTCAAGTGTCCTGGACATTAGTGCACGCCCTATCGGCAAAAGTGCCGTCACTCCCTTGATTCAAATCAATATGGCCCGCGTAGCCAGGCCCTAGCATCCGCGCTTTTTGCACCGGTGCGCACATGAAGCTACCCGCCAAGCCCGAACTGCTGGCCCCTGCCGGCACCCTCAAGACCATGCGCTACGCCTTCGCCTATGGTGCCGACGCGGTGTATGCCGGCCAGCCGCGCTACAGCCTGCGGGTGCGCAACAACGAATTCGACCACGCCAACCTGGCCTTGGGCATCGAGGAGGCGCATGCACTGGGCAAGCGCTTCTACGTGGTGGTCAACATCGCCCCGCACAACGCCAAGCTGAAGACCTTCCTCAAAGACCTGGCGCCCGTCATCGCCATGGCGCCCGATGCGCTGATCATGTCCGACCCCGGCCTGATCATGCTGGTGCGCCAGCACTTCCCGCAGATGCCGGTGCACCTGTCAGTACAGGCCAATACGGTCAACTGGGCCAGCGTGCAGTTCTGGCAGCAGCTGGGCCTGAGCCGGGTTATCCTGTCCCGCGAACTGTCCCTCGAAGAGATCGAGGAAATCCGCCAGCAGGTGCCGGGCATGGAGCTGGAAGTGTTCGTCCATGGCGCCCTGTGCATGGCCTATTCTGGCCGCTGCCTGCTGTCGGGCTACATGAACAAGCGTGATGCCAACCAGGGCACCTGCACCAATGCCTGCCGCTGGAAGTACGAAGCCACACCGGCCACCGAGAACGCCACCGGCGACATCGTGCGCGAGGTGCAGCCGACCCTGGGCCTGGGCGCGCCGACCGAGCAGGTATTCCTGCTGCAGGAAAGCAACCGCCCTGGCACCGAAATGCCGGCCTTCGAGGATGAACACGGCACCTACATCATGAACGCCAAGGACCTGCGCGCCATCCAGCACGTCGAACGCCTGGCCGCCATGGGCGTGCACTCCCTTAAAATCGAGGGGCGCACCAAGTCGCACTTCTACTGCGCCCGCGCGGTGCAGTCGTACCGCAAGGCCATCGATGACGCAGCGGCCGGGCGCCCCTTCGACATGGCCCTGATGGACAACCTCGAGTCGCTGGCGCAACGCGGTTACACCGAAGGCTTCCTGCGCCGCCACGTGCACGACGAATACCAGAACTACCTGCGCGGCAACTCGCAATCCGAGCGCCAGCAGTTCGTCGGCGAACTGACCGGTGTGCGCGTGGACGGCTTGGCCGAGGTCAAGGTGAAGAACCGTTTCGCGCTGGGCGACCACCTGGAGCTGATGACCCCGCGCGGCAACTATCATTTCGACCTGCACCGCCTGTATGGCCGCCAGCAGCAGGCCATCGACGTGGCGCCTGGCGACGGCCACGTGGTGTACCTGCCGGTCCCCGAGCAGGTGTCACTGGAACATGGCCTGCTGATGCGCGACCTGGGCCAGGATGAACAGGCTGCCTGACAGGGCTGTAATGTGCGCCTCAGCTGACTGACAGGCACCACAGGCGAAGATCGTGGTTCTCCCGCAAGAGGCCACGCCATGTTGCGCAACCCCACCCGCCGTACCTTTGTCCAAGGTCTGGGCGCTGCTACCACGCTAGCCGGCCTGGGCCTGTGGCGCCCGTTGGCGCACGCTGCCGATGGCCGTGAACTGGCTGGCCAGCACTTCGAGCTGTTCATCGGCCAGACGCCGGTGAACATCACCGGCCGGCCACGCACTGCCCTGACCATCAACAACAGCTTGCCGGGGCCGCTGCTGCGCTGGCGCGAAGGCGATACAGTGACCCTGCGCGTACGTAATCGGCTCGACCAGGACACCTCGATCCACTGGCACGGCATCCTGCTGCCCGCCAACATGGACGGCGTCCCTGGCCTGAGCTTTGCCGGCATCGCCCCCGGGGGCGACTACCGCTATCAATTCACCCTGCGCCAGAGCGGTACTTACTGGTACCACAGCCATTCCGGCCTGCAGGAGCAGGCTGGCGTGTACGGGGCGATCGTCATCGAGCCACGCGAGCCGCAGGTGCACCGCTACCAGCGCGACCACGTGCTGTTGTTCAGCGACTGGTCGGACCAAACGCCCGAAGCGCTGTTGGCCACCCTGAAAAAACAGTCCGATGCCTTCAATTACCACAAGCGCACGCTCGGCGATTTCATCGACGACGTCGCGCAAAATGGCTGGGGCAGCACGGTCGACGAACGCCTGGGCTGGGCCCGCATGCGCATGAGCCCCACCGACCTCGCCGACATCAGCGCCGCCACTTACACCTACCTGCTCAACGGCCAGCCACCGCAGGGCAACTTCACCTGCCTGTTCCAGCCTGGCGAGACCGTCCGCCTGCGGCTGATCAACGCCTCGGCGATGACCTACTTCGATTTCCGCATCCCCGGCCTGCGGCTCACGGTCATTGCCGCCGACGGCCTGCCGGTAACGCCAGTAACCGTGGACGAGCTGCGCATCGCCGTGGCCGAAACCTATGACGTGCTGGTCACCGTGGGCGACCTGCCCGCCTACACCTTGTATGCCCAAAGCATGGACCGCAGCGGCTATGCCCGCGGCACGCTGGCCCGCGCCAGCGGCTTGCAGGCGCCGGTGCCGCAACCCGACCCACGGCCCGTGCTGAGCATGGCCGACATGGGCCACGGCGGCATGGCGGACATGGCGGACATGGCGGGTATGGACCACAGCAACATGGCCGGCATGGACCACTCCGCCATGCCGGCCATGCAACAGCACCCAAGCAGCGAAACCGGCAACCCGCTGGTCGACATGCAGACCATGGCCCCCCGCCCCAACCTGGCCGACCCCGGCATCGGCCTGCGCGGCAACGGCCGCCGGGTATTGACCTACGCCGACCTGCGCAGCCCCTACCCCGACCCGGACGGCCGCGAACCCTCGCGGGAAATAGAACTACACCTGACCGGGCACATGGAGCGCTTTGCCTGGTCGTTCGACGGGGTCAAATTCAGCGACGCCACACCCTTGCGCCTGACCTACGGCGAGCGGGTACGCATCACCCTGGTCAACGACACCATGATGACCCACCCCATTCACCTGCATGGCATGTGGAGCGACCTGGAGGACGAACACGGGCGCTTCATGGTGCGCAAGCATACCGTCGACATCCCGCCCGGCAGCCGCCGCAGTTACCGGGTCAGCGCCGATGCCCTGGGCCGCTGGGCCTACCACTGCCACCTGCTCTACCACATGGAGACGGGCATGTTCCGCGAGGTACGGGTCGATGAATGAGCTCACCAACCGCCGCATCGTGACCGGCGTCGCCCTGTTTGCACTGCTGGCCAGCGAGCGGGCAATGGCCACCTCTGCGCCTCTGCCCGGCCATCAGGTGCATGATCGCGCCGTCAACTGGGCGGTGATCGTCGATCAGCTGGAGTATCAGCACGTTGAAAGCAGCAGCGCGCTGAACTGGAACGCCACGGCCTGGGTCGGCGGTGATATCGACCGCCTGTGGCTACGCAGCGAAGGGGAGCGGGAACAGGGCAAGACGCATAAAGCCGAACTGCAGGCGCTTTGGGGGCATGCAGTCAGCCCTTGGTGGGAGCTGGTCGGCGGCCTGCGCCAGGACTTCAAGCCCGCCAGTGGCCAGGCCTGGGCAGCATTCGGCATACAAGGTACGCCGCTGTACGGCCTGGAGCTGGAAGCCACGGCCTACGCGGGCGAGCGGCAACAGACCGCGCTGCGCCTGGAAGCGGCCTACGCTATGCTGCTGACCAATCGATGGATCCTGGAACCGACGCTGGAAGCCAACTTCTTTGGCCGCAACGATGCGCCGCGTGAGCAAGGTGCGGGGCTGGCCGACAGTGAGATCGGCCTGCGTCTGCGCTATGAAATAACCCGCGGCTTTGCCCCCTATCTCGGGGTAAGCTTCAACCGCCTGCACGGCAACCGCGCCGACCAGGCCCGTGAAGGCGGTGAAGACCTGGGTCAGACCCGCCTGGTGGCAGGCGTGCGTCTGCGTTTTTAAAGGAGTGGTTCGACCATGCTGCATAAACACCTGATCGCGTTCGGCCTGCTGGCCATCACCGGCCTGGCCCAGGCCGCCGAAACCATCGACGTCTACCGCGACCCCAACTGTGGCTGCTGCAAAGCCTGGATCAGCCACCTGCGCGACAACGGTTTCACCGTCAACGACCACGTCGAGCCGAACATGAGCGCCGTCAAGCAGCGCCTGGGCGTGGCGCCGCGCCTGGCCTCGTGCCACACCGGGGTGATCGACGGCAAGTTCGTCGAAGGCCATGTACCCGCCGAGCAAGTTCGCCTGCTGGCCAAGCGCAATGATCTCAAGGGCCTGGCCGTGCCGGGCATGCCGATGGGCTCGCCGGGCATGGAAATGGGTGACCACAAGGACGCCTATCAGGTCATCGGGGTAACCCAGGATGGCCAGGACACCGTGGTCGCCACCTACTGATGCTCAGCTTCGGGGCGCTGTTCCTCAGCGCCTTTGGCGCCGCCACCCTGCTGCCGCTGCAATCGGAGGCGGTGCTGGTGGGCCTGCTGCTGCGCCAACCTGAGGCCTGGTTGACCCTGTTGCTGGTCGCAACGCTAGGCAACGTGCTCGGTTCGGTGGTCAACTGGCTGCTCGGCCGGGCCATCGAGCACCTGCGCGACAAGCGCTGGTTCCCGTTCAGCGCAACGCAGCTCGAGCGCGCCCAGCAGCGCTACCAGCGCTGGGGGCAGTGGTCGTTGCTGCTCAGCTGGATGCCGGTGATCGGCGACCCGCTGACCCTGATCGCCGGCATCATGCGTGAACCGTTCTGGCGCTTCGTGCTGCTGGTGACCCTGGCCAAGGCCGGGCGCTACATCGTGGTGGCCGTGATCACCCTGGGTTGGTTTCATGCCTGGTAACACCTTTAACGTTTAAGGTGCCGCTCTGGCTGGTAAAGTCGCCCATTCCTACATGGTCCTACACGGAGTGCCCCCATGCTGCGCGCAACCGCCCTGGCCCTCGCCTGCCTCGTCGGCGCCCCGGCCATCGCCGCCGAATCGCCCACCTACGGCAAGCAGCTCGAAGGTTTCAGCTACCCTCACCCCCTCAAGCATTTCGACTTCCAGTCCCAGGGCCAGCGCCTGCAGATGGGCTACATGGACGTGCCTGCCAAAGGCCAGGCCAATGGCCGCAGCGTGGTGCTGATGCACGGCAAGAACTTCTGCGCCGCCACGTGGGAAACCACCCTCGACGCACTGAGCCAGGCTGGCTATCGCGTTATCGCACCAGACCAGATCGGCTTCTGCACGTCGAGCAAGCCGGAACACTACCAGTACAGCTTCCAGCAGCTGGCCGACAACACCCATGCCCTGTTGGAGCAATTGGGCGTCAAGCAGGCCATTGTCCTCGGCCACTCCACCGGCGGCATGCTCGCCACCCGCTACGCGCTGATGTACCCGCAGCAGGTCGAGCGCCTGGCGATGGTCAACCCGATCGGGCTGGAAGACTGGAAAGCCATGGGCGTGCCCTACCGCACGGTGGACCAGTGGTATGCCCGCGAACTCAAGCTCGATGCCGAGGGCGTGCGCGAATATGAGCGCAAGACCTATTACGCGGGGCGCTGGAAGCCCGAGTACGAGCGTTGGGTGCAAATGCTGGTGGGGCTGAACAAAGGCCCTGGGCATGAAGTGGTGGCGTGGAACTCGGCGCTGATCTACGACATGATCTTCACCCAGCCGGTGTATCACGAATTCAAGGACCTGAAGATGCCGACCCTGCTGCTGATCGGCGACCAGGACACTACTGCCATCGGCAGTGACATCGCCCCGCCGGAGGTCAAGGCGCAGTTGGGTCACTACAAGGAACTGGGGCCGCAGGTGGCCAAGCTGATTCCGAAAGGTGAACTGGTGACCTTCGAAGGCATGGGGCATGCGCCACAGATCGAAGAGCCACGGCGCTTCAACAAGACGCTGATCGAGTGGCTTGGCCAGTAAATCTTAACGGGGGCGCTTTGCGCCCCATTCGCCGGCAAGCCGGCTCCCACAAAGACTGCACAAGACTGCAGACTGCGGGGTACTGTGGGAGCCGGCTTGCCGGCGAATGGGCTGCAAAGCAGCACCTAGCACTTCCAGACTTGCCCTTCGCTCCAGCCCAGTTCGGCAAAGTCGTTCTCACGCAATTCAGCTTCCTCCTCACAAAAAAACTCATCCAGCTGCGGCGGCCGCACGGCCGTGTCGCTGAGCATCGCATGCACCTGCCCACGGTGATGGACCTGATGTTCGAACAGGTGCGCCAGCAAGCGCAGGCGCTGTTCGCGCTGCACCCGGTCGGGCCGCACGATACTCACATAGCGCGCCAGCTGGTCATCGTGCAACCCGCTGCAGTAGGCGATCAGCCGCCGGTCAGCCTGGGCCTGCTGGGCATGCAGGTCAGTACAGGTGGCGAACGGTTGTTCCGGCTCGAAGAAGCGCTCACCGTCCGGCTCCGGCGCTTCGCCGCGCTGCTCGCACTCGAGCATGTGCAGGTAGAACCAGTCCACCGTCAGCAGATGGTTGAGGGTGGCCTTGATTGACGGGAAGAAACTGCAACGGGGCGCGACGAATTCGTCCTGGGTCAGTTGCAGGCAGGCCTTGTACAGGCGGTGATTGGCCCAGCCATTGTTGTAGGCCTGGGTCAGCAGATGGTGCGACAGCGGCTCCATGGGTCGGCTCCTTCAGGCGAAGCGTTGCAGCTGCATCTCCCGTAGCCGGCTCAAGGTCCGCTGGAACGGGAACGCCAGATACCCTTGAGTGTAGAGCGCTTCGAGGGGTACCTGTGCTTCCAGGTACAGCGCCACCCTGCGGTCGTAACATTCATCGACCAGGGCGATGAAACGGCGCACGGCATCGTCCTTGGGCGACAAGGCCGGCAGCTGGCGATCCCCCGCCTCGACCCGTTCGGCGCCATCCTCGGTGCCGCGGGCGATACGCCCGGCACGCTGCTCGCCGCCCAGGGCAGGTATGCCCTCGACCAGGATCGCCGGAAAACGGTCGCACAGGGCCATGAAGTCGATGGCGGCCAAGGGTTGTTCGCAAAGGTCGGTGAAGCGGCACCACAGCGCCTGTGCGCTGTGCCGGACCACCTGAACCTGGCGTGAACCAACCAACAGCGGCTGCTCACTGCCTGGGTGCTCCGGGCTGAGTTGCTGGAACACCGCGGCAAGCGCACCTGGCTTACCGGCTTCGGCGACCCAATAGCGCTGGCATGCAGCCCCCGGGTGCAGACGATGGTCCAGTTCACCAGCCACCGGCAGCACCTGCATGTGCCGTTCGATGGCGCGGATGGCCGGCAGAAAACGCTCGCGATTGAAGCCATCGCGGTACAGCTGCTGCGGTGGCTGGTTGGAGGTGGCAACCACTACCACACCCTGATCGAACAGCACCTGGAACAGACGGCCGAGGATGATCGCATCACCGATATCGCTGACGAACAGTTCGTCGAAGCAAAGCACGCGGATTTGCCCGGCCAGCTCACGGGCCAAGGCTTGCAGCGGGTCGGCGGTGCCGTTGAGCTGGAACAGGCGCTGGTGGACCCAGGCCATGAAATGGTGGAAGTGCTGGCGCCGGGCCGGAATGCTCAGGCAGCGGTGGAAGAGGTCCATGAGCCAGGTCTTGCCGCGGCCGACCGGGCCCCACAGGTACAGGCCCTGGGCCGGGCGGCCGCGCTCGACGGCTTCGAAGCAGGCTTGCAGCGCAGTGACTGCCGGGGCTTGCGCCGGGTCGGGGGCATAGCCTTGATCAGCAAGGGCCTTGTTATAGAGCGATCTGGGGTCGTGCGTCATGCACCATTATCTTCAAGGGCCCTTTCGCCGGCAAGCCGGCACAGTGACAGCGGCGCACAGATGTGTCGGGCTTACCCGCGAAGATGCCCGCCCAGGCTCCCAGATTTCAGGGAGATCGAACAATGCCTACAGACGAGATCAGTATCAAAACCACGCTCGGCAAGACCAAGTTCTATCAAGGCGAGAAGAAGACACTACCGCTGTTCTGCATCGAGCCGGGCATCCCATGTCAGGATGCCCGCGAGCAAGCGTCGGAACTGATGGGATGCGTGCGGGACCTGACCATCGCGGGCTTGATGGACGACAACCCTCAGTTGATTTGGGCCTCACATCATCTGAGCGCGTTGGCCAAGGCACTGATGGACGATGCCGAATTGGGCATGATCCATTGAGAGTTGCGTAGCCAAGGCTGGTCGGTGGACGGGTAGGTCAGTTCGCCACATTAGGGAGATGTTACTGCCATTGCCCCGAGCTCGCAGATAATCTCCCCACCTCGGCGGACCGATTCGCGGAGTGAAAGGCTGGAGTCACGTGACACGCGGCCGACCATCGCCAGCACCTCGATATACCTTGGTATATCCCCCATACCCCAAAGTCGAAAAAGCACACACCAAAGGCAACTAGCCGCACGATAAACCGGATGCGAAAATTCGCTTCATCACTGGCCAGGCCCACCCCCGCAAACAGGCTGAACGGGCGAATGCTTTTGCACAGGCATGCCAACGAAACAGCCAACCTGCGCCGCACAAAATACCGTGCCTGACCACACCCGTTATCAAGGAGACGCACATGGACCCCGACCCCGCCCCTCAGTTGCGCCCATGCAGGCGCCACACCGTTTTGCCGCACCCCATGCTCACAACCTATCGGACACAAGCTCCGAGGCGCTCGCTCACCTGAACACGTGAGGTGCCTTGGCGGCTGAGTGCCCCAAGGAGATTCTCATGCCGTACTGCAACGCCCTCCCCTGCATCACCCTCCAGCGTGCCGTTCGCGCCGCTGTTGCTTGCCATCGCACTGCTACGCCGCTCACCTCGTATCGCCCCTACTTTTTCGCCCCGTGTTCCGGTTTACCGGCCCGTGCACCCATGGCCGCACGCCGCGCCTGAATTGCCAACCCCTTGAACCCTCGCCTTGCAGCCTGTGACGTGCTTTGTGCGCGCCAGGGGTTAGCGGGCGGCTACCCGACGAGGCCGCACCATGCTGAACATGAGCAGCGCTCAACCCTTGAGCGCAACGCCTACCCATACCGCCCTGCAAACCCTGGCATGGACCCGCCCTGCACGTCGCCCGTCCACCCCGCAGCCTGAAGCGCCGAAGCGCTGGTCGCGCTATGAGCGTTTGTCGTTCTCGATGCTGGGTTACACCTGGGGAATTTTGGTGGTGGCGGTTACCGCGCTGCACATGGGCAACTATCACCTGACCACCAAAACGTCCTCTACCTCCGGTTCGCATGCCGGCTTCTATGAAAGCGCTCGGGCAATCAAGCCCGATGCCCAGAGCACTCAAGCGCCTGCCCATGAGGGGGCCCAACCATGACCTTGAAACACATACCTGCCGTCGGCCGACGCTCGACCGGCGATGCCATTGCACCGGCGCATGGCTGGCTGCGCATCGGTACGGATGCGCCGGGCAAACTGGACGACATCCGGCGCACGCTGGGTATCGACATTGCCCGCACCCTGCACAGCAACGTGAGCCAGGACGGTGAGTTCAGCTACTTCCCGATCACGTTCCTGAGCGTGGACAAAGGTCGCAAGCAGGCCAGCCGGGTGGTTTTTGTACTCGGCCGCGACACTGTGATTTCCGTAGAACCCAGCCCCGCGCCGCAGCCGTTGGACACGGCATTGGCCAGGCTGCAACGCGATCACCGTGCGGTGTGTGCGTACGAAAGCTTTGCGGTGATGCTGCAGGCCATCAACGATGCGACCGACGAATTGCTGGACACGCTGAACGATGACCTGGGCAAGGCGTTGGTGCAGACCAATTCGGTGCTCAACAGCCTTGAGGCGCGTGATCGGGACTTCGGTGTAAGTGACGTTGTCTCGACCCAGCTCGACCTGGGCGAAGTTGAAGAACTGCTGTCCGACTGCATCGAAAGCCAGCTGCAACTGGCACTGGCTACCCGCCACGTATTGGCCCGCCTGCCCGCCGCCCAGGCGCACCTCAAACCGCTGCTGCGCACGCTGGTCGATGACATCGAAGCGGTCGAGGAGCACGTCAGCTTCGTGCACGACCGGGTTCGCCTGCTGCAGGCCACCAACAACATGGCGCTGAACGTCAAACAGAACCAGATCGTCAAGGTGTTCTCGGTGGTCACTGCGGTGTTCCTGCCGGCCATGCTGATTTCGACCTACTACAGCATGAACGTCGCCAACATGCCGATTCTGGAGTGGCAATACGGCGAGCCCATGATCATCGCGCTAACGGCGGGCCTTGCGCTGTTGCCGCTGCTTTACGTGAAGCACCGTGGCTGGCTGCGCTAAGGGCTTGCGAAGCCTGTTTGCAGCCGCCAGCGCTACCCCCACCAAGAAGGACTACACCCATGACACACACTTTGAATCAGCCAAAGCCCACCGCACAAGGCAACCTGCAGGGCCTGGTCTGGAACACCGACCTGACGCTGCAGGCTGACGCCAACCAGGCCGCCGTGCAGCGCAGGCAAGCCATCGAGCGGGCCCGCGCAGGCCGCCCGCGCACCGCGCAGATCGAGCGCGAAATCATGATCGCCGTGATCGTGCTTTATGTGCTGATCCTGGGCAGCTTCGCCACCTTGCACCTGTACGGCGAGCATGCCATGCCCGCCGCGCAGCAACAGGCCGAGCAGGCCGCTGCGCCCCAAACAGGAGCGCAGCCATGACTGAAAAGCCAACCAACCTGCACCCGGCCGGCTGGCTGCGACTGTCTGCCCAGCAACGCGAGCACATCACGGCCGCCCAGTGTGAGCACGGCCTGGACCTGAGCTCCGCCCGCGGGCGGGCGGCGACCGAAGAAGGCGACTTCATCGTCATCCCGGTGGAAATGGTCATCCGCCAAGGCCAGCAGTACCTCGAAACCACGGTGCTATTCGCGCTGGGCAAGCACGTGCTGATCAGCGTGGAGCGGGATGTGCGCCTGCACGCGCTGGACCTGGCCAGCGAGCAATTGAACGCGACGCTGGCGGCCGGCGCCACGCTCGACCCCGCCACGATAATGTTCACCGTGCTGGAGTTACTCAACGATTCGGCGCACGCGGCCATTCGTGAAATTGCCGCACGCCTGGACGAACGCAGCGAGACCGTTGCCGTGGCCAGCGGGGGCTTCGAGATGTCCAAGCGCCAGGCGGGCGTTGCCGACATCGCCGGCACCGCCATTGCGCTGGGCGAAGCAGAGGAACTGGTGGCCAAGGCGGTGGAAGGTCAGCTGATGCTGGCCCGCGCCGGCCGCTGGTTGCGGCGGGCCGCGGACGACGCCCGCTTCACGCAAAGCCTGCCCACGCTGCTGTCGGACATCCACAGCCTGCGCCGTTACGCGCGCTTTCAGCACGACAAGATCCGCAACCTGCAGCAGTCGCTGATGACGACGCTGGACATCAAACAGAACCAGGTCATCAAGGTATTCACGGTCGTCACTGCCGTCTTCACCCCGCCCACGCTGGTGGCCTCTTTTTACGGGCAAAACTTCGCCTACATGCCCGAGCTGGAATTGCCATGGGGCGAGTGGATGGTCATGGGGCTGACCGGTTTGTTCGCCGTGATGCCGCTGGCCTACATCAAACGCAAAGGGTGGCTGCGATGAACCTGATCAACCCACTGCCCGCCTGGAGCCGGCTGCATGCCAGCAATGCGCAGGCGCTGGAGGTGCTTTGCCAACAGCATGGCGTGGACCTGGTGCCACGCAGTGTCGCGCGGCCGGGCGCAACGATGCGCATCCGGTGTGCCCGCCTGCAGGGCGAGCAAGTGCTGGTAACCGACCTGCTGTGGCTGCAGGGCGAAGATGACCAAACCTTGTTTACGGTAGAGACCGGGCACCGGGTGCTACGCCGCGGCCACGCCTATGAGCGTATTCAGGCGCAGGGGTTGTCGCGCGACAGCTCGCAGACCCTTTCACTGGTGCTGCTGCAACAGTTGTTGGGGCAGACGGCAATGGTGCTCGACCACATCGACCAAGGGCTGACGGTGTGCATGCAATCGCTGCGCAATTTCCAGCTCACCGTTGGCACTGACAACACCCGTGGCGCAGAAGACCTGACTGACGTGGACAGCCACTTGTCGACGCTCAACGTGCCGCTGTCGTTCGTGCTGCAGTCGCTGGAGGACCTTGAACAGGCCGCGTTGCGGCTGCGGCGTGCGGCGATGCGCCCGTCTTCACTGGCCTTGGGGCATGTGGATGAGCTGATTACCCAGATCGAGGGCGTACAACGCCGCGCGCGCTTCACGCTGGAGCGCCAGCGCTTCCACCGCCGTGCCGCCGGCGACACCGTGGCGATGAGCGACCTCAACGTCACCAAGGTGTTCAGCGTGCTGTGGGCCGCCTTCATTCCCGGCACGGCCCTGATCAACTGGTACGGGCAAAACTTCCGCGTGATGCCCGAGTTGTCCTGGGACGGCTCGCTGTGGACACAACTGCTGGCCGTGCTGGTGCTGACCGCCGTGCCTGTGTGGATGGTGAAGCGCTCTGGCGCCTTGCGCTGACGGGGTGTGGTAGGCTTTTTTGCGACTGCCCACGCCGCCATTACCATGGACCAAGACACTGTTATGAGTTTGCACCCATTGCACACGCCATCGCGACAGTACCTGGCCACACGGCTCTCGCTGATGGCGATCGCGATGGTGGCGATCTTTCTGATCGACACGGTATCCAGCTACGAGGTCGCCGTATCGGTGTTCTACAGTGCGGTAATCCTGACGGCAGCGCGCGTACTGAACCCGCGCGCGCTGCTGATCCTGAGCGGCTCGTGCATCGGGCTCACGCTGCTCAGCTTCGCCATGACGCCGTTTGGGGACTTCCAGGCCGGCCTGGTCAACATGACCATCAGTGTGGTTTCGATCCTGATCACCGGCTACCTGGTACGCAAAATGGAGTCCTCACGCGCCGCAGCCCACTTGGCGCAGGCGCGCCTGCTGCGCATTTCGCGCGGCAAGAGCCTGGAAGGCCTGACCACCTCGATCGCGCACGAGGTCAACCAGCCGCTGGCAGCCATTGTCACCAGTGGCAATGCCTGCCAGCGGTGGCTGGCACAGGAGCCGGCCAACTTGGACAGGGCGCGCCAGGCACTTGAGCGCATGCTCGATGACGCGGGCCGGGCCAGCAGCATCATTGCGCGTATGCGCAGCCTCACCCAGGGCGAAGCGCCGTGCAGGGCTGCGTTCGCGTTCAACGAGGCCGCTCGGGAAGTCATAGCGCTGTCGGAAGGGGAAATGGCCAGCGGCAGCATCGTGCTGACGGTCGACCTGGCCGCCGATCTACCTTGCGCGCTGGCTGACCGTGTACAGGTCCAGCAGGTGATGGGTAACCTGATCCTCAACGCCATCGAGGCAACGCTGCCCGTAGCGCGCTCGCGCCGCACCATCAAGGCCAAATCGGCGCGCCAGGGCGACACCCTGGTGTTCAGTGTCTCGGACTCGGGCATCGGCCTTCCCGACGGGGGCAGTGAACACTTGTTCGAAGCCTTCTGGACCACCAAGGAGCAAGGCCTGGGCGTGGGGCTGAGCATCAGCCGTACGATCATCGAGGCCAATGGTGGCCACATCTGGGCCGGCCCCAATGAGCAAGGCGGCGCGGTGTTTGCGTTTAGCGTGCCCACCAGCGAAGAGGAGCACGCGGGATGACCCCTGCAAATTCCACCAACAAAGCAAACCCCATTGTCTATGTGGTCGACGACGACAGTTCGATGCGCGCCGCGCTTGAAGACCTGCTGGCCTCTGTCGGCCTGGAAGTGCGAGCCTTCGCCTCCACCGGGGACTTCCTCGCCCACCGCCGCGAGGACGCTCCAGGCTGCCTCGTCCTCGATGTGCGCATGCCTCAGCAAAGCGGCTTGGACTTTCATCGCCAGATGGCGGGCCATGGGCTGCATCTGCCCGTGGTGTTCATCACCGGGCATGGCGACATCGCCATGGGCGTGAAAGCCATCAAGGGTGGCGCGATCGATTTCCTGACCAAGCCATTTCGTGATCAGGAGTTACTGGATGCCATTCACCATGGGATCGAACAAGACCGCGAACGCCGCCTGCACGAAGCGGCGGCGGCCGAACTGCGCAACCGTTGGTTGTCACTTAACGAAGGTGAGCGCGAAGTGGCACGCCTGGTGGTCCAGGGCCTGCTGAACAAACAAGTCGCACACCAGCTCAACCTCAGCGAAGTCACCATCAAGGTCCGCCGCGGCAACGCCATGCGCAAGATGCAGGCAGGTTCACTGGCAGACCTGGTGCGCCTGCTCGAGCGCGTTCAGGCATAACGCCCGGGCCCTGGCGATTACCCAGCATGCGAGTGGTCGCTGCACTCGCCAAACACACCTATCTACCGCCATAGCTCGTTTCAACTGGTGCCTCCTGTCAGCAATCAACCAACAGGAGGCTCACATGCTGCAATCCCTCAACCCCCACCAGCACCTGATCGAGCACCAACTCCCCACCTGGACCAGGGACTTGTCCCCCACCCACTGGCAGCGACTGCAGGGCGCAATGGCGCCGGCGCAAGGACTCCCCAACGCTGAGGCGCCCTGGTTCGCCAATGCCGCCCCCGATCTGCGCGAAGCGGTCGAGGCCAGCCAGGCCCGCCTGTTCACGGCCCAACATGCCTTGGCCCGCTCACTCAACGGGCTGAAGCAGATCAACGAGTTTGCCGAACCCTTGCTCAGCCAGCATTTACGGGATGCCCATCAGCTCGACACCGCTGTGCGTGCCACCGATTTGATCCGCATTCGCCACGTCTTCACCTGGCAAACGTATGTCAGCCAGCACGAGCGCACGAGCTTGCTGGCAGCGGCCTTGCAGAATTTCACCGATGACGTGGCATTCAGCCGCGACAGTGCGTTAGCGGTGGCGAGCGACATCCAGGTCAACCGGTCTGTAGTGGTCGGGCAAACCACCCTTGGCGACAGCGACACCCTGGTGGACATAGCACTGGATTCCGAAACCTACGCCATCAGACCTTTGCACCTGGCACCCAAGGCATTCGCTCAAGCCTGTCGAGCGCTGGACTTGGGCCAACGCTATCAGGAGCACCTCAACAACCTGTTCAGCCCCGAACAAACCCAGCGTGACGCCATCGCGATGTACCGAGCGCGCCTGCGCCTGGCCGCTGACGTGGCGTTCATGCGCAACCATGTGAGCGGTACGGCATTAGATGCTGTGCAGGCAATGCTGGGCGGCACCACCACCCTGCCAAGCCTTCAGCTGAGCCTGTTTGGCATTACCCTGCATGAAGCCTGGCTGCTCGACCTCGGCAGCGCTGGCCTGCTGCTGCACCTACCCGGCCACGAGCTGGCGTTGCGGCAGTATCCGCACCTGGCCGCGCTTCATGACCAATTGCGCATCGACTTGCTGAGCCCTTTGTTCCGCCAAACGTTCATGGCCTATGTTCCGAGGGCAAGCCAGGCCGCTTTTATTGACCGCCTCCGGCAGAACCTTGATGCCGCAGGGGATACCCCCCTGGACCAGGCATGGGTGCTGCCAGCCGGTGCTTCATTGCACCTTTCCTCTGCCGTCATCAACGGCGAACTGTTCACGGCTCTTTTTCACGACCACGTTTCGCGCCTGAAAGCAGAAGCCCGCCAGGTTGCAGTACCCACTGCCGAGGTGGATGAGCAGGCGCGCAAACGCCGTATCGCCGAATGGGAAAGCACCGGCCTGAATGTCTTGATGATTGCCGGCTCTATGATCCCTGGCGTGGGCACGCTCATGCTCGGCGTGGTTGCCTGCCAGCTGCTCGATGAAGTCTATGAGGGGTACCAGGCATGGAGTGTCGGTGATCGCCACCTAGCCCTGCGCCACCTGGAGGCAGTCGGGCTGAACCTGGCATTGATCGGCGGCTTGCATGCTGCAGGCAAGGTGTTGCCGAAACTGTTCAACAGCTCCCTGATGGAACGCTTGAACCCAGTCACCAAGGCAGACGGCTCACAGCGGCTGTGGGCAGCGGACCTATCGGGCTACGCAAGCACAACCGAGCTCCCGAGCAACCTGACGCCCAACGCATTGGGCCAGTACACGCACGAAGACCAGCACTTCATCCGCATGGGTGGCCGGTTTTACGAACAGCGGTTCGACAGCAACGCCGGGCGCTGGCAAATCGTTCACCCCGGCGATCACCAAGCCTATCAACCTTTGCTGGAGCACAACGGGGAAGGGGCCTGGTGGGTTGAGCATGAATTACCTCAAAACTGGTCGGACAGCCAGCTTGTGCGTCGCCTGGGCTTGCCACTGGAAGCACTGGACGACACCGAGTTGGGCCAAGCGATGCAGATCTGCGGTGCGGATCGCGCCCGTTTACAGGCGGTCTATCTGGCAGGAGCCCCAACGCCACCCCTGCTCGCCGACACGTTGGCACGCATGAAACTGGCCAAGCAGTTTTCTCAATTAACCAGCACTGCGCTGAATGCCAGGTACCAGAGCATACCCAGCGTTGCCGAGCGGAAACTGGTAGCGGTGTTCCCTCGCCTGAGCACGCCGCTGGCTAGGCGACAGCTTGCGCGCCTTTCCACATTGGAATTGGCCAACTGGACCAACACGGGCTCACTGCCCAACTGGCTGCGCCGAGAGGCCGAACAGGTCAACGCTGAGCTACCGCTGGAACGTGCGTTGGAAGGCCTCTATTCACCAGGCCTGGCTAACACAGACAGCGACCGCCTGTTGCTGGCCTGCGTGGAGCAGCAGCTTGAGTGGCCAACCGAGTTGCGGCTCGAGATCCGTGCCAACAGCCCGGATGGTCAGCTTCTGGCAAGCCTTGGCGACGAGCAAGCCGGCATGCGTTGGCTGCTGCTCAAGTCAGAACAAGGCTTTGAAGTGTATCGGGGGGAGCGGCCAGTCTCCGGCCTGGTACAGCCTGACCTTTATCACGCACTGCTCGACGCAGCGCCCGCCAAGCTCAAAGCATCCTGGGGCGACATCAAGACGCTGAAAGCACGCATTCAGCAGCTTGCCGTGGCCGATCGCCAAGCATGGCCCGCACGTCTATGGGGCGTACGGCCCAAACGCATACCGATGCGATTGCGGCTGGCAGGAGGCCGGCCAACCAGCGCACTTCCCCCACCCTCCTTTTTCCATAACTCGTGGGCCGGGCGCCTGAGAAGGCTCTTTCCGTCCCGTAGCCCAGAGCAGATCGAGCAAACACTGGCAGACTGGCGGCGTGCACTACGCTCACCCGAAGTTGAATTGCTCAACCACGAAGTCACGCTTCGGCAACTGCGCGCGGATCTGAACGAGTGGTCGCGCCTCAATCCCCGTCGGCAACGCGCAGTCGCGCCCATCATCAATGCCTGGCGGCATACCTCGTTACGTTGGTTGAGTACCGGCGAGCGGATACCTTGCCTCAACCTCGCAGACCTCGAACTGCAAAACAACGACCTGGCCACGCTCAGGCTTACCGAGGGTTTCACCCACGTGGGGGACCTCGACCTGAGCGGCAACCCGACACTGAGCGAACTACCCGGCCAATGGCTGCAACGCATGCCAGCCTTGCAGCGCTTGACCTTGAGCCGATGCCGCTTTGCCCGCCTCCCGCAGCTTGAGGGTGCAGAAGGCCTGAACTGGCTGGACATGGAACATAACCGTATCACCTGGGATGGTGAGGCGCAGGCCACGCTTGAGCGGCTGTCCGGGCTAACCGTTCTGGACCTTTCTGACAACCCTCTGATCACTGCCCCAGATTTGACGAGCACGCCCAGTTTACGCTCGCTGTTCATGGTCAATTGCAGCCTGACGCGCTTACCACGGGGGCTGGAGGGGCTGCAGTCGACCATGATAGTCGACCTGTCCGACAACCAGTTCCAGAGCCTGCCAACCGGTTTCAGCCTGCCACGTGTGACGGCAAATGCGCTGAGCCTGGAAAGCAATTCCCTGGGGCTACCCATGCGCGAACAAATCGAAGATTACTACCAACTGCATGGGGCGGACCTGCTGGTGTCGGACGCCGAATACCAGGCGTTACTGGCCCAAGCCAGCGAACAGCGGCAACAACTCTGGTTGAGGTTGCCGCTGAACTACCGGCGGGGCCTGCGAGAGCTCATCGAAGATATCGAACACCTCAACAACTCTGCCGCTGGCTTCGAGAAGTTGTGGCGCCGGCTTGAACGTATCGATAGCGATGAAGCCTTCAGAGAACAGGCATTGGAAGCATCGGCCAGCTACCTGTTCGACATTGATTGACGAAAGCTTCGTGCTTTTCAGGCCCGCTTACTGATGTACATGGAACAGGCTGCATGGGCTTAGCTGCCTAGCAGCGCACGATGCATCCATCACAGGGTTTGGACTTTTCTTTCACTGAATTTTCACAGCGGTTGAGAGACCCTGAGGCCATCCCTACGTGATAGACCTTGCCCGCCTAGCAGCGGGCTTTCTTTTGCCTGCAAGAACCCCTGCTCTCAAGCTGACACTATGCGCCTGGCATCCCTGCGCACGGCTTGAGGAGGTACGCCATAGCCGCGAATGAATACCTCGCGCATATGCCGTCGATCCCGGAAGCCAGTCTCTTTCGCCACCACATCCAGGCTGTGTACGCTCTGCTCGATCATCAACCGGGCCGCCTCCAAACGCAGGTTTTCCACAGCCTTGGCGGGTGACTGCCCTGTCTCGGCGGTGAATACGCGAGTGAACTGGCGAGGGCTCAAATGCACCGCTTCTGCTAGCACCTCTACACTCAGCGGGCGGCTCAGGTGCTTGCGTGCGTAATCCAAGGCGCTCTGAATCCGATCTGACTTTGGCGAAAGCGTCAGCAGTTCGGAATGCTGGGATTGCCCACCGGAGCGGCGCTGATGCATCACCAGCTTGCGCGCCACCGACCTGGCCATGTCAGTCCCCAGGTCTTTTTCCACCATACCCAGCGCCATGTCCAGAGCTGCGGTCATCCCGGCAGACGTCCAGATCTGCCCATCCACAATGAAAATTCGATCTTCTTCGACTTCGATCCTCGGATGCATCTCACGCAGCTTTTTGGCGAAAGCCCAGTGTGTCGTTGCCCGCCGATTATCCAGCACGCCTGCCTGGGCCAGGATAAAGCAGCCGGTGCATAGACCTGCGGTGCGTCGTGCGCTACTGACAAAGCCACGCACGCTGGCCAGGGCGTTTTCACCAGGCGGCGTCAACGGGGTCAAGGTCCCTGTGATCATCCAGGTGTCGGCCAGCCCGGGAGCCCCCAGAGGCAGCGTGTCCATGTACATCCCCAGTGAAGAGCGCACCGTGCCGCCCTCAATGGAAAAGTTCTCGATCTTGTAAACCGTTTCGCCTGCAACGATGTTGGCGAATTCGAACACGGCCTGCGTTGCCAGCGACATGACCTGGAAACCTTCGGTGATGAGGTAGCCGACCCGGTGCATGGTGGAGCTCCATTGTTCGATGTCCTAAAAACGTATCATATGCGTCGTTTAAGTCGGAAGCGACCCTCTGCATCATGGCTCCACATCTAAACAACGGAGCACGATCATGACGCAGCAATTCAAAGGCACCGCCCTCATCACCGGCGCCTCCACCGGCATCGGTTCGATCTACGCAGAACGCTTGGCGCACCGGGGTTACGACCTGGTTCTGGTCGCACGTAACCGAGAGCGCCTCAACACCCTGGCCAGCCGGCTCACCACCGAAACCCGGCAGAACGTGGAGGTGCTTGCGGCCGACCTGTCCAACGCAGATGACCTGGCCAAGGTAGAACGCAAACTGCGTGAAGACGCCAGCATCAGCCTGCTGGTGAATAATGCAGGCATAGGCACCCACACCAGCCTGCTGGAAAGCGATGTCGGGCGCATGGCCGAAATGATCACCCTGAACGTCACCGCCCTCACCCGCCTGACCTACGCGGCCATCCCCGGGTTTGCCGCTCGCGGGCAAGGCGCCGTCATCAACATCTCGTCCATCGTGAGCCTGGCGCCAGAACTGCTCAACGGCGTGTATGGCGGCAGCAAGGCCTATGTCACCGCGTTCACTCAGGCCCTGCACAAGGAATTCGCGGGCAAAGGCATCAAGATTCAGGCGGTGCTGCCAGGGGCTACCGCGACCGACTTCTGGCAAATTGGCGGTTTGCCTGTCGAGAATCTGGACCCGAGCATCGTGATGTCGGCCCAGGATCTGGTGGACGGGGCCTTGCAGGACTTCGACGACGAAGTGTTGATCTCCATCCCCTCGATGCATGACTTGCAAGCTTTCGAGCGCTACGAAGCCAGCCGACAGGCCATGTTCAGCCAGCTGTCCAGCAATCAGCTTGCACCGCGCTACCGCGCCAGGTGATTACCGGTTAAGGCGCGGGAACACTCAGCAAAACTTCCAAGTTTTGCTGAGTGGCTTCCATGTACGCCTCTGCGGGCTGAGAAATGAGCCCCTTAACGCTTGTAGAAGGACCGACACCCTTTCCAATGCGCGAAGGATGGACTCCCACCGACAGCAAGTAATGTGAGTTCAAGCCCGCACACCTGCGCGGAAAAATGTAACAAGAAGTGATGGCAAAAAGCCTTAATCTGCGACAAAATCCCTACACTCTTCAAGGCTTTCAAGGACCGAATTCCGATGGTATGGCCAGTCACGCTGAGCCTCAGCATCATCGCCTACCCACTCAGCGTGGTGCAGCGAACCGCCTATTGCCTGGCTGATTCGCTGGCGATCCAGATCCACAGTGATTCTGAAAACCTCAGCCTCACCATTTTCCCGGCCCAGGCCAACCTGACACTGCCCGCAGAACAGGCACGCGTGCTGGTCCTTCAACACCTGAACGACTTCGCCCTGCGCGATCGCATCAACGATGAAACCGCAGGCCTGCGCGAAGCGCTGGTACGTGCTGCGCTCACCGGGTGCGAGATAGCCCCGTGACGCTTATCACTACTGACGCCAACACTTATCGCTTGCTGCCCCTGCGTTTCATGCGCATGAACTCCGACAGTCAGCGTGACATCCTGCTGACCTCCGACACCGGTGAATACTTGCACGTCACCGATGCCCAGCTGCGCGCCCTGACCCGATACGACGTCCAGCCAGGCACATCGCTGTACAAGGACCTGCTCGCTCGTCATTTCATCTACGAGCCTGGCGTCCACGACCCTTTCCCGGAGATGGCTGCGCAGTTACGTAGCCGCAAGGACTTTCTGTTCCAGGGCCCAGCGCTGCATCTGTTCGTGGTTACGCTGCGATGCAACCACACCTGCCAGTACTGCCAGGTCTCACGCGCGCCGCTGGGTGGCTCCGGGCATGATCTGTCACACGACGATGCAGCGGCGGCGGTCGATCGTCTTTTCGAGAGCAATGCCCCTGCACTCACGGTGGAGTTCCAAGGCGGTGAGCCGTTGCTGGCATTCGAACGGGTACGCCAGATTGTCGAATGGGTGGCTGAGCGTAATGTGACGCAGCGGCGAGAGATCCAGTTCGTCATCACCAGCACGCTCCACCACCTGACCGACGACATACTCGACTTTGCCAAGCTGCATCGCATCCAGTTCTCCACATCCCTCGACGGGCCGGCCTCGCTGCACAACGCCAACCGCCCTACCCCTTCCCGTGACTCGCACGAGAGAACACTGAAGGGGATTCAATGGGTACGCGAGCGCCTGGGGCATGATGCCGTTTCTGCTCTCACGACACTGACCTCAAGAAGCCTCGAGCAGCCTCAGGCGATCATCGACGAATACGTGCAGCAGGGGTTCACCAGCATTTCACTTCGCCCGCTGAGCCCTTATGGCTTCGCCACGAGAAGCGCGCAGCGTCTCGACTACCCCATGGAGCGCTACCTGGCATTTTACAAGGAAGCGCTGGCTTACCTGCTGAAGGTCAACCAGCAAGGCGTGTACCTGGCCGAGAGCTATTCGAGCCTGCTGCTCAAGAACATCCTCACGCCGTTCTCATCCGGCTACGTCGACCTACGCTCCCCTGCCGGGGCCGGTACTGCCGCATTGGTGTACAACTACGACGGCTATGTGTATCCGTCGGATGAGGCGCGGATGCTGCTGGAGATGGGCGAGGACGGGCTACGGCTGGGCTCGGTCCATCAGCCGCTGGGTGAGCTATTGGCCTCCCCGGTCATGGAAGCGCTGCTTGCCAGTGGCGTGGCAGAAGCTCTGCCGGGGTGCTCGGACTGCGCGCTGGTACCGTACTGCGGCGCCGACCCGGTGGAACACTATGCACGGCAGGGCGACCCGATCGGGCATCGCGCGTTCAGCACTTTCTGCAAGAAAAACATGGGGCTTCTCAAGCACCTGTTCGGCCTGCTGCGCGATGGTGACGATGACGTTCAGCGTGTGCTGCTGTCCTGGCTGAACAAGCGCGCCTTCAGCGACGTGCGCGTCCCAGGCTATAGAGGCTGAAGACAATGCTGCGCAAGGAGACCCACTTCGAAATCTGCAACCTGAGCGGCCCCAAGCTTCTCAAGGTCATCACCGTAGACGAGCTCATCGGCCAAGGCCTCGCAGTTTGCGCAGGCGACGCTGGCTTCAACGATTTGCTGCTGTGGTTGCCAGAGAATGCCCTGCAAGCCAATCCACAACTGCTGTCGCTGCCTGTGGGCGGCTTTCTGACCCCAGAAACCCTGTTAAACACCACGCTGGACGGGCCACTGCATCTGCATTCGCCCAAAGACCAAGGTGTCGTCCAACCTGGGGACGTTGTCGCCATGACGCCCGATAGTTCGCTGGTGCGCGTGTTGTACCGGCGGGGCTCGGACAGCAATCTGCTATTCATGACCGACCGTTGCAACAGCCTATGCCTGATGTGCTCCCAGCCGCCCAAAGACATCGATGACCGCTGGCATGTCGACGAGAACCTTCGGCTGATCGACCTCATGGACCCAGGCGATGAAAACCTCGGCATCAGCGGCGGTGAACCAACACTCTACCGCGATGGTTTGCTCGAGATTCTCGCCAAGTGCAAGACCGTGCTGCCGGAGAAATCCATCCATGTGCTCAGCAATGGCAGGCTCTTCAAGGACCCGAGCTGGATCGACGCACTTGCGGTTTTGGCGCATCCGCAACTGAGCTGGGGCATCCCGCTGTATGCCGACAATGCTAATGATCATGACCATGTGGTGCAGGCGCCAGGAGCCTTCAGCGAAACCCTGCAAGGGCTCTACAACCTCGCGCGCGCCAAGCAGATCATCGAAATCCGCGTCGTGCTCAGCCGCCTGACCACGCCTCGCTTGCCGGAGCTGGCCCACTACGTATTCCGCAACCTGCCGTTCGTTCGCCACGTTGCCCTGATGGGCATCGAAAGCACTGGCCTGGCCAGGAAGCACCATGATGCGCTGTGGGTCGACCCGCTGGATTACCAGGAGCCGTTGAGCCAGGCCTGCTACTTCCTGTTCAACCGTGGCATGCCCGTATCGATCTACAACCTGCCGCTATGCCTGGTTGCACCGCACCTGTCGCGCTTCGCCCGGCAAAGCATTTCCGACTGGAAAAACCTCTTCATCGATGCCTGCCAGCAGTGCGCAGCCATCGAACATTGCTCAGGCTTTTTCAAATCCCATACCGACCGCTGGCAGAGCCGCGGCATCCAACCCCTCTCGACCGAGGCCTTCGAGGCCTATGCAAGGAGTGCGCATTGAAACTGCTCGATCGCTGGAAAGTACTGATTGGCGGCCTCACCCTGCTGCCGCTGACCGGCACCGCACTGGCCCAGACCAACCATCAGCCGCTGGCCGATGCCAGCTGGCAGCCGAACGACAAGCTGCAGCCTCCTGTCTTCGCCGACACCCTGAACGCCCCCGATGCCGTGAACATCTATGCCGCGCATCGCTCGCACAGTTCGCACCGCTCCCACAGCTCGCATAGTTCTCATTACAGCGGCTCGGGCGGATACAGCGCGCCACGCTACTACAGCCCGCCGGCCACCAGCACGCGCAGCTACACAGCGCCGAGCAGTTCGGGTTATAGCAGCGGGAGCGCTTCTGGCTCATCAAGCAGCAACTCGCTCTACCAGCCATCTGGCTCGACTGCAGGAACCAGTAACTCGCGCGCGCGCGCGACCAACGAGCAGAAAAGCAATCTGGTCGTGCGAGTACAGACCGCTCTAACGGTACGCAGATACTATCAAGGCGCGATCGATGGGGTGATGGGCAAGGCGACCCGCGGGGCGCTGATGGCGTTTCAGATGGACAGCGCCCTTACCGTAAACGGGCGAATGGATACTGCGACGTTGAACGCACTGGGGATCCGGATCCCTTAAGTCGTATGGGATGCGGAGGTTTTGGACCGTATGTCCTGCCGTCGCTCCTTCAACCCGGCCAGAGCAAGGTATCGACTGTCAAAACCTGGTCACAGGAAGCGCGCCAATCTATGGCGCGTTCTCGATCGAGCCAATTGTGATGAAGCTTTGCCGTAACTGAGGGCAGCGCAGGCGTCTTCACCGACCAAGTGGCCGTACAGGTCATGCCATTGACCGACGTACCCAAGGTTTGCGACCTGTCCCGATCAATCTTCTCATTTGCCAATGCCTAGGACTGGGTCCATACCAATGACATCTCTGACAAAGGAGTCACCGCATGTCAAAGCTATATCCCAGTATTGATCCTGAGGGGCTGGTCGAGTACTCGGTGGTCTACACCGACCGCTCGCTCAATCACATGTCGCAGGCGTTTCAAGGCGTGATGAAGAACATTTCCAGGACCCTGAAACAGGTCTACAACGCCCAGGCTGTTGCAGTAGTGCCGGGCAGCGGTACATTCGGCATGGAATCGGTAGCGCGGCAGTTTGCCACCGGCCAGCAGTGCCTGGTGATCCGCAACGGTTGGTTCAGTTATCGCTGGAGCCAGATCCTTGAGATGGGCAACATCCCGGCGGCTACCACGGTGCTGAAAGCCCGACCGGTCGACACGGGTCGCCAGGCAGCCTACGCTCCTGCGCCTCTGGACGAAGTGCTGGCGGCCATTGAGGCGCACAAGCCGCAGATTGTCTTCGCACCCCACGTTGAAACTTCATCCGGGATTATCCTGCCCGACGATTACTTGCGGGCCATTGGCGACGCCGTGCATGCAGTGGGGGGCCTGTTCGTGCTGGACTGCATCGCCTCAGGCACGCTGTGGGTTGATATGCACACCTGCGCAGTCGACCTGCTGATCAGCGCACCACAGAAGGGTTGGAGCGCCTCCCCTTGCTGCGCGCTGGTGATGCTCAGTGCTTTGGCCCTCGAGCGCATCGAGCAGACGCAGAGCAGCAGCTTTGCCTGCGACCTTAAAAAGTGGCTTCAGATCATGCAGGCATACGAACAGGACGGGCATGCTTACCATGCGACCATGCCCAGCGATTCTCTCGCGCGATTCAACGACGTGATGAACGAGATGAAAGCCTACGGTTTCGACAAGGTCCGCGGTGAACAACAGGCGCTGGGTGATCGGGTGCGCGCCATGTTGACCGGCAAAGGCATCAAAAGCGTGGCCGCAGCCGGCTTTCAGGCGCCGGGCGTAGTGGTGAGCTACACCGATGATGCCGACATCAAGAACGGTAAGAAATTTGCAGAACACGGCCTGCAGATAGCCGCCGGAGTGCCGTTGCAATGTGACGAACCGGCCGACTTCCAGACCTTCCGTATCGGGCTGTTCGGGCTCGAAAAACTGCACAATATCGAGCGCACGGTCAGCACCCTTGAACAGGCACTGGACGAAGTGATGGTGAATTAAGCCCTCGCGGACATCTGTAGGCCGGGGCCGCTTCGCACCCCTATCGCCGGCAAGCCGGCGATGGGGCGGTGCAGGCTTACGCCGGCGCGGAAGTACGGATCAGGTGGTCGAAGGCCGACAGCGAGGCCTTGGCGCCCTCACCCACGGCGATGACGATCTGCTTGTACGGCACGGTCGTCACATCACCCGCCGCGAACACGCCTGGGATGTTGGTCGCCCCCTTGGCATCGACGATGATCTCGCCACGCGGCGACAGCTCTACCGTACCCTTCAGCCAATCGGTGTTCGGCAGCAGGCCGATCTGCACGAAGATGCCTTCCAGCGCCAGGTCATGCAGCGCGTCACTGGTACGGTCCTTGTAACGCAGGCCGGTGACCTTCTCGCCATTGCCCAGCACTTCGGTGGTCAGCGCACTGGTGATCACCTTGACGTTCGGCAAGCTGTGCAACTTGCGCTGCAGCACCGCGTCGGCGCGCAGCTGGCTGTCGAACTCGATCAGCGTCACCTGGGCAACGATACCGGCCAGGTCGATGGCCGCTTCCACGCCGGAGTTGCCACCACCGATCACCGCTACACGCTTGCCCTTGAAAAGCGGGCCGTCGCAGTGCGGGCAGTAGGCCACGCCACGGGCGCGGTATTCCTGCTCGCCCGGCACGTTCATTTCGCGCCAGCGGGCACCGGTGGCCAGGATCACGGTCTTGGCCTTGAGCGAAGCGCCGCCGGCCAGGCGTACTTCGTGCAAACCGCCATCAGTGGCCGGGATCAGCGCTTCGCCGCGCTGCAGGTTCATGATGTCGACGTCGTACTGTTTGACGTGTTCTTCCAGCGCAGTGGCCAGCTTCGGCCCTTCGGTTTCCTGCACCGAGATGAAGTTCTCGATGGCCAGGGTATCGAGCACCTGGCCGCCGAAGCGCTCGGCGGCCACACCGGTGCGGATGCCTTTACGCGCGGCGTAGATGGCAGCCGAGGCACCGGCGGGGCCACCGCCGACCACCAGCACGTCGAATGCATCCTTGGCGTTGATCTTCTCGGCTTGGCGGGCACCGGCATTGGTGTCGATCTTGCCGAGGATTTCTTCCAGGCCCATGCGGCCCTGGCCGAACACTTCGCCGTTCAGGTAGATGCTCGGCACCGCCATGACCTTGCGCGACTCGACTTCATCCTGGAACAGCGCACCGTCGATAGCCACGTGGCGCACGTTGGGGTTGAGCACCGCCATCAGGTTCAGCGCCTGGACCACGTCCGGGCAGTTCTGGCACGACAGCGAGAAGTAGGTCTCGAAGGTGAATTCGCCTTTCAGCGCCTGAATCTGTTCGATCACTTCGGCACTGGCCTTGGACGGATGGCCGCCGACTTGCAGCAGCGCCAGTACCAGGGAGGTGAATTCGTGGCCCATGGGGATGCCGGCAAAATGCAGACTGATATCGGCCCCAGGGCGGTTGAGCGAGAACGAAGGGCGACGGGCGTCGGTACCGTCCGCGCTCAGGGTAATGAGGTTCGACAGGCCGGCGATTTCCACCAGCAGGTCGTGCAATTCGCGGGACTTCGCGCCGTCGTCGAGGGAGGCTACGATCTCGATCGGCTGGGTGACCCGCTCCAGGTAGGTTTTCAGTTGCGATTTAAGCGTGGCGTCCAACATACGGGCGATTCCTTTTTCAAACGTGTAAATAAAAACGCCCAGGCGACTGCGCCCGGGCGTTTTTGCGGGGCGGTGACAACTTAGAAGTGGCGGTTGCTCACCGCCCGCATCTGGCGCATGGCCTTAGATCTTGCCGACCAGGTCCAGCGACGGTGCCAGAGTGGCTTCGCCTTCTTTCCACTTGGCCGGGCAGACTTCGCCTGGGTGAGCGGCAACGTACTGGGCAGCCTTGACCTTGCGCAGCAGCTCGCTGGCGTCACGGCCTACACCACCGTCGTTGATTTCGACGATCTTGATCTGGCCTTCCGGGTTGATCACGAAGGTACCGCGATCGGCCAGGCCGGCTTCTTCGATCAGCACGTCGAAGTTGCGCGAGATGACGTGGGTCGGGTCACCGATCAGCGGGTATTTGATCTTGCCGATGGTTTCCGAGGTGTCGTGCCACGCTTTGTGGGTGAAGTGGGTGTCGGTGGACACACCGTAGATTTCCACGCCCAGCTTCTGGAACTCGGCGTAGTTGTCAGCAAGGTCACCCAGCTCGGTCGGGCAGACGAAGGTGAAGTCGGCCGGGTAGAAGAACACGACAGACCACTTGCCCTTCAGGTCGGCTTCGCTTACCTGAACGAATTCGCCGTTGTGGAAGGCGGTGGCGTTGAACGGTTTGACCTGGCTGTTGATGATAGGCATGAGAGACGCTCCTTCATGGGGTTGAATTCAGTTGACGGAGGAAATCCTAACCGCTGGTCGGCAGGAAGGCTCATTGGCAAACCTCATGCTGGTGATTGGTTTTGGCTATAAGCGCTCAACATCAATAGATTCTTTGCTTCCAAGAACGCCTAACCCGCCGTGCATGCCCCGGCCGTCAGTTTGCCCGCTTGCTCCACCGGGTAATCGAGCCAGCAATGCTCATCTGCTGCATTGCCCCACACCACCTTGAGCTTGCCCTGGCTTTCACCACCGCGCGCATGCACCCGGCTGCCCTGCCCTACCATCCCCTGTTCTACCCCCTGCTCGTCGAGCACCAATGCACCGAAGGGCAGTGCCGCGCCGTCTTTCTGAAAGGCCTGGAATACCAGTGCCATACCGCTGCGAGTGGGGTATTTCAGCATCGCCGCCGCGCCAGCCCGGGGCACTACCGATTGGCCGGTGACCTGCAGTTCGACCTGCCGTGACATGCCTTTGGGGTCCAGGTCGATCGTGTTCAACTCATACGGTAGGATGTGCGGCACGACCGCAAACCCCCGGCCATTCAAGCCGACCTGAGGATGCTGACGTATCTTGGCGTTCGCCGCGCCCGGCGCATGGACGATAGCGAAGCTCTCACCCAACGCCGGTGCCGCCGTCACGCCACCGGGATGAGCGACCAAGGCACCCTGCGCGCCCAATGTCGCCTGGCGATAATTGCGCCGGCTGGACAACGAGCCGCTCACGTCACCGGAAGCGCCCCTGTACATCAAATTGGCATCAACCCCCGCGTCATCACGGGCACCTTCCTGGCGCGTGGCTGCCAGCCCGTAACCCCACTGCCCGCGGTCACCGCCGCTGGCGTTCCAGCGGACGTTGCTGCTGCCCTCACCTTGCGAATTGGCACTGGAAGCGGCGCTGACCGTAGACCGGCGTTTCTCGCCCAGCGGCATGCTGACATTGACCGAGAGCGTTTGCAGAGGCTCGCCGTCAGTGCGTTGTTCACGCCTTAGATTCACCCCATACGAAAAGCTGCCAATGTAGTTGCTGTAGCCGATGTTGTAGCTGTCGTGGCTGCCACGCCCAGCCCAACTCCGGCTGTTGCTGAACGACGCGTTCAGTTGGCCACCGCGCTCGCCCAGGCGCTGCGTCATGTTAAGCCCGGCGCGCCAGCGGGTGGGGTAGCTGCGCATGCCCTGGCTGGCCCTGGCGAAATCGTCAAACCGGTAGTAATCGGGGCTCTCACTGTGGGTCAAGCTGGCGCCCAGCGATGTGCCCCATTGCTCGAACCGCTGTCGCCAGCTCACGCGCCAGGCCTGGCCTGCGGCCTGCGGCCCCTGCGCCAGCTTGGCGCGGCTGTGGTAATGGGTCAGGCCTACGGCGCCCAGCCCGCTGTTGATCGCCACCCCCATGGCACTGGACAGGTAGTCGTCTGCCAGCCAGCCACCGCCGTGCAGGCTCAGGTGATTGTCCAGGCCGTACTGCCACGTCCCCTGCAGATGTGCAGGGCCGGTTTGCCCAAAACCGTCTCGCCACACCCCAGCACTGGTTTCAAAGCGGCTGCCACCGGGGCGCAAGGCCAGCGGAGCGGCCTGGTTGGCGACGAAGAACGTTCGTTCACTGCCATCGGCCTCCTTGAGTGTGACCTCAAGATCATCACTCAAGCCGCTGGCGTACAAATCATCGATCTCAAACGGGCCAGGCGCGACAGTCGACTCGTGGATAAGCACCCCACGCTGGCGAATACTCAGCAACGCCGTGCTGTTGGCCACCCCGCTGACCACTGGCGAAAAACCACGTTGAGAGGGTGGCAGCATCCGCTCGTCACTGCCCAGCAGTACGCCACGAAACGTTGTGCTGTCGAACACATCGCCACGGGTGTAAGCATCCCCCACCGTCAACTGCGACGACCAGGCTGGAATATCACGCCTGACGGACGTATTGCCTGCCTGATAACGGGGTGCGGCAAGGTCTGACGCTTGCCAACTGCCTTCGTGGCGCCAATACCAGGCGCCGGTGTTCAGGCCCGCCCGCATCCCTAGGTAACCCTGTCTCATTTGGGTTTGTTGCTGCAAATTGTGCTGCTCATACAGGTTCAGCCGGTAATCGATAAAGCCTGCGGTAACGCCACTGTCCCAATGTTCGGAGGACAGGTAGCCGCTGGTTTGGCGGCTCATCACCTGCTGGGCCAACTGCAGGTCCAAGCGCAGCTCGGCAAAGTCCAGAGTCTCAGTGCCGCCCGCCTGCAGGGCTTGCAATGGCAAGCAAGCATCCAGAGTGGCCAGCGTGTCGCGTACGTCGCCAGCCAGGCGCTGGCTGTCCACCCCCAAGTCGCGCAGCAAGGCCAGGCTATAGCAAGGTGCTGCCTGGCGTTGCCCTTGAGCATTTCGCAAGGGCACCCGATGGCGGCCTTTCCATTGTTGATTAAGGGTGATATCCAGGGTGAAATCGCCTTCAGGGGCGAGCGAAGCCTGCGAAAAACGCTGTAAGTCCATAGCCGTCCCCTCACGCAACTGGCCCGCATCGAACTCGATTGCCCTGGCTACCCCGCTCTCTAGCGCCATTAGCAGGCCGACCAGCCCACAATGCCAAGCAGGTGCCGAAATAGTCCTGACTTGCATGTCATATCACCTCAGTTCCCCCACACCAGATGCGTAGGTTGCGAACCGTCACGTACGGCGCCGTAATCATCGATAAACGCGTAGCGCACCTGAGCGGGGACGTTGGGCTGCACGTTCTCCAGGCTGAACCTGGCATGCGAGAACGGCGGTACATGGCTGGGCTTGGCAAGCAGGGTTTCACCGGCCTGCTTCACCTCCAGTTGCGCCAGATTGACGAAGTACGGGCTCGCGTTATCCGCCTGCAACCGCCACTGCCCGCCATCGCGCACCATGCGCCAGGTCAGTTTCTGATGGGCATCGACCGCCTTGCCCTCAAGCCCCGTGGGCCGATAGAACAGCTTGATGCGCGAGCGCAAGGAAAGCTGCAGGCGGTTGCCTGAACCCTTTGGCGGGATATCCAGCACGTTCAGCCAGAAGAGGCTTTCGTGCGCCTGCGCCATGGCCTCGCCGCTATGGAAAAGACGCAAGCTCTGGCCTTTGCCGCCGTCCAGGCGGAACACACCCGGCATCAGGCTGAAAGGGACCTGCAGGTCGTCCATGCTCGCCTGCGGGTTGCCATCGTCGATCCACGCTTGCACCAACGAGGGGTACGGGCCTTCGTTGCTCAGTTTGACGGTGACTTCCGGCTCGTCGCCGTCAAACACGACCCGCGTTGAGGAGATGACCACGCTGGCATTGGCCTGGGTGCAGAACAGGCAGGCAGCAAGCAGCGCTCCGCGCCTGATGGCGTTGAGATTGAATTGCATGATGGCGGTGCTCGCTTGGCAAAAGAGGGCAGCCTGGCGGCTGCCGCAGGTAGGCTTAGAGGTAGTCCAGCGAATATTGAACGCGGGTGGCTACCGCACCGGCTGTGGTACTACCCAGGGAGAAATAACGTGCGGTGTAGTTGAGCGTGGCATTACCACCGGTTATCTTCACCCACTGCGACCCCTGGCTGCCACGTTCTGCAGCCAGGTTCATCGGTTCCTTGGCGCTGTTGAGCAGCTGTACTTCCAGGTTCTCGCTGCCATCTGGGTCTACCTTCAGCCTGCCGCCCTCGCTGATTGTCGGCCCTGGTTCAAAGTAGGTGGATACGTCGACAAGACCGGACGGGCACTCAGTCAGTTGCAGTACGAAGGGCGTGTCACCCGCAGTGTCGCCCGGATTGATCAGCCGGTTTGCACCGACACCCGGCAGCGCAACGGGCAGATTGCCGCTCCCCCCATTGATGGTGCAGGTCTGTGCATACACATTCCCAGTGAAACTGATGGTGCCGCTGGCCTGCGCCCCCGACGCCACCACCAGGCTCAGGCAAGTTGCAATCAACGACTTCGACATAATGCTCATGGTCACCCTCATTATCCAATTGATACAGCCAGGTGAATACCTGGACTGCGGCCGCCCATGCGGCGCGGGGATCAGTATCAACAAGGTGCCAGGTGCGTAATGTAAGGTAGGGTGGCGAGGAGTAATACGAAGGGGCGTCGTGAAATGTAGGAGATCATGACCCCGCTCTCACGAGATCATGACCGGTTGGCGCCGAAATCAGCGTGTCGCCGTGCGCATCGTGACGAACTCTTCGGCGGCGGTCGGGTGCACGCCGATCGTCTCGTCGAACTGCTGCTTGGTCGCGCCAGCCTTCAGCGCCACACCCAGGCCCTGGATGATTTCGCCAGCATCAGGGCCAACCATGTGGCAGCCCAGGACCTTGTCGGTCTCGGCATCCACCACCAGCTTCATCAGGGTCTTTTCCTGGATGTCGGTGAGGGTCAGCTTCATGGCACGGAAGCGGCTCTCGAAGATCTGCACCTTGTGCCCGGCCTCCAGCGCCTGCTCCTCGGTCAGGCCCACGGTACCGATCGGCGGCTGGCTGAACACCGCTGTCGGGATGTTCTGGTAATCCACCGGGCGGTATTGCTCGGGCTTGAACAAGCGCCGCGCAACCGCCATGCCTTCGGCCAGGGCGACCGGGGTAAGCTGCACCCGGCCAATCACATCGCCGATGGCCAGGATCGACGGCGCGGTGGTCTGGTACTGCTCGTCGACGCGGATAAAGCCGCGTGGGTCCAGCTCCACACCGGTGTTTTCCAGGCCCAGGTTATCGAGCATCGGGCGCCGACCGGTGGCGTAGAACACGCAGTCGGTGACCAGCTCGCGACCGTCCTTGAGGGTGGCCTTGAGGCTGCCGTCTTCGAGCTTGTCGATACGCTGAATGTCAGCGTTGAACTGCAGGTCCAGGCCGCGCTTTTCCAGCTCTTCCTTCAAGTGCGTACGCACCGAACCGTCGAAGCCGCGCAAGAACAGGTCGCCGCGGTACAGCAGCGTGGTGTCGGCGCCCAGGCCCTGGAAGATACCGGCGAACTCCACGGCGATATAACCACCGCCCACCACCAGCACGCGGCGTGGCAGCTGCTTGAGGTAGAACGCCTCGTTGGAGGTGATGGCCAGTTCCTTGCCCGGAATGTCCGGCACCTGTGGCCAGCCGCCCGTGGCGATGAGGATGTGCGCGGCGCTGTAGCGCTGGCCTTCCACTTCCACTTCGTTGGCACCGGTGATGCGTGCATGGCCCTGCAGCAAGGTTACGCCGCTGTTGACCAGCAGGTTGCGATAGATGCCGTTGAGGCGCTCGATTTCGCGGTTCTTGTTGGCGATCAAGGTGCCCCAGTCGAAGTGGCCCTCTTCCAGCGTCCAGCCGAAGCCGGCAGCCTGCTCCAACTCATCGGCGACGTGGGCACCGTAAACCAGCAGCTTTTTGGGCACGCAACCGACGTTGACACAAGTGCCGCCCAGGTAGCGGCTTTCGGCCACTGCCACTTTTGCGCCGAAGCCCGCAGCGAAGCGCGCCGCGCGCACACCGCCGGAACCGGCGCCAATCACGAACAGATCAAAATCGTAGGCCATGTATTCAGTCTCCTTGGCTGGCGCTCAGCATACCGCCGTTGGCCGCCACAAACAAAAAAGCCACCCCGAAGGGTGGCTTTTTACCAGCAATGGCGAATCAGTACGCCTTACCAGCCTTGTAGAAGTGCTCGAAGCAGAAGTTGGTCGCCTCGATGTAGCCTTCGGCGCCACCGCAGTCGAAACGCTTGCCCTTGAACTTGTAGGCGATCACGTTGCCTTCGGCCGCTTGTTTCATCAGCGCGTCGGTGATCTGGATCTCGCCACCTTTGCCTGGTTCGGTCTGCTCGATCTTCTCGAAGATATCCGGGGTCAGGATGTAACGGCCGATGATGGCCAGGTTCGACGGCGCATCTTCAGGCTTCGGCTTCTCGACCATCGCATCTACACGGAAGATACCGTCACGGATCTCTTCACCCGCGATGACGCCATATTTGTTGGTTTCCTGCGGGTCGACTTCCTGGATCGCGACGATCGAGCAACGGTATTGCTTGAACAGCTTGACCATCTGCGCCAGCACGCCGTCACCGTCAAGGTTGACGCACAGGTCGTCCGCCAGCACCACTGCAAACGGCTCGTCGCCAATCAGCGGGCGGCCGGTCAGGATAGCGTGGCCCAGGCCTTTCATTTCGGTCTGGCGGGTGTAGGAGAACGAGCACTCGTCGAGCAGGCGACGGATGCCAACCAGGTATTTTTCCTTGTCGGTGCCCTTGATCTGGTTTTCCAGCTCGTAGCTGATGTCGAAGTGGTCTTCCAGGGCGCGCTTGCCGCGGCCGGTGACGATGGAAATCTCGTTCAGGCCAGCGTCCAGGGCCTCTTCAACGCCATACTGGATCAGTGGCTTGTTGACCACTGGCAGCATTTCCTTGGGCATGGCTTTGGTAGCAGGCAGGAAGCGGGTGCCGTAACCGGCTGCCGGGAACAAGCATTTCTTGATCATAAACGTCCTTAAACAAAGGCAAAGCCTGTGGAATTCGGCGCAGTCTAATCAGGCGGCAGTCACCTTACAATGCCCCGCCTGAGGCCGACCGATGCCATGATAGAGATAACCCAGTGTAGATAGTTCCAGTGGATCGTAAATATTACGGCCATCAAATACCACCGGCATGCGCATCAGCCCGCGTATGCGGGTGAAATCCGGCTGGCGGAACTGCTTCCACTCGGTCACCAGCACCAGTGCATCCGCGCCTTCGACGCAGGCGTAAGGGTCGTCGCTCAGCTTTAGCTGGCCGCTGGTCAGGGCGTGCGGATAACGCTCGGCCACCCCGGCCAGTGCCACCGGGTCGCAGGCCTGAACACGCACCCCTGCGGCCAGCAAGGCGTCCAGCAGTACCAGGCTGGGCGCTTCGCGCAGGTCGTCGGTGCCCGGTTTGAAGGCCAACCCCCATAAGGCGACGGTACGCCCACGCATGAAGCCGCCAAAATGCTGCTGCAGCGCCTTGAACAGCAAGGTTTTCTGCTGCTCGTTGCGGGCCTGCACCGCCTGCAGGATGGCTGGCTGATAGCCTTGTTGCTGTGCCGTGCGAATCAGTGCGCGGACATCCTTGGGGAAGCACGAACCGCCATAACCACAGCCCGCATAAATGAAGTGGCTACCGATGCGTCGGTCGCTGCCGATGGCATGACGCACTTGCTCGATGTCCACGTCCAGGTGCGCGCAGAGCCCTGCCAGTTCATTGATGAACGAGATCTTGGTGGCGAGGAAGGCATTGGCCGCGTACTTGCTGAACTCGGCGGCGCGCGGCGACATCCGCAAGATCCGTTCGCGGTTACGTACAAACGGCGCGTAAAGGCGTTGCAGGCACTGCCCTGCGGCATCGCTGTCAGTGCCGATGATGATGCGGTCCGGGCGCATGAAGTCATCGATTGCGCTGCCTTCCTTGAGGAATTCCGGGTTGCTCGCCACCTCGATGGCAACGGCGACACCCCGCTCGCGCAGGCCCTGCATGATGTGCCGGCTTACCCGCTCGGCGGTGCCGACCGGTACGGTCGATTTGTTCACCACCAGGCAATTGCGCGACAAGTGGCGGCCAAGGCTATCGGCCACCGCCAGCACATGCTGCAGGTCTGCAGAACCGTCTTCGTGGCTGGGCGTACCGACGGCGATGAACACCACTTGCGCCTTCGCCAACGACGCCAGCCACTGGTCGCTGAAACTCAGCAACCCTTGCTGAACCCCCGTTTGCAGGAGTGCCTGCAGCCCTGGTTCATGAATCGGACACTGGCCCTGACGCAGTTGTGCCAGGCGTTGCGGGTCGCGCTCCAGGCACACCACCCGGTTACCCATCTCGGCAAAGCAGGCTGCCGTCACCAACCCTACATAACCCGCCCCGATCACACAGAGGTCCATGGCCGCGCTCCTTGAGGTAGATAGCGGACATTGCTACCCGGCGGTGATTGCAGGGCGGTGACGGCGGCATGACAGATACATTAGGCCGGCGATGTCACCCCTTCAGCTACCCGTCCCCTGCCCGATCAATACCCCCTCGACCTTCTGCCCATACAGGTTGACCCCATCATTGGCATGGAACTTCAACCGGGTCTTCTCGACAGAGCCGTCCACCAGCCGAGGATCTTGTGGGCGCTCGTGACGATTGACCCAGGCTGCCACGTCCCAGGCCTGCTGATCACTCAAACTGCCTGGTTTACCCAGTGGCATGTTGTACTTGATGAAGGAGGCTGCGGTGTTGATACGGTGCATGCCAGCGCCCCAGTTGTAGGAATCCTTGCCCCACAAGGGCGGCATCACGTATTCACCGGCCACTTTCTGCCCTTCGCCGTTGTCCCCGTGGCAAATGGCGCACTGCTCGCGGTAAACCTGCTGGCCACGCTTGAAGTCGTAGCCGCCCTGAGGTTGAGGTACCTCGGGGTACCCGCGGCCGGCCAGTTCAACACCGGTGGGCGCCTTGGTCGAGAGCCAATAGGCATACACCGACAGCGCGGTCATCTGCGGGCTGTCGGCCGCTGGCGGCTTGCCGTTCATGCTGAACTGGAAGCACCCCTGAATACGTTCGGCGTACGTATTGACCTTGTCGTTTTTCTTGCGATACGCCGGGTACATCGGGTAAGCGCCCCACAGGGGTGCAGAATGCGACAGGCGCCCTTGGTCAAGGTGGCAGTTGCTGCAGTTCATGCCATTGCCCACGGCCTCAGGCATCAGCCGGCGGGTATCGACGAACAGCGCGTGGCCTTCACGCACGGCCTTGCCGAAGGCGTTGTCCGGCAGTTGGTTTTCGGCTGGAGGCACGAACTGCGCTGCAGTTTCGGCAGGCGGAACCTTCAGTTGCGACTGGTCTTCCATGGCGATGGGCGCAGCGAAGGCACTACCCATGGCCAGTGACAACAACGTTGGCATCCATGCTTTCATGGCTTGACCTCCTGGCTGACGGGCTTGGCGAAGAATTCGGCGATTGCCTTGATTTCTTCGTCGGTCAGGGCCTTGGCCACGCCGACCATCAGCTGGTTGGGGTCGTTACTGCGGCTGCCGTCGCGCCAGCCGTTGAGCTGCGCCACCAGGTAACTGGCAGGTTGCCCCGCCAAAGGCGGGAAGTGCTCGCCGACACCGCTGCCACCCGGGCCATGGCATTGCACGCAACCGGGTATCTGTCGGCTCCAGTCGCCGTAAAGGGCCAGGCGCGTGGTGGGGTCGTCGGCAATCTGCTGGCGACGCAGGTCGGGGGCCGGGTCGCCGGGCAGGCTGGCCAGGTAACTGCTGACCGCCTTGATTTCGTCGTCGTTCAACGCTTTGGCAAGCGGTTCCATCACTGCCTGCTTGCGGCTGCCATCGCGCCAGTCATGTAACTGCTTGCTCAGGTAACCGGCCGGCAAGCCAGCCAGGCCAGGGAAGCCAGCAGCGGCGATGCCTTTGCCATCCGGGCCATGGCAGCCCAGGCAGGCCATGGCGGCGGGGTTCGCCCCGCCCTGGGTGAAGATCTTCTGGCCATCGGCGGCATGCGCCATGGGCCAGGCCAGGGTCAGCAGGCTGCTGATCATGACTCGACTCAACGGGGTCATCACGAATCTCCATTTCTTTTGTTATAAGCTTAGGCTTAAAAAACATAAGCAAATGGATACTAGCCCTGTAAGGGAATTCGTAACAACGCCAACCCGGCCCAGAGATGGCAATTGGCCGGTTAACCGCGCTTCAGTTGAGCCAGATCAACTGCCAGAGATGCATTTGGTCGCTGCCGTGCGCACGTCACCCAGGCGCAGCGGGAAATTGTTCAAGCGTTCATGCAGCTTGATGCTGCTGCCGCTGCCACGTTTGTCGATGTCCACCAGCGCTGCCGGCCCGGCGCCGGAGGTCAGTTTTTGCGGCACGATCAGGCGCAGGCCATCACCACGCTGCTCTTCCACCAGTGGGTCACGGGAGCTTGCCAGTGCCTGCTTGACGCAATCGGCATATTCGCGCGGCGATTTGCCTGAAATCACATCCAGGGTTTCGTGCGACTGCTCAAGCTCAGAAACGCTGACACAACCACCCAGCGTCAGGGACAACGCCGCTACCATCCACTTCATTTGCCGCACCTCAACGATCAGGAAAGCGTTCGACCACAGCCAGGCACTTTTGCTCCGTGCTTTGGCAGATTTATCTAGCCCCATGCCATCAGGCACGGCAGCGAATCCCGACATCGTGGTATCGTTCGCGTTTGCAGAACCAGACATTGCGGAGCACCCCATGAAATTCGTACACCAGCGCGAGCACCTCAACGAGGACGACATCGTCGTAATCGAGTGCTCTCAACGCTGCAACATCCGCCTGATGAACGACGCCAACTTCCGCAGCTTCAAAAATGGCGGTCGACACACCTACCACGGCGGCCAATTCGTTGATTTCCCAGCCAAGATCACGGTCCCCAGCACCGGCTTCTGGAACATCACCATCGACACCGTGACCACCCGCCCGATCTCGGTGACGCGCAAACCAACCTTGAGCCACAAGATCAAGATCATCCGTCGCTCGTCGTCGAAACTCAGATAAGACCGCCATGACCCAGAACATCAAGTACGTCATCAAATACAAGCTCGACGGCGAGCGCCGCTGGGATTTCGCCGTGATGCCCGATGCCTCGCACGAGCAGGCACTCGATGCCCTGCGTAAGATCCACGGCGACGACGCCGACAAGATCAGCGACATCCAGGTGAGCAAGGCACTGTAAGGCTGCGCGCCAAGGAGAATTGCATGAGCAACTGGCCCGACCGTCGTATCCTCGATCTGCTGGGCATCGAGTTGCCCATCCTCCAGGCGCCCATGGCCGGTGCCAGCGGTTCGGCCATGGCCATTGCCGTGGCCAATGCCGGTGGCCTGGGCGCCCTGCCCTGCGCCATGCTCTCGGGCGAACAACTGCGTGGCGAGATAGCGGCCTTTCGCAGCGCGTGCCCGGGCCAGCCGCTGAACCTCAACTTCTTCTGCCACCAGCCGCCGGCGCCCGATGCTGAGCGCGACACGCGCTGGAAGCAGGCGCTCAAGCCGTATTACCAAGAAGTCGGCGCCGACTTCGAGGCCCCTACCCCCGTCTCCAACCGCGCACCGTTCGATGAGCAAAGCTGCCAGCTGGTCGAGCAATTGCGCCCAGAGGTGGTGAGTTTTCACTTCGGCCTGCCTGAAGCGGCGCTGCTGCAACGGGTAAAGGCCGCCGGGGCCAAGGTGTTGTCCAGCGCCACCACGGTGGAAGAAGCGCAGTGGCTCGAGGCCAATGGCTGCGATGCGATCATTGCCATGGGCTATGAAGCTGGCGGCCACCGCGGCATGTTCCTCAGTGACGACCTCACCAGCCAGATCGGGACCTTTGCCCTGGTGCCGCAGATTGCCGATGCAGTGGCCTTGCCGGTGATCGCCGCTGGCGGCATCGCAGACCACCGAGGCCTGGTCGCGGCCTTGGCCTTGGGCGCCAGCGCCGTGCAAATCGGCACGGCCTACCTGTTTTGCCCCGAAGCCAAAGTGTCCCCGGCCCACCGCCATGCATTGGACAGCGCATCGGCCAGCGAAACGGCCCTGACCAACCTGTTCACCGGGCGCCCGGCACGCGGTATCAATAACCGCATCATGCGCGAGCTGGGGCCGATGAGTGAACTGGCGCCGCGCTTCCCACTGGCGGGTGGGGCGCTGATGCCGCTGCGGGCGATTACTGACCCGCAGGGCAATAGCGACTTCAGCAATTTGTGGTCGGGCCAGGCGTTGCGGCTGGGCAAGCATTTGCCGGCTGAACAGTTGACCCGGGAAATTGCCGGTAAGGCATTGGCGTTTATTTCGCGCTGAAAAGATCCAGCTTTTGCAGCCCCTTCCCGGCCAATGGCCTATCGCTATATAGTTACCGCCATAACGATAACCCCAAGGAGCTGTCTTCATGCGTATCCGCCTGCCCCACCTGGCCGCCACTGCCCTCGCCAGCCTGATTTCCCTCAACAGTGCCTGGGCCGACGAGGTACAGGTCGCGGTCGCCGCGAACTTCACCGCGCCGATCCAGGCCATCGCCAAGGACTTTGAGAAAGACACCGGCCACAAGCTGGTCGCCGCCTATGGCGCCACTGGGCAGTTCTACGCACAGATCAAGAACGGCGCACCGTTCGAAGTGTTCCTGGCCGCTGACGACAGCACCCCGAAGAAGCTTGAAGAAGAAAAGGAAATCGTCCCCGGCTCGCGCTTCACCTACGCCATCGGCACCTTGGCGCTGTGGTCGGCGAAGGAAGGCTACGTGGATGCCAAGGGTGACGTCCTGAAGAAGGACGACTTCAAGCACCTGTCCATCGCCAACCCAAAAGCCGCCCCTTATGGCTTGGCTGCAACCCAGGTGCTGGACAAGCTGAAACTGACCGAAGCCACCAAGGGCAAGATCGTCGAAGGCCAAAACATCACCCAGGCTTTCCAGTTCGTTTCCACCGGTAATGCCGAGCTGGGCTTCGTCGCCCTGTCGCAGATCTACAAGGATGGCAAGGTGACCAACGGCTCGGCCTGGATCGTGCCGTCCAACCTGCACGACCCGATCCGCCAGGACGCCGTGATTCTGAACAAAGGCAAGGACAACGCGGCTGCCAAAGCGCTGGTCGAATACCTGAAAGGCCCGAAAGCCGCTGCGGTGATCAAGTCCTACGGTTATGAGCTCTGATGCCACTGGATGCCAGTGACCTGGGTGCCATCTGGCTGACCATCAAATTGGCCAGCCTGACCACCCTCATTCTGCTGTTCATCGGCACACCCATCGCCTGGTGGCTGGCGCGCACGCGCTCATGGCTGCGTGGGCCGGTGGGTGCGGTGGTGGCACTGCCGCTGGTGCTGCCGCCCACAGTGATCGGCTTTTACCTGCTGATCGCCCTGGGCCCGCACGGCTGGCTGGGCCAGGCTACCCAGGCGTTGGGCCTGGGCAGCGTGGTATTCAGCTTCACAGGCCTGGTGATCGGTTCGACGGTGTATTCCATGCCGTTTGTGGTGCAACCCTTGCAAAATGCCTTTGGCGCCATCGGCCAACGCCCGCTTGAAGTCGCCGCCACCCTGCGCGCCAGCCCCTGGGACACTTTTGTGCATGTGGTGCTGCCACTGGCCCGCCCCGGCTTCATCACCGCCAGCATCCTCGGTTTCGCCCATACCGTGGGCGAATTCGGTGTGGTGCTGATGATTGGTGGCAACATCCCCGACAAGACCCGCGTGGTCTCGGTGCAGATCTTCGATCACGTCGAGGCCATGGAATATTCGCAAGCCCACTGGCTGGCCGGTGCCATGCTGGTGTTCTCGTTCCTGGTGCTGCTGTTGCTGTACGCCGGGCGCCGTGGCAAGGCTGGCTGGAGCTGAAATGACTGGATCGATTGTGGCGCGCCTGAAACTGGCGCGTGACGACTTTACCCTGGATGTCGACCTGCACCTGCCTGGCCGCGGCATCAGCGCCCTGTTCGGCCATTCAGGGTCGGGCAAAACCTCGTGCCTGCGCTGCCTGGCCGGGTTGGAGCGGGCAGCCAGCGCTTACATCGAGGTCAACGGCGAAGTCTGGGAAGACAGCGCGCGCGGCTATTTCCAGGCGCCGCACCTGCGCCCGGTGGGCTACGTGTTCCAGGAAGCCAGCCTGTTCCCGCACTTGTCGGTACGCGGCAACCTGGAGTTTGGCTGGCGGCGGATTGCACCGGGCGAGCGCAAGGTCAGCCTGGACCAGGCCTGCCAGCTGCTGGGCATCGGCCACCTGCTTGAACGCCGGCCTGCCACCTTGTCCGGTGGTGAAGCGCAGCGCGTCGGTATCGCCCGCGCGCTGCTCAGCAGCCCACGCCTGCTGCTGATGGACGAGCCCTTGGCGGCGCTCGACGGGCCACGCAAACGCGAAATTCTGCCTTACCTTGAGCGCCTGCACGACGAACTGGACATCCCGCTGGTATACGTCAGCCATGCACAGGATGAAGTGGCGCGGCTGGCCGACCACCTGGTGTTGCTGGAGCAAGGCAAGGCCATGGCTAGCGGGCCGATTGGCGAGACGCTTGCTCGTCTGGACCTGTCGCTGGCCCAGGGTGAAGATGCCGGCGTGGTGTTCGAAGGCCTCGTGGTCGGCCACGACCCGCATTACGACCTGCTCGACCTGCGGCTGCCCGGCGGCGACGCGCCGTTGTTGCGCATCGCCCACCCCGCGCACAGCATGGGCAGCACCTTACGCGTGAAGGTACAGGCCCGCGATGTGAGCCTGGCGCTGACGGCAGACGGCGCCTCGAGCATTCTCAACCGCCTGGCGGTGCGGGTGCGCGAAGCCTGCCCGGCAGACAACCCGGCGCATGTGCTGGTAAGCCTGGATGCCGGCGGCAACGCATTGTTGGCACGCATCACTCGCTTCTCGGCAGACCAGCTCGGCCTGCACCCGGGCCAGGCCTTGTACGCACAGATAAAGTCGGTAGCGCTGTTGGGCTGAGCATCGAGCGTGCGGCCGTTGTCCATTGATCAGAGACCTGATCGAGGCCTGCCGCAATGCTTGACTGCCCCTTGCCCCCTAGCCTGCATTACGTGGACGACAGCCAGCCTGGCCTGAGCCGGCGCCGCTGGCGTGACCGCTTCATCTACCTCGATGCACAAGGCCAGCGAGTGCGTGACAGCGAGACCCTGACGCGCATCGCGGCGCTGGTGATCCCGCCGGCCTACACCGATGTGTGGATTTGCGCCGACCCGCAAGGCCACCTGCAAGCCACAGGCCTGGACGCACGTGGCCGCAAGCAGTACCGCTACCATGCGCAGTGGCGCGAGCTGCGCGACCAGCATAAGTACGGGCGCATGCTGGCCTTCGCCCAGGCATTGCCCAAGCTGCGCGCGCAGTTGGAGGCCCACCTCACGCGCCCCGGGCTGGACCGGGAAAAGGTCATGGCGTTAGTAGTCAGCTTGCTGGACCACACACTGATCCGCATCGGTAACCAGCGCTACCTGCGCGACAACAAGTCCTACGGCTTGACCACCCTGCGCAACCGCCACGTCAAGGTCGAAGGCAGCACAATCCGCTTCCAGTTCCGCGGCAAACGCGGCGTGGAGCACAACGTCACCCTGCGCGACCGGCGCCTGGCGAACCTGCTCAAGCGCTGCATGGAGCTGCCCGGGCAGGCGTTGTTCCAGTACCTGGACGATGATGGCCAGCGGCACAGCATAGGCTCCAGCGAGATCAACCAGTTTCTGCAGCAACTGACCGGCGCCGACTTCACTGCCAAGGATTACCGCACCTGGGCGGGCAGCAGCCTTGCACTCAGCTTGCTCAAGCCCTTGGCCTGGGAACCGGAAAGCGAGGCCAAACGCCAGGTCGCGGCCATCGTCAAGGAAGTCGCCGCGCGCCTGGGCAATACACCGGCCGTGTGCAGGCGCTGCTATATCCACCCCGCCGTACTTGAGCACTACGCACTGGGTCGCCTGACTGACTTGCCTGGGCGCCGGGTGCGCAAAGGCCTGGATGCGGAAGAAGTGGCCTTGCTGTTGTTTCTGCAAGCCCTTGAAGAAACAGATGACGATTGAGGGGGACTATTTACGCCATCATGCAGAGAAATTTCCCATACGGGCCGAAGCGCCCTATTCTTGCCACCGAGCACCACCGCCAACACGCTTGGCGCGTTTTACCTCGGCACCTGCAACTAAAGACACACAACAGAATTTATCTGGCGGGGAATTAATATCCGCCGAAAGCGTCTTTAATGAGAAGGAAGAGGGACAGGCTCCCACCGCAACGGCACCTGGCCAGGCGGATTTCTACATTACCAAGGAGAACTACATGCTGATACTCACCCGTAAGGTTGGCGAAAGCATCGTCATCAACGATGACATCAAAGTCACCATTCTGGGCGTCAAAGGGATGCAGGTGAGGATTGGCATCGATGCACCCAAAGATGTTCAGGTGCACCGAGAAGAAATCTTCAAGCGTATCCAGGCAGGCAGCCCGGCCCCGGAAAAGCACGACGACCAACACTGAATGCCTCGCTTCAAGCCGCACGGACGCGCTTGATCGAAGGGTCGCTTCAGCCTGCATCCCGAGCCTCAGGTGCCTAGCAGTTCGCGCACCTTGGCGATCATCTTGTCCATGTCAAATGGCTTGTCGAACACCGCGGCGAACAGCTCCGGGCGCCCCTGGCTGGCCTGGGCGCCGCTCATCAGGATCACTGGCAGGTCGGGCAACTGCAGCTCTTGGCGGATCGCCAGCACCAGTTCCTCGCCATTGAGCACCGGCATCATGTAGTCGGTGATCACCAATTCCACACGCTTTTCCGTCAACGCTTCCAGGGCCTTGCGCCCATTGCTCGCCTTTTCCACCAGAAACCCTTCGTCCTCCAGCGCAAAGCCCAGGATATCGGCGATCAGGTATTCGTCATCGACGATCAGAATGGTATTCATCAATTGGCCCGTCACCCGCTCCCTTGCGGCACCGGGGTACCCGAGAGCACCCCGCAGGCGCCCTCGAACGCTTTGCGCAAGCTGATACCCTGTGGCCCGATGTGCAATTCGTGCAGCGCGGGGTCATGGTGGCTGTCGCGCACTTTGAGGATCGACAGCATGCGCCGCAGCTGCGATTCGAGCTCGACAAAACGCATCAAAATCAAATTGTCGACGATGCTCGACAGGTCGGGCGCCGGGGCAGTGATTTCCGAGCCGAACAAGTCGCGCATCTCCCACGTGAGCATGACGCTGATATCACGCGCCCGCAGCTCGCCGGTGAGGGCCCGGAAGAACGCATTGAGGCGCACCGGGTCGATTGCCAGGCGGCTGAAAGCGCCCAGGCTGTCGATCAGCACGCGCTTGCTGCCCTGCTGCTCGATACGCTCAAGCAGGCGCGCACCGAGCTGGTCCAGCAACCCCTCGGTGGTTGGCTGCCAGCACAGTTGCAAGGCACCTTGGCGCTCCAGCGCGGCAAAGTCATAACCTAGCGACGCTGCCTTGAGGCGAAGCCTTGCGGGTGTTTCATAGAAACCGAAATGCAATGCGGGCGCCTCGGCAGTGGCGGCGCCAAGGAACGCCAAGCCTAAAGAGGTCTTGCCGATACCCGAAGGCCCCATCAGCAGGCTGACCGAGCCGGTGGCCAGCCCACCACCGAGCATTTCATCCAGCGCTGCCACGCCCGTAGTGACCTGGCCCAGCTCGGCAGAACCGAACTGACTGGGGTGGCTGTACAGCGATTCCAGACGCGGGTACACATGCATCCCGGCCTCGTCGATCAGGCATTCGTGGCGCCCAGACAGCGCCCCGCTGCCACGCGTCTTGCGCAGCTGCACATGGCGTACGGCGCGGCTGCCCAGCAGTTGCTCGCCCAGCTCGATCACGCCATCGACCATGGTGTGCTCCGGGCTGCCCTCATCCAGCCGCGCACTGGTCAGCAGCAGCACGGTACACCCCGCGAAAGCAGCATGCCCTTGCAGCTCCGAGACGAACTTTTTGGTGTCCAGGGTCGTTTCCGCACGCACACGGGCATTGAGCACACCATCGACGATCAGCAGGCTGGCCTGCTGCCGGCCGATTTCCTGACGGAGCAGTTTGACCGTTGCGTCGAGCCCCTCCTGCTCGAGCGTGTCGAAGGCGCTGACGAACTGGATCTGGTCGCCGACCAGGGCCGGGTCGAAGAACTCAAGCGTGGCCAGGTACTGGAACAGCCGCTCATGGGACTCGCTGAGCAAGGTTGCCACCAGCACCCTGCCGCCCTCACGCACATGGCCACAGGCCAGCTGGTTGGCGAGGATGGTCTTGCCCGCACCGGGTGGCCCCTGAATGATATAGGAGGCGCCCGCGACCAGGCCGCCCTTAAGCAACGCGTCAAGCCCTTCGATCCCCGTCAACAGCCGCTTGAGTGCCTGAACCATGATGGTTACCTGTTGAGTTGAGTATCCCCACCGCTCGCGGACGCCGGCAGATACAGCCGCATGCAAGTGCCCTTGCCAAGCGCGCTGTCCACCGTGATTGCGCCATTGCTCTGCTTGACGAAGCCGTAGGCCTGGCTGAGGCCCAGGCCGGTGCCCTTGCCAAAAGGCTTGGTGGTGAAGAAGGGTTCGAAAATGCGCGGCATCACGTGCGGGTCTATCCCTGCACCGCTGTCACGCACTTCAAAACACACGAACGGGCCATGCAGCCCTTCCACATCGCCCTTGAGCTCCAGCGCCTCGACCGCGATGCAGATGGTGCCACGCTCACCGATTGCATCTCGGGCGTTGAACAGCAGATTGAGCAACACCATCTGCAACTGCCCGGCATCCACTTCAATGAACGGCAAATCGGGCTGAAGGCGTGACTGCAGCTCGATTTCGCGCGGCAATGCGTGTTCAAGCAAACTGCGCGTCGAACCCATCAACGTGGCAGGTGCGATCCGAGTGACATCAAGCTGCCGATGACGAGCAAAGGTCAGCAACTGCTGGGTCAATTCGGTACCCCGCAGACCAGCATCGAGGATGTGCTCAAGCATGCGCTGCACGCGAGCCGGGTCTTGGCTGCCCAGCGCCAGCTTTGCCGAGGTCATGATGATGGTCAGCAGGTTGTTGAAGTCATGCGCCAGCCCACCCGTCAGTTGGCCCAGCGCTTCAAGTTTCTGCGCCTGGAACAGCTGGGCACGGACGGCGTCGAGCTGCAGTGCCGATTCGCGGCGGTCGGTGATATCGCGGGTAACCTTGGCCAGGCCGATAATCTGCCCTAGGTCATCGCGGATCACATCGAGGGCAGCCAATGCCCAGAACTGTGTACCGTCCTTGCGTACGCGCCAGCCCTCATCCTGCGCCACGCCCTGTTCCAGGGCTTGCTTGAGCAGGTATTCAGGGCGCCCATCAACGCAATCCTGGGGCGTGAAAAACAGCGAAAAATGCCGGCCTATGACCTCTTCGGCGCGGTAGCCTTTGATCCGCTCGGCACCCGCGTTCCACGACACCACGCGGCCGGAGGGGTCGAGCATGTAGATGGCGTAGTCCACCACTGACTGCACCAACTGCTCGTAGCGGTTGGCGGTCATGAGAGGTTGGTCGATGCAGTCGGCTGAAACCATGCGAGCTCCACAGGCACAGCGGGAGGGATGTAATGAGCTTAACCAATAGTACCTGCTTGGGTCAGCCTGCGCGGCAACAGAATTCAGCGCTCACGCTCAACGAGCACCGGGCTGATTCGCCGCGGCATCGCCACTTTCAATAACCACAGGCCCACCAGCAGGATCAGGCCGCCACCCCCCAAGGCCATCAACCGCTGTTGCGCAGGCTGTTCAACATCGAAACCGAGCATCAACAGATAGCCACCGAGGCAGATCAGGCTGAGGTAAAGGAAACCGCCCAGCAGCAGAACCTGCATGAACAGCACGCGCCAGAATAGCCGTGGGCGAACAATGCGCCCTTTAGCGTTGCCATTACTGGCCTTAGACATGACTTTGCACTCATTGGATCCAACCAAGAGGACCACAGTGGCCTAATGACAGTAAGGTGTCAATTATCCAGTGGATCGAGGCCTGATTCCTTTGATGATAGGTGCTGGAGTTGACTCAACTATAACAATGGGTTATAAAGCGCCCTTGATTGTCAGGCCCTTCTGCCTAGAAGCGCGCCGGTCTGCATGACCCTTTCAAGCGTGCGAGTGTGGTGGAATTGGTATACACAGCAGACTTAAAATCTGTCGGCGTGAGCCTTGCGGGTTCGAGTCCCGCCACTCGCACCATATTCCCGTGAAAAGGCGCCCTTGCGGCGCCTTTTTGCTGCCCAGCGGAAATCCACCGTGCAACTGCTAGAGTGGAGCTTGTCCCCGTCCACTGGTATGCCGCCATGCGCTACTCCCTGTTCGCTGGTCAACGCGACGTCATCATCCTGATTGCCCGCGTGCTGCTGATGATCCTCTTCGTAATTGCTGGCTGGGCCAAACTGACCGGCTTTGAAGGCACGGTCGGCTACATGACCTCACTGGGCGCTCCGGCTCCCATGCTTGCTGCAGCGGTAGCCGTGATCATGGAGTTCTTCGTCGCCATCATCCTGATCCTTGGCTTTTATACCCGCCCACTGGCGTTTCTGTTCGCCCTGTTCGTGCTGGGCACAGCATTAATTGGCCACCCCTTCTGGAACATGGTCGACCCTGAGCGTGCCGCCAACATGACCCAGTTCCTCAAGAACTTGAGCATCGTCGGTGGCCTGCTGTTGCTGGCCGTGAGCGGGCCAGGCCGCTTCTCGCTCGACGGGCGCTGATCAGTCGTCCACGTCGTCATGCCAGGCTGGGTGATCGCCCTCTTCATCGTCGAGGTCATCCAGCAGCTCCTCATCTTCTTCGACCTCATCTTCGGCGCCTTGGGCATCCGCCTCGGGTTCGAAGTCGTCGTAGAGGAATTCGTGGTCGAGCAGGTGATCGTGCTCCGGCTCGTGCAGGTCGTCTTCGTCGCGCATGGTGGCTCCTGGAAATTGGGCACGCCTGTATAGGCGCATCGTCAGCTGCGGTCAATGGATTGCGGTTAATGCTGACTTAACCGGTGGCCTTCAGCCTACAAACTCTCCCTTCAAACGCTTCTTGCCCGCCTTCATGGCGGGCTTTTTTTGCCCGGCCCTTTATCAGCCCCATCGGAATTACGTGGAACTTGCACCCCACTTGCCATGCTCGCACGTATTGCAGCACCCGCCACATTTCAAGGAGAGAACCCATGGCCGTGAACATCGATAACCTCATCATCACTACACCGGTCCCGAAATCCGCCGCCAACCCAGTCGCCCTCGAGGTGACTGGCGCCCAGGCTTTAGCCACCCTGACCAACGTCGTCGCACGCCTGAGCGACGGCTCGATCCGCCTCACCGCCCCGACAAAAGGCGCCTCCAGCAAGAGCACCCACCGCACCCGCTGCGAATGGAAGGAAGCGATTTACTGGGCACTGGGCAGCGCAGCGCGTCACCGCAACCATCAGACCATGACCTTGGAAAAGGTAAACCTGGTGCAGAAAGTGGTGATTGCCCAACTGCATGTGAAAGACGACGACAACCCGCCCATCAAGGTGTTCTGGAACAAAGGCAAGATCACCGTAGGCTTTCGTTCGGACTTCAACCAGGCTGCGGCGATCAACAGCACGGTGTTGGCCGATGTGCCTCTGGGCGCACGATACGATGTGACCATCGAGGTGAACGAGAACGGTGCCTGTACGGTCAGCGCCACCTGCAATGGCCGCACCGGTACCACGGCCACGCTGAAATTGGGATCATCCTGGGCGACACGAACGCTGAATTTCCATGGCGGGGTGTACAACCAGGTGGACTACAGCGATGACACGCCAGCCGAAGATGCTTCAGTGTGCGTGATCAGCGGGCTTGAGCTGAGCCATGCTTGAGGAGCAATGACAGCCTGCCGACAGGCGCTTCACGAATTTATCACAAGTGCTTCGGCACACTGACTCTGCTTCGTACGTTCTTTAGGCCCGCCACTTGTTGGCGGGTTTTTCTTTTTCTGGGGCTGATCAAGTGCGCGTGCGCAGCCACTGATCTGCCACGTCGCCCATGGTGGAAGGTTCGCCACTCTTGATCCAGGCCATGAAGGCGCGATCAAACTTGAAGCCCTCGCCGCATTCGCCGATCAAGAACTGCCTGACCTTATGCGTGTTGCGGTAGTGCTTGTTGAGCGGGGTACTTCGGGTAATCGGCCCTGCGTGCCAATCGAAGTCCATTTCCTGTTCCTTGGGTGAGATTTTGGCAGGAGCGTAGCAGTGCTCAGGAAGCAGTACTTGCATTGGCGGTAGCAGTGCGGGCGAGGAGGTCAGCCCGACAAGGTAAAACGCCTGATGCGGAAACGCTCCACTTTTCCAGCGCGCAAAGAAAAACCCCGCAGACGTTAATCTGCGGGGCTTTCGAATGTGGAGGCCGAGGTCGGAATCGAACCGGCGTAGACGGATTTGCAATCCGGAGCATAACCACTTTGCTACTCGGCCTCAAAGTTCGGATCTAGTTGCTTGCGCTTCTATCTCCTTGAAACGCTGAACCTTTTTCAAAGTTTCCTGCGTTTCGATGGGCGCCATTATGTCTTCATTCATCCAACCTTGCAACCCCCTGATCATAAAAAATATTCAAGGGGTTCAAGGTGTTAGCGCAAGCGGCCGAGTTTGCTCCACAAACCCACCACGGTGTTCTCCACCGTGCCGCTGGCCGCCATGCCGATGCGCTCCTGCAGGCTCTTGCGCTCGGCGTAATGCAGGTGGAACAGATTGGCGTTGCGGGCGCGGTCGCTGAGGTACTCGTCGCTGGTCTGCAGCTGGTCAACCAGCTGGCGGTTCAGTGCGGCGACGCCCAGCCAGACTTCACCGGTGGCCACCTCGTCGATGTGCAACTGCGGGCGGTAGCGGGAAACGAAGTCTTTGAACAGCTGATGAGTGATGTCCAGGTCTTCCTGAAACTTCTCCCGGCCCTTCTCGGTGTTCTCGCCAAACACGGTCAGGGTGCGTTTGTACTCGCCCGCGGTCAATACTTCGAAATCGATGTCGTGCTTCTTCAGCAGGCGGTTGACGTTGGGCAACTGTGCCACCACGCCAATCGAGCCGAGCACCGCGAATGGCGCACTGACGATTTTCTCGCCGATGCAGGCCATCATGTAACCACCGCTGGCGGCCACTTTGTCGATGCACACGGTCAGCGGGATGCCGGCCTGACGGATACGCGCCAGCTGCGAAGCGGCCAGGCCGTAGCTATGAACCAGGCCACCGCCGCTTTCCAGGCGCAACACCACTTCGTCACGTGAGGTGGCGAGGGTCAGCAGTGCGGTGATCTCGTTGCGCAGGCTTTCGGTGGCAGACGCTTTGATGTCGCCATCGAAATCGAGCACGAAGACCCGGCTCTTCTCCTCGGCCTTGCCTTTCTTCTGCTGTTTTTCCGCCTTGGCCTGCTGCTTGCGCAGGGCCTTGAGCTGGGCCTTGTCGAGCAGGCCCGACTCCAGCCGCTCACGCAGCTCTTTATAGAACTCGTTCAGGCGGGTGACCTGCAACTGCCCGCCAGCCTTGCGCCGCCCTTTGCCGCGCAAACCGGCAATGGCGGACAACACCACCAGGATGGCGATTACCAGGGTGGCGGTTTTAGCGAGAAAGCTTGCGTATTCGGCAAGAAACTCCATAATGTCCGGTTGTCCTTTGAATGTGCGTAGATAATGCCATGACTTGTGACGCATTGGAACATGCTTGTGACACCCCGCCAAGTCACCGCTTGGGCAGCATTGCGCGCCCAGACAGGCCCACGCGATGAGGACCCCTCGCCCGCACAGGCATCCGCACACGGGCACGCTCAGGGGCCTACGGGGGTAAGCGCACGAGTTAGCTATTACAGGTGCTCTCAGAGAAATTTGTGTCAGATTCTTAAAGGGCCCCCGATACGTCCGCGATGACCTCCCCGACCAGCCCTGCGATCAACTCGCCATGGGTGTAGCCGTAGAGAACCGCTAAGGTGCCTATGAGCCTCCACGTCGCTTTCGACATGGCGATAGCCTTCAGGACGGCCAACCATTGTGTCTTGGTGGCCATAGCGGTCTCCTAACGTGCTCCTACGTGAAATGTGATGACTGCCGTGGGTCATCGCCCTGCGCTTTGAACGTAGGAGCGCGCCACGGAATGGGCTCAACTGAAGACCCACCTGCTTAGGTAGATGCTCAGGTCAGCCCACAAGGCCCGCGATGGGCCCTATGGATGCTGCGGGTGTTACGCCTTGACGACCACACGGGTGATCAGCGGGAAGTTCACGGACTCAACTTGCAGGCGCTCGGTTGGGTCCTCAGGGTTTGCCAGCTTGATCTTGACCTTGGCCTGAGCCATTACGTCAGCCACACCGCTCACTTCAAAGTCCCAGCCCTGTACGCCAGCGTTACGGCTCGCAAGGATCTTCCACACGTCGCCTTCTTGGTCATGACGGAACGACAGCGAGGCGAAGCCCTTGGGCAGCATGAAGACGCCACGGTCAGACCCGGAATAGAACTGAGTCCGGCAGCCCAATAGGTCCTCAATGGATTCGACACCGGCACGCTGGGCAGCACGCTCAAGCATTGCCTGCTCGGTCATGTGCATCAGCAACACGAAGTCGCTCAGTGAGTTACCGACCGACTGGTTAATGCTCAAGGTCAGGGCGTCGATCCAGTCCTCAGCACGTTCACGCGGAGTGGTGCCCGCAATGGTGACTTCCTTGGCTTCGACGCTTGGGGACTTGATGAGGATGTCTACCACGGTGGAACCGCAGGCCTTCTCAAAGTCAGCCAGCATCTTGTCCATCATCTGACCAATGCGATTGCCGGTGAAGCCAGCAACAACGTGGGCATCCAGAAGGGTGAAGCGATGCGAGAAGAATGCAGCGGTATTGGTCGGCTCAGTGAAGATAAAGTCGCCCGCTACGGCCTCCCCTTTGGTGATCAGAGAGTGATCGTAGATCGACTGGCGAGGATCAAACTCGACATTCCGATTGACCATGTTGACCAGTTGAACGGGGGTCGGCTCGGTCCCTTTAGGGCGGAATTCACAGGGGATCGCATCGACAGCGTTGTCGTGCCACTCACCGCCGTTAAAGAATTCGTCCATGCCCTGAGTGATGGCCTGAGCCAATACGCTGGAATCAGTCGCTTGAGCGCCCGTAGAGGCTTGAGTAGAGAACTGAAGGTTGCCGCCATTGCCCCATACGGCAGACTCATAGGCAGTAGGTGCTTTGTAGCGGTCGCGCTGGTCACGGTGATCGGTAGTTTTGAATGCGTTGGACATAATAGTGGTCTCCTGAAATTGGTTGGTAAAGGCTGGTCTTAGTGGTTGTCGAGCCAGTTGCCAGACGAGAAGTCGCTACGGCCATTAGCGGACCGGATAGCTACGCCCATGGCCCGGTACTTGTCCTCACGGGTTTCACGAGCGGCACGCCGACGAGCGACATCAAGGGCAGAGCCACCTTCATAGGACTTGCAGCGCTCGGCATGGGCTCGGGCTTCAGCGATACGCTCTGCATGTTCACGCTCAGCGACCAGCTTTCGAGTCTCAATGGCTCTTACGATGGCCGGGAAGGCACCAGCGCTCAGACCAGCATCGAGGTACTGACCTACGATGGCCTCTTGGGCGGGCTTGTTGGTCCCAGCGGTGGCAATCAGGGTCGCCAGCATGACGCCCTCGGCATACGCACGGGCTACGACCTGACCTTGTACTTCAACGGTTTCAGGGGTGACTTTCTGGATATTCAGTTGCATGGTTGTGGGTCTCCTATTAGAGACATTGATTCATGGCCTTGCCGCATAGAGGCAGCGTGACCAGATGGCAAGGAGTAGCCTCACGGGCCTCTCAAGGTCATGATCAATATCTTCTGGGTTTCAGTTAGATGGGGTTGTTGTGCCGATGGCGGACGGCGATGGGTGTTACAGCGGTAGGGTGATCGGTTGACGGGTCAGCGAGATATGCATGGGGACCATCAGGACAGCATCGAGGTGCATACTGGTGGTGGTGGCGATAGAGTCGATGAACGAGAGCAAGGCCGGATTGGTGGCCTTCAGGTGCTCGCAAAGTCGCTCGAAAATGACACCCTGCTCCCCCTTGCAGGTCAGCCGTCTACGGACGTAACGATCACGCCAGATGGCACGCAGGGTGACCAGCTTCATTCGACTTGCTGGGGTCGTCAGAAATGCGGTGAGTTGCTCAGCAAAGGTCATGGGTGGACCTCCTTATCACGAGCCTTAGCGCGAGCACGGGACGCTGCTTCTCGGATCTTGATAGTGTCCTTGTGGTACTGCATGGCGACCTTGCGCTCATAGGCTGAGGCTCCTTGAAGCATCATGGTCAGAACCAAGGTAAGACGGCGTGATTCCTTACGGGACAGGGTGTTGACCTGCGGGTGCTCATCAGGCCACCTCCTTGCTTACACGGCCCCAGCGGTCAATGCGTGATGCCTGAGCCGCCTTTTTGGCTTTGGCCTGAGCGGTCTTCTTTTCGGCGACCTTCAGGTTGATCTCCTGAGCTTTCACGCGCAGCCAATCGAGACCATGAGGCTTGACCCGCCAGCCTTCACGGTTGCCGTAGTCCGACGAGACCTTCACGAAGGCGCCCACGTCGAAGCCTTGTTTCTTGGGTCGTGGCGAGCCTGTGCGGGACCCGAAGTTATCGACGGGGTACACAAAGGACTTCATGGTGACCAGAACGTCCATAGCCAAGCGAGGTTGCTGAATACCTGCTACACGGCATGCTTCGGTCCATGTGAGACCAGCGCCGCGCGCCTTCATATCGAGCGCCGTGGCCTTGGGCATGTTGGCGTCCAGAAGAGCGTCTTTATGGCGCAGTTCACGAATAGCACTGTTACGCATGGCGATGAACGCACGGATGACCATCAGGTAGAAGTCAGTCGAGACCCACATGGCGTAGGCAATTGCGCCCTCTTCTGTAGCGAGGGTCCCGTTACCGTGGGAGACATGCAAATTTGCATCTTTGATCAGGGCAGCTTGAACAGCATTTCGCCATTGACCCGGCTCCCGAACATTCAAGGTCTTGGCGATCTCATTGAGATTCCACATTCCATTCTCGTTCGGCTTGAACGTTTGACCCTCAATCACGATGGGCAGTAGGTCGGTTTTGTTGTCGGTCAGCATGGTGTCTGGACTCCTTTTGGTAGCGCTCTTCAGGTCGCACCCACAGCCGATCATCCAGACCCCAGACAAGGGAACCGGCGTGGCATGAAGAGCGCTATCAGAAGGAACTGGATTAGTTGTGTTTGTGCCCAGCGACGGGCGTAGAGGTGACCTCAGATTTGAGGGCTCCTACGTTCAATGACCTCAGATTTGAGGACATTTCCACAAGGTCTACCCATTGAGCGCTCTTTACGAAAGGACTTTGGGTCTACCCTGTTGTAGTGAGGGTTTTTAAATCTGGTCACACTGAAGAGTCAATGAGCCGTTACGGTCACACTCCTGCAACCATCACATCGAAGGTAGACCCAAGGTCGTAACGATCTACCTTAAGGTAACTCTAAGAGTATTCTCTTTAAGTTTTTATTCTTTATAGAATTAAACTAATAAGACTTAATCTTATAGTCATCTTATAGCGGTCTTTAAGTTAAAAGGCCCCTGTACTGTGCGATCAGTGATAGGAGGCCCAAACCTATCAAGGGTCATTCCACAAGGAGTGGTCAGACAGAATCGCTACAGTGGACCTGATGCTGGTCCCAGAGGTCCCGTTAGGGCTCTGCTTGGTGGTCGTGGAGTCTTGGATATAGGGCTACCTATGAGAGGTAGCATCAGTCACTGGACGTTCACGCCTTGCCCGCAGTGAGTCGCCTTTGAGGGGACCTTACGGCATCTTGGAGGAAGAGCCACGGTTTTGTGGTCTCTCCCTGTTGTAGTGAGGGTTTTTAAATCTTCGCCGGACGCCCAGCTAAAGCGCAGGTGGACTCGGACCGATGAACCTGAAAGACGAGTTAGGTCCAGCTACCGGGTTGTTTAACGGACTCTTCTTGCGCTTTTGCTTTAGCCCTCGCAGCGAATACGGTCGCATCGTTTGCACGAATGATCCTCAGTACCTCCTCGACGACTTCCTCGCGCTGCTCCAACGTTGCCATTGGGGCAAAGCGATCAAGCATCACATTTGTAGCTTCACTGGCGCCCTCGTAACGGACGCCCGAAGCGAATTCGTGCATCAGCTTGCGCCGGTACTCCTTGGTCTCAATCCACACGAAGTGACCACCCTTGATTAGCACACCTGCACCGATGACCCATATAGCCAGCTCAGTGAATGGATTCATGCACCCTCCTTAGAAATCTACCGCTGCGCCTTGGCCTCTTTATTACACGCGTGCGCACCAATTGTCATACACACTACCAATAGGGTCACATTCAACCATATCGGTATATCAGCAACCTGATCCCCTGCATGCAACAACGGACCGTCATGAAAAAAAAGCCCTATGGCAGGTCCGATAAAGAGGTAGGACAGTCCGCTAAAGACAACCCATTGAACTGGATGTTTTTTAACTCCGTTTAAAGCCTTCATCTGACTCCTTCACATGCCAGCTCAGCGCCACTAATTACTGATCACATCATATAGCCATCAGCTTAAGACAACCAGACGGCCCAGCAGGCTGACTCAGCGTACCAAGCGCAGCGCTCCCGCCATGAGCCCCATTGAGGCGGCCGCATTGCCTCCGTAGAGATCGAACGCCAGCGAGCCAGAACTGTGCCCCAAGATTGCCTGAGCGATCCCTACGGACACGCCAGCCGTCTTCAGGTCAGAGGCCATCGAGTGGCGCAGCGAGTGAAACGATAGACCTTCGCCCGTTTCCGTGCCCAGCAGGTCACGAATCGCAGTATTGAGTTGAGCCGAGAACCCCGACATGGACATCCCGAAGATACGGCCATTGGTCTCTGCAAGGGCCTTCAGGACCGACTCAGGAATACCAACCAGCGGGACGATGCGGCGACTGTAAGAGTTCTTCAGGGTCTTGCCGTTGTCATCGTTGATCGACAGTGCCCACTGACCATCATCACCTTGGATGAAGTCGCAGCCCCGCAACTGATGGATCTCACCGATACGAGCCCCAGTGGCCACGCCAAGGGCCAGAGCGTGCCCCCTCCAGTCACTGCGCAGGTGACCTGTAGAGCACGCAAGGGTCAGCTTTATAATCTGCCCAGCGGTGAAGGCTTGGCGCTCACTGTCAGCCCCTTTGGCAATGGTCAGCCTCTTCGCGAAGTCACGGTCAATGAGACCCGTAGCGACACCCCACGCCGTCAGGGTAGCCACGGTGGTCAGCAGCTTATTCACTGTCGAGGCCTTACGGTCCACCAACAGGGCCTCCCGCAGCTTGACCATATCGGCGCGTGTATGGCTACGCATGTCGAGACCTTCACCGAGGAAGGCCGCAACGGTTTTAGCGGAACTGGTCAGGTTCTTCACGGTAGCCGGTGCCATATCGCCGCCACGCTCGACCATGTAGGCAGCGAATAGGGTCATGTAGGTTACCGCCTTGGAGCCAGCTTCACAGGAGCTACGCGATGCCGTAGCGGGCACTTGAAGTGCACTTACAGATAAGGGGACAGACAGGCCGGAATCTCTCTTGGCAGATCCAGACTGATGACCCTTACCTATAGGCTCTCCCAACGGCCCATCCAGCAGGTCCACGAGCGGCCCCACATTCCCCTCAACGCGGTCCCTGTGTGCCCTCAGAACCTGATAGGCAAGCTTCAAGGCCTTCGCTTGGGCCACGGTCAGGGAAGCGCTGTGCTCAGCCTCAGCGAGACCTTCAGCAAGGTCAGACAGGACAAGCCCGTATACGTCGCCTTGTGGCTGCTCCAAAGCATTCACGGCGATATTGCGCAGGTGCTCGGTCAGCTCCTCAAAGGTGGCCTCAGGGTTGTCGAGGTGGAATGCCTTTAGGGCAGTCAGCATGGCGTGAGAAGTGGACATAGCGGTGGCTCGGCGACTGGTCTTCAAGGCAAGAGTGTAGGACCTATGCGAGCCCAGCAAGCGCACACGGAGACTGAAGAGACCTTGTGATCCTCGACGGTACACATAGGCCTTAGCGAGGGTAGTGGTTGTGACAGGTTGTGACGCGGCTGATGTGCTCAAGGGTCAGTGTCCAGTGGTTGCGGGGCCCCAGACAGTTGGCAAGAAACTCCACGTTGACTCCTTTATGAACCTGCGCCTGTGCGGCGCGAAACTGTAACAAGCATACCGGTGCGCCGAGGGCGCTGCCAGCGGCGGTAAACGCTGGCAACACAGTTCAAACAACCTTTTCAAACGCTTGTATGTTTTTTCGTTGACAGCCCGTGTGTCCCATCCTAACCTCGCAGCAACCTTCAAGCGGCCGGATATTTTTGTGGGCAACCTCTACCTCATCCGACATGGCCAAGCCTCCTTCGGTGCAGACGACTATGACGTCCTGTCGCCGGTGGGCGTTCAGCAAAGCCAGGCATTGGGCGAACACCTGGCTCAGCTTGGCCTGCGCCTGGACCGTTGCGTGGCGGGTGACCTGCGGCGCCAGCAAGACACTGCCCGGCTTGCGCTGGAAGCATTGAAAGGTAATGGCCATGCGGTACCGGCCATTGAGACCGACCCAGCCTTTAACGAGTTCGATGCTGACGGCGTGATCCGTGCACTGCTGCCGGGCCTGCTGACCGATGAACCCAATGCGCGGCACATCCTGCGCAATGGCGCGCAGAACCGTAGTGAATTCCAGCGCCTGTTCGCGCTGATGGTGCAGCGCTGGCACGCAGGCGATCATGCCGACGACGGCCTGGAAACCTGGCAGGCGTTTACCGCACGGGTCGAAGCAGGCCTGCAGCGCGTCCTGGACACCGCTGGCAGTGGCGACAACATCGCCGTGTTCACCTCTGGCGGCACCATTGCCGCCCTGCTCCACCTGGTTACTGGTATTACCCCCAGTCAGGCCTTCGCGCTGAACTGGCAGATCATCAACACGTCGCTCAGCCAGCTGAAGTTTCGCGGCCGCGATGTGGCACTGGCTTCTTTCAACAGCCAAGCCCATGTGCAGCTGTTGAAGGTGCCGGAGCTCATCACCTATCGGTGAGCCCGGCCTGTTGTGTCCCTGCGGGGACGTGTAAATCACTCTATAAGGAATGCGCCATGACCTCCGTAGCTGATGCCGTGAAAAAGATGCAAGAGAAGTTCAACCCAGCCGCTGCCGCCGGCCTGGACCTGGTGTTCGGCTTCGACATCACCGACGAAGGCAAGAAATACGCCCTGATCGTCAAGGACGGCACCTGCGACCTGCAAGAAGGCGAAAACCCAGATGCCAACTGCACCCTGGTGATGGACAGCGAAACCCTGAAGGGCATCGTCAGCGGTGAAACCGACGGCATGCAAGCCTTCATGGGCGGCAAGCTGCGCGTCGAAGGCGACATGATGCTGTCGATGAAGCTCAGCGAGCTGTTCCCTTCCTGAGTGATGGGCACCCCGATCGATGCGAAAACCGAAGCCTGACCGGCTTCGGTTTTTTTTTGCCCGGCATACAGCATTCGGGGCGGTGATCGGCCGGCAACACCCACACCTATATGGCGCCTGGCACGCTTGTTCCAACAGGCCCAGCCCATTAGATTAGCCAATAATCCTTGCGATCGATAATAAGGCAAACGCATGACGCTGACCGACCAGTCCACCCAGGTACGCCCCGGCGAAGAACTCGACGCGGCCGTCATCGACCCTTACCTCAAGGCCACTGTCGCAGGCCTTGAAGGCACGCCACGGATCAGCCAGTTCCCCGGCGGCGCATCCAACCTGACGTATCTGGTTGCCTACCCAGGCGCCGAATTTGTGCTGCGCCGCCCGCCATTCGGCCAGAAGGCCAAGTCGGCCCACGACATGGGCCGCGAGTTCCGCATCCTCAACCAGCTCAACAGCGGCTTCCCATACTGCCCCAAGGCCTATGCCCACTGCACCGATGAAACGCTGATCGGCGGTGAGTTCTATGTGATGGAGCGGGTCAAGGGCATCATCCTGCGTTCGGACATCCCCGCGGAGCTGAACCTGGATGCCACGCGTACCGAAGCGCTGTGCAAAAGCTTCATCGACCGCCTGGTAGAGCTGCACCAGGTCGACTATCAGGGCTGCGGCCTGGCGGACCTGGGCAAACCGGAAGGTTATGTGCAGCGCCAGATCGAAGGCTGGACCAGCCGCTACGAAAAGGCCCTGACCCCCGACGCACCGCGCTGGGAACAGGTGATCGCCTGGCTGCGCGAGAAGATGCCGGCCGATCATCCGCGCCCTGGCATCGTGCACAACGACTACCGCTTCGACAACGTCATCCTCGATGCCGAAAACCCGATGCGCATCATCGGCGTACTCGACTGGGAAATGGCCACCCTTGGCGACCCGCTGATGGACCTGGGCAACAGCCTGGCCTACTGGATCGAGGCGAGCGACCCGGCGCCGGTACAACTGATGCGCCGCCAACCGAGCAATGCCCCCGGCATGCTGACCCGCCGCCAGTTCGTCGACTACTACGCCGAGCGTGCGGGCATCAGCCTGGACAACTTCGATTACTACTATTGCTATGGCCTATTCCGTCTGGCCGGCATCGTCCAGCAGATCTACTACCGCTTCTTTCACGGCCAGACCCAGGACAAGCGCTTCGCCCAGTTCATTCACATGAACCGGCTGCTGGAGCAGATGAGCTTGCAGGTCATCGCCAAGTCCACGCTCTGACGACAGACAATAAGGAAAACAGCATGTCCAAGACCCACCTGTTCGACCTCGATGGCAAGATCGCTTTCGTTTCAGGCGCCAGCCGTGGCATCGGCGAGGCCATTGCCCACCTGCTGGCGCAGCAAGGTGCCCATGTGATCGTCTCCAGCCGCAAGCTCGATGGCTGCCAGCAGGTGGCCGACGCGATCAACGCGGCAGGCGGCAAGGCCACTGCGGTGGCCTGCCACATTGGTGAGCTGGAACAGATCCAGCAGGTGTTCGCCGGCATCCGCGAACAGTTCGGGCGCCTGGATGTGCTGGTCAACAACGCGGCCACCAACCCGCAGTTCTGCAACGTGCTGGACACCGACGTGAGCGCCTTCCAGAAAACAGTCGACGTGAACATCCGCGGCTACTTCTTCATGTCGGTGGAAGCCGGCAAGCTGATGCGCGAAAACGGCGGCGGCAGCATTATCAACGTGGCTTCGATCAACGGTGTTTCACCTGGCCACTTCCAGGGCATCTATTCGGTGACCAAGGCCGCTGTGATCAACATGACCAAGGTGTTCGCCAAGGAGTGCGCGCAGTTTGGTATCCGCTGCAATGCCCTGCTGCCAGGCCTGACCGACACCAAGTTCGCTTCGGCGCTGGTGAAGAACGACGCCATCCTCAACGCCGCGCTGCAGCAGATCCCGCTCAAGCGCGTGGCCGACCCCAAGGAAATGGCCGGCGCGGTGCTGTACCTGGCCAGCGATGCTTCGAGCTACACCACCGGCACCGCGCTCAATGTGGACGGTGGCTACCTGTCCTGATCAGGCCTTGATGGCCTTGATCAAGCAGTGACCTGTGGTAGCGGGCTTGCCCGCGAAGCAGACGCCACGGTGAATGGCACCGGCTTCGCCGGTGATCGCCGGCAAGCCAGCTCCTACACAAGCCCAGCGCGAATCTGATGATGCATTACAGGCAGGTAGCCGCTGCCGCCCGGCGCTGCAAGGCCACACCGTCGTTCTTCTGCGCGTAGTAGTCCACCCGCGTGCCGCCACCCTGCGGATACACATCCACAAACGATTCCGCTTCACGGGTATACACCGTCAGCCCGCCCTGCTTGCGCGGCTCCAGGTAACCGCTGGCGTCGTCCCCGAACACGTCCTCTTTCTGCCAGCTGAACTGAATGCACTGGGCCACCAGCTCCGGCGCCTTGCGCGAATCGAGCTGTGCAGTCGGCTTGCCGCCGCGTGCCGTATCCATGGTCGCTGAAGCACAACCGACCAACACCAGCACTGCAGCCATCGGCAGAATTGCTCGCATGTTCCATCCTCGGGGCAAAAAAGAAGGCGACTCTAGCACTGCCGGGCATTGAGAGTGAATTGTCCGGCAATGGTTGCTGTCGCAGTTAGGGCATGCCATTAACAGGAGATCCTCATGAAAGCACCCCGCCTACTCCCTGCTCTGCTCCTCGCTGCCCTGCCTTGCCTGCCCGTGGCTGCCCAAGCGGCACCTTCGGCCGAAGAAAGCATCACCGCCCTAGAGACGCACAACCGCGAACTCAAGGTCGGCGACAAAGCCCCCGATCAGTACAAGCGCGACGATCAGACGGTGAAAGATTGGAAAGCCAAGGGCCTGCCAGCACCCGAGAAGGAAAGCCATTGGGTGCGCATGGGTGAACACTATGTGCTGGTGCAGATCACCAATGGCGTGGTCCTTGCCATCCATCCGGCCTCCTGATTCAACCGGCCCCAGCCAACGCCGCCATGTGTACCGTGTTACGCCCGGCTGCTTTTGCCTGGTAGAGCGCAGCATCCGCCTGGGCCAACAGGCTCGCGGTGCTGTCATGCACACCCGGAACACCGCACCACAGCCCGACGCTGAACCGCAGCGCAATTTCATCACCGGCAAAGCGCGCCGGGCTGCGGGCGATGGCCTCGCGCAGGCCTTGCAGGGCGGTCATCGCGCCGTCGCGTTCGGTGTGCGGCAACAGCAGCAGAAATTCTTCGCCGCCATAGCGGCCGAGACTGTCGCCCTGGCGCAGGCGTTGCTGCAACTGCCGCACGCAATGGCACAGCACTTCGTCACCGGCCAGGTGGCCGTACAGGTCGTTGATCCGTTTGAAATGGTCGATGTCGATCATCGCCACGGCCAGGCTGCTCTGTTCGCTGCGGGCGCGGTCCAGTTCCACGGCAAAACGCTCGAGAATCGCCCGGCGGTTATAGGTGCCGGTCAGCACGTCGCGCAAAGCCAGGTGCTGCAGGCGTGATTCGCTGCGCTCCTTGGCCATCAACACCAGGCCGATCGAATACATCATCACCGTAGCCGTGCCGATGGCCACGGAAACGCTCTGCTTGAGGTTGCTGGTGTCGTAGCGCATCTCCACAGCCGTACCGTTGATGACCGCCAGCGCACGCATGCCCAGCCCAACCAGGCTGATCAGCGCGCCGATTTCCAGCAACAGGTGCGCCCTGCCCGGCCGCTCGACGTGGCGCCGCGCCCAGTACAGGATGAGCGAGCACTGCAGCATCAGCACCAGGGTCGCCAGCAGCATGCGCGGTTCCAGGGTGCCAAGCAGCAACATCAGGCCCGCCAACATGAATGCCGGGATGCTGAACACCACGCGCCAGGGCACGGCCTGCTCACGCACCCGGAACAGGCTCGCCGAATAGAACGCCAGGGCCAGTGACAGAAGGCTGTTACCCACGCCATAGCTGAGCCACAGCGGTGCGTGGCCGTATACGGTGTAGCAGACGTAAGCAAGGGCATGGGCGAGCAAGCCGCAGCCAGTCAGCAACAGGTTATCGCGACGATTGAACTGGCCGACCAGCAACAGGCAAAAGGCCAGAATGGTCGCGACCAGTGCAACGGCGGCGAACAGCGTGGGGGTGTGGGCGATCATCATGATTCACCGTGTGGCAGATGGCCGTCTTTGTTGCGGCCTGTGTTGAAGTCTAGGTCCGGTGCGGCGGGCAGACCATGACCCAGCGGGACAGAACAGCAGCCGGCAAGCACGCCGCTCATCGCCGACGTGGCAAAAACTTGCCCGCTCAGGAAACCAAATGGATCGATCACAGTCTCAGGATGTGTCCCGTAAACCTATGCGGATCAAGGACCTATATCGTGATGACCCGCCTTGCAAGCTGCTCGCTGATCGCCGCCTTCCTGTTGGTTGCCGGCTGCCACCACCATCATTACCGCGATGACGATGGCGGATGGCGTGATGGCGATCGTGGCCACCGTCACCACCAACGGCACGACCGCGACGATGATGATCGCCGCTACCGTGACCGCGATTACCGTTGATACGTCTTTTCACTCCACACATAACCTGATGATCTTTCCGAGGCTCCTATCATGCGTCTGACTTTGCCTTCCCTTGCCCTTGGCCTGCTGCTGTGCCAAGGCGCTTTCGCCGGTGACGGTACTGCCGCCATTGGCGGTGGCCTGGGTGGTGCCCTGGGTAACATTGTCGGCAAACAGATGGGCGGCAGCACCGGCGCGGCCATCGGTGCCGGCCTGGGCGGCGCAGCAGGCAGCGCCGTTGGCGCGCGCAAGGGCAACCGTACCGAAGCCGCCATCGGCGGTGGCCTGGGCTCGGCCGGCGGCTCGCTGCTGGGCGGCAAGGTCGGCGGTTCGTCCGGCTCGACCATCGGTGCCGGCCTGGGTGGCGCGGCCGGTGGTGCCATCGGCAACCACCTGGGTGACAACAACGGCAAGAAGCATCGCCGCCACCGCCACTAAGTGACGCAACACGAGGGCCGCATCAGCGGCCCTTTTCGTTTCACCACCCGCGCAAACCCTGCAACACATCAACACCGCCTTCAGCACAAGCTGCCACACTGACTGCTACTGTCTTCCGTGCCCCTTGAGTGAAGGAACACCCCCACCCCATGAACCAGGAACTGCTCTGGGTCCTCGGCCTGCTGGCTGTCGTCGTCATCCTCTTTGTCATCAACCGCCCACGCATGGACGTGGTCGCCCTGATGGTGATCCTCGCCCTACCGCTGTCGGGCATCCTTACCGTGGAGCAGGCCCTGGCCGGCTTCAGCGACCCCAACGTGGTACTGATCGCCGCCTTGTTCGTCATCGGCGAAGGCTTGGTGCGCACCGGCATCGCCTACCGCATCGGCGAATGGATGAGCGAGCGGGCCGGCAACAGCGAGGCGCGCCTGCTGGTGCTGCTGATGGTGTCGGTGGCCGGGCTGGGCTCGGTGATGAGTTCGACCGGTGTGGTGGCGATCTTCATCCCGGTGGTACTGAGCATCGCCGCACGCCTGCAGATTTCTCCCAGCCGCCTGATGATGCCGCTGAGTTTTGCCGGTTTGATCAGCGGCATGCTCAGCCTGGTGGCCACGCCGCCCAACGTGGTGGTGCACAGCGAACTGGTGCGCCACGGCGAGCAGGGTTTCAGCTTCTTCAGTTTCACGCCGTTCGGGCTGGTGGTGCTGGTGCTGGGCATCGGCTACATGCTGCTGACGCGCAAGTGGCTCAATGGCGAAGTACGCAAGGACGGCCGCGTGGAAAGCCGCCGCACCTTGCTCGACTTGGTGCTCGACTACAAGCTCAACGGCCGCGAGCGGCGCCTGCGCATTCGCCCGCATTCCCCACTGGTCGGCCATACCCTCGGCGAGTTGGAGCTGCGTACCCGGCATGGTGCCAACGTGATTGGCATCGAGCGCCAGCACAAGTTCACCACCCGGGTGATCGCGGCCGATTCCAACACCGTGTTGCACCAGGGCGATGTGCTGCTGCTCGACCTGTTCGCCAATCGCGACGACCTGCGCAACCTGTGCCAGACCATGCAACTGGAGCCGCTGCACTTCAAGGCTGCGTACTTCATCGACCAGTCCCAGGAGCTGGGCATGGCCGAAGTGTCGCTGCCCCCAGGCTCGCAACTGATCGGCAAAAGCATCCTGCAGCTGGCCTTTCGCACCCGCTACGACCTCAACGTGGTCGGTTTGCGCCGCGAGCAGGCAGCAATCGACGAGCACCTGGTGGAAGAACCCCTGCGCCTGGGCGACACGCTGCTGGTGGTCGGCCCCTGGAAAGCCGTGCGCCAGTTGCAAAGCCAGCCCAAGGACTTCCTGGTGCTGAGCCTGCCCGCCGAAATCGACCAGGTCGCGCCGGCCCGCACCCGTGCGCCTTATGCGTTGATCAGCCTGGCGGTGATGGTCGGGCTGATGGTCAGCGGCGCGGTACCTAACGTGATTGCCGCACTGATCGGTTGCCTGCTGATGGGCGCCGGGCGCTGCATCGACATGAACAGCGCCTACCGGGCCATCCATTGGCAAAGCCTGGTATTGATCGTCGGCATGCTGCCGTTTGCCCAGGCGCTGCAGAAAACCGGCGGCATCGACCTGGCGGTGGGTGGGCTGGTCAGCCTGTTGGGCGGCGCTGGGCCGATCGCCATGCTCGCCTGCCTGTTCATGGTGACAGCCGTGATCGGCCTGTTCATCTCCAACACCGCCACGGCGGTATTAATGGCACCCGTGGCGATCAGCACTGCGACACAATTGGGCCTGTCGCCCTACCCGTTCGCCATGATCGTGGCCTTGGCGGCCTCGGCGGCGTTCATGACCCCGGTCTCTTCGCCGGTGAATACCCTGGTGCTGGGCCCAGGCCAATACCGATTCGCCGATTTCGTCAAAGTCGGCGTGCCTTTTACCGTGCTGGTCATGCTGGTGGCGGTTGTGATGGTGCCTTGGTTCTACGGGCTATGAGGGATGCCGCAGGCAATGGAGGCTATCTGGCATTATCCCGCGTGATCGCGGCAGATTGACATCAAGTAGCCTGGGGAAACACACTGACGCGTCATTGCCCCAGGTGCTTACAGCCGTTGTCCTGGATTTCGTTTCCGCTTGTCGGTCGAACCTATGGTTTTTCCAGCCCAATCGCGCTTGTTTCCCTATGTCGCCTTATTCGGCCTGACCTTCGCCCTGACCCTGTGCGGAATCCTGGCACGGCCAATCGAATCGTTGTCGCTGTTCTGGCCCGTCAATGCCGTGCTCATCGGCGTGCTGCTGCGTTACCCGCGCCAGGCTGGCGTGGTCGGCTTCAGCCTGGTCTGGCTGGCCATGGTCGCTGCCGACCTGGCCTGCGGCAGCGCCTGGGCCCCTGCCCTGTGGTTCAACCTGTGTAACCTGGGGGTGGTGGTGACGGTGTGGCTGCTACTGTCACGCCTTCCGCGCCAGCATCGGCGCATGCGCAGGCCACATGGCGTGCTGAGTGTATTCGGTGCTTGCGCAGCAGGCGCAACGGTCGCGGCCAGCCTGGCCTGCGTGATGGCCGCGCCGTGGTTCGAACAATCGTTGCGCTCGACCTGGTTGGCGTGGTTCAGCGAGCAGTTCTCGACCAGCGTGCTGGTGCTGCCGGTGCTGCTCACGGCGCCCTCGGCTCGCGCGCTGGTGCGCAGCGGCGCTCAAGCGGTCCGCCTGGCACCCTTGCTGGTGCTGCTGGCGTCGCTGGCCTTCAGCATCGCCTTCGGTGGGCCCGGCGCCATTGCCTTCCCGATCGCGGCACTGCTGTGGTGTGCCTGGACCTACCCGCCGTTTCTGGTTTCGCTATTGACGCTCACGGCCGGCAGCACGCTGATCGTCGCCGTGGCGCAGAGCCTCATGCATTTCAGCGTGCCGCAAAGCGTACCCGGGGTTACCACGCTGATGTCAGCCCGCCTCGGCATCGCCATGCTGGTGCTTGGGCCGCTGGTGGTCGCCTGCGTCAGCCAGGCCAACCGCAGCCTGTTGGCGCGCCTGGCCCATCAAGCCACCATCGATCATTTGACCGGCGTGCTGACCCGCAGCGCATTCACCCGCCGCGCCAATGCCCTGCTCGACAGCCGCCAGCAGCACGCCCAGGCGCTGCCGCTGACCTTGATGATGCTCGATATCGATCACTTCAAATCGATCAACGACCGCCATGGCCACGGCGTCGGCGACCAGGTGCTGCGCCAGTTCGCCCGCACCCTGCAAGACCAGTTGCATCAAGACGAGCTGCTGGCACGCATGGGCGGTGAAGAGTTCGTGGTAATGCTCCCGGGCCTGGCGCCCGAGCGGGCCAAGTTCACCGCCGAGCGCCTGCGCAGGGCCGTGCAGGACCTGCATATCGTAAAGGGCGATGCACGCCTGCAGATTACCGTCAGCATCGGCCTGGCTGGCTGCGCGCAGGACGTTGCGGCACCGAGCCTCGACGAGCTGCTGGCACGCGCGGATCAGGCGCTGTACCGCGCCAAGGCCCACGGCCGCAACCGTGTCGAACAGGCCGAAGCGCCGCGCGAAGTGGTCTGACTCAGCCGGCCAGCAGGTCCCAGGACAGCTTGGCAATCAACACGCACAGCAGGATCAGGAACAACCCGCGCACGAAGCCTGCACCCTTGCGCACGGCCAGCCAGGTGCCGGTCAGCGCACCGAGGATGTTGCACGCGGCCATCGGCAGGGCTATCGCATACAACACATTGCCGGTGGGCACGAAGAACACCAGTGCCGCCAGGTTGGTGGCAATGTTGACCACCTTGGCCGAGGCCGAGGCATGCAGGAAGTCCAGTGCGAAGAAGCGGATGAACAGGAAGATCAGGAAGCTGCCGGTGCCCGGGCCGAACAGGCCGTCGTAGAACCCGATGGCACCGCCAATCAATACCGCCAGGCACTGTTCCTTGCGGCCGATTTTCGCCGGTTTGTGCAGGGTACCGAAGTCCTTCTTGCAGAAGGTGTAGATTGCCATCAGCACGATCAGCACCAGCACCGCTGGGCGCATCACGCTGGGCGGTACTAATGACACCGTGGCGGCACCTGCAAAGGACATGACGAACGCACTGAGCGCCGCCGGCACGATCAACCCCCAATCCAGCGTTACCTTGCGAATGAACGAGCGCGCCGCGAAGGCCGTGCCGCACACCGACGCCAGCTTGTTGCTGCCGAGCAGGGCCGCCGGTTGCGCGGTGGGCAGCACGTTGAACAGCGCCGGGATCTGAATAAGCCCGCCACCGCCCACGGCTGCATCAATCAAGCCTGCGGCAAAGGCAAACAGGGAAAGTACGGCGATATCCATCATGACGCGGTTCCAGGCAGAGAATACAGCCTGCAAGGCTAATCAAAGCGGCGCGCTTGTGTTGAAATGCCATATTGCAAAAACTGCAATCAGGAGACCTTCATGGCATTGGACATGCTTCGCGAAATCCAGGCCTTTGTCAGCGTCGCACACAAGCGCAGCTTCGTCGCCGCCGCACGCGCGCTGGGCCGCTCGCCCAGCGCAGTGACACGTGCGGTGCAGATGCTGGAAGACAATAGCGGGTGCAAGTTGCTCAACCGCAACGCCAACGCGGTGACCCTCACCGATGCCGGCGAGCGCTTGTTGCCACATGCCGAACGCTTGCTGGATGTGCAACGGGATGCCGCCGACGAATTGGCAGCGCTCAGTGGCAGCGCGCAAGGCTGGATCCGTTTTGGCGTGCCGCAACTACTGGGCGAGCATGTACTGCCAGGTGTGCTGGCGGCGTTTTCCCAGCGCCATCCACAGGTGACCCTTGATGTGCACTACAGCGATGAGGCCGTTGACCCGTTGCTGGGCAAGCTTGATTTCGTGGTGCGCGGTGCCTTCCCACAATCGAGCGAGCTGATTGGCTACCCACTGTGGCGCTACCAGCGGCATGTCTATGCCAGCCCTGATTACCTGGCCCGCAACGGCACACCTGAGCAGCCCGAAGAACTGGTCGAGCACTCACTGATCCTGCACACCGCCCCACGCATTCTGAAGGCCTGGCACTTCTGCCGTGATGGCCGCATCACCAGCCTGCGCCCGCATCCACGGCTGCGCCTGAGCTCAGGGGATGCGGTTTATCACAGCACTCTGGCGGGTGCCGGCATCGCCCGCCTTGCGGACTGGATGGGTGAAGCGCAAGTCAGGGCTGGCCGATTGGTGCGGGTGTGCCCGGATTACCGGCTGACATCAAGCACCGGCCAGGACCCGCAAATGCACGCGGTGTACCCTGCTGGCGAGCTGCCGGCGCGGGTACGCGAACTGCTGCTGGCGCTGCGCAAGGCGGGTGAAGCGGGTATTCAACGGCCCCGCTGAAAGCTGTTCAAATTCTGCTCAATTTAACAGAAGCCTCTACCGGCTTGGCTTACAGCATTTTATCCACAGACCTACCCACGTTTTTTGTGGACAGATTTCCCCATGCAAAGAAGGACTTATCGCACGCGCAGCAGTGCCATATTGGCTGCCTTGACCAGCTCGATCCATTCAACCGCATTGATCACACCCGATTGCTCCAGGGCCTCGGCACTGCGCAGTGCCTGATCGTATTCATCCTCTTCAAGGATGCCGGCAGCGAGAAAACGGCTACGCCACTCCAGCACGGCTGAAGTGCCCTTCGTGCATTCCATCTATGTATTGACTCCAAGGCAAAAGACCGGCCCGCGATGCGACCCATTATGACGCGAGCGGGAGAATACAGGAGGGATTTGCACTTGAGAACGATGTGCAGCTACCACTAGTCCAGTGGTATACCAGAGGCTATTGCCCAAGGCGGGCAGCGTGTTGGCCCGCCTGACGAATGAGACGGGCCGGAGGGTCGGCGGAAGGTCAGCTTGGCGGAATGGTACCCAGCAGGCCTATCAGAATGGTCAGCAGCAGAAAGCCACCCAGAAACAGCGCGAGCTTGCCCATCGGAACCTCTTCAAACGTGGTGTAGGGATGAAAAGCATTGTCGCCCCTGCACTGATACGGTTACAGATCCAGGTTGGTGGAAAAAAAGCGTATCAGATGCCGGGTTCACACCATTGGCTGCAGCTTCTCCAAAGGCAGCCAACCCAGCTCCCCGTTACTGTAACGTCGGCACCAGAGCCAGCCGTTGAGCTGCCGCAACTTGTGCACCAGCTGGCCGGGGTCGGCATCAAGCTCATGTGCCGAGTACTGTTCCAGCGCCCTGCCCTGGCCCACACCGAGCCGCTGGATCACCTGCGCCGGCACCCAACCCGGTACCTGCCCGGCACAGCTGCACAGGTACCAGTCCTGCCAGCCTGGCTCGCCTTCGTAGCGCGGGCCGACCTCCAGCAACGTGCCTTTGGTGAAGCGGATTGGCGTGGGGTAATCGCTGCGATGGGGTTCGACGACAACGTATTTCATGAGCCGGTCCCTGGCTGAAAAACCACCAATCGTAGCAGAGCTGACAGGCCCGGCCGCTGCAGCGTATTTGTATCTTTGTGTGTACCAGCTGCGAACTGACACACAACAACGCGTGCTGGTGCATACCCGGACACATCCTTGATACAGGGTTCTTCTTTACTGAGCTGCATCCAGTAAAGCGCCGATGGCCAAGCCAAGGAGACGCCCATGCACGCCCGCCATGCCCCCGCAGCACGCCGTTTCAAATCCACCGCCGTGATCGCCTGTGCCCTGCTACCGCTTGCACTCATGGGCGCTGGCACAGCGTTCGCCGCTCAAGTACAACCACAGGCAGCCGTAAACGCGGCAGCTGAATTCGGCCCGTTGAAACACATCAAAGCCGGTGTTCTCGATGTAGCGTATGTTGAACAAGGGCCTACCGACGGGCCTGTGGTCATCCTGCTGCACGGCTGGCCCTACGACATCCACAGTTTCCAGGACGTTGCACCAGCCTTGGCCGCAAAAGGCTACCGGGTGCTGGTGCCCTATGTACGCGGCTACGGCGAAACCCGCTTCCTTTCGGCGCAAACGCCACGCAACGCCCAGCCTTCGGCGCTGGCCAGCGATGTAGTCGCCTTCATGGATGCGCTGCAGGTAGAACGCGCCGTGCTGGCGGGCTTCGACTGGGGCGCGCGCACTGCCGATATCGTCTCAGCGCTATGGCCCGAGCGGGTGAAAGCGCTGGTCTCGGTCAGTGGCTACCTGATCAGTAGCCAGGAGGCGGCCAAGGCACCGTTGCCGCCGAGCGCCGAGCTGCAGTGGTGGTACCAGTACTATTTCGCCACCGAGCGCGGCCAGGCTGGCTACGAAAAAGACCGTCACGCCTTTGCCAAGCTGATCTGGCAGACAGCTTCACCGAAGTGGGCGTTTGACGACAGCACGTTCGAACGCAGCGCCAAGGCGCTGGATAACCCCGACCAGGTCGCCATCACCGTGCATAACTACCGCTGGCGCCTGGGCCTGGCCCAAGGTGAAACCCGCTATGACCCGTTGGAAGCCAAGCTGGCCAAGTTACCCAGCATCGGCGTGCCGACCATCACCCTGGAGGGCGATGCCAACGGTGCCCCGCACCCGCCTGCCGAGGCCTACGCGCAGCGGTTTACCGGCAAGTACGAGTATCGGCTGATCACCGGTGGCATTGGCCATAACCTGCCCCAGGAGGCACCGCAGGCATTCACCAAAGCGGTGGTGGATGCGGATCACCTGTAGTGCCGGCCACCTAATTGCTACTTGAAGTTTCAGCACGCACGCGACGGCACGTCGGCAGTGATCAGCTGAGTCGGACTGACTCACTGCCGAGAAGCCCAACAAACACGAGCCCCAGACGCTCGGCTGATGGATACGACTTGAAACAGCTGTAACTCAATTTTGTAGGACGTTTTACCACTCGCAGTAGGGAATATCCTTGGTCGGGGCATTTGCTGTATGAAACCTCAGTTTCCGCAGCAGTATCGAGCTGCTACGGTCCATTTTTCCTACAACGGCACGGATGCCCTCAGCGTGAGAGAAACATGGACCCGTTCAATACATCCGGCCTGGCATTACAAAAAAACCTGCTTGCATTGCGCAAAGAGCGAGACCGCCTGCAAGCCCTGGGCAAGGATGAAGAAGCACAGCGGCTTACACGAAAGATTGCGCGAATGGAAGCCGTAATGGCAGGGCTGCCACAGGGGATGAAGCCGCCTACGTTGCAGTAGCCACAACAGCCCCGTTCGCGCTGCTGCTCAGTAAGCAGACCTGTTGCGCACACGCCTTGGCATTGCCCCAAGGCATGTCACGGCAAAGGCAATGAGCAGCGCCCCCGCCCCCAGCAAGAAGATCAGTTGCTGGTTGGAGCCCTCCACCAGCATGGCAATCAGCGCCGGTGTCACTGCCGCAGCCCCCATCAAGGTGATGCTGACCATGGGCGTGAGCTTGCCGGTCGGGTCGTTGGTGGTGATCAGCGCCATGTAGTAGGACAACGACAGCACCCAGCCGAAGTTGAGCAACAGCAGCGCAACGCACAACTGCATCGGCGTGCGGGTATGGCCTGTGAGCATGGCGATGGAAATGAACACCGCAACCAGCCCCACGGCGATCATCAATTGGCGGTTGACCCGTGCGCCCAGCAGGCTTGGCAGTGCAGCCCCTGGCAGGCCGCCAATGGCCGACAAGCCGAACGCCCAACCGATATCCACGCCGCCGATACCCTGGTCACGTGCCAACTGGTCGATGAAGCCCCAGACGCAGTAGATGGCGATCTGCATGAACAGCATGCCCACCAGCGCACTGCGCCCTGTGCGCGCCGAGCCACCCTGGGCCGGCGTGCCTTCGCCGCTTTCCAGAGAGGCCGCCGGGCGACGCGGCAGCACCAGGCTGGCGCCGCAGATCAGCAAGTACCACAGGCCGAACGAGCACAAGGCAGTCACCGCACCGCTCTGGGCGGCAAGCAGTGGCAAGGCTGCGGAAAACAACGAGTACTCCGGCGTCTGCAGCAACAGCATCAGTCCGAAAGAACGGTCCTGGTTAGGCAAACGGCCCAAGGTAGTCACCGCGTAGGCGTAGACCAGCCCCGCGCAGGTGCCAGCGGCCAGGCGCACAATCAACAGCATCTGGTGGGTGGTGGTAAAGGCGGTGGCGACGCTCAAGGCCACGCACAACATCCCGACCCACAGGCACAGGCTGCGCCCGCCATGGCGCTTCATCAGCAACGGGCACAGCAAGGTGCCCAGGGTCATGCCGATCATCTCGACCGACACCACCCAGCCCTGCAGGTCGAGTGGCAGGCTCAGCCGCTCCGTTATCAACCCCATGAAGATGGGTTGCACCCCACAGACAATAAATGAAGTACAGGCAATGAAAATGAGGGCGGCACGCAGTAGCTTGGAATCATTGATCATGAGGACCCCGACACGGCATTTGTTTTTATTGTGTGTGTGATGGCCGGCCCGCAAGCGCCGTAGCAGGCGGCTGGGCGGCCACGCGTTCAATGCTGGGCCGAGTTCGAAGGCTTTGAAAGTTAATAATCGGAATCGACTCCAGTGGGCTTTTTAATGCAGGCCTGCATCCAAAAATGCACTGCCCTCGATCCCGATAATTAATTTGAGCCGTGCCCGCTTCATCCCTACCGTATTGCGTCATCCAAGCCTCGGAAAAAAGGCCCGACCATGAACGACCGTGAGTTCATCAATGCCATCGACCCGGATGGCCTGCCCCTGCACATCGCCGTGAAGAACGGCCGCATCACCCACATCGGCCCGCAACGCGCCACCGAAGCGGCCCGCGAGACCATCGACCTGGAAGGCCTGCTGGCGCTGCCGGGCTTCGTCGACGGCCACATTCACCTGGACAAGAGTTTCGTCGGCGACCGCTGGCGCCCGCACCAGCCGGTGACCACCCTGCGTGAGCGCCTGGTAGTGGAAAAACGCGAACTCGCCAGCGCCCCACCCATCGTCGAGCGCGCCGACGCACTGATCCGCCAGGCCGCCGCCTTCGGCACCATTGCCATGCGCTGCCATGTGGACGTGGATGCCACCACCGGCCTCACCAACCTGCGCGCCATGCTCGAAGCCCGCGAACAGTGGAAGGACCTGATCGACATCGAGCTGGTGGCCTTCCCACAAGCCGGCGTAGTCACCTGCCCCGGCACCGCTGAAGTGATGGAAGCGGCCGTGCGCGAAGGTGTTCCGGTGGTGGGCGGTATCGACCCGACCACCCTGGACGGCGACGCCGAAGCCCAACTGGATATCGTGTTCGGCATCGCCGACCGGCATGGCATCAAGGCCGACATCCACCTGCACGAGCCAGGCGACATCTGCATCGCCCAGCTCGAACGCATCGCCGCGCGCACTGAAGCCTTGGGCATGCAAGGCCTGGTGGCGGTCAGCCATGCGTATGGCCTGGGCGATGTAGCCGACAGCGTGGTCGACCGCACGGCTGAAGTGCTGGCCCGCGCCGGTATTTCGATCATGACCAACGCCCCCGGCGAGCACGCCTTCCCACCCGTATTGCGCCTACGTGCCGGCGGCGTGCGGGTGTTCACCGGCAACGACAATATCCAGGACGCCTGGTGGCCTTACGGCAACGGCGACATGCTGCAGCGGGCCATGCTGGTCAGCTACCGCTCGGGGTTCAACACCGACGAAGAACTGCGGGTAGCGCTGGAAATGGCGACCGAGGCCAGCGCCGGGGTGATGGGCAAGCAGGACTACGGGTTGAAGGTGGGCAACGAGGCCAGTTTTGTGCTGTTCAAGGCGCCGAATGCCGCCGCCGCAGTGGCCGCTGCTATCCATGAGCGCGTTATCGTGCGCCACGGCGCGTTCTGGGGCGGGCCTGCGCAGTTGCAGTTGAAGGCAGCACAGTTTGCTGCAGAACTGCGCCGATAATGCATGACCGGGGCCGCCCTGCCCCCAGCTTACTCGGCCTCAGACCTGAGGATACCGATCAAGATGTCGGCCAACGCCTTGACCATCGGATCCGCCGTGGGCCGATGGAAGATCGCCGCCTCGAACACCTTGATCGGCTTGAACCCGTCTTCCGCCCCCAGTATCCGATGCGCTGGCGTCACCACCCGGTGCGGCAGCAGGCTGACGCCCAGCCCTTGAGCCACCGCCTCCTGAATCCCCGCCAGGCTCGAACTGGTAAAGCCGATACGCCAACTGCGGCCCATGGCCTCGATGGCGTTGATCATGTCGTCACGGTACAGGCCGCGCGGCGGAAAGGTCACCAACGGGATCGGGTCCTGGGCGAAACACGGGTACTGCGCGCTGTCGAACCAGTCGATGCGCTCCGGCTGGCAAGCAACGGCTTCGCGGCTGTGACGACGCTGCTTGACCAGTACCAGGTCCAGCTCGCCACGGTCGTAGGTGCTCATCAAGTCGCGACTCAGGCCGCCGGTGATCTCCAGCTTGACCTTGGGGTTCTTGCGGTTGAAGGCCGCCAGCGCCTGCATTGTCTTGCCTGCGACGAAGTCATCGGGCAGGCCGATACGCACGGTGACCGTGACACCGCCCGACATCGCTTCAGTCAACTGGTTGCTCACGGCGAGCAGGTGGCGTGCGTAGCCCAGCAGGGTTTCACCCGCGTCGGTCGGGTGTACCTCACGGTTGCTGCGGTCGAGCAGCTGTTGGCCGACCATTTCTTCCAGGCGGCGGACCTTCTGGCTGACGGTCGACTGCGTGGAATGCAGGCGCGCGGCGGCGGTGGTGAAGCTGCCACAATCGGCGACCATGACCAGGGTGCGAAGCATGTCCAGGTCGTAGATGGCGCGGTTGGGTTTTGCGGAATCTGACATTTTGCGGGTTCAGCTTTGGGATGGGAGCTTGAAGCATGATGCCTGAAGCGAGGGCACATAGGGCTTTGCCTGTGTGCGAGAGGTACTTTGTAATCGTGCACTCGCGAGTGTCTGGGTGCCTCAAACAATCAGATTTTCTCTCTTTCTTGTAGTCCATTTCCCAAACATAATTCAGCCGCCTATTTTCCGTTGCGGTCGCAATTGCAGCGCTCCAGTCTCGGCTCGTCGTTGCACATCAACGGCATGGCTTTGACAGGCCGTAAGTGAAAGAAGGTGCACTCGCTTCGCCCTCAATGGCGGTTGTGCGTGTGGGCACGCTCGCGTGCGCCGGTCTTTCCTGCTTATTCCACCGGTCTGTCAACCTACGCACAGCTGCCACCCAAACGTTTGACAGCGGATGGGGGCCAGCTCGATCGGAAAGTAGGAGCTGTTTATGCTGAAGATAGTCCCCGACCTGACTCAAGGAAAAGCAGATGAAACAACGGACACTCGATTGGCGTAATCGCCGCAGTTGGCTGGGCTCGATACGCTTCTACGCAGGCGATCTGTTGGATACTTCCGTGCGCCGGCACCTTGAGCGCAAACGCCCCAAATGCTGGTCAGATGATCTGTCGTGGCTGCCTGACTTCGAAGAACTCGTTCCTACTTTCTGTGACAAGCTGGCGAGCTACTATAGCTATGCGAAAGCGTTCCATGGCTGCCGACCGGAGAACATCCGATTTTATTACGAGCACGGCCTTCAGGGGCATCAAGCCGACCGGATCCAGGCTCGATTTCGAGAGCTGTTCCACGATGTCGCTCCCGACCAACTCCAGAAAGCTATAGATGAGCTGGGCAACCGAACCATCAGTGAGAAAGGGAAGATATGGCTGACCGGGGACGATCGTGAAATGCTCGATCAGTTCGGCCACTACTCGATCAATGGCAGTGAATACTTGTTATCACTGGCCACCAGGCTGACCCGGTTTGACCGGTATGGGGAAGACTATCGCTGGAGGCTTCGCGAGATTGGGGTTCCTACCGTCCTTGAGGTGGACATCCCCTTCGCCCTCATCCGTCCCGGGCAGCGAGCTGAAGTCGCGAGCATGATTTTGTCAGCGTGGGGCCAGAACGTGACAGGCAAGCACCTGGGCATGGACTTGTCCCCGTGCTACGTCATCCATGGGGATATACCGGCTGACTGCATCAAAGATCACTACCACCCTGAGCGTATCAGGGACGTCCACCGTCAACCGGGCATGTACGTGAGCAACGTAACCGGATGTGAGATGTGTGCGTAGCATCCTGCCTGACTGCAGGCACGTGACCAGCACTGCGAGGGAGTGTTGATCAGTATGAGTCGCCCAACGGCGCTAGGGTGGCGAGTTAAAAGTGACCTTCGCGCCCTGCTGAAACTGCCCCGCGGATCAAATTCTATTGTGGCTCATATCACCCTCATTGGACACTGACGGACTAAGCGACCGGCACGCAATTAACAAAACACGAGGAGAAACCAGTGCTTTTGTATAAATATCGGCCCGCAATGGGCCACGCAGCTGAAGACAACACGCGCCGAATTTTTTCGTTGTCGAGTTTGTACTATGCCAAAGCTTCAACCTTCAATGACCCCTTTGACGCCCAAGTTAACATCGAAGCGAATTCCACACGGGATGAGGCCATAGACCGTCACTGGTTGATTTTGCGCGAGCGTGCCCGCGGCAGGGGAAATTGAGTCAACTCCGTTCAAGCTACTTACACGCATGCACAGTTCAACGTCAACCGCGTCTATGACAAAGTCAAGAATGACACTTATATTGATCACGAACGGTACTATCAGGACATGATCGACACACTAGGGATGGTGTCGTTGGCTGAAGATCGCGACAATCTCCTACTCTGGGCTCACTACGGAGCGAACCACTACAGAATGTGCTTGGGGTTCGAGTGGAACGAGACAGGCTTACCACCTGCCGAAGAAGTCATCTATCAAACCCGCTATCGCACGCTCGAATACTACTCACACACTGAAGACGAACTTGCCGCGATTTCACTTTTACAAAAATCAGCAGATTGGGCATATGAGCGCGAGTGGCGATCATTAGCGAAACCCGAAGTGGTGTATGTCAGCAGCTTCATGCCTGACGAACACTATTATAAAGATCTAAAGGAGATAGAATCTTACCCAGACCACTCCAGAGATTATTTCGAAGATGAGCTCAAAAAGAAGTACACATTTCTGGTGCGCGATGTAAAGGTTCAGGGTTCTGGGCCCAAGGCATTCAACCAGAGCGCCCTGAAAGAGGTCGTGTTTGGCATGCGCATGGGTGATTCAGACGTTCAGAGCCATATCAGCACAATTGAGGGCTTTGGATTCAAACCAAAATTTTTCAAGGCTCGCAAGAATCCGCATCGCTACCAAGTCGATATACAGGAACTCTAAGGCGTCGGCACTCAGCCTTCCTGCGGGGATTTACCTTCCAGCTATCTGGCGCCATGATAGTAGTTGCACGGGCTCCCCGCGTGGGCCATTGGACGGGTTACGGAGAGCGATAGCTTCATGGCTGAGCAGTATCACTACCCTGCAGACCTCCTGGAACTGCTGATCGAGACTATCCCTCGGCTGGTCAAGGCGAAGAAATCCGTCATCCTGTTTTTCGAGGGAGCTGGCGTCGACAAGGACGACCTGGCAAGTGTGACAGCCACACTACGCACCTCACCGGATTCGATTAACAAGTTTGATATCGCTCGGACTGTGCTCATCCGCCTGAACGCTCGCGGTGACAGCGGACTTGGGCCTCGTCGGCAGTTGCTCCAGCGGGTCGTCGAGTTCGAAGACTTTGAGACTTGCTGGGAGAACGACCGCCTGAAAGCAAAAGGCCTCGTGGCCAGCGTTCGTGATTCCGTGAACAAGAAGGATGCCTTCATCCGCATGCAGAAAGAGCGGGAGGCCGAGAGGGATCAGGCCCAGGCCGCACGCCATGAGGCCCAGCAGAAGGCTGCAAGAAAACGCCAAGAGATCGACGACGTAAAGAACCGTCTGTTTGGGCTTTTCGGCATGGACGGACAGCCCCAGGAACGTGGTCGGCTTCTGGAGGGTGTGCTCAACGATCTCTTCAAAGCTTACGACATACACGTGCGAGAAAACTTCGTCCGCAGAACCGAAGACGGCGTAACCGCACTGGAGCAAATCGACGGGGTGATTGAGCTTGCAGGCACGATCCATCTGGTGGAAATGAAGTGGCTTCAAAGCCCTGTAGGGGTGGCCGAGTTTGGCTCGCACCTGGTGCGTGTCATGAACCGAGCAAACGTGTCAGGGATATTCATTTCTAACAGCCGGTATACCCAATCAGCAGTAGCTGAATGCGCGGAGTTTCTGAACCTCAGGACAAACTTCCTCTGCACGCTTGAGGAGATCGTGAATCTACTTCAGCGCCAAGGTGACTTGATTGGCTTCCTGAAAGCGAAATCCCACGCAGCCATGGTCGACAAGAAGCCATTTTTGGAGATCCTGAGCTAGGTGGCAGACGCCTAAGCGGTTCCAGGATCGAGTTGATATCAAGGGCACGAAGCGCGTCGAGAGACAACGGCGTGTCGGCTGGATAAGGCTGGCTGGTCTGGGTCATTGCGTGGTACCAGGCGACAACAAGATCATCGTTTCTACCCCAAGCCCGGGTGCGATGACACCTCCTGCATATCACTTCGGTGCTCTGAATGGCTTTAGGCCGCCGCTGAGCTTGGAGCGCAGACACAGAGTAGCCAGCCTGGCGAACCGGCACAGACCGCTGCCATGAAACTTTCAAGATGCCCACCTTGAAATTAAAGTCGCGCGCCCTCACCCAAGGAAGTGGCGATTCGCCATCAATCGATAAGGAATCATCATGTCTGACAACAAGCACATCACCCATCCTACCGACGCGCAGCGTATCGACATCCACGATCCGCAAGAAATCCGTAACTGGTGCCTCTCGCTGGGTTGCAGCGAGACTCAGCTCAAAAACGCTGTGGCAGCCGTCGGCACCTGGGCGGACGATGTGCGCGCTCATTTGAAGGGGTAACAGATAAGGGGGGCGAACCTCATGCAGGTTCGCCGTCCTTCACAACTGAGCACTTGACGAACACCGCCGAGCCCGTGGGCGACGCGCAGCTTTGCGTAGCATTAGGCCAGGCCGTGAGGCTGGGGATAACTACGGATGCGTCTGGTGGCGGCGTCTGGTGTCGATATCGTGCGGCAGCAATCTCGGATTGCTAAAGTTGCAAGATATAGACGTGACAGCCCCTCGCCGTCCCCCTCGCGGATGGACGGTAGCAGCTTATGGGCGGTCAAATGGGAGGGCTAGTCGCCGTAGATCAGGAGGAAAATCCTATCGAGATGTTCAGTGACGTTTTTCACCTCGACATTGGCTCTATCGAAGCACGCTTGAGCAGAGTCGATGACACGCTCAAGCTGGTGTGACGCTGACGACGCCAGTTGCCAAGTGAAACGTAAATACAAGCCAGCGTCGGGGCCATCGATATCACTAGGCAACGAATCCACCAGCACTTCAAGACGATTTCTGATGGACGAGTTGGTCGACATTACCAGCGTGATGAAATTTTGCGATGGCTTGAAGGTTTTCCAGATAGGGATAACAATTTTGTAAAAGAGTTTCAGACCACCTTCAACTCGAGCTTCTGGGAGATCTACCTATATGCGGTTTTTCGCGAGTATGGCCTCGCGCTTGACTGGACGCATGCTGCACCTGATTTCTTGGTCACAGCGGTTGACACTACCTTTACTGTGGAAGCCACCACAGCGAATCATGCAGCTGACGGAGCGCCGGAGTGGGGTAAGCCCCTGACGCCAGTGTTTTTTGATAGCGTCGACTTCAATGAACTCAACAGAATAGCGATCATCCGCTTAGCCAACGCGTTCATGAGCAAATCCAAGAAGTATCTGGAGAAGTACACGAGCCACGCACATGTGAAAGGGCTTCCATTTGTGCTTGCCGTAGCGCCATTTGAACAGCCGGGCTTTCACCTTCAAGCCTATCGCCCCATTGAAGCATTGCTGTTCGACCACTACGTAGATGAGGCCGAGTACCTGGCAAATCCTGAGCGTTTTCCTAACGGGCCCCTGACCAAATCTCTGGGCAGCGTGGGGAAGGACAACGGAGCAGAAATCGAACTGGTTTTTTTCCAAAATCCGCGATTCAGCCACATCAGTGCGGTGATTTTCAGCCATCTTGCCACTTGGAGTGGACGCCATGTGTGGTAATCCAGATGCGATCATCAACTCGATCTGGTTGACCCATAAGGGTATGAGGCCCGTTGCAGCTCGAGCTAGCGAAGGCCCAGAGAAGATCACTGATGGCTTGCGGATATATCACAATCCTTACGCCATGCACCCTTTGCCGTTGGAGGTTTTCCGAAGGGAAGGGGTTGTGCAACTCTGGGCAGATAGCGATGAGCACGCGCTGCTACATGAAGAAGCTGATAATTGCCTACAGTCCCGTACTGCAATCACGTTTCTCAAGGGCAATAACGACGACTTTAAGGCGAAGGCTGTACCGTGACCAGTAGCCACCGTGTCGTAAGATCCTGCTTCCGTAAGTGCACTGGGCTCTATTGAGTCGTGGTCTGGCTTTGGATGACTCAGCAGCGCACCTGTGCGCTACACGTACCTCCTGCGCGCGAGTACGGGGCGATTTCCCCCTACAGCAGAGATCTCGCTGCAATTCGTGCGGTGATTGGAGTTAAGGCAAATTCTTTCTCGGTCGATAAGACGAAACGAGACTGGCAAGTCTGTGAACCGCAACTCTCCCTTAGGACTGCGAAAGCAGGTTAGATCGCATCAACGGAGTTGATTTTTAGGTTATGACCGCACCACACGCAGCAAACTATCCACACCCTGCAGACTGGAAGCAATTCGAGCGTCTTTCGATAGCACTTATGAGCAGCGTATTTGACTGCCGATTCGATCAATATGGCCGTGAAGGTCAACGACAGGATGGGGTAGACCTCTAGCCCCACTAACCTGTTCATCGAACACTCACAATAACGCAAGATCAAACACTGCCAACTTTAAAAGTTTCGCGCAGCGCACTATAATACCCGTCTTAATCATTACTCACCATGACACGCTTTACGCCAAACCCACACGCCACCACCCATCAGATTCCAGATTAAAAATCCAACCAACACATTATTGTTTGGGACTACAAGATGCCGCCAAAACTAACAGATTTAGAAATATACGAATTTGCACAAAATGTGCTTAGTAGAATCACCGAAAAATTGTCTGAGACCTATTATAAAAACCTTAACGGATCGCTGACTCTTGGATGGTCTGAAGAGCCTCAATTCAACGCCTGGGCTGAGTCACACACTATTCCTGGTCAAGCACCAAATCATAAAATAATCTTAAACTACGAACTTGTTCGGCAACTTTATCGAGACGCTGAAGGATTCTGTGCATATGTACAAACTGAGCCAGTCTTAAATCTTATAAAAAATGCTTTTAAAAATCACCCACATGACTGCCTACCGAGATGCTTTACCTTAGAAAGCTGCATAAAAAACATGTTCTTATCAGCGCTCACCTGGGTTTACTATCATGAATTAGGCCACCTCATGCAAGAGCACGGAATGGTCAGAAATAACGTCGTAGGAAGCGCGACAAAAAATACGATTGGAGAGATAGATTCACATGCGAAAATTCCTTTGACAGGTAGAGCAGCATTGATATCCCACGCGACAGAGCTGGCTGCTGACTTTGAGGCTACCACACTATGTGTTTTTTCATCAGCGTTACACTTCCTAAAAGAATCAAGTGACCTATGCGATGCGGAAGTATTTACTGGGAACATATATCTATTAACTTGTAGCCTGGCGTGCATATTTTATCGATTTAATGGAGGAACCGCCGGCGCAATGGGCACGCCTATCACTGGCTCCCACCCTAGCGCTATCTACAGAATAGAAATCATCGCACCCCACATCTATGAGCTCGCAGATAGACTTCTAAAAGAAAATGGATTTGAGATGACTAATGGGCGCTTGATAAGCGTTGTAAAACAAGCGGCAGACCTGGGCAGCCTCTACTACAACTACTCAATTACTTCCGCCTCGGAAAAAACTATTGACTTATTCATTAAGGGCTTTACAAATCGCCCCGAGTTCAAACCTTATTCCCGTGAAATCGTAAATATATGGGATGAAATTTACCCGACAATCGTTGCGTCAAGAAGGTTCGGGATAGATGCTGGGCTGATGCAACTTACAGACGCGTTTCGTCAATTTTCATTCAATGAATGAAACGCGACTGAGGTCTGCGTGCTCAAGGACGCGCCCTTGGCCGGTACCGGTTATGTACTCGATATGCAAGTCCCGGCACCCGACGATCAGAGCCCGTACCGGCCTCCCGTCGACTCGATCAACAGCCAGGTATCTGCCACTCGCTGAGGTCAATTGAGGACGCTGCTGGATGATCCTGGGGATGGGTCTGCCGCCTACACTTCGGTATTCTTCCACCCAGGATAGGAGCACAACGATGTCGAAACTTCCCGCTGTAGATGCCAGCGATGATGAGTGGTTCGAGTTCGCCGAAGCCCGGTCTGAGGATCTGATACCTCACCTGAGGGATTTTGTCCTCGAGCGGTTTACCTACAAGCCTAGGTATGTCCAGCAGCGGGTCTGGAGATCATTCGCAACAGTCTCGGCGCTTAGTAGGCAGTTCGATATCTATTTCCGCTTATTCGGAAGGCCTGATGCTGACTGCCCACGGGACACTCTGGTGATCGCTCGGATTGGATTCAAGCACCAGCGTGTTGGACATGGCCGAGCCTTAATTGAGCGTTTGGTAGAGCTGGCGCCGAAATTTGGCTACCGACATCTGCTCATTGAGAGTGCCAACGCTAAAGCATCCGCTTTTGCCGAGCGCATGGGCTTCACGCACTACGATAACCGCCGAAACTGGGTGGGGTCAGTGGATGCTATTCGGGAAGCACTTGAACAACAAACATTCTGAACTAGAAATGAACAGTTGCCCAGAAGACGGCCAGCATATGATCGCCCTTTTCTCGGTGAAAACCGCAGCCTCTCGCTGCGGTTGATAGAAACGGTTACTTGGTAATGCCTACGTAAAAGAAGCCATCATCAGGGTAGGAATTTCCCATACCGAAAATATGCTGGTAAAGCGCGTAGGCCTTATCTGGCCATTGCTGTGGCGAAAGCAGGTAGTGGGCCGGAGTGTAGAAAATGGTGCTCGGGGATTTAACACCGTGAACATGACCTGTCAGTTGCATTTTAAAGGCCCCGTTGATCAGGGCTTCGTCAGTAACGATGTCCAGCCGTATCCAGGGAGCGATCGGAATTTCGCTTTCAACAAGCGGGCGCCCTTAAGCAAATTGCTCAGATCCGACGAACCTGTGACCGACTTTTACGGAGCGCTGGGGAGTTATGAATACTGGGCGGTTTCCGAGAGCAACAAGATGTACGACTGGGATTGCATCCCCAGGCAGGAGCCTAAGCATGTGCCCAGGATGACGAGCTACTTTCAGCCAATGTTGGCCATAGGTCATGGTGCACCAGTTCGATAGCAGCTTTTCCACTTCACCCAAGCGGCGATGCATAGATTTAGGTGCTAGGTGTTGCCACCAAACGCGGTTCAGCTTAACCATCGAAGACACCACCTAAGATGCCTGGATCAGCGCTTGAATACAGCGAGAGTGATTTCCCGCTGTCGCCTTCAAGAGATTAGCGAGCCAACCAGGTCTCGACGGTCTCGCTACCGTACTCTGCTTTCCATTCCTTCAGCAGTTTGTGATTGCCGCCCTTGGTCTCAATGATCTCGCCGTTGTGCGGGTTCTTGTACTGCTTCACTTGGCGGGCGCGACGCGGGGTCTTTTCAGCTGCAACCGGAGCAGCTGCACGGCTGCTGGCCTGAGGATCAAGGATGTTAATGATGTCGCGCAGGCTGTAGCCGTACTCGGCCAGCAGGTCACGTAGTTTGGTCTCAAATAGAATTTCTTTCTGCAACTCAGAGCTGCCTTTCAGGGCTTCCAGCTCTGCGAGTTGGGCGGCGAGCTGCTGCTCCAGTTGACGAAATTCTGCCAGGCGGGACATGGATAGGTTTTCCTTGTAAGGGATGGGAGGAAACGCCGTAATACTACACGTTATGTACTAATGTTATTTGCGCCTTTGGCCATGAGGGTCGGTCATTGACCCACCTTCCATGCATGCTGAAACAGACCAGCAACGTCGTTGTTGGAGGATCTTCCGCCTTCGTCGAGCACTGTTAGGCATCGCAGACCTCGCCCTTAGCACATCCGTCGCAGATACGGCACAAAGCGCAACGGCTGTAGTATCATTCTGGCACTACACAGCCATCCAGAAGGGATTCAGATGCAAAAGCTGTTCGAGGGTATCACCTGGAGTGACTGCCTCACTGTCAAAACCGATTGGGTCGAGAACTTCTTCCATCGGATCCCTGAGGTTCTGGATCTCAAAGTTCGGGCACACGCTTTGTCCCTGAAATTTTCAGGGAACCGCCAAGAAAGCCTCGCCTTAGCAAAGTATGTGGGGAACAAAATCGAGCATTATGTGTTCGATAAAAACGAACTGGAGGAATACAGAGCCAGAGACGAAAACCCGTTCCCTATGGCGTCTAGCTTTTTTGCAAATACCGATCCAGTGTTCGACGGAAAGTACGGCGAGCTAATACTTTACCTGCTAGTCGAAGCGATTTTCGAAACTCCGATGGTATGCCATAAGCTGAGCTTGCTCACCAATGTAAAAGATCAAGTAAAAGGTGGGGATGGTATATTTTTTGGAGAAAGACACAATAATATATCTATATTAATCGGCGAATCCAAAATATACCAAGAGCTAGGCAGAGCGATTGGCAGCTCATTAGACTCAATCGACAGATTCAACCAAAACTACCTGCCAAGCTCTCTAGATCACGAGCTTTTTATCGCCAGATCCAATATTTCAAAAAACTTTACTTATGACCAAGCGAAAGCTTTACTTAAAGCATTTCGCCCTGGAACAGAAGAATATCAAGCCTGCAACAAGATATTCCCAATACTCCTCATTTACGACGACAAGAAAATTGACAGCATTGAGGAGGAAGCGAGCAACAAAGATCACGCAGAAGAGCTTGTTGCTGAGTGGATTAAAGAGCACGCCGCAGAAGCGGTTAAGAGCATAAGATCTAGACTAGACAACAAATCAGAATTACGAAAGCTATTTCTCGAATTCTTCCTCATACCAATGAGCAGTGTTGAAGTTTTTAAAAAGACTCTATTCAAACAAATTCACGGCATTGAATTCAAAGAACCGCCTAAGGATCCAAAGCCTAAGAAAGCAGCTAGGAAGGCCAGCAAATGAACAGGGATTCTGAAACCCTCCCCCTTGAGGCATCTAAGGATGAGGAATTCGTAGAGACTTACGACAACTTGCTGAAGCACCTATTCCTCAGCAAGCAGGCCGGAACGCAAGAAGAAGTTCCGATCTCGCCTCAAAAGCTTCAACATGCTACATGGCTTGCCTCTATAATTTCTCTAAGCAAGTCTGAATCCCTGAAGAACCTTGCTAACTCATTTGGTGCGCTACTACATCTTTACTCCCCCAGCAACCCCGCATATCAGCGCGCCTGCTACATTATCCAGTCCAGATCTGGAAACCTGCTTTCAAGCAGACATATACCCAATATCTTTGAAAATGGTCAGTATCTAAATAGCTTTGGCGCACTACTTGACCTTGAGCTAGGCGCGACTAGGGGACGGCTGACCCACAAACTGGATGGTGCTGGAGAGTTTGTATTCACAGACTACCAAGCAAGGCTGTGGTCAGCGATTCGAAGCGGCTCTAATGTCGCCATTTCCGCGCCTACATCTGCCGGCAAATCATTTATCATCCGGCGATACATTGTTGAAAAACTGAGAGCCAAGCCTGAAACAGCAATATTTGTAGTTCCGACCAAAGCGCTGATCAACCAGGTCAGCATGGACTTCAAGTCAGACCTTAAAGATAACGCTCATGTATACACCACATACCGTCCGCAGGAAGAAGATGATAAATCCATCATTTACGTCCTGACTCCAGAGCGATGCAACAAGCTGCTGCAAGACAAAACGACAAGGCCACCTTCAATTATCTTCATTGACGAAGTCCACAACCTTGAGGCAGAAGGTCGAGGCATGGTGTTTGAAAACTGTCTTTATGGCCTTGTCGCTCGATTCCCTAAGAGCCAATTTATCTTTGCTGGGCCCTTCATTGAAGACATCGTCACCCCATTGAAAGAGCTCTCAGGGCTGGATCTCACTGATGAAACAACAGTAGCTACTCCAGTATTCCAGGTTAGAGCGGCAGTCACGTTCCTTCCTAGGACTTCAACAGCCGAGTATCGTATTTTTAGCCAAACTGGCAACATCATATCCGGCACAACAGTCTTGAATAAGAAACTATATTCGAAGGCGAAGGGCAAGAAAGGTGAAGCAATTTCAACATTCCTACAAAATCTCAAACAGGATGAAAGTTGCATCATCTTCGCACCACGCAAATCCACAGCTGAAAGCTGGGCACTTGAACTGCCTGCCTCAAGCAAAGCTAATCTCGAGCAAGCAGAGGCAATCAGCGAGCTCATCGATTTTCTGGCGGAAGAGATCCACCCCGATTACTCCCTCATCAGAACCCTGAAAAACGGCGTGGCGTTTCACCACGCGGGACTTCCTGACATCGCTAGGATTGAGATCGAAGAGCTTTACTCACAAGAGGCGATTACTAATCTAGTTTGTACCTCTACTCTCCTACAAGGCGTTAACCTTCCTGCTGACAAGCTTATTATCATCAATCCCAAAAATGATACAACCCCACTGACGCCGTTTGAGTTCAAAAATCTGATTGGCCGCGCCGGACGCATTAGCACCAATCTCTACGGCGAAGTTTATTGTCTGGAGGTTAAAGACGAAGAATGGGGAGAGGAAAAGCTCACCAATGAAGAAAAAACCAAAATCAAGCCTAATACTACCTCTATCCTGCAGCAGCACACGGAAACCTTGATTCGCTTGGCCACAGCAACTCGTGGCGAGATCGTTGAGGACTTGGAAGGCAGCAAGCTTTATACCACCATTTGCTATCTCAGACACTTATTCGTGTCCGACCATAAGCACTTTGATCGCCTGTTAGATACGTCGAAAATAAATCCACAGCACCGAACTCTACTTGAGGAGAAACTCTCTGAGATCAAAGACCAGCTCTCGATTCCCTTGGAGCTTCTTCGCCAAAACCCATACGTAGATCCTCTGCTTCAAAATCAGCTCTACCTACAAATTCATGCAGATCCACATGCATGGATCCCCACAAGCTTCCCTAATTCTAGACGTTCAACAACACCCACTGAAGAAATTGACTTCGAAGACCTGAGCTTCTACGAGCAATTCGATGATATTGCCCGCAGACTTGACTCAATCTTCCATATCGAAGCCGAGGTCAACTCAAAATGGGGCGATTACATTGGCATCCGCCCTTTAGTTTACGATGCTTTCCAGTGGATGTCTGGAAAGCCGCACCGGTACTTCATTGACAAGTTCCTGGTAAGGCTCACTACAAACGCTGACGACTCCGATAAAGATGACAACTCTGATGGCAGCACTAAAACCCGAAGGGTGGACAGGGCAGCGAGCCACGTAACAAAGAACATCAGTAGCAATATCACATTCAAACTCGTCAAATATTTCTCTCTTTGGTCAGACATAACCAAGGCATGCCTACCAGAGTCGGAACATGAGCAGCATGCATATGCGCTAAGCCTACCCTCTATGATAGAACTCGGTAGTTACGACCCAAGAGTTCTAGAGCTGATGTCACTTGGCATAAATAGAAGCATTGCGCTCCAGCTACGAAAGGATCTGCCAACGAATGTAGAGAATGTTGAGGCTTGGCTACAAAAATACAATACTGCCCGGCTATCACCCCTCCTCCGCAGATACCTTGAGCGCTCGGGGCTCACCAAAAGGCATGAGCAGGAAGCATACTGACCTTGGTAATGGAGCTGGGCTGCCAGCTCCATTAAACATTAAATACACCGCAGACCTACATTAACATATCACCTTGGACGTCTTCGTTTTGACTCGCGTTTGATACTACAGCGCCACTCACTATTGAAAGAAATGATTCCTTTGAAGCCAGAGCAGTGTCCAGCAGATTTTGCTTATGCAAGGAAACAAACAAGGCTATAGAATATGCCTGACAGTTGATAGACCTCTCTGGATTAAACTCAATATCAGTAAACGCTGAGTACGAAAGAATTTCATCAATGACATCCGGCGACTGCTTTTTCAACGCATTGATATACAACCAATCATAAAAAGCCGTGCGCGGCTCCAGCTCCCAATCCGCGCCATAAAAACTAAACTTCACCAACCTACCAGAGCTCTTTATTCTTTCATCGAGCTTTGCCTCTCGAGACGTCTTCCCAAACAAGTCTTTAAAAGGGCCACCCCTTTCGAAAACCTTACTCCCCTGAAAGGCACACTCCACACTCATAGTGAAGTTTTGCTTTAAGGTGGTAAAGCTTAAGTTAAAAGCACTCAGTGCTACACCCAGCCTCTCCTTGGACTTACTTGAAACCTCCAATATCTCACCGAGAGTTGGCATGGCCTCCTTGGCAGCGGCGTGCAGCGAGTCAATCGACCGCTGCTTCTGAGCCACAGACATGCCAGGGAACCACTTGAAATCTACGGAGGTAGTCCGAGCGAGGGTTTCAGCCCCTGGCGTAGGGGTGAAAACTGGTCTGAATGCCATCATTACTACCTTACGAATGAGCGAGCGGCAAAAAAACCGCTGCCAAGGCCCTGAGTCAACAGTTTACGATCTCCACAGCGGGCTGCGTGAATGTTCCGAGCGTTCTGGGTTTGAAAAGCCACCCCTGTAATCAGGTTCGGCTCAATATCATCGAAGACTAACACCTCAGCTTGAGCATCAGTAGGGTCGAACGTTTTGAGCCTTTGCTCCTGACGTGTCCCTAGGCCATCAATCTCGTCGAACATGCCTTGGAAAGCGGTCAGCGTCTGCAGATTCGCAACGGTTTGCTGGGCCATCTCGTTTGTTGCAGCGTTGCGCTGACAAAACCCGCAATTTTTAGTCCAAAGCACGGATGGATCAATGCCAAGCACCACCCATTCTGTGTTTGGCTGCTGACGATACTTGTAGAACATGTGGAAGTTCGGAAATGCGATGGACAGTGAGGTGCCATCGAGGTGCCCATCGAGGCGGAGTTCATCATTGATCACTGGCTGATTACAGAGCGTCCCATGCTTGCTGACAGGGCGGATACCATGCTGAAGAATCGATGGGAGATTTTCGAGCCTAGTGAAATGCACCAAGTAAGGAATCTCGCGTGCCTGGCTGTAAGCTTGAATTTCGGGTTTGGACATATGGGTACCTGTTGAATTGCATGAGATACCCTGAGCGTAGTCAAGCGAAGCGGGATGTGACGGCAAAATGCCAGCACATATGTAAGCAAATGCTTCATCGTCGATTCATTTGCAATACACAGTCCAGAGCTCATCGAGCCGCGTGGTAAAGCTCTGACTCATCATCTCTCGCCGCATGCCCCAGCTGGGATCGACCGGGACGCTTGCTAGGCGCATAGTCCCTCTACCCCACCTCCCATTAACCGCATCAAGCACGCCCATGAGCTTTTCGCTGGCGACTGGCTGTGCAGCCATAAAGAGATCACCTGTGATCTCGTTCCGCTGATTGAGGTCGAGCAGTAGCACCTCTGCCTTGCTGTAACGGAAACCCTCCCGGTACACCCGCTCCACACCTTCCAGCGCAGCTTTTGTCAGCAAACGCGTGTCATCCGTGGGATACGGCAACTCGACTAGGTCGCCATTGGCGTACTTCGCCTCGGCTGGGTTGAACATGCCCGTGCGGATGCTCACCCTTAGGCGTTTACAGAGCGATTGCTGGGCACGAAGCTTCTCCGCAGCCCTGGACGTATAGGTGGCCACCGCCTCCCTGATAGGGGCCAGCTCAGTCAGCCGGGTACCGAACATACGGCTGCAGCAAATTTCCTGCTTTGGTGAATAAGGCTCGTCCAGTTCGAGGCATGTGGTGCCGCCAAGCTCGCGCACCGTCTTCTCCAATACCACGCTGAACTGCTTTCGGAGCGACCAGGCATCGGCATGGGCCAGTTCCCACGCGGTGCGTATATCCATTGCCGCCAGGTGGGCGGATAAGCACTCGCCTATCCCCTTTCTCTATGCAGGCTTTGAACGCTAGAAGCTCTGCACCGTGGACTCTGGGAGCTCCCGCGCCAAGTCCACCGCAGAACAGGTATCCTCTTTGGCTGTGCTAGGGATTAGGGGTGATGCAGTGTCGGAGCAAGACGATCAACTTCAGCGGTTAGCTGATTACGTCAAAACCATCAAAGAGACTGAAGCAGGTAGGACTCCTGAGGAGTTGGCCGCACTCCAGGCGATGGCGAACGAAGCGCTCTCTCCTCCGTTCCCTATCGACAGCTCGGCCCGCGAGGCCGTTAAAGCGCTCCAGGCAAGCGTCGCAGGCACCCAAGCACTTCACGAACAAGCTCGAGTGACAAACTCTTTGTTTGATGACTCGTTTGGCAGCTCGCTCAGACAAATCCAGGAATTCGCGAACAGGGCCATGTCACCTGCGGCAGCCGCAATCCGTGCAATGGACAGCCTTTTCCCGAGCAAGCAGATTGAAGCCATAACCCGACTAACCTCCGGCCCATTGTTTCAGCCGTTGCTTGGTATTTCAGGATTGCAGCTCCCCAGCTTCGAGAGCGCGGCTACACAAGCGATGGAGAGAATCTCGGGCCAGATACGAGCACTAGATGGAATGCAATCTTTCCGCAGTATCTGGGCAGAAAATGAAGCCGCTCAAGCCAGATTGGCGAGCTTCGCACAGATGCACAGCTTCACTGAAGAGTTAGCAAAGCTGCACGTTACGCCGAAGTACAGCGAAATGATGAAGCAGGTGGCCTTCCTTGCAGAGTCTCCGTTGTTCGAGGCACTCGAGCGCACGTCTGCAAGCAAGCTGGCCAAATTGTTTGAAGAATATGAAATCGTCGAGCAGGCAGCCTTGGTTCGGGAGCCGGCAGCTCGCTATGACGTCAAGCCCGTCCAGGAAGATTCGCTACAGACAGAGATTATCGATGCACTTGAAGGCAAGGAGAATCGCAAGCCGCTTACTCCTGCCGCGTTCCTCCTGCTCTGCTACATTCTGGGCTTCCTTTCCGGCACGATGGCACTTGTAAGCCAGTGGAAGGACTTCAAAGAGGGTCTGTGTGATCTCAACGATCTCACCCTTCAGTCGGAGTCTACTGCCGAAGCCAATAGGCTGGTTCGTTCCTCAATGTGCCATATGCCGAAAAGCGCCAAAGCCCGCGTGAGGCTCGTGGCCAGAGACAGCGTAAACCTTCGCTACTCGCCAAGCATGAAGGCCGAGGTGATCGTGCCTTTGAAGCAATATGCCGTGCTGGAGGTTATAGACTCGAGCGACAAGACCTGGCTGGAGGTCATTTACAAGCACGAAGGTATTGAGATCCAGGGCTGGGTATCTAGGAGCATGGTGAAGACCGTCCAGTAATGTATCGAACAAAAGGAGCTGTTTTCGAACAGCCACCCACGCCCAAACCATTTGTGACTAAAGGATTCGAACAGACCCTTGAGGGAGCCCTCGCCAAGCTCTGACTAACGAGTGCTACTACTCAGGCTATGATCTGTCGGAGCTACGCCACTAGGATGTGACCCAACGCATGAACCTCCAAGCCTTAGGCGATAAATTCCAGCGGTACCGTAATCAGCTCCAGCGCCCTCTCAGCGAAGTCGCAGAGGCGGTGGCTATTGACGCGGAACGGCTCAAACAAATCGAGATGGGCACGCTGGAGCCCTCCGGGGACGAGGTGCTCATACTCGCCGACTACTATCGCTGCGATTTCAAATTCTTCATCTCGAACGAGGAGCTGGCTCCATTCGAGCAGACGGAAACGCTGTACCGGGCCCACGGCCATGAGTTTTCGAAAGAGGGCTTGGGCTGGTGAATGCTCACCGGCTCACAGCGAGGCTGGCCAAATGCTCCTCTCTAAAAACCGCAACGACCTTTTCCTGTTGAGAAGCACTGGCACTATAAGGGGCAACAAAATCGCTGCGCCTTATAAAACGATAATCACGGCCAGGCTCCCATGAACAATCGTCAGTGACGCAGACGAAAAAAAAGGCATAGCCTAAGCATATGCCCTTGATTTCACTGATGTTTGGCGGGAAACCAGGGATTCGAACCCTGGGTACGCTATTAACGTACGCCGGTTTTCAAGACCGGTGCATTCAACCACTCTGCCAATTTCCCGGATGCTGCTGGAGGATGCTACGTAAGGTGCTACGACTGGCTGCCTTAGATAAGAACTCTAGGATAGTTGCCCATCGACGGTTTTCAAGACCGTTGCCTTAAACCACTCGGCCACGCTTCCAGCTCGTTTTGCGGCCGCCATAATACCGTAATGAAACACGCTGTCAAACTCTCTATGTCGCCGGTTGCAGGAGCTCTGATAGACTCCTAGCATCTGAACGTTCCAAAACCACAGGTTTACCAAGGAGTGTCGCCATGCGCGAACAGGATTACGCCGTACACAGCGGCCAACAGGTCGAGCAGCGCGAGGTCAGCAAGGTCCTGCGCAACACCTACAGCCTGCTGGCACTCACCCTCGCCTTCAGTGGTGTCATGGCCTTCGTTGCCCAGCAGATGCGTGTCGGCTACCCGAACGTATTCGTCGTGCTGATTGGCTTCTACGGCCTGTTCTTCCTCACCAACAAACTGCGTGATTCGGTCTGGGGCCTGGTTTCCACCTTCGCCCTCACCGGCTTCATGGGCTTCATTCTCGGCCCTATCCTCAACCGGTACCTGGGTATGGCGGGTGGCGCTGAAGTCGTCAGCTCGGCCTTTGCCATGACTGCCCTGGTGTTCGGCGGCCTGTCGGCCTACGTGCTGATCACCCGCAAGGACATGAGCTTCCTCAGCGGCTTCATCACCGCCGGCTTCTTCGTGCTGCTGGGCGCCGTGGTTGCCAGCTTCTTCTTCCAGATCAGCGGCCTGCAACTGGCGATCAGCGCCGGCTTCGTACTGTTCTCGTCGGTCTGCATTCTGTTCCAGACCAGCGCGATCATCCACGGCGGCGAGCGCAACTACATCATGGCGACCATCAGCCTGTATGTATCGATCTACAACCTGTTCATCAGCCTGCTGCAGCTGTTCGGCATCATGGGCCGCGACGACTGATAAGCTGAGCCATACGCAAAGCCCGCTTCGGCGGGCTTTTTTGTGGGCGTGGGTTTGTAAAGGCACCGAGTTGCCGTGAAGCTGACACCGTAGTGACAGGCACGGGCTTCGCCCGTGTTCGCGGGCAAGCCCGCTCCCACAGGGGTTGTGCAGGCCTTGGCGTCATGGGCTTGACCCAAGCCCAATCACTGACTTAAAAGTCAGGTTACTGCATAAATGGTCGGCGATCTTGCTGCCATCGTGCTTCCCACTACCGCAATCCCCCTTCTGCCCGTAGAATGCGCTCCTTTTTTCTTCCGGGGCAGCTTCACCGATGAGCTCACACGAACACAGCCCGGGCGCAGATGCGCCTGCCAATGAACTGGTGCTTGGCCTCGAAGACAAGCCACGGCTGCTGATCGGCCTGCTGGCAGCCCTGCAGCACCTGCTGGCGATCATCGTGCCGATCGTTACCCCTGGCCTGTTGATTTGCCAGGCGCTGGGCGTATCGGCGCGGGACACCAACCTGATCGTGTCGATGTCGCTGGTCATCTCTGGCATCGCTACCTTTGTGCAGTGCAAGCGCTTCGGGCCGTTCGGCGCCGGGCTGCTGATCGTGCAGGGCACCAGCTTCAACTTCGTGGGGCCGCTGATTGCCGGCGGCGCACTGATGGTCAAGCAGGGTACGCCGGTGGAAGGTGTAATGGCGGCTATCTTCGGTGTGGTCATCGCCGGCTCGTTCGTCGAGATGGGCGTGTCGCGCATCCTGCCGTTCGTCAAACGGCTGATCACCCCGCTGGTGACTGGCATCGTGGTGCTGATGATCGGCCTGACCCTGATCAAGGTCGGCCTGATCAGCATGGGCGGCGGCTTTGGCGCCATGGCCAATGGCACCTTCGCCAACGGCGAAAACCTGCTGCTGTCGGGCGTGGTGCTGGCGATCATCGTGATCCTCAACCGCATCCCGGTGGTGTGGATGCGCAGCTGCGCCATCGTCATCGCGCTGGCTGTTGGTTACGCCCTGGCCGGTTACCTTGGCCGCCTGGACTTCACCGGCATGCATGAAGCCGCGCTGTTCCAGGTGCCGACCCCGCTGCACTTCGGCCTGGGTTTCTCCTGGGCGCTGTTCATCCCGATGCTGGTGATCTACCTGGTCACCTCGCTGGAAGCCATCGGTGACGTTACTGCCACCAGCAAGGTCTCGCGCCAGCCGCTCGAAGGCCCGGTGTGGATGCAGCGGATCAAGGGCGGCGTGCTGGTCAACGGTGCCAACTCGCTGCTGGCCGGCCTGTTCAATACCTTCCCGAGCTCGATCTTCGCCCAGAACAACGGCGTGATTCAGCTGACTGGCATCGCCAGCCGCCACATCGGTATCTGGATTGCCGTGATGCTGGTGCTGCTGGGCCTGTTCCCAAGCGTTGCAGGCGTGATTCAGGCAGTACCTGAGCCGGTACTGGGTGGCGCGGCGATGGTCATGTTCGGTGCGGTCGCAGCCTCGGGCATCAACATTCTGGCCAGCACCCGCCTAGACCGCCGCGCCCTGCTGATCATCGCGGTGTCGCTGGCGCTGGGCCTGGGCGTGGCGCAGGTGCCGGAGTTCCTGGCGCACATGCCGGCGGCCATTCGCAACGTGCTGGAGTCGGGCGTTGCCACCGGCGGCATCTGCGCACTGGTGCTCAACTGGTTCCTGCCTGACAGCAAAGAACACGCCTGACAGCCCTGCCCCGGCCAACAAGCCCGCGCCTACCCGCGCGGGCTTTTTGCTTTATCATGGCGGCATTCCTTTGCACGAGTTGTCCATGAAATTCGCTATCGCGGTTTTTTCCCCGGCCCATGCGCCTTCCTCGCGGCGCGCACTGCGCTTCGCCGAGGCAGCGCTGGCCGGCGGGCATGAGATTGCCCGGCTGTTCTTCTACCAGGAGGGCGTGCACAGCGCCTCGGCCAACGTGGTCGCGCCCCAGGATGAACAGGACATCGCTGCCCAATGGCGCGCCTTTATCGACAGCCACCAGCTCGACGCAGTGGTCTGCATTGCCGCAGCCCTGCGCCGCGGTGTACTCGACGCAACCGAAGCCAGCCGCTACCAGCGCCCGGCGGTGAACCTGCCCAAGCCGTGGGAGCTGTCCGGCCTGGGCCAGTTGCATGAAGCAGCCCAACTGGCCGACCGCCTGGTCTGCTTTGGAGGCGATTGAAATGGCCAAATCCATGTTGATCATCAGCCGCCAGGCACCCTGGAACGGCCCGTCCGCCCGCGAGGCGCTGGACATCGCCTTGGCCGGCGGTGCTTTCGACCTGCCGCTGGGCATGCTGTTTCTCGATGACGGCGTATTCCAGCTCGCACCGGGCCAGCAACCTGCTGCCGTGCAACTCAAGAACCTTGCGGCCAACCTGCAGGCCCTGCCGATGTTCGGCGTCGAGGAATTGTTCGCCTGCCAGCACAGCCTGGCCATGCGCGGGCTGGCTGCCGACACGCTGGAGCTGCCGGTAGAAGTGCTGGACGATGCAGCACTGAAGGCACTGATTGCCCGTTTCGACCAAGTGGTAACGCTCTGATGCCGACTTTGCACGTGATTTCCCACTCCCCCTTCGGCGACGACCGCCTGAGCAGCTGCCTGCGCCTGCTCGGCAGTGACGATGCCTTGCTGCTGTGCGGCGATGCGGTCTACGCCCTGCGCGACGGCAGCGAGACCCTGTGCGTGCTGCAAACCGCTGGCCTGGGCCAGCGCCTGTTCGCCCTCGATGAAGACCTGCAGGCCCGCGCCATCACCAGCGCGCTGGCACAGGCGGTGGACTACCCGGCGTTCGTCGCGCTGTCGCTGCATTACGACAAGGTCAACAGCTGGCTATGAACACCCTGACGGTAGACAACCAGGCCATTGCTCTGGACAAAGACGGCTTTCTGGTCGACCTGCAAGACTGGTCCCGCGCCGTCGCCGAAGCGCTGGCAGAGCGCGAAAGCATTCCCCTGACCGCCGACCACTGGGAGATCCTCGAACTGCTGCGCCAGTTCTACGAGGAGTACCAGCTGTCCCCGGCCACGCGCCCGCTGATCAAGTACACCGCGCTCAAACTGGGCCCGGAAAAGGGCAACAGCCCGCACCTCAACCGCCTGTTCAACGGCACCCCCGCCAAACTTGCCGCCAAGCTCGCGGGCCTGCCCAAGCCGACCAATTGCATATGACCGAAGCTCGCCCGCTTACCCTGGAAACCCCCGCCGAACACCCGTTCGCCGAATTCGTGCGCATCCTTGGCAAAGGCAAGCGCGGCGCCCGCGGTTTGACCCGTGAGGAAGCCCGTGCGGCCATGACCCTGCTGCTCGAAGGCAAGGTCGAAGACACCCAGCTGGGCGCCTTCCTGATGCTGCTGAGGCACAAGGAAGAAAGCGCCGAGGAACTGGCCGGCTTCACCGAAGCCCTGCGCGCCCACCTGCAGGCCCCGCGCATCGCCGTCGACCTGGACTGGCCGAGCTACGCTGGCAAGAAGCGCCACCTGCCCTGGTTCCTGCTGGCCGCCAAGTGCCTGGCCGCCAACGGTGTACGAATTCTGCTGCACGGCGGCGGCGCGCACACCGCCGGGCGCATGTATACCGAGCAATTGCTGGCTTTGCTTGAGATTCCACTGTGCCGTGACTGGGCCGCGGTAGAGCAGGCACTCGACAATCAGCGCCTGGCATTCTTCCCGCTGCAGGACTGGGCCCCGCAGCTGCAGCGCATGATCGACCTGCGCAACACCCTCGGCCTGCGCTCGCCCATCCACTCGCTGGCGCGGGTACTCAACCCGTTGAGTGCACGCTGCGGCCTGCAGAGCATCTTCCACCCCGGCTATCAGGCCGTGCACCGCGAGGCCAGCCGCCTGCTCGGTGACCATGTGGTGGTGATCAAGGGCGATGGCGGTGAAATCGAGGTCAACCCGGACGTGATCAGCCACCTGTACGGCACCAGCGCTGGTGAAGCCTGGGACGAGGAATGGCCGGCACTGAGCGAGCGTCGCCACGTGAAACCCGCCACCCTGCAGCCCGAGCAACTGCTGGCCGTGTGGCGTGGCGAGGCTGAAGACAGCTACGGTGAGATGGCCGTGGTTGCCACCATGGCCTTGGCACTGCGGGGCCTGGGCCAGGCTCGCGATGACGCATTCGCCACTGCACGCGCCTACTGGGGCGCACGAAACCAATCGAATAAGTAGATAATTAGTGCGCAGTCTTTGCGCTATTTATTCGAACGCTTTCACCTAGACTGGGCTCCAACGACAAACAACTTTGTTCCGAGGAGCTCACCATGGGCCTTTTGATCGACGGCCGCTGGCATGATCAGTGGTACGAAAACGGCAAGGATGGCGCCTTCAAGCGCGAGAATGCCCAACGCCGCAATCAGTTGCCCGCCCCCGAAGCCGGTCGCTATCACCTGTATGTCTCGCTGGCCTGCCCATGGGCTCACCGCACGTTGATTGTCCGCGCCCTCAAAGGGCTTGAGCCGCTGATCGATGTATCGGTGGTGAGCTGGCTGATGCAGGAAAACGGCTGGACCTTCGACCCGCAGCAAGGCTCCACCGGCGACCACCTCGACGCCCTCGAGTTCATGCACCAACGTTACACCCAGGATGACCCGCACTACACCGGCCGCGTGACCGTGCCTGTGTTGTGGGACAAGCAAGAGAAGCGCATCGTCAACAATGAATCGTCCGAGATCATCCGCATCTTCAACAGCGCGTTCAACGAGCTGACAGGCAACCACCTGGACCTGTACCCACAGCTGCTGCGCCCGGCTATTGAAGCACTCAACGCACGCATCTACCCGGCCGTGAACAACGGCGTATACCGCGCAGGCTTTGCCACCACGCAGGAAGCTTACGAGGCTGCGTTTGACGAAGTGTTCAATGAGCTGGATTACCTGGAAGACCTGCTAAGCCGCAATCGCTACCTGGCGGGCGAATACCTGACCGAGGCCGATGTGCGCCTGTTCACCACACTGGTGCGCTTCGATGCGGTGTATCACGGCCACTTCAAGTGCAATCTGCGCCGGTTGAGCGACTACCCGAACCTGTCCAACTGGCTGCGCGAGCTGTACCAGTGGCCAGGCGTGGCGCGAACGGTGAACATGGAGCACATCCAGAAGCACTATTACATGAGCCACAAGACCATCAACCCGAACGGGATCGTGCCCAAGGGGCCGCTGCAGGATTTCAACCTGCCGCATGATCGGGAGCGGTTGCCGGGCAAAGGGATCTGGAACTGAAAATAAAAATGGGCCGCTTAGCGGCCCATTTTCGTTTCAGTCTTGTTGCGACCCTTCGAACCAGGCCAGCTTCTCACGCAACTGCACCACTTCCCCGACAATCACCAAGGTCGGCGCATGCACTTCATGCTGGGCCACCAGTGCTGGCAAGTCAGCCAAGGTACCGGTAAACACCCGCTGATTGCGCGTGGTCCCCTGCTGCACCAGCGCCGCCGGCGTAGTCGCCGCACGGCCATGGCGAATCAGCTCCGCACAAATAGTCGGCAACCCCACCAGCCCCATGTAGAACACCAGGGTCTGGGCCGGCGCCACCAAGTCATCCCAAGGCAGGTTGCTGGTGCCATCCTTGAGGTGACCGGTGACGAAGCGCACCGACTGGGCATAATCGCGATGGGTCAGTGGAATGCCGCCGTAGGCGGAGCAACCACTGGCCGCCGTAATGCCGGGCACCACCTGGAACGGAATGCCCTGCTCGGCCAGCTCTTCGATCTCTTCGCCGCCACGGCCGAAGATGAACGGGTCACCACCCTTCAGGCGCAGCACACGCTTGCCCTGCTTGGCCAGGTCGACCAGCAGGCGGTTGATCTGGTCCTGTGGTACGGCATGGTCGGCGCGGCGCTTGCCAACGTAGATGCGCTCGGCATCACGCCGGCACATCTCGATGATCGCCGGTGCCACCAGGCGGTCATACAGCACCACGTCGGCCTGCTGCATCAGGCGCAAGGCGCGGAAGGTCAGCAAGTCCGGATCGCCCGGGCCCGCCCCAACCAAATAGACCTCGCCGCCCTGCTGCACCGGCGCACCGTCGACCATGGCCTGCAACAGACGCTCGGCCTCGGCACCCTGCCCGGCCAGCTGGCGCTCGGCGATCGGGCCCTGGAACACGTTCTCCCAAAAGCCCCGACGCTGATTGACGTCCGGGTACAGCGCCTTGACCTTGTGCCGGAACCGCGCAGCCAGCCCTGCCAGCTCGCCATAGGCCGACGGGATCCAGGCCTCCAGCTTGGCGCGGATCAACCGCGCCAGCACCGGGGCGTCACCGCCACTGGAAACCGCCACCACCAAGGGTGAACGGTCGACGATCGCCGGGAAGATCACCGTGCACAGGGCCGGCGCATCCACCACATTGACCGGCAGGCTGCGCGCCTGCGCATCGGCCGAGACCTGGGCATTCAGCCCAGGGTCATCGGTGGCCGCAATCACCAGGCGGCAACCGACCAGGTCGGCCGCCTGATAGCCACGCACCAGGACCTCACCGCCACCTTCACGGGCCAGCGCAGCCAGTTGGCCGTCGACCTCGGGCGCGACCACCCGCAGCGCAGCGCCGGCATCGGCCAGCAGGCGCGCCTTGCGCAAAGCGATCTCGCCGCCGCCGACGACCAGCACACGGCCGCCCTGCAGCTTGTGGAACAGCGGCAGGTAATCCATTTAGCGGATGACCTCGACACCGCCCATGTAGGGCTTGAGCACTTCTGGCACAACGATGGAGCCGTCGGCCTGCTGGTAGTTTTCCAGCACCGCAACCAGCGTACGGCCTACTGCCAGGCCGGAGCCGTTGAGGGTGTGTACCAGCTCCGGCTTGCCGGTTTCCGGGTTGCGCCAGCGGGCCTGCATGCGGCGCGCCTGGAAGTCACCGCAGTTGGAGCAGGAGCTGATCTCGCGGTACTTGTCCTGGCTCGGCACCCACACTTCCAGGTCGTAGGTTTTCACGGCGCCGAAGCCCATGTCGCCAGTGCACAGGGCCAGAACGCGATAAGGCAGCTCCAGCAGCTGCAGAACGCGCTCGGCGTTGCCAGTCAGGCCTTCCAGGGCTTCCATGGACTTGGACGGCTCGACCACCTGGACCATCTCGACCTTGTCGAACTGGTGCTGGCGGATCATGCCGCGGGTGTCACGGCCCGATGCGCCGGCTTCACTGCGGAAGCAAGGCGTGTGGGCAACGAGCTTGAGCGGCAGCTGCTTGGCGTCGATGATCTCGCCCGCCACCAGGTTGGTCAGCGACACTTCGGCAGTCGGGATCAGGTAGAAGTCGGCTTCGCCTTCGCGGGTGATCTTGAACAGGTCTTCCTCGAACTTCGGCAGCTGGCCGGTACCCTGCAGGGCCGGGGCCTGGACCAGGTACGGGGTGTAGTGCTCTTCGTAGCCGTGCTCACCGGTGTGCAGGTTGATCATGAACTGCGCCAGGGCGCGGTGCAGGCGGGCGATCGGGCCACGCAGCACGGCAAAGCGGGCGCCGGACAGCTTGGCCGCCGCTTCGAAGTCCAGGCCACCGCTGATCTCGCCCAGGGCGACGTGGTCCTTGATTTCGAAGTCGAACGCTTTTGGCGTGCCCCAACGGCGCACTTCAACGTTGTCGTCTTCGCTGGCACCGACCGGGACGCTGGCGTCCGGCAGGTTGGGGATGGTCAGGACGATGCCGTCCAGTTCGGCCTGGATCTCGTCCAGCTCGACCTTGCCGGCCGCCAGCTCACCGGCCATGCGCTCGACGTCGGCCATCAGTGGCGCGATGTCTTCGCCCTTGGCCTTGGCCTGGCCGATCGATTTGGAACGGGCGTTACGCTCGGCCTGCAGTTGCTCGGTGCGGGTCTGCACCGCCTTGCGGCGCTCTTCCAGCGATTCGATGCGCGCGACATCCAGGCTGAAGCCACGGGAGGCGAGGCGGTCAGCCACTTCCTGAAGTTGGCCGCGTAACAGTTTGGAATCGAGCATGTCGTTCTCTCGTTATGTGTATAGGTTGGTTCAGAGTCGGGTCAGGGACAGGCCGGCCCAGGTGGCCAGTAGCCCGCCCATCACGCTAATACCGGTATAGCCCACGGCCAGGGGCACTTGCCCACTTTCCATCAGGCGCACGGTATCGAGCGAAAAGGAGGAAAACGTCGTCAGACCACCGAGGAAGCCGACGATCAGGCCGGCGCGCAGTTCGACCGGCGCCAGCGGCTTGTGCAGGAACAGGCCGTAGAGCAGGCCGATCAGCAGGCAGCCGACCAGGTTGACGGCCAGCGTACCGAGATAGAAGTGCCGAGGCCAGTGGGCTGAAACCCAGTTCGAGGTGGCGAAGCGCAACAAGGTACCAGCGATACCGCCCGCGCTGACCGCGGCGATGAGTGCGATCACGGTTTTCTCCGCTGGCGGGGGCTGTTGCGGTCAAGGTCGGCTAGGTGGCGCAGTTTTTCACCGATCTTCAGTTCCAGGCCACGGGGCACGGGCTGGTAGTACGGGCGCGGCTCGAGCTGGTCGGGGAAGTAGTCTTCGCCAGCGGCGTAGGCATCGGGTTCGTCATGGGCGTAGCGGTATTCCTCGCCATAGCCGAGTTGCTTCATCAGCTTGGTCGGGGCGTTGCGCAGGTGCAGCGGCACCTCCAGCGAGCCATGCTCGGCAGCCTCGCGCAGGGCCGTCTTGAAGCCCATGTACACCGCGTTGCTCTTGGGTGCACAGGCGATATAGGTGATGGCTTGGGCCACCGCCAGCTCGCCTTCGGGGCTGCCCAGGCGCTCCTGCACGTCCCAGGCCGCCAAGCACAGGCTGAGGGCACGCGGGTCGGCGTTGCCGATGTCCTCGCTGGCCATGCGCACCACCCGACGGGCGATGTACAGCGGGTCGCAGCCGCCGTCCAGCATGCGCGCAAACCAGTACAACGCGGCATCAGGGTTGGAGCCGCGCACCGACTTGTGCAGGGCGGAAATCTGGTCGTAGAAGGCTTCGCCGCCTTTGTCGAAGCGCCGGCGGCTGTCGCCGAGCAGGCTCTGCAGCAGGTCGACGCCAATTTCGCTGCCATCTTCGGCCAGGTCCGAGGCGTTTTCGAGGAAGTTGAGCATGCGCCGGCCATCACCATCGGCGGCGGCCATGAGCATCTTGAACGCGTCGTCGCCGACGCTCAGGTGGCGCTTGCCCAGGCCACGCTCTTCGCTCAGCGCACGGTCGACGAGCTTGCGCAGCGCTGGCTCATCCAGGCTCTTGAGCACATACACCCGCGCCCGCGAGAGCAAGGCGTTGTTCAGCTCGAACGACGGGTTCTCGGTGGTGGCGCCGATGAAGATCAAAGTGCCGTCTTCGACAAACGGCAGGAAGGCATCCTGCTGGGACTTGTTGAAGCGGTGCACCTCGTCGACGAAAAGGATGGTGCGACGGCCGTATTGGCCGGCCTGCTGCTTGGCCACCTCAACGGCCTGGCGGATCTCCTTGACCCCAGCCAGCACCGCCGAAACCGTTTCGAAGTGCGCGTCACAGAACTGTGCCAGCAGCCGCGCGAGCGTGGTCTTGCCCACGCCCGGCGGCCCCCAGAAGATCATCGAGTGCAGCGCACCCTGCTCCAGCGCCTCACGCAGCGGTTTGCCGCGCGCCAGCAGGTGCTCCTGGCCGACATACTCGTCCAGGTTGGACGGGCGCAGGCGGGCAGCCAGGGGCTGGGCAACGGGTTCGCTTCGAAACAGGTCCATGGTGAGCTCTGCTTACTCCTTGATGACGTCCGCGCCTTTCGGGATGTCGAACTTGAACTTGCTGTCCGGCACCGCCTGGTTGGCCTTCACGCCATTGAACAGGATGTTGGTGCGCTGGCCGACGCTGTCGATCAGTTGCATGTCATTGATCAGGCCTTTGCGGAACGACACGCGCAGCGAGTCGAACAGCGTGTCCTTGGTCTTCGGCTTGAGGGTGAAATCCATCACTTCGCCCTGCTCCTTGGAGGTGATATCGAAGCTCTGGCTGATCTTCGACACGTCGCCGGACAGCAGCAGTGCCGGAGTCTGGTTCAGGCGCACGTCGAGTTTCTTGATGGTGGCCTGCTCCAGGTCAGGGTCCCACAGGGTGACGTTCTTGCCGTCGGACACCACTACCTGCTCCTGGGGTGCATCGGTGTGCCAGTAGAACAGGCCCGGGCGCTTGACGGTCATCTTGCCGGTCGTCTCCTGCAGGCTGGTGCCACCGGCGTCCAGGGTCAGCTGGGAGAAATTGGCGTCGATCGTCTGCGACTTTTCCAACAACTGGGTCAGGCGCTGCACGTCCTGCTCGCCAGCGTAAGCCGACACGGAACCCAGCGTCAGGGCAGAAACCAACAGCATGCGAATCGCGCGCATGTTAATCCTCATTGAGCGTTTAAGAGGCCGGGCGCCACCGTTGGCGCCCGGCAAGGTGTTCATCAGTCGCGCGGGCCGCCCGGGGCAATCACTTCCCGCGAGCCGTTGCTGTTCATGGGGGTGACCACGCCGGCCATCTCCATGGCCTCGATCATGCGGGCGGCACGGTTGTAGCCGATCTTCAGCTTGCGCTGCACGGCCGAGATCGAGGCACGACGGCTTTCGAGCACGAATTGCACCGCCTCATCATACAGGGCGTCGCTCTCCGAATCTTCGTCACCGCCACCGCCGCCACCGCCTTCGAAGCCGCTGCCGGCCTCTTCGACGCCGTTGAGGATGTCGTCGTTGTAGTCCGGCGCGCCGCGCAGCTTCCACGCCTCCACCACACGGTGCACTTCATCGTCGGAGACGAATGCGCCGTGTACGCGGATTGGCAGGCTGGTGCCCGGCGGCATGTACAACATGTCACCGTGGCCCAGCAGCTGCTCGGCGCCACCCTGGTCGATGATGGTCCGCGAGTCGATCTTGCTCGACACCTGGAACGCCATACGGGTCGGGATGTTGGCCTTGATCAGGCCGGTGATCACGTCCACCGACGGGCGCTGGGTGGCGAGGATCAGGTGGATACCGGCGGCCCGCGCCTTCTGGGCGATACGGGCGATCAGCTCTTCGACCTTCTTGCCAACGATCATCATCATGTCGGCGAATTCGTCGACCACCACCACGATGGTCGGCAGGGTTTTCAGCGCCGGCGGCTCGTCGTCCATGCTCTCGCGGCGGTACAGCGGGTCGTGGATGACCTCGCCGGCCTCCTGGGCATCCTTGATCTTGCGGTTGAAGCCGGCCAGGTTACGCACGCCCATGGCCGCCATCAGCTTGTAGCGCCGCTCCATCTCGGCCACGCTCCAGCGCAGCGCATTGGCGGCGTCCTTCATGTCAGTGACGACAGGGCACAGCAGATGCGGGATACCTTCGTAGATCGACAGCTCGAGCATTTTCGGGTCGATCATGATCAGCCGTGCGTCTTCCGGGCCGGACTTGAACAGGATCGACAGGATCATCGCGTTCACACCCACCGACTTACCCGAACCGGTGGTACCGGCAACCAGCAGGTGGGGCATCTTGGCCAGGTCGGTGATCACCGGCTTACCACCGATGTCGTGGCCCAGGGCCAAGGCGACCGGCGATTTGGACTCGTCGAACAGCGGCGACGACAGCACTTCGGAGAAGCGCACCATCTGCCGGTTTTCGTTGGGGATCTCGATACCCACGGTGGTCTTGCCAGGGATCACCTCGACCACCCGTACGCTGGTCACCGCCAACGACCGCGCAAGGTCCTTGGCCAGGTTGGCGATGCGGCTGACCTTGACCCCGGCCGCCGGCTGGATTTCGTAGCGGGTAATGACCGGGCCTGGGTGGATGGAGTCCACCGACACTTCGACGCCGAATTCCTTGAGTTTGATTTCCAGCAGTTGGCCGACACCCGCGAGGGATTCTGGCGAGTACTCGATCTTTTTCTGCTCGGCCGGGTCGAGGATGGAAATCGACGGCAAGGTGCCTTCCACGGCGCTGTCGACGAACAGCGGCGCCTGCTTTTCCTTCATCACGCGCTTGCTTGGTTCCGGCGCCTTGGATGGCGCTGGCGCTGGCGGGATGATCACAGGGCCTGCAGCTTGTTCGCGGGGCACCACGGCATCGCGCGAAACAACGGGTTCGCGCGGCATCGCCGGGCGGGCTGGCGGCTCAGTGCGGTCGACCACGGGCTCGGCGCGCTCACGCGGCTGCGGTTGTGGCTTGGCAGGTTCACGCTTGTCGGCTTTACCGCCGAGGTCAAAGCGCGGTTCGTCAACCTCGCGCAGCTGGGCTTCCAGGCGTTTTCGCTCGTTGCGTGCCTCCCACCAGCGGCTGGCCGCGCCCTGCACCAGGTCGACCAGGTCGAGGGTGATCTTGCCGGTCATGTCCATCACCTTGAACCACGACAGGTCGGTGAACACGGTCAGGCCGAACAGGAACAGGGCAATGAACATCAACGTGCTGCCCTGCACGTTCAGCAGGTTGCGCGCCAGGTCGCCCAGGCTTTCGCCCAAGGCACCGCCAGCGGAAAACGGCAGGCTTGCCGGTGGGTGGAAATGGATATGCGCCAGCGCAGCACCCGACAGCACCAGGAACACCAGGCCGATCAGGCGCCAGGAGAACAGCCAGCCGCTCCACTGCCACGGCTGGTGGCGCTCACGGAAAATCTGCCAGGTCTTGATCGCCAGCAGCAGCGGGAAGATGTAGGCGAAGTAGCCGAGCACCATGAACAGGATGTCGGAGAAGTAGGCACCGGCACGCCCGGCGGCGTTCTGCACCTGGTCGACGTTGC